>WNGI01000848.1_pt1 | contig 24128 bp, 24 predicted proteins | sample 5400621 | NCBI WGS metagenome assembly WNGI01 (sample SAMN13153374, study PRJNA577476) | soil metagenome | isolation source: 20 cm soil or saprolite under Garry oak tree replicate 1 | place: USA:California | collected 2016-06-15 | reverse complement strand
GGCTGTTCATCCGGCGGCAGCGCGGACAGCACCATCGGCTTGCCGTCGGCGCCCACCGGAGGCTGCTGCACCGATCCCGTGACGCCACCCGGAGCGCCGACGGCCTCGGGCGGACGAAGCGCGCGATTGTTCTCGTCCGGATAGATGAAGCCCGATCCCGGAATGCGATTATCGCCGTTGCCGCGGTCCGAATAGGTCTGCGGCGCCCCGGCGGGACGATCCGAATAGATCACCGGCGGTGGCCCGTCGAGGCGGCCATAGCGCGGGTCATCGGGCGAAAGGATCGGGCCGGTCGGCGCGCCACGGTCGGAATAGACCGGCGGAGCACCCAAGGGGCGGCCATAGCGCGGATCATCCGGCGAAAGGATCGGACCGGTCGGTGGGCCACGGTCGGAATAAACCGGCGGAGCACCCGCGGGGCGGCCATAACGCGGATCATCCGGTGAAAGGATCGGACCGGTCGGTAGGCCACGGTCGGAATAAACCGGCGGAGCACTCGCGGGCCGGCCGTAGCGGGGGTCATCGGGCGAAAGGATCGGGCCAGTCGGTGCGCTACGGTCGGAATAAATCGGACGCCCATAGCGCGGATCATCCGGCGAAAGCCCCGGGCCGGGCGGCGGCAGCGCAGTCGACCTCTGGCCGTTTGGCAGCGCCTCGTCATCTTCCAGCAAGTCGGCATCCAACTCGGTAGGAGCGCGGCGATAATCGGGGTAGCCGCCGGACGGATAAGGCAGCGGCGCCGTCGAATAGACCGGAGCGGGCGGAACCGGGTACCCTTGCGCGAGCGCAAGCGAACTTGCCGCCGCGCCAGCCGCCGCCGCAGCGCAAATCGTCAGAATGCGTTTGATCATCATCGCCCTTGTATAAACCCCAAGCCGCCACCGGACCGTTAACGGCAGATGGCCGAAGATAGCGGCGCATTCAAGACAAATCCGCGTAATTCGGCCGGATTCCGGCATTTTGTGATGACGCGGCAGCGCGTTGCATCGAAGCCTCATCGGATTAAGAAAGCGTTTCCCGGCCTGCCACGAAGCGTTTGCGTCGCGGATTTGTAACAAACGCCACCGAATCCCTGCGGTATTCTCAAACCAGCCTGATTCGCTGCGCTGGCCTTGCCCGTTGCGTCGCGAACGCGGCCAATTTTGTGGTCACCGCGTTCCCGCTAGCTCCAGGGCCTTCGCAGACACCCCTTCGAAGGCGGAACTCGCCTCTCCATGCTCCCAAGTTTCCGTTTCCTGTTCGCCGCGATCGTGTTCTCGATGTCGATACTGATCTTCGGGCTTGGCGCGGCGGCGCTACTGCGCACCGCTCACGAGGAATTTGCCAGTAATCCGTTTTGGCATATGGTCCCCGAAAAAACCTTCCCGCAACAAAGCGAGCCCACATGGCCTGTGCTGGCGCTGCTGCGCGTCGATCCAGTTCCTGCGGAGCAGGAGGTGCCCGACGACGTGCTCCCGGTTGAGCCAGCGGCGATTGCTTCGGTACCGGCTGAGCCCGAAAATATCGGCGCGCCGGGGCCAGAGCCTTCGCCGCAGCCCGAGAGCGCTCAACCCGAAATTCCGGTCGCGGAAAGTCCGGCACCGAGCGAGTTAGCTCCGGCTCAAGCCGAAGTTGCCTCCGGAGAAACGAAGCTTGCGACAACCGAGGAGGCCTTGCCGCCGGCGAACGAAGCTGCTCCGATTGCATCCGAACCTACAAGCGCACCGGCTTCGCCGGAGGCGGACATCGCCGTGGCGAAAATCGCAGCGCTGGACGCTGCAACCATCGCAATCGAGGCGAGGCCGCCAGCGAAGGCTACCGGCGCCAACTCGATCAGCGCCGAACCCGACGCGAGCGTCATCAAGAAGCGCCATCAGGCGCGCCGGGCAGCACAACGCCGCAGGCTCGCGGCTCGCGCGCGCGCGGCACGACAGGCAGCTCAGCAGGCAGCCGACCCGTTCGCTCAACCACTCGCTCAGCCGGCGGCGGCGCAGAGCCGTTGAAGGTTTGTTGATCAGGCGGGTCCGGTTGCGACCGGCGGTCCGTCCGGCAGACCCCATTCGGCCCACGAGCCGTCATAAAGCGCGGTACCGCGCACCCCGAGCCGATACAGCGCCAGCGTCAGCACCAGCGCGGACACGCCGGAACCGCAGGTCGTCACGATCGGTTTTGTCAGGTCGACGTCGGCACCCGTAAACGCTTTTCGCAAATCGTCGAGCGGTTTCATCGCGCCGGTCTGGGCGTCGAACAATTCGGCGTAGGGCACGTTGCGGCTGCCCGGAATGTGACCGGAGCGGCGGCCCGGCCACGGCTCGGCGACGGTGCCCTCGAAACGCGGGCGCGGACGCGCGTCGACCAATTGCTCGGCGCGTGTTTCAAGGTTGTCGAGCAGTTGCTGCTTGCTTCGGACGAAGCTCGGATCGAGCTTGGCCTGGAATTTTCCGGATTTTGGGGAGACCTTGCCGGAATGGGTGGGGCGCCCTTCGCGCAGCCATTTCTTCAAGCCCCCGTCCAGCACCTTCACATTGCGATGGCCGAACGACATGAACATCCACCATGCCCGGGGTGCTGCGACCCAGGCGCCGGAATCGTAGGCGACCACGGTATCGGCTGAGGAAATCCCGAGCGCCGAGACGTCGCGCGCGAACTGGTCGGCATCAGGATACATATGCGGCCGCGGATCATTGTGGTCGGCAATCGCATCTACATCGAAAAACACGGCGCCCGGAATATGCGCGCCGAGATAATCGCTCGACGGCAGCGGCAGCACGCCGGGCATCTTGAAGGAGGCGTCGATGATTTTGACTTTTGGATCGTCGATACGGGCAGCGAGCCAATCGGTGGAGACGAGCGGATCGTCGGTGGGTGACGGCATGCGTGGTCCTTTCAACTTTCGTCATGGCCGGGCTCGTCCGGGCTCGTCCCGGCCATCCACGTCTTTCATTCCGCAAGGCTCCAAGACGTGGATGCCCGGCACAAGGCCGGGCATGACGGATAATGGTGGATGTCATGCGGCTCTAACCCTTCGCCTTCTTCGGCTCGACCTTCTCGACCGGACCGCCGGCGTCCCGCCAGGCCGCGAAGCCGCCGCCCATATGCGCGACCGGCTTCAATCCCATGTCCTGCGCGGTTTTCGCCGCCAGTGCCGAGCGCATGCCGCCGGCGCAATGAAAGATGAATTTCTTTTCCTGCTGGAACACCGGCTTGGCATAGGGGCTCGCCGGATCGATCCAGAATTCAAGCATGCCGCGGGTGCAGGAGAACGCGCCGGGAATTCGGCCGTCACGTTCGATCTCGCGGGGGTCACGGATATCGACGATCACGACGTCGCCGCTTTGGGCAGCCTTGATGGCGTCGGCCGCGCTTAACGTTTCGATCTCGGCATTGGCCTCGTTGATCAGCGCCTTGATGCCGCGATGAATGGTCTGGGGCATTTTTCTTAACTCCCGATTCCGTCATTCCGGGGCGACGAAGATCTTACCGCACCAGTTCCTTCATCGCGGCTTCGAGGCCTTCAATCGTGATCGGGAACATGCGCTCTGAAAACAGCCGGCGAATGATGGTGGTCGATTCCGAATAGTCCCAGTGCCGCTGCGCCACCGGATTGAGCCACACCGCGTGCGGATAGGTGCGCGTGATGCGCTCGAGCCAGACCGACCCCGCCTCTTCATTGACATGCTCGACCGAACCGCCGGGCACCATGATTTCGTAAGGCGACATCGAGGCGTCGCCGACGAACACCACCTTGTAGTCGTGCGGATATTTATGCAGCACGTCCCAGGTCGGCGTGCGATCGGTAAAGCGGCGGCGATTTTGCTTCCACACGCCCTCATAGAGGCAATTGTGGAAGTAAAAATATTCCATGTGCTTGAATTCGGTCTTCGCCGCGGAGAACAACTCCTCGACCTGCTCGATGTGCGAATCCATTGAGCCGCCGATATCGAAGAACACCAGCACCTTGACCGCGTTGCGCCGTTCGGGGCGCATGTGCACGTCGAGATAGCCGTGGTTGGCGGTCTCCTTGATGGTGGTGTCGAGGTCGAGTTCGTCAGGGGCTCCGGTGCGGGCGAATTTACGCAACCGCCGCAGCGCGATCTTGATATTGCGGATGCCAAGTTCGACATTGCCGTCGAGATCCTTGAATTCGCGGCGGTCCCACACTTTCACCGCACGGAAATTGCGGTTCTTCTCCTGTCCGATGCGGATACCCTCGGGATTGTAGCCCTCGGCGCCGAACGGCGAGGTTCCTGCGGTGCCGATCCACTTGTTGCCGCCCTGGTGCCGGCCCTTCTGTTCTTTCAGGCGCTGGCGCAGCGTCTCCATGAGCTTGTCCCAGCCCATCGCCTCGATCTGCTTCTTCTCTTCCTCGGTGAGATATTTCTCGGCGAGCTTCTTCAGCCATTCGGCCGGAATGTCCGCCTTCTCCATGGCATCGAGCAGGCTCTCGAGCCCCTTGAACACCGTGCCGAACACGCGATCGAACTTGTCGAGATTGCGCTCGTCCTTCACCAGCGAGGCGCGCGCGAGGTAGTAGAAATTCTCCACCGTTTGTTCGGCGAGGTCGGCGTCGATCGCCTCCATCAACGTCAAATATTCGCGCAAGGTCACCGGGACCTGAGCGTCGCGCAGCGATGTGAAGAATTGCAAAAACATGAGTAACAGATTGCCCTATGACCGGCCTCCGTCAAGGGGCTTCCGCCGCAGACCAGGGCAGCCTGTTCGGATGAAATGATGCCCGACAGCCTAGACCTGCCGGGTTTTTCAACTAGAATTTGACGTCAGAAGGCTTTATCCCCGCGACAATCGCCAAGCCGGTGTCGGGACGCTAGCTGCCGTTCCCTGCACAAGCCAAGCCGCACCCATGTGCTGACGAACAAAACAAGGCAAATGCTCGATGAAATTTACCGGCACCAAAGACTACGTCGCTACCGACGATCTCAAGATCGCCGTCAACGCCTCGATCGTGCTCGAGCGCCCGCTGCTGATAAAGGGAGAGCCCGGCACCGGCAAAACCGTATTGGCCGAGGAAGTCGCCAAAGCGATCGGCGCGCCGCTTTTGACCTGGCACATAAAGTCCACCACCAAGGCGCAGCAGGGCCTTTACGAGTATGACGCGGTGTCGCGGTTGCGCGACAGCCAGCTCGGCGATGCGCGGGTTTCCGACATCTCGAACTACATCAAGCGCGGCAAATTGTGGGACGCCTTCACCTCCGAGAAGCGCCCGGTGCTGCTGATCGACGAAATCGACAAGGCCGATATCGAATTCCCCAACGATCTCCTGCTCGAGCTCGACCGCATGGAGTTCTTCGTCTACGAGACCGGCGAGAACATCAAGGCGAAGCTGCGCCCGATCGTGATGATCACCTCGAACAACGAGAAGGAATTGCCGGACGCGTTCCTGCGCCGCTGCTTCTTCCACTACATCAAGTTTCCCGACGTCGAGACCATGCACCGCATCGTGGACGTGCATTTTCCCGATATCAAGAAGCGCCTGGTCGAAGAAGCGTTGCGGATTTTCTTCGAGGTGCGCGAAGTGCCGGGGCTGAAGAAGAAGCCCTCGACATCGGAGCTATTGGACTGGCTGAAGCTTCTGCTCAACGAGGACATGACGCCGGAAATGCTCAGGGAGCGCGATCCGCGCAAGCTGATCCCGCCGCTGCATGGCGCGCTGTTGAAGAACGAGCAGGACGTGCATTTGTTCGAGCGCCTGGCCTTCCTGAGCCGAAGAGAGGTGTGAGGCGTTAGCCACTGGACGTCATCGCGAGCCAACGGGTCGCAATGACAAGAAGGCGCCATCTGGCCTCAGATTCCTGCTCCCCCGACAATCGCCTCCGGCAGCTTGCGGCCACGAATGAGATCCGAGGCCCTGTCGGCGATCATCATGGTCGAGGCATTGAGATTGGCCGAGATCATCCGCGGCATGATGGAGGCATCGATCACGCGCAGGTTTTGCAATCCATGCACGCGCAGCTGATCGTCGACAACAGCCCATGTACTGTCGGCCGGGCCCATCCGGCAGGTGCATCCGGGATGAAAGGTCGTGGTGCCGCGTTGCGTTGCCGCGGCCAAAAATTCATCGTCGGTCTGCACGTCTGGGCCGGGAAAATCCTCGTACGCGTAATACGGCGCGAGCGGCGCCGATGCGAGCAGCCGCCGGGCGAGCTTCATGCCGGCGACAACGACGCGGCGGTCGAGCTCGGCGACCAGGTAGTTGGTCTGGATGATCGGCGGCTCGAACGGATCGGCCGAGCGGGCGCGAACATAGCCGCGGCTTTCGGGCCGTTGCTGCCACGACGCGACCGTCATGCCGGGGTCGTCCTCGAGTTCCCCCTGCACGCCCTCCTTGTAACTTGCGGGCGTAAAGGTCAGCTGCAGGTCGGAACTCTCGGTGGTCTCGCCGGAGTGCCAGAAGCAATAGACCATGGTCGGCGACAGCGACAGCAGACCGCGTCGCGTCGTGGCCCATTTGACCGCCTCGATCCACAGATGGAGCCCCCGCCTCAGTTCGTTGATGGTCTTGATGTTCTTAACGCGGGCGACCGAACGCGGCGCGTAGTGGTCCTGCAATCCCTCGCCGACGCCCGGCAGCGCGTGGCGGACCTCGATGCCAAGCGACCGCAGCAGTTCCGGCGAGCCGACGCCGGACAATTGCAGCAGTTGCGGCGAGTTGTAGGCGCCGCCGGCAAGGATCACTTCCTTGTTGGCGCGCACTTCGGTCGCAGTGCCGCGCCTTCCACCCCTGACATAGCGCACGCCGACCGCACGCTTGCCCTCGAACAGGATTTCGGTCGCATGCGCATGTGTCCGCGCATGCACATTCGGCCGTTTCATCGCCGGGTGCAGAAAGGCGGTGGCCGCGCTGACGCGCAGGCCATTCTTGATCGTGCGCTGGGCGTAGGACACGCCCTCCTGGATCTGCCCGTTGTAATCGGGATTGCGCGGAATGCCGAGCGAGATCGCACCCGCCATGAACGCCTCGCACAGCGGATCCTTCCAGTCCATGGTGGTGACGGTCAGATTGCCGTCGCGCCCGCGATAGGTCTCATCGCACTCGCCAATGCGGCATTCGAGCCGCTTGAAATACGGCAGTACATCCGGATAACCCCAGCCGCGGTTACCTAACTGCGCCCATGTATCAAAATCCTGGCGCTGGCCGCGGTTGTAGATGTGACCGTTGATCGAGGAGGAGCCGCCGAGGGTCTTGCCGCGCGGCGCGTAGATGCTGCGGCCCCCGGTCCAGGGACCCGGCTCCTGCTGATAGGCCCAGTTGATGCCCTTCATGTGAAAGGTCTTGATGAACCCCGCCGGCAGATGGATGTAGGGATGCCAGTCGCGGGGACCTGCTTCGAGCACGCAGACGCTGGTGATCGCATCTTCGCTGAGCCGGTTGGCGAGCACGCATCCGGCGGAGCCGGCGCCCACGATCACATAGTCGAACTTATCCGTCATCTTAAGCTTCTCGCGGTATGCTACCGCGGCTTTTCATTGAGTTGATAATCTAAATGGGCCTTCACCGTCGGCCATTCGCTGGCGATGATACTGTAAACCACGGTGTCGCGCAGGGTTCCGTTCGGGGCGATCTGATGGCTGCGCAAAATGCCATCAAGCTTGGCGCCCAACCGCTCGATGCCGCGCCGGCTCTGGTGGTTGAAAAAATGCGTGCGGAACTCGACCGCGATGCAATCGAGTTTTTCGAATGCATGTGAGAGCAACAACAGCTTGCACTGGGTATTGAGGGCGCTGCGCTGCACGCGCTTGGCATACCAGGTCGAACCGATCTCGACGCGCCGGTTTTGTGCATCGACGTTCATATAGGTCGTCATGCCGGCGATCTTGCCGTCGGCGTCGAAAACGGTGAACGGCAGCATCGACCCCGCCGCCTGCAGCTCAAGCCTCCGGTCGATCTCCTTGCGCATGTCTTCGGCCCTGGGAATGAAGGTGTACCAGAGTTTCCACAGCTCGCCGTCTTTGACTGCTTCGGTCAGCCCGTCGCAATGATCCAGAGACAAGGGTTTTAGCTGCGCGTGCGGGCCGCTCAGTGAAACCGGCTCAAGCCAGGGCATTGAACTCTCCGTTCCTTAGGCCGTCATTGCGAGGAGCCAACGGATCGCGCGAACGCGCGCCCGATGACAGGCTCCGACGAAGCGATCCATTCTTCGTGCATGTGGCTCATGGATTGCTTCGCTTCGCTCGCAATGACGATGGTTGGCATACTCGCCTATACCCACCATCACTTGTTCAAAAAATTCAGCGGCAGGCCGGGCCGCGCCCAGTCCATCGCGATGAGTTGGCCCTTGCCGGACAGGGTAATGTAGGCGGTCTTCAACTCGGGGCCGCCGAAGGCGATGTTGGTGGTGACGCGGTCGCCGGTCGGCACCTGCTCGACGATCGTGCCATCAGGGGCGATCACCGAAATGCAGCCCGAGACCAGGGTCGCCACGCAGACATTGCCGGATGCTTCCACTGCCAGCGAATCGAACATCTGGTAGCCGCCAAGGCCCGCGATCGGCTTGCCGCGCTCGCCGCGATAAATCACGTCGCGCGGCTTTACCTGTCCCGGTGCGGAGAGGTCGAACGCCCAAAGCCGCGCCGTTGGCGTTTCCGCGACATAGACCGTGTTTTCATCCGGCGACAGCCCGATGCCATTGGCGGGCAGCATGCCGAACACGCCTTCGACGATCTCCTTCATTCCGGGCTTGATATAGTAGAATGCGCCGACATCCATGTCGCGCGCCCGGCGCTTGCCGAGATCGGTGAACCAGAGACCGCCGTGCCGGTCGAACACCAGATCGTTCGGGCCCTTCAGCGGATGCTCGCCGCATTTGTCAAACAGGGTTTCGACCTTGCCGGTTGAGAGATCGACGCGCTGGATCGAGCCGCCGATATATTCATGCGGCTCGGGAGCGCCCGGCATCATGGTGCCGCGCGACGGGATCCAGCTGAACCCGCCATTATTGCAGATATAGCATTTGCCGTCGGGTCCGATCGCAGCGCCATTGGGGCCGCCGGGAATTTCGGCGACTACCTCTTTGCGTCCATCGGGCCAAACCCGCGTCAGCCGCCGGCCTCGAATTTCGACCAGCACCACCGATCCGTCCGGCATCACCACCGGCCCTTCCGGAAATTCAAGATCGGTGGCGAGCACGCGGACATCGGACATGAAATCCTCCCGGCTTTCTTGGGCGCCGGCGGATTTCAAGCTCATCCCGCACGCGCAACAATTTCGTTGCGCGATGTTATGGCAAAGACGACATCGTTTGCCAAGCAATCAGGGGGCATGCGCCTACGCAAAGCAGTCGCGCGGGCTACTCCTTCACCGCTATCCAGATTTCGAGGCCGCCATTGCCAGTGAGCGGATCGAACTTCTCGTCATAGCGTTCGAAGAAGGGCGCATCGGCCGCTTTCAGTCCGGAAGCCGGCAACCATTGATTCCAGATCGTGTTGACGGTGCGGCGAATGGTCGAGACGTGGTCGCGGTGGTCGAACACCGCATATCTCTGTTCGGGGATCCGAACGCGGCTGAATTCGCGCGGCAGGTCGGAAAAATCCGATACTTCGACGCCGGCGATGTAATCGAAGTTGCCGGCATCGTCGCCGTTGCAGCAGACGCCGTAAGCCACCTTCCCGATCCGGCCGGGAATGTTCGCCACGGTTTGGTGAAAGCGCTGCCACTGGCCGGGAATGCCGGCGCTGCTCTCGCAAGTGTAGCGCTCGCCAATGCCGGCGACGAGAAATGCCTTGCCGGTCTGGAAACGCGGGGCTTGAAGATTGTCGATAACGGTTGAGTCCATGACGATCGCCTCCTGAAGTGTGAGCTTGTCAAGGCACGTTGAACTGCGGACCACTTCGGGCGTCACCCCGAAATGGTCGCGGAACGCGCGGGTGAATGCTTCGTGGGAGCCGTAGTCCGCATCCAGCGCGAGGGTGAGGATATCGGGCGCGCCGCCTGAGAGCGCCCGCGCCGCCTCGCTGAGGCGTCGCGCACGCACGTAGCGCATGACCGACAGCCCCGTCGCGGCGGCGAACGCCCGCACCATGTGGAAACGCGAGATTCCCGCGGCGCCAGCGATCTCGTCGAGGGTCAGCTGGTCAGCCAGATGGCTTTCGATAAACCAGAGCGCCTTCTGGGCAGGATTCATGGACCATGGCCTCCATCCGAAGCCCGCGCATTATGACCGCTTGCCGGGCGCCGCATTTGACAGTCCTTGCTCTCGTTTCGCCGTTTCGCGAGGCTGGAACCCGTTCTCGTCATTTGCGAGAAGCAAAGCGACCAAGCAATACACTCCTAACTAGACCCTGGATTGCGTCGCTTCGCTCGCAATGACGATCTTGGCAGTTCCCAGCATCAGTTATTTCGCACCCTCCTTGGCCGCCGGCGCGCTATCCTTCGCCGGCGGTGCGGCGGCCTTCTTCTGATCGTCAGCCGCTTTCTTCTGCGCTGCCTGCACCTCGTCCACGATCTTCTGCAAGGAAGCGACGGCGCTCTTCAAGTTCTCGATCTGCCGGTTTGCGGCATCGAGCTTCTGTTGATGGTCGGCGGCGAGTTTCGCGATCGTTTTCTGCAGGAAATCGACATTGCTCTGCAGACAACTGGTCCGCCGCTCCATGGTCTTTTCGACGGTGCAGATTTCGATGCCGGGAACGTCCTGGGCCGGCGCCTCAGCGGATGTCAGCAGCAGGGCCGCCAAGGCAGTCGAGACGACAAGAGCGAGCCAGCCGATCATGGAAATCCTCGTTTGAGTGTCGCTAATCACGCCAAATTGCGCGAAGCCTCCGCAGGATGTGAAAGATACCACAGTGAAACCTCATTCGCGCGTTGAGGTTTTGCGGATAAGCACCCAGGTTAAGGCAAGGGGCACGACTAACGGGCGCGGAAGGCGCGAGGCGCTTACCGGCCTGTGTTACGGAGAATTTAGGAATGGCAACGCGCGAACGACGGCTGGCTGAGTTCAACGGCGAAGGTGAACCGCCGCCGGACCTCCCGGTACAAGTGTTGTGCGAGGACCAAAGTGGAACCTATCTACTGCCGTTCGCGTGCCGCTACATCGATGGCGAATGGCGCAATGATGAATCCGGCAGCACCGTTGAAGCGACAGTGGTCGGCTGGCGCCTGCACCGCCCTGATTCAAGGCATGCTTCAAGCTCGAGTCAGCCGCGCCCTGTGTCAAAATGCAACGGGGAATCGAGGGGATCTTAAGATTCAGAACGCCGGCAGAACGAACCGCGCCCGAATCAGCGGCCGAGTCCAGTACTGCTGTGTTCACTGCTAGATATCGGCCGCTATGCCATGCGACGCACCACATCCAGCATCACTAAAATCGACGGCAGCAAACGGCCGACGACCAATGTTAACTCTACCCCGCTATTTCCAGGGCGTCACCGGCGGCACCTTGTCAGTGGCGGGTGGCATGTCGACGGTCTTGAAGTCAGCCGGGCTGACGATTTCGAGATACTCCATGTCCGGTGAGTAATCGAACAGATAGTGCACGATCCCGGGCCGCTGATGCACGACATCACCGGCCCGCACCAGGGTCGGCTTGTCTTCATACATGAAACGCGCCCAGCCCTTGGTCATGATGACGATCTGGAAGTCGCAATCATGCCGGTGCCAGCCGGTGCCGTCTTGCGGCGGCATCTCAGGATTGGCCTTGACCAGATGGCAGATCACCTGGCCGCCGGTAGCGTCCGCGATGCCGAGATCGCGATAGAGGAAGAAGTCGCGCAAGCCCCCTCCGGTGAATTCGCTATCGCCGGGTTTGACGTGGGAAAATTTGTTGACGACCGCGTGCCGATCTATCATGGCCTCCACCGTTCTCGTTGATGCAATCGCGGCAATCACTCGAGCGTCCAATTTTTCGGCAGCGCGGGATTTCGCGTTCACAGCTTCATTGTGCTATGCGAAAATCGCGCCAGCCGCGCTGCACCGCGGCGATTTCGACGGCCGCTGCTGCGAACGCGCCGAAGCTGCTGGAGCGATGCCGAAATCCGAGTTGCGCGATTTTGTTCGCGTCATCGTCGACCCGGCGGCGCCGATCATGCAGACTCCCCGGATGGCACGATGTTAAGCAAAGCTTGCCCGATGCTTGAGCCCTGCAAACGGGCAGCGCGACGGGCGCGTTGCCTAATATTCAACCTCAAGTTCCTCGATGTCGGCAGGCTCGGCCTTGGCGGCCTCGACCCATTCCTGCATCTCGGGCATCGCCATGATGACGTTGGCATAGGTCGACAATCTCGGCTCCAGCTTCACGTCATAGGTCAGGAATCGGGTCACGACCGGCGCATACATGGCGTCCGCCATGGTGCGTTCGCCGAACAGGAACGGCCCGCCCGATTTGCCCAGGCATTCTTGCCAGATAGTGCAGACCCGATCGATATCGGCTTGCGCGCGCGACCAGATCTTGAAGCCGGGAAAATGACCTTTCAGGTTGACCGGCAGCGACGCGCGCAGCGTGGTGAACCCCGAATGGATTTCGCCGCAAATCGACCGGCAATGCGCCCGCGAAATGCGGTCCGCCGGCAGCAGGCCCGCGTCCGGCCTGATCTCGTTGAGATATTCAGCAATCGCCAGCGTATCCCATACGGTGGCGCCCTCGTGGCGTAGGCACGGCACCAGGATCGAGGACGACAGCAGCAGCATTTCCGCCCGCGCGGACGCATCGTCCGGCGCGGTAATGATTTCGTCGAACTCCAGCACGGAAAACCGGATCAAGAGCCAGCCGCGCAGCGACCAAGACGAATAGTTCTTGCTGCTGATGGTGAGTGTTGCTTTCGCCATGGCTTTTCCCTTAACGCCCGCCGGGCGCCCACCGGGGCCGGACGGGCTCAGCTTCGCGCCAAAACGTCCTGCCGCAAAGTGCCCCCTTTTGTCTCATGCATCCTGTGCAGCAAGCGACGTGCCAATTTGCAAGGCTATTTAACTCGGCTTTGGCTTCGATATTGCATGGCAATAGGGGCGGGGCGGTTCCAGATGATGTCGATGATGTATCAGGCCTATCAAAACCACATGGACCTGACGGCTCCATGGCGGAACGGGGCCGCATCGGCGCTGAAATATCTCAATCTCGTTCCGCAAGGCGTCTCAGACCGGCTGTTTGGACGGCTCGCCGCCGCGCTGGAACTGATCTCGCGCACCTCGCTCACTTATACCCGCCCGCCTTACGGCATCGACAAGGTGCCGGTCGGTAATCAGGAACTGGAAGTGACCGAGGAGGTCACCTACGCCACCCCGTTCGGCTCGCTGTTGCATTTCAGGAAGGAGAATTCGCCGGAGCAGCCGCGCCTGTTGCTGGTGGCGCCGATGTCCGGCCATTTTGCGACGCTGCTGCGCGGCACTGTGCAAACCCTGCTGCAGGATCACGACGTCTACATCACCGACTGGCACAATCCCCGCGACGTTCCGCTCGATCACGGCAAATTCGGCCTCGACGAATATACCGAGCACCTCATCACCTTTCTCGACCAGTTGGGTCCGCGCGCGCACATGGTCGCGATCTGCCAACCCTCGGTGTCCGCGCTCGCGGCCGCCGCGATCATGTGTGAGGACAATCACCCCGCGCGCCCGGCCACCCTAACCTTGATGGCGGGGCCGATCGACACCCGGATCCAACCGACCAAGGTCAACCTATTCGCCAAGAGCAAGCCGCTGAAATGGTTTGAAAAGAACCTGATCAATTATGTGCCGGTTCAATGCAAGGGCGCGTTCCGCCAGGTCTATCCCGGCTTCGTGCAGCTTACTGCCTTTGTGTCGATGAACCTCGAGCGCCACATCAAGCAGCATATCGAGCTCGCCAACCATCTCGCAAAGGGCGAGAAGGAAAAGGCCGAAATCATCAAGAACTTCTATGACGAGTATTTCGCGGTGATGGACCTGCCGGCGGAATTTTATATCGAGACCGTCCGCGACGTGTTCCAAGAACATCTGCTGCCGCAGGGCACAATGACCTATCATGGCCGGCCGGTGAATCCCGCCTCGATCAAGCGGATGGGCCTGATGACGGTCGAAGGCGAGAAGGACGACATCTGCTCGATCGGCCAGACGCTGGCCGCGCAGGATCTCTGCACCGGCGTGCGCGCCTATCGCAAGGTGCACCACATGCAGGCCGGCGTCGGCCACTACGGCGTCTTCAGCGGCAAGCGCTGGAATAACGAAATCTATCCGCTGCTGCGGGATTTCGTGCACGTCAATTCGTGATGTGCGTGATTCCCGGGGCGCGCCATCATTTCGCGCCCGCCGCGGGCACCTCGATCTCCGCGGGCAGGATGATCGCCGCCGCGACAACCAGCAGGCATAGGCCGGAAAACGCATGCAGCATCGTGACAAAACCGCCCTGCTCGTAGAGCCACGCCACCAGGCCGACCGACGCGCCCGCGGCGGTGAAGCCGACGAAGTAGCGCACCGCGTAGGCGCGCGAGCGCCATTGTTCGCTGGTGTATTTGCCGACCATGGCATCGTTGACAGTGACCTGGCCGAACGCACCCATCACAATCCCGATCGCGGCGATGATCAGCGGCAGGTTGGACAACGTCGCCGCAAGATACAAAAACGGCGCCAGCAGGAACGACAGCGGTAACGAGACCGTTTTCAGCGAATAGCGGTCGATCAGCTTGCCGATGGTGTATTGCGTCATCGCGCCGAACACGTACACGCCGGCCGCGATCACGCCCAACAGCGCCGGGCTTTTGGTGAGGTCCGCCAAACGCTCCGCAAACAATTTTGGTAGCGCCACTGTCACGGCATTGAAGGTGGTGGAGACCGCGATCACGACGATCAACAGTGCCACGATCACCCGCCACATGTCGTCTTTCGCCACCCGCGCCTGCGCCGCCGTCTGCCTGAAGCCGGAGCGATTCTCGTGAACCACCGTTCGCGCGAAAACCAGCCCGATCAAAACGGTAACGATCCCGGGGATGATAAAAGCCCAGCGCCAGCCGACGTACTGGCCGATCACGCCAGTGACCAGCGCCGACGACGCCACGCCGAGATTGCCCCAGACGCCGTTCAACCCCATCTCGCGGCCGAGCTTGTCGGCGTAAGACACGATCATGGCGGTGCCGACAGGATGATAGATCGAGGCGAACAGGCCGATCGACAGCAAGGCGGCGCCGAGCTGCAGCGGGGTGCGCACCAGCCCCACCGCGATCATCGATGCGCCGATGCCGACAAAGAAGATCACCATCATATGGCGGCGGCTCCAGCGGTCGCCGAGCCAGCCGGTCAGCAGCGAGCCTGCGCCGAACGCGACAAAACCCGGCGTGGCGTAGGGCAACAGCTCCGAATACGCCATGCCGAGCGCCGGCCCCATCACGATGACGGCGGCTGCGAAAATCAACATCGAATAGTGGTCGATAAAGTGGGCGGCGTTGACGAAAGAGATCACCCGGGCGGGGCTGTTCATGGACGGTTCCTGTAGTCTCCCGAAATAGGTTATATGTCCTTGTCCTGACGGGATGCGGCCAATGACTATCGCGGAAATGCCAATTGCTGCCATCCGGGCGAGCCATCGCACGACCGGCGATGGCGTGCATCTGGTCGCGCGCCGTTACCGAAAGGGCATCCGGCTCGACACCCACATGCACCGCGAGGCGCAACTGGTCTATGCCGCCAAGGGAACGATGCAGGTCACCACGCCGAAGGGACGCTGGCTGGTGCCGCCCGACCGCGCGGTATGGGTGCCGCCGCGTCTCGAACATTCCATCGACGTGCTGGCGGACATCGAAATGCGCACGCTGTATTTCGATTCAGCATGGCTGGCGCGCGAGCAGCGGAGCGATAGCCTCGAGGTGGAATTCGTGGTGCGGGTGTCGCGGCTGCTGCATGAAACAATCCTTGCGCTGTTCGATGGCCGCACCGATGCCGATCGCACCGGGCTGTTGATCAGGTTAGCCGTTCTCGAGCTGCACCACGCCGAGGATTCCACGACCTTCATTCCGCTGCCGCATGAGCCACGCTGCCGTCGCGCGGCGGACATCGTGCTTGCCGATCCGACGGCTTCGCATGAAATCGAGGCGCTGGCGCGCGCGGTCGGGACCTCGGCGCGGACGCTGTCGCGGCTGTTCTCGTCGGAGACGCAACTAAGTTTCAAAAGCTGGTGCCAGCGCGCACGCATCGCGGCCGCGATCGAAAAACTGTCGATGGAAGCCAGTGTCTCCGTCAAGCAGCTGGCCGCCGATCTCGGCTACGCCAGCGTACCGGCGTTTTCGCACGCGTTCCGGCAGGTCACCGGCAAGACGCCGACGCAGTTTTCGCAAACGAAATAGGGCCGATTCGGCCCGCCATTGCAGACGAGGCCGTCCTTACCCGGAAAAACGGAGCATCCGGTAAACGCTGGCGGTTACCGGATGCCCCTGGTGCCTGTCATCGGGCAGTGCTCGCGCCGACCCCGCTGGCGAGGCATGACGGTTTTTTTGCTGACGCATGACGATTTTTTGCGCCACACACCCGCTTGATTGTGAGCTGCCCCACCTTAAATCGATGTAACAATTCCGCCCGGATTGGATTCGACCTGCTTGCCATGAACAACGCCTTTTTCTCGGACCTGCTGGCCTCGATTTCCGAGCGCGGTCGCACGCTGCTGCGCCGTGCCGGATCATCCAATGGAAAACAGGATACCTCCGACCTCGTCGAATTATGCGAGGCGCTGCTGTCAGGCCGGGGCGAAGCCTCGGGCACCGCGATGGCGCGGGAGGTCCTCGACCGCTACCACCACCTCGACAACGCCAGCCGGCTGTCGTTCTTCGAAACCCTGGTTCGCAACTATGGTCCGGACCGGGAACGACTTGCGCAAGCGATCGAGACCTGGCGCACGCAGCCGACCGACGAAGACGCCAGCGACCTTCACTTTGCTTCCGAACCGCGGCGACAGGAACTAATCCGCCGCTTGAACCGCGCGCCTAATGGCACCAGCGAGCTGGTGGCGATGCGCGCCGATCTGCTCGATCTCACGAACGGCCACAACGACCTTGCCGCGCTCGACCGCGACATGGTCCATCTGCTGGGCTCATGGTTCAACAGGGGATTTCTCGTGCTGCGCAGGATTGACTGGTCGACGCCGGCAAACATTCTGGAAAAAATCATCCGCTACGAGGCCGTGCATGAAATCCGCGACTGGGACGATCTGCGCCGCCGCATCGATCCAGTCGACCGGCGCTGTTACGCTTTCTTCCATCCTGCCCTGGTCGACGAACCCCTGATTTTCGTCGAGGTGGCCTTGACGGAATCCATTCCAGGCGCGATCGCGCCGCTGCTCGCCGAGGATCGCCAGCCGGTGCCGATCGAGCGCGCCCGCACCGCGGTATTCTATTCGATCTCCAACACCCAACGCGGTCTCGGCGGAATTTCGTTCGGCAGCTTCCTGATCAAGCAGGTGGTCGAGGAATTGCGACGCGAATTGCCGAAGCTGGATAATTTCGTGACGCTGTCGCCGGTGCCTGGCTTCATGCAATGGCTAAAGCAGGCGAGCGATGTGCCGATCTCCGAGGAGGATCGGGCACTGCTCGATCATCTCGACGAACCCGACTGGTTCAAGAATGCCGAACTGGCAGCACAACTGCGGTCGGTGCTCGAGCCTCTCGCCGCCTATTATTTCCTCAAGGCGCGGACGCCGAAAGGGCGGCTGCTCGATTCGGTGGCCCGATTCCATCTCGGCAACGGCGCGCGGCTGGAACGGATCGATTGGCTCGGTGATCTGTCGCCGAAGGGCCTGCGCGAATCCGCGAGCCTCATGGTCAACTATCTCTACCGGCTCGACGACATCGAAAAGAACCATGAAGCCTACGCCAACCAGGGCGAGATCGCCGCTTCAAGTGCGGTGAAGAAACTTTTGAAGAACGAAGGCCGGCGCTTGCTGGATATGCGGCTGTCGTAGCGCGTGACGTTCTCGTCATTCCGGGGCGCGTTTGAAAACGCGAACCCGGAATCTCGAGATTCCCCGATGCGCAGTCGCGCATCTGAGGTCTGGTCCTTCGGACCATCCCGGAATGACGCCACGCTATGACGCCAGCGCTTTCATCTCGGCGTACAGGTCGGATTTTCCCTCGAACCCGATGCCCGGCAAATCCGGCATGACGATGTGACCGTTCTCGACGCGAACACCGTCGGGGTAACCGCCATAGGGCTGGAACAGATCTGGATAGCTTTCATTGCCGCCGAGGCCGAGACCGGCCGCGATATTCAGCGACATCTGATGTCCGCCATGCGGAATACACCGGCTCGGAGACCAGCCGCTGGCCTGCAGCACGCCAAGCGTGCGCTGATACTCGCACAGCCCATACGACAGCGCGCAATCGAATTGCAGCCAGTCGCGGTCGGGCCGCATCCCGCCGTAGCGAATGAGGTTGCGCGCATCCTGATGGCTGAACAGGTTTTCGCCGGTCGCCATCGGTCCGGGATAGAATTCCGCGAGCGCGGCCTGAAGCTGGAAATCCAGGGGATCGCCGGCCTCCTCGTACCAGAACAGCGGATAGTCGCGCAGCATCTTTGCATAGCCGATCGCGGTCTCCAGATCGAACCGGCCGTTGGCGTCGACGGCGAGTTGCGCCTCGCTGCCGATTTCCTCGAGCACGGCCTCGATGCGCGCGCGATCTTCCGAGATCGGCGCCCCGCCGATCTTCATCTTCACGACGTTGTAGCCGCGATCGAGATAGCCGCGCATCTCGCCGCGCAGCATCGACAGATCCTTGCCGGGATAATAGTAGCCGCCGGCGGCATAGACGAACACGCGCGGATTAGCAGCTCGCCCGTGACGCTCGGCGAGCAATCGAAACAGCGGTTTTCGCGCGATCTTGGCCACCGCGTCCCACACCGCCATGTCGATGGTGCCGACCGCCACCGAGCGCTCGCCATGGCCGCCTGGTTTTTCGTTCGACATCAGCGCCGCCCAGATCTTGTCCGGATCGAGATTGTCGCCTGCTTCATCGAGCAAAGTCTTCGGATCGGCCTCCATCAGCCGCGGCGCGAAACGCTCGCGGATCAGTCCGCCTTGTCCGTAACGGCCGTTGGAATTGAAGCCGTACCCGACCACCCGTCTGCCATCGCGCTCGGCATCGGTGACGACGGCAACGAGGCTCGTCGTCATCTTGGTGAAATCGATATAGGCGTTGCGGATTGGCGACGAGATCGGTTTTGTAATTTCTCTGATGTCAACGATGCGGACGGACATGGCGTTCTTTCAGACGATGGCTGGAACTGAGCGTGTCGTCATTGCGAGCGAAGCGAAGCAATCCAGCGCTGCATCACAAAGCGGAAGAATGGATTGCTTCGTCGCTATCGCTCCTCGCAAACGACGTGAGCGGCGTCAGGCCGGTCCCTTGTCACGGAAATACGGCTCTACAGGACCGTGAACTTTTATCGTGAGCGGGTTGCCGTAGCGATCCTTGGCGTTGCCTGCGGTCACCCGCACCCACCCCTCGCTGACGCAGTACTCCTCGACATTGGTCTTCTCGATGCCCTTGAAGCGAATGCCGACGTCGCGCGCCAGCACATCGGCATTGTAGTAAGGGCTTTTCGGGTCGGTCGAAAGACGATCGGGCAGCTGATCGGTCAATTGGTCGTTCCTGACGTCATCCTTCTCGTTCACAGCAGTGCCTCGATTTCTCTTGCCAGTCCTTCCGGTTTTGCGGTTGGCGCATGCCGCGCGACCACCTTGCCCGAACGATCGACCAGGAATTTGGTGAAATTCCATTTGATCGATGGACCCAGCAGGCCCGCTTTCTCGCTCTTCAAATAGTTAAACAACGGATGCGCGCCTGTGCCATTGACCTCGATCTTGGCAAACATCGGGAAGGTGACGCCGTAATTTTTAGTGCAGAACTGTTCGATCTGTTTGGCATCGCCGGGTTCCTGGTTTCCGAACTGGTTGCACGGAAATCCGAGGACCGAGAAGCCGCGCGGGGCGAGCGCCTGATGCAGCGCCTCGAGACCTTTGTATTGCGGCGTGAACCCGCAAGCGCTCGCGGTATTGACGATCAGCAAAACCTGACCCTCGAACCGCTGTAGCGGAATGTCCTCGCCAGCAAGCGACTTTGCCTTGAAATCGTAAATGCCAGCCATGGTGTTCTTCTCAAGTTGGTCGGGAATTCATTTAACGCACGGGATCGACCGGCGACGACGGCGTTCCGCCGGCTTCGATCGCCTCGCCCGCGAGCAGGCAGAGGTCCTCGCGATAGCGAGCGGAGACGACCTGAACGCCGACGGGAACGCGTCCCACCAATCCGGTGGACACCGTTAGCGCGGGCAGCCCCATGAAGGGAATGGCAATTTGCGGCAGCTGCGCCCGCCATACCCGCGCAAACGAGGCGTCATCGCGCAGATCGAGGCCGTCGGGAAACGGCAATTCGGCGGATACCGGCATCAGCAGAACCGAATAGGCCTCAAGAAACTGCAGCCATTCGCGCGTCAGGGTGGCCCGGCGCGTCAGCGCCTTCGAGAACGATGCCGCGTCGAACGGAAAAACCTTGGGCTTGTTGCCGCGCAGGCAGGCCAGCGCGCCGGGATCGCCCTCGCGCTCGGCAGCGTCGAGCTGCGCCTGATAGTTGTCGCCGAGCCACAATTTTGTCTGGAGGTCCGCGGCCTCGCGCAGCGGCGGCGTCGTTTCGATCTCCTCGACCTTCCATCCGGCGCGCTCAAGGCGCTTGCCGGCATCGGCGACCGCCGCTTTCACTTCCGCGACCGTTTCCAGACCGTCGGGACGAAGGCAAAGCGCCGCCCGCTTCGGCCTCGCCGGTCCTTCCAGCGGCGCCGGCACCCACCAGGGATCGCGCACGTCTTTTGCGGACATCGCCGCGAGCGCAATCCTGAGATCGCCGATGGTGCGCGCGAGCGGGCCGGATACCGCAGAGATCTGCGGCCCGATCGTGCGTTCGGGCAGCGCGGCATTAAAGGCGGCGATGCGGCCAATGGTCGGCCGCAGGCCATGAACGCCGCAGGCATAGGCCGGATAGCGGATCGATCCTGCGATATCGGTGCCATGCGCGATATGCCCGATGCCGGCCGCCACGGCCGCCCCCGCGCCGCCGGAAGAACCTCCGGGCGTAATGCCGGGATCGCGCGGATTTTTGGTGTCGCCGTGGACCAGGTTGGTGGTGAACCAGCGATATGAAAATGCCGGGCAGTTGGTGCGGCCGAGAATGACCGCGCCCGCCTTGCGAAAATTGTCGATCACCGGACTGTTGGTTGCTGCGATCACGTCGCGCTGCAGTTTGAGGCCATTGGTGTTGGCAAACCCTTCCTGATCGATATTGACCTTGACGGTGACCGGCACGCCGGCCAGCGGGCCCAAGTCTTCGTTGGCTGCGATCGCCGCATCAATGGCGCCGGCCTGTGCCAGCACATCTGCTGGACGGTGGTCGACGACGGCGTTAATCGAGGGATTGACCGCATCCAGCCGCGCGAGCGCTGCCGAGGCCGCCTCCTTCGCCGAGATCTTTTTTGACTTTATCAGGGCAGCGATATCGTTAGCCGGCAGACGCCAGATATCTTGCATGGAAAACTCCGTTCGGACGCCGTCTTGTAGCGCTGTGCGGTGCGGGTTGTCGAGGAGACCTCCCGAACGTGATTCCGGGTTCGCTCACGCCCTGGAATGATGGCGTGTGGTAACCGGCATGATAGCGCGTGGTAAAATGACAGCGTATGCAGTCAGTGTCTCGTGACTGGCGTGTCCGGAATGTCCAGGATCGCTTCAGCAAACGGAAATTCCAGCACGATCTCGCCTTCATCGTCGGTCACTTCGAGGATGGCATTGAAGAGGCCGGCCTCTGCGCCTTCGGTCTTCAGCAACTCCCGGATCATGGCCCGTGCAACTTCCCATGCGCGATCGGGATTGCGCAGCTCTTCGCCTTCGGGATCGGAAATCAGCTCGTCGCCGATACGGGTGTTGAAGAAATATCTCGGCATTGGCCTGATCCCTTCGGTTGAAGGCTCCAGTTAAGGGCGCTGTGATATCTCTCAAGGTCTTCCGCACTGCAGCATAAACATGAGGGGAGACTTCATGAAAAAAGATTTCACTGGCGAACTTTTCGTTCCGCACTAGTTTATCCGGCAGGGCGGAGTCGGTCCGGCTGAGAAAGTTAAAAAAGGAGAGAGCCAAAATGGCCTGGAAAACCCCGAAAATCGTGGAAGTGCCGGTCGGCATGGAAATCAACATGTATGCGTGCGCCGCCCGCAAGTAAGCGAGCGCGACAGCTTTACGCCTTGGCTTAAGGTGGACCTCCGGGTGACACGTTCCCAATCGTGGGATCGTGATCATGTCGGCGTCCACCTTCGAAGCATTTGGAATCTCCAGGAGACGGATCATGCTTCGTGTCGTCGTCCTGGGCGCCGCAGCCGGTGGCGGTGTTCCGCAGTGGAATTGCGGATGTGCGGTTTGCCTGGCCGCGAGAACCGAACGTCCCGAATTCCGGAGTACCCAGGCTTCGATTGCGATCAGCGCCGATGGCGGTCACTGGTTTCTGATCAATACATCTCCCGACCTGCGCCAGCAGCTGATCGCGACGCCGTCGCTTCATCCCCACGCCGGAAAGCTGCGTCACAGTCCGGTATCCGGCGTGATCCTGACCAACGGCGAAATCGACGCGATTGCCGGGCTACTGTCGATGCGCGAGGGCTCGCCGTTCACGATCTACGCGCACCCAACAGTGCTTTCGATCCTGAAGGCCAACAGCATCTTCAACGTACTGAACGAGAAGAATGTGCGGCGCCAACCAATCGAGGTGGACCAGACGTTCGAGCCGGCTTTGCCCGATGGCTCGCCGTCCGGCATTGAAATCCTGTCGTTCGCCGTTCCCGGCAAAAGCGCCTGGTATCTGGAAGGCGAGCTTCACCCCCCGGCCGACGACGGCGCGGGCGACACTATCGGGCTCCGGGTTCGCGACAAGGCTACCGGCAAGTATTTCTTTTTCCTCGCCGCCTGCGCGGCCATCAATGAGGATCTGAAGTCACGGCTTGCCGGCGCGCCTTTGATCTTCTTCGATGGCACGGTGTGGCGCGATGACGAATTGATCGCGGCCGGTCTTGGCAACAAGACAGGGCAAGGCATGGGACATATTGCGATGTCGGGCGACCGTGGCGCTATCCAAAGCCTCGCCGGGCTGGACATCGGCCGAAAGATATTTCTGCATATCAACAATTCCAACCCGGCGCTGCTGCACGATTCCCCCGAGCGCGAGATCGTCGAGCGCGCGGGCTGGCAAATTCCGGCCGATGGTACGGAGATCGTGCTGTGAACGCGATGAGCTTGAACGGGATGACGGCCTTTTCGTTCGGTAACAGCACGCCGCTGAACAGCGCCGAGGAACTGGAAGCCGCGCTGCGTCAGATCGGGGCCGTCCGCTATCACGATCTGCATCCGTTCCATCGGCTATTGCACGGCGGCAAGCTGAACAAGGGACAGGTGGAGGCTTGGGCATTGAACCGCTACTATTACCAGAGCACCATTCCGATCAAGGACGCCGTGGTGATCTCGCGCTTCCGCGACCGCGGCATCCGGCGCGAATGGCGGCACAGACTAGGGGATCATGACGGCGATCTCGGCGCCGAAGGCGGCATCGAGCGCTGGCTGAAGCTGACCGAAGGACTGGGACTCGACAACGCTTACGTGGAATCCACCGAAGGTATCCTTCCCGCGACCCGCTTTGCAGTCGATGCCTATGTGCATTTCGTGCGCGACAGGACACCGCTGGAAGCCATCGCCTCTTCGCTGACCGAACTGTTCGCGCCGAACCTGCACGAAGAACGCATTTCGGGGATGCTGGCGCATTACGATTTCGTCAATCCCGACATCATGAGCTATTTCAGCCGGCGCATGGAACAGGCGCCGCGCGACGCCAACTTCGCGCTCGGCTACGTCAAGACCCGTGCCAGGACGCCCGCGGAGCGCGAGGCGGTGTGCAATGCGCTGATTTTCAAGACCAACGTGCTGTGGGTTCAGCTTGACGCACTATATCATGCCTATATCGATGGCCATGTGCCGCCGGGTGCGTTTGTGCCCAAGGACAGATAGAGGCGAAGCAATGACGGCTCCGCGCAGCCGCAACATTAGTGTCAGCGAGGCGAGCCGGCCGCTGCTGCCGCGCCATGCCAGGCTGAAGTTCGATGAGGCCCGGCGGCGCTGGGTCATTCTGGCGCCCGAGCGCGTGCTGGTCCCGGACGAGATCGC
>WNGI01003005.1_pt1 | contig 24130 bp, 27 predicted proteins | sample 5400621 | NCBI WGS metagenome assembly WNGI01 (sample SAMN13153374, study PRJNA577476) | soil metagenome | isolation source: 20 cm soil or saprolite under Garry oak tree replicate 1 | place: USA:California | collected 2016-06-15 | reverse complement strand
TGGTGCTGAACGGGATCGGGCCTGACACCGCAGTCGGCTTCATCCCCGGCGGGGGCGCAAACGTGCTGCCGCGTGCGCTCGGCCTGCCCCGCGACCCGGTCGCGGCAGCCGAGCATGTTGCCACGGGCACAGCGCGGCGAATCTCGCTCGGCCGCGTCAACGGGCGGCGCTTCGGGTTCGCCGCCGGCGTCGGCCTCGACGCAGAAGCGGTCCGGCGCCTCGACGCGTACGGGCGCACCCAGGAGCACGGGCGCGCAGGGAATCTCCGCTTCGCCTGGGAGGTCGCGCAGATGATCACCGAGCACCGCGGCCGGTTCGACCCTGCGCTCGAGATCCTCGGGCGGGGCCGCGCCGCTTTCGCGTTGATCGCGAACTCCGATCCCTACACGTACGCGGGGCGCGTGCCGCTTCGGGTCGCCCCGGAGGCGCGCTTCGAGCTCGGGCTCGATCTCGTGGCGCCGCGCGTGGTCTCGCCGGCCTCGATCCCGCGTCTGCTGACCTACGCGTTGCGTGGGCGGGGCCAGGCCACGGCCGGCGACGTGCTGTACGCGCACGACGTCGACCGCATCGAGATCGTGTGCGACCACCCGATGCCGCTCCAGGTCGACGGCGAAGACCTCGGCGACATCACCTCGGCGCTGTTCGAGGCCGAGCGGAGCGCTGTGCTCGTCCTCAACTAGATTTCCACCATGAAAACGCCCTTCTGGCGTGGCGCGCTCCCGATCGTCGGGCTGCTCGGGATGCTCGCCGTGGTCGCGGTCGCGGCTGCAGGCCACTCGCCCGTGGGAGGAACAAGCCGGCCCAGCACGTCGACGCCGAAGCTCGTCCAGGACTACATGGCGACGATCTTCCTGATCATGATGCCGTTGGGGGCGTTCCTGATCTTCTGGGCCGCGTTCCTGCGCAGGGCCTACGCGAACGTGCCGCTGAAGAAGAGCCCGCTCTATCCGGGCCATGTCCCCGCGAAGCCGCTCGTGACGGTGGCCGCCATCTTCGTGCTCCTGTTCATCGCCGTCCGCTGGGGGCACCCGACGCATAACCCGCTCGCTGGAGGTGCCGCGGCCGACGGAAAGTCCGGCACGCAGAAGGCGCAGCCCGGGGACCAGCAATACGAGCCGCACTTTCAGTGGTTTCCGGTCTTCATCATCGGCTCGCTGGTCGTCGGCATCGGCGGCGCGATGGCCTTCCTGGCCCTCAGGCGCCGGCACGTGGAACTGGAGCAGGCTCCGGTCCGAGAGACGCTCGCCGAGGTGCTCGGCGAGACGCTCGACGACCTGCGCAGCGAGCCCGATCCGCGGAAGGCTGTGATCGGCGCCTACGCGACGATGGAGCGGACGCTCGCCGCACGTGGCTTCCCGAGGCACGAGTATGAAGCGCCGCTCGAGTACCTCGACCGGATCCTCGGGATCGTCGAGGGGAGCGGCCACTCCGCTCGCCGCCTGACGAGGCTGTTCGAGCGCGCCCGGTTCAGCCCGCACGAGATCGATCAGAGGATGAAGGACGACGCGATCGAGTCCCTGGTCGGTCTCCGGGCCCAATTGGAGGCTGATGAGGCGCCCCGTCACCGCTTCGTCCCCGTCGACGAGGGGATCAGCATCCCCCCGGCGGCGACGTGATCCGGGCGGCGTTGCGTTGGGTGGGCCTGGCCGTCCCGTTGGTGATCGCGCTCGTGGCCGCGCGCATGATCTCCCCGGGGCGGAAGGACCTCGAGCTCGACGTGTTCGTCCTCGTTCTCGGTGGCCTCGGACTGGTCGTGCTCGCGGCCGAGCTGCGGCGACTGGCTCCGACCACGGAGAGGTCGCTCGTCGAGGAGGCACTCGAGCCAGAGCCGGCCGAAGAGCGTCCGATCGCCGACCTGCTCAGGCTCGAGCGCGCGCTCTCGATGGCCTCCGCGAGGCAGTTCGACCTGCACTACCGCCTGCGGCCGATCCTGCGTGACGTGGCGGCGGCGAGGCTCGAGCAGCGCGGGCTCGACCTCGACTCCGGCCGTCCGGCCGTCCAGGAGCTCCTGGGCGACGAGCTCTTCGAGCTCACCGCGCCCGACCGCGAGCCGCCGGCGAACCGCCTGGATCCCGGTCCCGGCATCGAAGGGCTCGATCGAACCATCGGCCGTCTGGAGCGTCTTTAGGTAAGTGTCGATGACGATCGCCGAGCTGACCGCGCAGGCGGAGAGCATCCTCACCGAGGTCGAACGGGCCGTGGTCGGAAAGCGCGAGGCGCTGGAGCTCGTCCTGCTCGGGATCCTCGCGGACGGTCACGTGCTGCTCGAGGACTTCCCGGGCCTGGCGAAGACGCTCATCGCGCGGTCGTTCGCGCACGTGACCGGGATGACGTTCTCACGCGTGCAGTTCACGCCCGACCTGATGCCTGCGGACGTGACCGGATCGTCGATCTACAACCAGCAGCGAGCCGACTTCGAGTTCCGGCCGGGCCCTGTCTTCGCCAACGTCCTCCTCAGCGACGAGATCAACCGCGCCCCGCCGAAGACCCAGGCCGCGCTGCTCGAGGCGATGCAGGAGCGGCAGGTGACCACCGAGGGCGAGACCCGGCAGCTGGAGCCGCCGTTCATCGTGCTCGCGACCCAGAACCCGATCGAGTACGAGGGCACGTATCCGCTGCCCGAGGCGCAGCTCGACCGCTTCATGCTCCGCATCGGAGTCGGCTACCCGTCGCGCGAACACGAGTGGGAGATGCTCGCGCGCCGGATCGAGCGGGCCGAGGACGAGGTGGAGCTCTACCAGGTGGTCAACCGCCAGAGCGTGCTCGAGATGCAGCGCGCCGTCGAGCAGGTGCACATCGATGAGTCGCTCGGCTACTACATCGTCGACCTGACCGTCGCTACGAGGAGCGCGCCCGGCGTGCAGGTCGGTGCGAGCCCGCGCGGGTCGCTCGCGCTGCTCAAGCTGTCGCGCTGCCGCGCTGCACTGGCCGGTCGCGACTACGTGACGCCCGACGACGTCAAAGAAGTTGCGGTGCCTGCACTCGCCCACCGGCTCGCGCTGAGGCCGGAGCTCTGGGTCGAGCGGCGCCGCTCGGACGACATCGTCCGCGACGTGCTCGACAGCGTGCCGACGCCGGCGGTCGAGCAGCCGGAAGCGCGCGCCCGCGCGCAATGACGGGCGTCGCGACCGGCAAGCTCCGCGTCTACATCTTCCTCGCCGGCCTGGGACTGATCGCGGCGCTCGCGCTCGGCCGGCCCGAGCTCGCCGCGTTGGCGGTGCCGTTCGCGCTCTTCGTCGGCCTCGGGCTCGCGCTGATGCGTTCGGTGGAGGTCAGGGCGCCCTCGGAGCTCGACCTCGTGCGCCAGCTGGAGGAGCGGACCGTGACGCTGCTGATGGAAGTGTCGGCGAACAGGGCGGTCGAGCGTCTGGAGCTCGTCTTCGACGCCGACGAAGGCCTCGTCGCCGAGGCGCCGAACCCGATCCTCATCCACCTCAGCCCCGGGGAGCGGCGCGAGCTCGAGGTGCCGATCCGCTGCGCACACTGGGGGACGTACGAGGTCGGGAACGTCGTCTGGCGCGCGCGTGACCCGTTCGGCCTCTTCGTCTACCAGGGAAAGATCGCGTCGGGACACCGGCTCAAGGTCTACCCGCGCGGCGAGACGCTCCAGCGGCTGCTGCGGCCGCTCGAGACGCAGGCTTTCTCCGGCAACCAGGTCGCGCGAAGCCGGGGCGAGGGGATCGAGTTCGCGGACCTGCGCCCGTTCACGTACGGCGACCAGGTGCGGCGCGTGAACTGGCGCGCGACGGCGCGCCGCGGCGAGCCCTGGGTGAACGAGACGCACCCCGAGCGGAACTCGGACATCGTCATCTTCCTCGACACGTTCGCCGAGGCGAGGCGGCCCGATCTGGGGACGCTCGACATCGGCGTCCGCGCCGCTGCGTCGCTCGCCGCGCTCTACCTGCGCGAGAAGGACCGTGTCGGGCTCGTCTCGTTCGGCGGGGTCCTCAACTGGCTGACGGTGACCTCCGGGACGGCGCAGCTCTACCGGATCGTCGACTCGCTGCTCGACGCCGAGATCATGCTCAGCTACGCGTGGAAGGACCTCGACGTGATCCCGCCGAGGACGCTGCCGCCGCGCGCGCTCGTGTTCGCGTTCAGCCCGCTGCTCGACGAGCGGGCCGTCGGCGCTTTGCTCGACCTGCGCGCACGCGGCTTCGACCTCGCGGTGATCGAGCTGTCGCCGTACTCGTTCGTGCCCGAGGGCGAGACCGAGCTCGAGCGGCTCGCGTACCGCCTCTGGCGGCTTCAGCGCGACGCGCTCCGCACCAAGTACGCGTCGCTTGGAGTGCCGATCGTCGAATGGCGGGAGGGGGTCCCGATGGAAGCGGTCGTGGAGGAGGTGAGGGCATTCAGGCGCCACGCCCGAGTCGTTCGCGCCTAGCGACGGGCGCAGTCGCGGTGCTCGCGGCCGCTGCGCTCGCGGCGTACCCGGCCTCGCAGAACCTGGACCTGCAGTGGGCCGCGCTCGCCTTCGCGATCTCGGCCGTGCTCGTGTTCGCCTTGGGCCTCGCGGCTCGCTCTCCGGGTGCGCTGGGTCTCGGACTCGCCTTGCTCGGCGCGGACTACGCGGTCCTGTTCGTGGCCGAGGGCGGCGCGCTCGACCAGTTCACACCCGCCTATGCGGCCGGCTTCATGCTCGTCGCGGAGCTCGGTTTCTGGTCGATCGAGTCGCGCATTCCGGCGTGGAGCGAGGCCGCGGTCGCCGAGTGGAGACTGGCCCGGATCGCCGGGACCTGCATCGGTGCGGCTGCGCTCGCCGCGCTCGCGCTCGTCGCGGCCGCGGGGGCCACCGGAACGGGAGGGCTCGCGCTCGAGAGCCTGGGCGTCGTGGCGGCGCTCGGGTCGCTCGTCCTGATCACCGTTCTGGTCGACCGCTGGGCCGTTGACGAGTAGTCCGTAGCAGACTAGTCCGGTACGGACTATGATGCAGCCGTGGCGACGGCGCAGCGGCGGAAAACGGTCACGCTCTCGACGACCGAGCTCTCGGTGCTCGGGCTTCTCTCCTCGTTCGGCGAGCACTCCGGCTACGACCTGAAGAAGCACGCGGCGGCCGGCGTCGGGTACGTGTGGACCGCGGCGAAGAGTCACATCTATGCCGTGCTGCCGCGACTCGTCGAAGGCGGCTACGCAACCTCGCGCCGCGTCGAGCAGAGCTCGCGCCCCGACAAGCAGGTCTACCGGATCACGGCGAAGGGCGAGGAGGCATTCCGCGCCTGGCTCGAGGAGCCGGTCGAGGAGCGTCCCGACGGACGCAGCACGTTCCTGCTCAAGATCTTCTTCGGGCGCCACATGAGCCGCGAGGCGCTCGTGGCGCACCTCGAGCGCAAGCGTGAGTGGGCGGAGGTGTGCCTGGACGAGTTCCGCGGGATCGAGGAGCAGATCCGCGACGAGGAGTCGTCCTACTTCGGGTACGTGACCCTTCGCTGGGGCATCGCCCATGCAGAGGCCTGGATCGGCTGGGCGGACGAGATCCTGCGCGAGCTGGAGGAGCGGCCATGAGAGCCGCGCTCGCGATCCTGGCCGTCGCGCTCGTCGCCGTCCCGGCCGCCGACGGGTACCGGAACCCGACCGCGGGCAAGGCCGTCGTCCTGCAGCTCCAGGGCATGCATCGCGCGAAGGTGAAGCGGAACGTCGTCTACCAGCGGTCGCCCCGGCTGCGGATGGACGTCTACCGGCCGCGGAACGAACGCGGCCGCCTGCCCGCCGTCCTCCTCGGCGGGCCTCCGGGCCTCGGCCGGACGAGCGGCCAGAAGGTCGGCTGGGCGCAGCTGATCGCCGCGTCCGGGCTGAGCGCGGTCGCGTTCGACATCCGCTCCGACGGCCGGCTCCAGTCGCCGCGCAACCCGGCCCTGGACGTCCAGTCCGCGATCACGTACGTCCGGTCGCACTCGAAGCGCCTCGGGATCGATCCGAACCGGCTCTGCACGCTCGGTTTCTCGGCTCCCTGGCATCTGTGGGCGACGATGCGCGATCCCCGGTCGTGGCTTCGCTGCAACGTCGTCTACTACGAACCGCTCGACTTCCAGAGCCCCGCGCTAGGGGATGAGTTCTCCGCCCTGACCTACCTCCGCCGGTCGCCGGGCTCGATTCCGCCGATGCTGGTCCTGAAGGCAGGCCGTGACGCGGGCATCAACGATTCGATCGACCGCTTCCAGGCGGCCGCGACCGAGCTCCACGCCGACGTCCGCGTCGTCAACTATCCGGAAGCGGCACGTGGCTTTGACATCGGACCGAGGACGGCGCCGGCGCGGGCGATCCTGCGGGAGACGCTGCGCTTCCTGAAGGCCCGGCTCGCGAGGCCGCTTCCGGTTACGAAGGGCTGCGCGACGAAACCGGAGCGCGCCTCGGCACTGCGTTTCTTCGCGGCCGACGACACGCCGCTCGAGGGCGTGGTGCTGGGCAGTGGCCCGCGCGGCGTCGTGCTCGCGCACGCCTCGGACGGCAGCTTCTGTGAATGGTTGCCGTACGCGCGCGACCTCGCGGCGGCCGGCTACCGCGTCCTCGCATACGACTCGAGATCCGGCAGCCGCCTCGACCTCGACATGGCGGCGGCGATCGAGGCTCTCCGCCGCACAGGGTCCGAGCACGTCGTTGCGATGGGCTCGTCGGCCGGGGCGATCGCGGCGCTCATCGGAAGTTCCTCGCTCGCATCGCAGCCCGCAGCCGTCGTCAGCCTCTCCGCGCCTGAGTCCTTCGGGCCGTTGCACGCCCTCTCGCCTGTCCGGCAGTTGCACGCGCCGGTGTTCTTCGCCGCGTCGGCGGAAGACGAGCCGTTCGAGACCGACGCGCGGGCCATGTACGCAGCCTCCGGGTCGCCGGACCGCGTGCTCGAGATCCTTCCCGGCGCTGCCCACGGATCGCGGATGCTCCAGGACCGAGCGTTTCGCGCTCGGGTCGAAGCTTTCATCGCTGCGCACTAGCTAGATACATTCCGTCTCGATGGCGCAGGTGCTTCCGGCCGAGCGTGACCTTCGGCGCGTGATCGGCGACGGCGAGTCGGTGCCCGACGGCGAGGTCGAGGGGCTCACCGACCACGACCTGGTCGAGCTCTACCGTGGCCTCGTCCTCCTGCGCACGTACGACGAGCGCTCGGTCGTCTACCACAGCCAGGGGCGGATCGGGACATACGCGATCTACTGGAACCACGAGGCGATGCAGGCCGGCTCGGTCTATGCGCTCGAAGACGACGACTGGATCTTCCCGAGCTACCGCGAGTCGGCGATCGGGCTCCTCCGCGGGCTGCCCGTGTCGACGGTGCTGTCCTGGTGGCGCGGGCATCCGGCCGGCTGGTGGAACCCGGCGGACTACAACGTCGCCTCGATCTGCGTGCCGATCGGGACGCACGTGCCTCACGCGGCGGGGCTCGCGTGGGGGAAGCGGCTGCGCGGCGAGAACGCGTGTGCGATCGCCTACTTCGGGGACGGCGCCACCTCGGAGGGGGCGTTCCACGAGGGCGCGAATTTCGCCGCCGTCATGCGCGCGCCGCTCGTCCTCTTTTGCAACAACAACGGCTGGGCGATCTCGACTCCGGTCGAGGCGCAGACGCGTGCCGAGACGCTTGCGGACAAGGCCGTCGGCTACGGGATGCCCGCCTCGCGTGTGGACGGGCTCGACATCCTCGCCGTGTACGAGTCGACGCGCGAGGCCGTTGCGCGCGCCCGTGCGGGTGAGGGGCCGACGTTCATCGAGGCGGTCAGCTACCGGGCCGCGCCGCACGCGACGGCGGACGACCCGAAGGCGTACATCGATCTCGAGCGGGTCGAGGAGGAGAAGCGGCGCGAGTGCGTCGGCCGCTACGAGGGCTACCTGAGGCGTGCGGGGATCCTCACCGACGAGATGGCCGAGTCGATCCGGGCCGAGGCCGAGCAGGCCATGCGCGACGGGATCGCCGCCGCCGAGGCGGAGCAGCCGGCAGATCCGGGTCTCCTCTTCGAGCATGCGTACGTCGATCCGCCCGCCTCGTTCGAAACCGATCTCAGCGAGCTCCGACGCGTCCTCAAGGGCCATGACTGACCTAGTAACAGTTTGTTACTTGGGGCGGCTCGGCTCCCTCTCGGCTTCCTGGGGCGCCGCTGGCGGTGCGGGGCCGGAGGGAACAGTGTTCGGTCGCACGGGCCCGGAGAGCACCGTGCCGTCAGCGGCGCCAGGCTGCGGCGGAGCCCGGCTTCGCCGGGCGGGAGCCGTGGCCGGCCAGGGAGGCGAGAGTGGCTGAGCTGACGCTCGTCGAGGCGATCAACGACTGCTTCCACGTCGAGCTCGGCCGAGACGAGAACGTGATGGTCATGGGCGAGGACGTCGGCCGCGCGGGCGGCGTCTTCAGGGCAACCGCTGGCTTGCGGGACAAGTTCGGCCCGGATCGCTGCGTCGACACGCCGCTCGCCGAGGCGGGGATCATCGGGAGCGCGATCGGACTCTGCATGGCCGGGTTCAGGCCGGTCTGCGAGATGCAGTACGACGCCTTCAGCTACCCGGCGCTCGATCAGTTGATCACGCACGTCGGCCGGTACCGTTGGCGCACCGGTGGGCAGATGGCGTTCCCGCTGACCGTGCGCATGCCGTACGGCGGAGGTGTCCGCGCCCCTGAGCTGCATGACGACTCGCCCGAGGCCTACTACGTGCACACGCCGGGCGTCAAGGTGGCGATCCCCTCGACGCCGAGCGACGCAAAAGGCCTGCTCGCGGCCGCAATTCGCGATCCCGACCCAGTCGTCATCTTCGAGCCGAAGCTCCACTATCGGACGATGCGCGGCGAAGTCCCGGAGGGCGAACACGTCGTCCCGCTCGGACAGGCCCGCACGGTCCGCGAGGGAGACGACGTCACGCTCGTTGCGTACGGGTCGATGGTTCCGCTTGCGGAGCAGGCCGCCGATGCGCTCGCAGACCGAGCGTCCACCGAGATCCTGGACATCCGCAGCCTGAAACCGCTCGACGAGGATGCGCTCCTCGCGGCGGCCGCCAAGACGGGGCGTGTCGTGATCATCCAGGAGGCGCCTCGAACAGCCGGCTACGGCGCCGAGCTCGCGGCGATCCTCGCGGAGAAGGCGATGCTCGACCTGCGCGGGCCGGTGCTCAGGGTGACGGGATACGACGTCCCGTACCCCTACTGGCAGATCGAGGACGCGTACATGCCCTCCGTCGAGCGGGTCGTGGACGCGGTCGACAAGCTGCTCGAGTACTAATGCCCCTCCACGAGCTGCCATGTGAGCAGCGGTACCTGCACGGCTTCTTCTCGGCGGACCTGCTGGAGCCGGTCGTCGAGATCGACCCCGGTGACTCGGTGCGAATCTCGGTCCCGAATCACGCCTGGGACACCGCGCGTGACCAGCACCTCGAGCCGAGAGGCCCGGAGCACGTCGAGGGGCACCTGGGAGCTCTCGGACGGCGTCGGCCGGGCCCTCGGGCTCGAGCTCGACCTCGCACCGTTCCTCGGCGTGATGGGCATGCCGCCGCCCGAACCGGGCCTCCACAGCACGGGACCGCCTCGCCGATGGGGCGGCAACATGGACTGCAAGGAGCTCGTTGCGGGCACGACGCTCTATCTCCCGATTCCAGTCGAGGGCGCCCTGTTCTCGGCCGGCGACGGCCATGCCGTCCAGGGTGACGGCGAGGTGTCCGGGACCGCGATCGAGGCTCCGACGCGCGCCCAGCTGACGCTCGACCTCCAGGACGACCCGGTGCTCGAGTGGCCCGTCGCGCGTCTCGAGGGTGCGTGGATCACGCTCGGCTTCGACGAGGACATCTCCCTCGCGGGGCGGATCGCGCTCGAAGGCATGCTCGCGCTGCTGGGACGGGAGCTCGGAGTGAGCGGCGCCGACGCGCTTGCGCTGGCGAGCCTCGCCGTCGATCTCCGGGCGACGCAGGTCGTGAACGGGGCGCAGGGCGTGCACGCTCTGCTTCGCGACGACGCGATTCGGTCCCAGTAGATTGGGACGCATGGGCGGCGGCTCGGATGCGCTTCGGCGCGCCTGGGAGTACGACAGCGCCGGCCGCGAGGCGGAGGCGGTCGTCGAGTACCGCGCCGCGTTCGAGGCCGGGATCGACGCCGAGGATCTGCCCGGCGCGCTGCTCGGTTTCGGCAGCACGCTGAGGAACGTCGGCGAGCTCGAGGAGTCGGAACGGGTGCTGCGCGAGGCCGTGACGCGGTTCCCCGACAACGCGGCGCTCCGCGTCTTCCTGGCGCTCACGCGCTGGGAGCGCGACGACAAGGGCGGTGCGTGGCGCGAGCTCGTCGAGGCGCTTTTCCGCGTCGATGCGCCTGGGATGGCCCGCTACGAGCGTGCGATCCGCGGCTACTCGGCAGAGCTCTGAGCGAGCGGCTGCGCCTGTTGCTCGAGCGCGCCCAGTCGGGCTACCGGCTCCGCGACGCGGCGACGGGCGAGGTCGTGCACTGGGAGGATCCGCGGATCCTCGTCGTGCCGGCGGCGGGAGTCTCATTCCGTCCCGACGCGCTCGAGGACCCGTCGTTCGACCCGGGCCGGTCGCTTGCGCTCGTCCCCGAGCCGCAGAACGAGCACGACCCGAACGCGGTCGGGATCTGGAACGAGGAGCGGACGCTCCAGCTCGGGTATGTGCCTCGCGATGACGCGCCACGCTTGGCCGGTGACGAGCAGGCGGTCTCGATCTGGCGGACCGACGGCGGGTTGCGCGTCCTGATCGCGCCCGCCGATGCCTGGATCGGTCGGCCCAGATAGATTCCGCCGCCGTGGCATACGAGTTCAAGCTTCCCGATCTCGGCGAGGGCCTGACCGAAGGCGAGGTCGCCCGCTGGCTCGTGTCCGAGGGCGACGAGGTGGCCGAGGACCAGCCGCTGGTCGAGATCCAGACCGACAAGACGACGGTCGAGATCCCGTCGCCGGCCGCCGGCAAAGTCGCGCACATCCTCGTCGAGGAAGGCAAGGTCGTCCCGGTCGGGACGATCCTCGTCGTGATCGGTGAGGACGGAGCAGTGTCCCAACCGGACAAGCCCCGGGACCAGGTCCCGGGACCTGTCTCGGGAGGCCGCGTCCGCGCCACGCCGCTCGTTCGCCGGCTCGCGCAGGAGCTCGGCGTTGACCTCGAGAGCGTGGCGGGCTCCGGCGCGCAGGGACGCGTGACCGAAGCGGACGTGCGCCAAGCGACCACGTCTCCGGACCAGGTCCCAGGGCATGTCTCGGAGGGACGGCGCGAGCCGCTTCGAGGGGTGCGGCGGGTGATCGCCGAGCACATGGCCCGCGCGCACAAGGAGGTGCCGGCCGTCACGTGGGTCGAGGAGTGCGACTTCTCCAGGGTCGACCTCAAGCTCCTCGTCCCGACCGTGCTCAAGGCCGCCGCCGAGACGCTCCAAGAGTTCCCCGAGCTCAACGCGCGGCTCGAAGGCGACGAGATCGTGTACCTCGACCGTTACGACCTCGGCGTCGCCGTCCAGACCGACGACGGTCTCGTCGTGCCGGTCGTCCGCGGCTGTGACTCGGCCTCGGTTGACGAGCTGGCGGAGGAGGTCAAGCGCCTCGCGGAAGCGGCCCGAAACGGGGCCCTCAAGCCCGAGGAGCTCCGCGGCTCGACGTTCACGGTCACGAGCGCCGGCAAGCTCGCCGGGCTGCTCCAGACCCCGATCGTCAACCACCCAGAGGTCGCGATCCTCAGCATCGGCCGGATCGCCGACCGGCCCGTCGTGCGCGAAGGCGAGCTCGCGATTGCCCCGACCGGGTTCGTCTCGCTCACCTTCGACCACCGCGTGGTCGACGGAGCCCGCGCCGCCGAGTTCGGCCTGGCATTCATCGGCAGGCTCGAAGGCACGTAGAGACGAGAAGAGCCCGGCCGGGCCGGGCTCTTCGCGTAACCGGCAGGATCAGCGCCTAGTGGTGGCCGCCGCCCTCGCCTTCCCCATGGCCGGAGCCCTTCTGAATCTGTCCACGGATCAGTCCGGCCGGAGCCCGCGTCGTGTGGACGTTCGCGTACGTAAAGCCCTTCCTCATCGCGGTGATCACCTCGTCCATCTCGCCTGGGTCGATCCCCTGGCCCGCCGGTCCGATGATGTCGCTCGCGACGATGTCGCCTTCGAACGTACCCTCGATCGGCGTGCACGCCGGCTTGCCGCCGCCGCCGCACAGGAATGCGGCCACTCCGCCGGCCACGCCGGCCTGTCCGAAGTGGATGTGCGCGAAGAGCGTGGCGCCCTCGGCTGTCTCGAAGCCCTGGTAGTGGAGCGTGTAGTGGATCGTGTCTCCGTTGACGATCCTGGCCCTGAACGTGCCGCGGCCGGGAGTCGACTGAGACGGCGTCTCCTGGAACCCGATGAGGCGTGCGGAGAACGTATTGCCCCCGTTCCCACCATGGTGTCCATGCCCCCGGTCTGCGAATGCGGCCGCGGCCAACGCCATCAGGCCGACCGCAACGAGCAGCGAAACCACAACTGCGAGCTTGCGCATGCTTCTCCTCCCGTGAGGTTTGTGTACGGCATTACGGTCGTTCTTCGGGGCCGGTTTGGACGCCGTCGTCGAAGTGCCGGTCGACCAGCTCCTCGATCTCGGCCGCCCTCGCCTTGCCTTCGAGCCGGGCCACGGCGCGCTTGCCCTTGATCAGGATCAGGGTCGGAACGCTCCGGACCTCGAATCGCTTGGCCAGCTCGGGCTGCTGTTCGACGTCGACTCGCTTGACGCTCAGCCGGTGCCGCTCCTTGCGCTCGAGATGCGCGAGGAGGCTCTCCATCCGCCTAGCCGGCCCCGAATGTAAGGCGGAGAAGAAGACGAGCAGGTTCCGGCGTCGGTGGCCGGCAGCTTCGGATCGGCCGGTCATCGGTCCCATTGTCCCCGGGGTCACCGGGCTCGAAACGTGCGGGAACTACACTGACCTCGATGGGTGACTGGTATTCGATCGGCGTTTTCGCGGGCCTGGGCGTGGCTCTCGGAGTCGCGTCGGCGGGGATTTTCGGAGGCCGTCGGCTCGCGCTCGCGGCCCCGTTCCTGGCGGCCGTGGTCGGTGTTGCGCTCGGAATCGCGCTCGCCGATGCGCCCGAGGCGGCTGCTGCGGGGCTCGGCGGCTTCCTGGGCGGCGTCGGGGCGCTCGAGCTCGTCCGCGGCGCCCTCGGCCGTGGTGGGACGCCGCTCGCGACCGCGCTACTTGTCCTCGGAGGAGCGGTCGTGGTCGCGGGGCTCGCGTTCGTGCCAGTCGTCGGCTACGTCGAGCTCGTGGCGGTTCCCGCCCTGGGCATGCGCCTGCGCCACCGAGCCGGGAAGCGCTACGCGGGTCTCCGCACGCTCGCACGCGATTAGGCCGTGTCCGAGAAGCAGAAGCTGGTCCTGATCGTCATCGACGGGCTCACGCCCGCCATGCTGGAGCGCTCTGTCGAGTCCGAGGACGTGCCGGCGCTCCGCTTCCTGATGAGCCGCGGCGAGTACCGGCGCGCGGTGACGACGTTCCCGTCACTGACTCCCGTTTGCCTCTCGTCGATCGCGACCGGCGCGCATCCCGATGTGCACGAGATCCCGCACCTCGTCTGGTACCACCGAGGCGAGCAGCGCCTCGTCGAGTACGGCTCGTCGTTCGGCGCCGTGCGCGCGGCGGGCACGACCCGCACGATTCGCGACGTCGTCTTCAACCTGAACGAGAAGCATCTCTCGAAGAAGGTCGTGACCGTGTTCGAGGCGCTCGAGGCCGCCGGGCGCGTGACGGCCGCGGTGAACATGGTCTGCTACCGCGGGCCGGCGCGACACGCTCCGGTCGTCCCGTGGCTGACGCGCCCCGCCTACGGGCCGACCCGTTTCTTCTACTTCAACTTGTTCGAGTCGGACGTGACCGGTTCGCCGCTCGCGGTGCGCACTCGTGCGGGCGGGTCGGTGGACGAGTACGCGAGGGTCGTCGGGCGCTGGCTCGTCACGCGGGACGGCTTCGACTTCCTCGTCTTCTACCTCCCGGACTACGACTACGCCTCTCACGCGTCGGGCCCCGAGGCGGCGCACACCGCGCTCGTGCATGCGGACCGGGCGATCTCGACGCTCTTCGAGGCCGCGGGCGGGCCCGAGGAGTTCCTCGAACGCTACGCGGTGGTCCTCTGCTCGGACCACGGGCAGACGCGGGTCGACCGGGCAGTGCGTCTCGAGGAGGCCTTCGAGGGCCTGACCCTCCTTCACCGCGGCAACGGCCGCGCCGCGGAGCTCGCCGTGACGGCGTCCAACCGGGCCGGGATGGTCTATCGCCTGCCCGGCTGTCGCGACAACGCACGTGAGCTCGCAAAGCGCCTCGACGGCGGGAACCACGTTGTCCTCTTCCGTGAGGACGGGTCCGTGGTGGCGAGGAAGGACGGCGACGAGCTGTGCTTCGCCCCGTCGGCGGGCGGCTGGCAGACGAGCGGCGCCGTCGAGGTGCTCGCGCAGCCCGATGCGCTCGAGCGGGCCTGGGCCGCGCTCGCCAACCCGAACGCCGGCGACCTCGTCGTCTCCGCCGCCCCCGGAGTCGAGTTCACGGATCTCGGCGGACGTCATCACGTCGGCGGCGGAAGCCACGGCTCGTTGGAGACGGGCGACTCCGAGGTCCCGATGCTCTCGGTCGGAGCCGGCGCCCCTCCGGCCAGGATCATCGACGTGACGCCACGTGTGCTCGACCATTTCGGCGTCTCCCATGAGCGCTGACGAGAACGCCAGGCGCCGGATGGTCGAGGACCAGCTCCGCGCGCGGGACATTGTCGACCAACGTGTGCTGGACGCCATGGAGCGTGTGCCGCGCGAGCTCTTCGTCCCCGATGGCGAACAGCACCGCGCTTACGCGGACGCCGCGCTTCCGATCGGCCACGGGCAGACGATCTCGCAGCCGTACATGGTCGCGCGGATCGCCGAGGCGCTCGGGTTGGCCGGAGGCGAGAAGGTGCTCGACGTCGGCAGCGGATCGGGCTACCAGGCGGCTGTGCTGGCTGAGCTCGCGGACGAGGTGCACACGATCGAGCGCATCCCCGAGCTCGCTGAGGAGGCGCGCGAGAACCTCGCCGCGGCCGGCTACGACCGGGTGCAGGTCCACGTCGGCGACGGGTCGCTCGGCCTCCCGGACGAGGCCCCGTTCACGGCGATCGCCGTCGCCGCGGCCGCTCCCGGGCTCCCGGAGTTCCTGTACGGCCAGCTCGAGCCGCGCGGGCGCCTCGCGGTTCCGGTCGGCGGGCGCTGGGGCCAGCGGCTGGAGGTCATCGTGCGCAGTCCGGAGGGCCCGGCCATCGTCCATTCGGTCCCGTGCCGCTTCGTGCCGCTCGTCGGAGAACAGGGATTCAGGGGGTGAATTTTTCGCCGTCTGGCGAAAAATGTGAAGCCCCACGGCTAAGCCATGGGGCGAACCTCCGAAGAGTCGGGTCGGGAACGTGAAGCGCGCCCACGTCGTCGTGCACGGAGCCGTGCAGGGCGTCTTCTTCAGGGTCGAGACGCGGGACCGGTCGCGAGCGCTCGGCGTCGGCGGCTGGGTCCGGAACGCGGCCGACGGCTCGGTCGAGGCGGTCTTCGAAGGCGAGGACGAGCGGGTCGAGTCGATGGTCTCGTGGTGCGGCCGCGGGCCGCGCGGCGCACGGGTCGACGAGGTCGACGTGACCTGGGCTGAGCCGCACGGCGAGGACGGTTTTTCGATTCGATGAGTTTCCACGTCCCCCGGTCCGGGCAGAATGAGGCGCGAGTGACCGGGGTCGAACTCCTCAACAAGCGGGTCGTCCTGGACGGCATCGAGCTGGGGCGCGTCGTCGACGTGATCCTCGACGAGACGGGCGAGCGCCCGGTCGGCTTCGACGTGCTCTGCGGGGACGGCGGCCATCGGTTCCTGCCGTACGCGACCGTGCTTCTCGACGGTGAGGTGGTCGAGGTCGGATCGCCGCTCGTGCTCCTCGGCCGCGATCAGCTCGACTTCTACCGCCGGCACGGCCGCGCCCTCCGCTCCTAGCCCGAGGGCGCTGCTACGCTCGCCCGCTGTGAGCAACGGGGCGTCGAGCATCGCGACACGCGCGTCCAGCGCGCTTCGGCGGCCGCACAACTGGGTCCAGCTCGCGAAGTTCTGCACCGTCGGCGCGGCCGGCTATGCCGTCAACCTCCTCGTCTACACGACGCTCGTGCACGCCGGCATGCACTTCAACCTCGCGGCGGCCTGCTCATTCCTCGTCGCGGTTACGAACAACTACAGCTGGAACCGGCTTTGGACGTTCCGCGGCCAGCGCGGCCACGTCGGCTACCAGGGGCTCCGTTTCTTCGTCGTCTCGCTGCTCGCGCTCGCCGCCAACGAGCTGCTGCTGACCGCGCTCGTCGCGGGCGGCGCGGGGAAGATCGTCGGGCAGGCGATTGCGATCGTGCTCGTCACACCGATCAACTTCGTCGGCAACAAGCTCTGGTCGTTCCGGCGCCGGTAGGGCGATGACGCGGCGAGTCGTCCTCGCCCTGCTGCTCGCGCTCGCGGTGCTCGTCCCTGCCGCTCACGCTGCGACCGGGACGGGGACGACGCCGACCCTCCCGAATCAGTTCACTCCAAGCGGGCCGGCGCAGCTGAGCGAGAAGCGCGTGACCGGGATCTTCCTACGGGACGACAAGGTGGCCGACTGGCTCGACCGCTATCCGAGGCGGGACCTCGTCACGGACGCGACCTTCGACAAGGACCGGCGCGACTGGGGCATCGGCGTCTGGTCGAGCTCGGCGGGCGAGATTGCGACCGGCCGCGTCGACGACGAGACCGGCGCCGTCACCGAGGCCTGGACCGGGCCGCAGGTCGCCTGGAAGATGGCCCGCGGCTCGAGCGGCGCCTTCGGCGGGCGCGAGATCAACAGCCTCCCGATCTGGCTCGGCCTCTGCGTGATCTTCCTGATCGGGCTCGCCGACTTCCGGAAGCCGCTGACGATGCGGAACCTCGACCTCGTCGTGCTGCTCTCGTTCTCGGTGTCGCTCTGGTTCTTCAACCGCGGGGACATCTTCACGGCGGTGCCGCTCGCGTATCCGCCGCTGGCGTACCTACTCGGGAGGATGGTCTGGTCGGCCTGGCGCGGTGGGCCCGAGCGCGGGCGTCCGGTCTGGCCGGTCTGGCTGCTCGCCTCGGCGACGGTCTTCCTCGTCGGATTCCGCATCGGCCTCAACGTGCGCAGCTCGAACGTGATCGACGTCGGCTACTCGGGCGTGGTCGGGGCGAATCGGATCGTGAACGGACAGTCCCCGTACGGGCACATGCCGCGGGAGGGGAGCCTGAAGGCGTGCGGCAGCGCGGATGCGGAGGGTGAGATCCGTGATCGGATCCAGACGAACGGCCGCTGCGAGTCCGCGGACGAGCGCGGCGACACGTACGGGCCTGTCGCCTATGAGTCGTACATCCCCGGGTACCTTCTCTTCGGTTGGAGCGGGCGCTGGGACAAGCTGCCCGCGGCGCACGCGACGGCGCTCGCCTTCGACCTGCTCGCGCTGCTCGGCCTGGCGCTGCTCGGCCGCCGGTTCGGCGGGGTGCGCCTCGCCGCCACGCTCCCGTTCGCGTGGGCCGCGTACCCGTTCACGCAGTACGTCTCGAGCTCGAACACGAACGACGCGATCATGCCCGTGTTCCTGATCTTCGGCTTCTGGCTCGTCACGTCCGCTTTCGCGCGCGGCGCGTTCCTCGCCCTGGCGGGGTGGGCGAAGTTCGGCGCGCTCCTGCTCGTGCCGCTATGGGGCTCCTATCCCGAGGCTCGCCGGTTCTCAGGAAAAGGCGTATTTGCAGCGGGTTTTGCGGCCGCGACCGCCGCCGCGTTCTCGATCCTGCTCCTCGAGCCGAGCCCCGCTCACGCGGCTCGTGTCTTCTGGGACCGCACGTTCGGCTGGCAGGTCGGCCGCGACTCGCCGTTTTCGATCTGGGGCTGGGGCCAGTACCACGCGGCGGGGATTCCCGACCTGGGGCCCTTCCAGCAGCTCGCGATCGCGCTTCTGCTTGCGGGCGCCATCGCGTGCTACTTCGTCCCTCGGCGCAAGACGCCACTCCAGCTCGCCGCGCTCACGGCCGCGGTGCTGATCGGCTTCGAGTTGACTCTGACGCACTGGTTCTACCTCTACATCCCGTGGTTCTTCCCCTTCGTCGCCTTCGTCGTGCTGGCCGCCCGCCGCCGGCGCGTGGAGACTGTTCCGGCGGATGACGAAGCTGAGCGCGAGCTCGTCCCAGCCGGCTGACACGAGCTTCGTCGTGGCGGCGACGCTCGTCGCGTGCACGCTGTTCCTGGTCGGTTGGGGCGTGCTGCACCGCGGGTTCTTCACGCACGACCGGATCATCGACACGCCCGTCTACGAGAGCTACGGCTCGGCGATCGATTCCGGGCACGTGCCGTACCGGGACTTCGCGCTGGAGTATCCGCCGGGCGCGTTGCCCGTGTTCGCGCTGCCTGCGCTCGGCGGCGCGCACGGGGACACGTTCCGCCGCCGGTTCGAGCTCGAGATGGCGTTCCTCGGCGAGGTGATCGTGATCTGCCTGGCGGTTGCGCTCGTCGCGCTCGGTGCGGGGAGGCGGCGGGTGCTCGCCGTCCTCGGGTTCGCCGCGCTCGCCGTCGTCGTCCTGGGGCCGGTCGTGCTCTCGCGGTTCGACCTCTGGCCCGCCGCGCTGACCGCCGCGGCTCTCGCTGCGCTCCTCAGCGGACGGCTCCGGCTCGGGCACCTCGCCCTCGGCGCTGCCGTGGCCGCGAAGCTCTACGCGGCCGTGCTCGTGCCGCTGACGCTCGTGTACGTCTGGCGGCGCTTCGGGAGGCGTGAGGCGCTCGTCTGCGGCGGGCTGCTGCTCGCTGTCGTCGCCGCGGCGTGGGTGCCGTTCCTCGTGCTCGCCCCGCACGGCGTCTGGCACAGCTTCTGGGTCCAGGCGTCGCGGCCGCTGCAGATCGAGAGCCTCGGCGCCGCCGTCCTCCTCGCCGCGCACCACACGTTCGGGCTCGGCCTGAGGATGGACTCGAGCCACGGCTCGCAGAACCTGGCGGGCGCCGGACCGGACACGCTCGCTGTCGTTCTCTCCGTCCTCCAACTCACCGCCTTGCTCGGGACCTGGATCCTGTTCGCCCGTGGCCCGGCGACGCGCGAACGGCTGCTCCTCGCGAGCGCCGCGGCCTTGGTTGCCTTCGTGGCGTTCGGGAAGGTGCTGTCGCCGCAGTTCCTGATCTGGCTGATCCCGGTCGTCCCGCTCGTCGCCGGGCGGCGTGGCCTGACCGCGTCCCTGCTGCTCGCCGCTGCGCTCGTCGTCACGCAGCTGTGGTTCCCGTACCGCTACTGGGAGCTCGCGCTCCACTTCGGCGCGCTCGAGTCATGGCTGGTGCTCGTCCGCGACCTCGTGCTCGTTGCGCTCTTCGTGTGCCTGGCGTGCGGCCTAGTCGAGCGAAACGCGGAAGGTCTCACAGCTCGTAGCGCGCCCTGAGCCGTCGCACTCGAGCAGCGCACCCTCGAGCCGCACACCGCCTTCGGCCGTCTCGAACCGGACCGGGATCCCCGTCCGCATGCGCTGGATCGCCAGCTCGGCCTTGACGCCGATCACGGAGTCGTGCGGTCCGGTCATGCCCGCGTCGCTGAGTGCGGCGGTCCCGCCTGGCTGAACGCGAGCGTCGTTCGTCTGCACGTGCGTGTGCGTTCCGAAGACAGCCGTCACCTGCCCGTCGAGATAGCGCGCCAGCGCCACCTTCTCGCTCGTCGCCTCGCCGTGGAAGTCGACGACGATGACCGGCGTCTCCCGTTTCGCCTCCTCGACGAGTTGGTCGACCATCTCGAACGGCGTCACCGCCGGAGCCATGAACAGGTCGCCGAGGAGGTTGATCACCGCCACGCGCGTCCCGTCGCGTGCGGAACCGACCGTCCAGCCCCGGCCCGGCGACGAGGCGGCGAGGTTCGCCGGGCGGATCACCCGATCCGTTCCGGACAGGTAGGGAATGATCTCGCGCCGCCGCCAGACGTGGTTCCCGAGCGTGATTACGTCGACGCCCGCGGCGAGCAGCGCGTCGGCGATCTTGGGCGTGATCCCGAGCCCGTCGGCCGCGTTCTCGCCGTTCGCGACGACGAAGTCCAGCCCGAGCTCCTCGCGGAGACGCGGGACGCGCTCTTCGACCGCGCGGCGGCCGGGGCGGCCGTTCACGTCGGCGACGAAGAGGATCTTCAGGGCGTAGCCAGCGTGGCCGCGGGGTGGATCTCGAACGAGACGTGGTTACCGGCGTCCTGGGTGTACCGGGCGAGCGCCTGCTGCTCGACATGCGAGAAGTCGATGATCGTGCCGATCTTCGAGATCGACGATGCGACGGACGATCCGACCGTCAGCGCCGGATCGGGGCGCAGGTGCGTGACGCGCACGACGAGTGCCGGTGCGCTCGTCGGCTGGATGTCGATCCGCGACCCGAACGTCTGGCCGCGAAGCGTCAGCGGCGTGATCCCGACGATCGTCCCGTCGACGGGCGAGTAGACGTCTGTCCCCACCGGCGCGCCCACGTCAAGCGACGCGGTGCTCGGGCCACTCTCTCCGCCGAGCATGTAGTACGAGAGCCCGTGTCCGTTGCCGCCGAAGAGCTTGCCTGCGATCCGCTGCAGGAGGCCCTCGTTCGCCTGCCGCCCCACGGGCTCCATCGCGAGCGCGCCGCCGCCGGTCGCGTGATAGCCGATCGCGGTGACGCGGTCCTGCGAGATCGGGAGCTGCAGCCGGAGGGATCCGCGCAACGCGACGACCTGTGGGCGCGGCTGACCGGCCGGCAGGAACCGGTTCGCCGGTGCGGGGCGAGTCTGCGTGGGCTGCGACGAGCCGCTGGTTCCGAAGGCTGTGAGCAGAAACGTGACGACAAGCGCGACCGAGACCACGATCAGGCCGGCTATACGCCGGGTTCTGCGTCTTGCCGAGGCTCGTGCCTTGGACGTGCGGCGCGCCTGCCCGGGGCGGGGCGAGGGCATGGGCGCCACCGTAACCGATGTTTCTTCCTCCTGCAAAAACACACCGGATGCACGGCCTTGTAGGAGTGCAAGTCGCGGTGACGGCGGCGCTTCCTCCCAGACGTCCGGCGGCTCGAGCGCGAGATTGCCCTCCTCGAAGGCGGACCAGTCCCACGAGGGCGGCCTGAGCGTCAGGACCTGCGCGGTACGATTCGGCTCATGTCGGGAGGGGCTCCGACGATCCAGATCCCCCGCTGGATCCAGCTGGTCGGCCTTCCGATTCTGGCGCTGATCGCGCTCCTGATCGTAGGGAAGGTCTTTCACGCGGTCTTCCTGTTCCTGGTCGCCGCGCTGATCGCGCTCCTGCTCGACCCGCTGGTGCGCTCCCTGGAACGGCTCCGGATCCCGCGCGGCTTCTCTATCGCGATCGTCTACCTCAGCTTCGCGGCCGCTCTGGTCGCTGTCGTGATCGCCATGAGTGTGATCGTCATCGACCGGACGCAGTCGGCTGCTAATCGGATCGACAACTACCTTACGACCGAAAGCGGACGGCCCCCGCAGACCGGATTCGAGCGGGATGTCGACCGTCTCCAGGTCTGGCTGGACACGCATCATCTGGAGCGGGTCGACGTCAAGAAGCAGGGCACCGACTTCGCCCAGAGCATCAAGGGCAAGGACGTCGAGAAATACACGACGGACGTGATCGACTTCCTGCGCGGCGCCGCGATTTCGATCTTCCAGCTGATCTTCGCGCTCGTGCTGATCCTCGTGGTCTCGATCTACATGTTGCTGGACATGAGCCGGCTGAAAGCGGGGATCGACCGGCGCTTTCCGCCCACGGGGGGCCAGCCCGGGCTGATCGTTCAGATGGAGCGGGCCGTCGCCGGCTACGTGCGCGGGCAGGTGCTGCTCTCGTTGATCATCGGCACGAGCGCGGGCATCGGGATGTGGGTGCTCGGGACGGTGGGACTCGTCCCCGGCGCGGACAAGTACGCGGTGCTCTTCGGCGCCTGGGTCGCGGTGATGGAGCTGATCCCGTACCTCGGGCCGTGGCTCGGCTCGATCCCGCCGATCATCTACGCGCTCGTCGTGCACCCGATCTCGGCGCTCTGGGTCGCGCTCCTCTTCCTCGGGATTCACCAGATCGAAGGCCACATCGTCGTTCCGAATGTGATGGGGAGCGCGCTGCGGCTGCACCCGCTGCTCGTCATCTTCGGATTGCTCGCGGGCGGAGAGCTGTACGGGCTGCCGGGGATCCTGGTCGCGCTGCCCTTCCTCGCCGTGATGCGGGCGTTGTGGGAGTTCTTCGGTGAGCGGGTTCAGTTCGATTCCTGGAAGGGAGGCGCGGTGCCTGTCGAGCTGGAGGTCGAGGAGGAGCGGCCGGTCAAGCCCGTGCCACCCGAGGAGCCGCCCGAGGCTAAGGTGGCTCCGTGAGCGCGTTTCCGGCCACTCGTCTTCGGCGGCTCCGGCGCAGCGGCGCCTTGCGCGCGCTCGTTCGCGAGACGCGCGTCGACCGCGCCGACCTCGTCTACCCGCTCTTCGTCGGGCCGGAAAGCCGCGCGAACGAGGAGCTGCCTGCGCTAGGTCGCTTCTCGGTCGACGGCCTCTCCGGCGAGGTGGAGGAGCTGCTCGGCCTCGGCCTGTCGGCGGTGATCCTGTTCGGGATCCCCGAGGAGAAGGACGAGGAGGGCTCCGGCGCGTACGCCTCGGACGGGATCGTCCAGCGGGCGCTCCGCTCCTTGCGTGAGCGCTATCCGGATCTCGTCCTCGTCACCGACGTGTGCCTCTGCGAGTACACCTCGCACGGCCACTGTGGCGTGATCGAGAACGGCGAGGTCGCGAACGACGCGACACTGGAGTTGCTCGCACGGACTGCGGTCAGTCACGTCGAGGCGGGCGCGGACGTCGTTGCTCCGAGCGACATGATGGATGGTCGCGTCGCGGCGCTTCGATCGGCGCTCGACGACGCGGGCTTCGGCGAGACGGCGATCGTCTCGTACGCAGCCAAGTACGCCTCGGCCTTCTACGGGCCGTTCCGCGAGGCGGCCGAGTCGGCGCCGTCGTTCGGCGATCGCCGCGGGTACCAGATGGACCCCGCGAACGTCCGTGAGGCGCTGCGCGAGTGCGAGCTCGACGTGGCCGAGGGAGCCGATGCGTTGATCGTCAAGCCTGCGCTCCCGAACCTGGACGTGATCCGCGCCGCCCGTGAGCGCTTCGACCTGACCGTCGCCGCCTACAACGTCTCCGGCGAGTACGCGATGGTGAAGGCGGCCGCGGCGCGGGGCTGGCTCGACGAGCGGCAGGCTGCGACCGAGTCGCTGACCGCGATCTCGCGCGCAGGCGCCGACTTCATCGTCACGTACTGGGCCAAGGAGCTCGCCGCCTGGCTCTGAAGTCGAAGTCCGACCTGGCACGCCAGGCGGAGCGGCTGATCCCGGGCGGCGTGAACTCGCCGGTGCGGGCGATGACGGCCGTCGGCCTGGACGACCCGCTCTTCGTGCGCCGCGGCGAGGGCGCGTACCTCGAGACGGTCGAGGGCGGCCGCTACGTCGACTGGGTGATGTCGTTCGGGCCGCTCGTCTTCGGGCACGCGGATGCGGAGTCGGTCGAGGCCGTGCGGGAGGCTGCGGAGGCCGGCATGACCTACGGCGCATCGACCGAGCGCGAGGTCGAGCTCGCGGCCGAGATCGTGGACGCGTTCCCGTCGATCGAGCAGGTGCGCCTCGTCAGCTCCGGGACGGAAGCGGCGATGACCGCGATCCGGCTTGCGCGTGGGGCGACGAAGCGGGACCGCATCCTCAAGTTCGCCGGCTGCTACCACGGGCACTCCGACGCGCTGCTCGCGGAGGCCGGGTCCGGGCCTGCGACGCTCGGGCTCCCCGCGACCGTGGGCGTGACGAGCGGCGCGACAGCAGACACGATCGTGGCGCCGTACAACGACCTCGAGTACGCGGCCCGCGCGGTCGAGCGCTACGGCGACGGGCTCGCGTGCGTGATCGTCGAGCCGGTGGCGGGGAACATGGGCGTCGTCCCGCCCGAGCCGGGGTTCCTCGAGGCGCTGCGCCAGCTCTGCGACGCGTCCGGCGCGCTCCTGGTCTTCGACGAGGTGATCACCGGTTTTCGGATCGCCCGGGGCGGCGCGCAGGAGCGGCTCGGAGTGCGCGCCGATCTGACCGTGCTCGGGAAGATCGTCGGCGGCGGGCTTCCGATCGGCGCCGTCGGCGGCCCGGTCGAGCTGATGCGCCACCTGGCTCCGGTCGGCGACGTCTACCAGGCCGGAACGCTCTCGGGGAATCCGCTCGCCA
>WNGI01005434.1_pt1 | contig 24133 bp, 19 predicted proteins | sample 5400621 | NCBI WGS metagenome assembly WNGI01 (sample SAMN13153374, study PRJNA577476) | soil metagenome | isolation source: 20 cm soil or saprolite under Garry oak tree replicate 1 | place: USA:California | collected 2016-06-15 | reverse complement strand
TTGCAGGAGCGGGAATTCGAGCGTTTGGGCAGCACGCGGACGCAGAGAGTCGACGTTCGGGTGGTAGCTGCGACCCATCGCGACCTGGAAGGGATGATCGTGGAGAAGCAGTTTCGCAGCGACCTTTACTATCGTCTGAGCGTTTTCCCCATCTCCATTCCACCGTTGCGCGAACGTCCGGAAGATATCCCACAGCTCGTGCGGCATTTCGTCCAACACGCCGCGCGGAAGATGAACAAAGCGATCGATACGATCCCCTGCGAAACCATGGACGCCCTGACGCAATACCCGTGGCCGGGAAACATTCGCGAACTGGAGAATGTCATCGAACGCGCAGTGATTCTCTCTCCCGGCCCAGTGTTGCGGGTCCCGATCCAAGACCTTCATACCCGTATTGCGCCGGGGCACAAACATGAGCGGAGTCAAACTCTGGAAGAGGTCGAGCGGAAGCACATAGTCACGACCCTCAGAGAGACGCGCTGGGTTCTCTCCGGCCCAAGGGGTGCAGCGACACGTTTGGGATTGAACCGGGCAACTCTCTATTTCCGCATGAAGAAGCTCGGAATTGTCCGCCCTGGGACGGAATCCTGGAACCATGAAATCACGTCCGGAACAGAGCGAATCGGCCAATCGGGAATTCGAATTGGAAATAGGCCATGAGCAACTAGTCGACACAACTTGATCCCACTCTTCGGAGCGTGGAGTCGCTGGAATTTGAAATTGCCCTAAGGAATAAAATCGTTGGCCAGGAGGAAGCAGCCCGCTGGCCCGCTTGTTTCCGATAGTAGCAAGAAGTTGCGTCCGATGCGGACGCGAGAGAGGGAAATGTGCTGAAGATCACCATCACCGAAACCCCAACGGAAATCCGATGTGTTCTGCAAGGCCGCCTGTTTGGGCCCTGGGTTAGCGAGCTGAGATCAATTTGGAGGAGGGTAGCCCGAACCCGCAACGGACGTGCGTGCATTGTGGAACTCAATGACGTCACGTTCATCGACAGAGGCGCGGCAAGGCTCTTGCGCGCCATGTCAAGGGAGGGTGCGCAATTCATAGCCAACGGCCTGTACACCAAGCATGTGCTTGAGGGACTGAAAATAAGCGGCAAGCGCGGGCTGTCCGGAATGATCGCCTCTATTTTCGCGGCTCTCTTGCTCAGCGTTATTGTTTTCGGCCCCTCAACGCGAATGAGATCTGAAGTCGGGAAGATGAACGCGAAACACGAAGCTCGGACGCGGGTGAACTCAAGAAACACGGCACATGCGCCCAACTCAACAACTCCGCTGTCCAAGGGGAAGGAGGATCAAGACTATGCCAGCCGACTTCCTACACGGGATCGATGACCACGAAACGGCATTTGCTCCTATCGGCAGCCTGGCGGGCACCGAAGACATGGTGCTCGTCGCTGCCGCCAAGAGCGGAAGCAGCCCCGCTTTCGAAGTTCTGGTCGAGCGTCACGCACGGAGGATTCTACGCGTTGCGCAGCGTGTGACCGGCAACCGAGAGGACGCCGAAGACATCGTTCAGCAAAGTTTTCAAAAAGCCTTCGTCCACCTGCGCGAATTTGAGGGGAGATCTTCTTTTTCCACCTGGCTAACGCGGGTCGCAATCAACGAAGGCCTCATGTTGCAACGGAAAGGCCGGGGGCTACGCGAGGTGTCGATCGACGACTCAAATGCGAATGAGGAAACCGCAACCCCGCCGGAGATCCCTGATTCAAGGCCGGATCCCGAAGCCAGCTATTCACAGCGAGAGTGGGGGCGCGTGCTGTCCTCGGCCATGAATGAGTTATCGCCCGGAATACGGAAAGCGATCCAACTGCGAGAACTCGACGAGCTATCCATCAGAGAGACAGCTCGAATCATGGGTCTGTCGATCACGGCGGTGAAATCCCGCGTGTTTCACGGGCGACGGAAGTTGCGCGAGACACTCAAGCGCCATGTCGCGCCCACCCGGATGTTTGGAAGCCAGACATTACAAATCAAAGCTGACGCGAATGGCAATTCGCGCTCGCCTGCAGCACGTGGTTAGAGCAAAGACGAATGGAGGTTGTGATGGTGACGATTTTATTGGTAGTTGTGATGGTGGTTGTGGTGTTTCTGAGCTTCGCCGCTCCAGGCGGTGAGATCGGATCGAGGCATCGCCGGTAAATCGAGTCTGTGACAGCAGCGGCCGTCCGCAGGGCAAGCTGAGATCGAGAGCAATTCAATTGCGAAAGAAAGGGACTCGGGTATGACATTGAAAGGCCAGAGAAATGAGACTTTGGAGGTTCATACACGCCCCATTCAACCTCAGGCAGAAGATACTTCTGTAATCCACGCGCCAAGTCACGAAGAAATCAGGCGCCGCGCATATGAAGTCTATCTTGAGCGTGGCGACCTCCCAGGCAATGAGGTTGACGATTGGCTCAGGGCCGAACGCGAACTCCAAAAGGTCGCTCTTTTCGCGCGAGACTGGAATCGTCTTCGGCAGCGGGTTGCCCCGAGCCGCAAGGCGGAAATTGACATTCGGGGCAAGGAAACGATGGAAAGGGGAAACCAATGACGACGCTGGTGATTTTAGCAAGCGTGACCGCCGCAGCCTTAGTAATGGCTGCGGTCGCGTACAGAGGTCGATCGCGCAAAAACAAGGAGCCGATCCAACTTGGCGTGGGCAAGAAGCTCCGCCCATAGGAGTTCGGCAACCAAGGGAGGAGATCGTGAGTTACGCCGTCCGTTTTCTGTTTGGCAATGTACCGCGCCTGCTCTCTGGCGCCATCTTTGTAGCCGTCGCCGCCCTCTGCTTCATAACCTCGGCGGCAGCTCAAAATACCGCAGTCACGGGAAGTGTGCCTAGTGGTGCGGCTAGCAACGAAGTGATTCGGCTGACTCTGCAGGAGGCTGTCAATATGGCCCTGCGATACAACCTGGGAGCCATCGAGAGCGGAGAAAATGTCCAAATCACACGTGGTCAACGCTTGATTGCGCTAAGCAATCTGCTGCCCCAGGTGAGCGCAGGCGCATCCGAAAATGTCAGCCAAGTAAGCGTCGCAACTCTCGGGATCAAAAACGTGCCTGGGATTCCGAGGGTTATCGGACCATACAGCTACAGTACGGTGGATGCGAGCCTCACCCAAACATTGTTCAGCTTCGAATCAATCCAGCGCTTTCGCGCGGCACGAACAGCGGAGCAGGCCGCTCAATTCAGCTATCAGGACATACTCGACGTGGTGACATTGACCGTGCGCAATGCCTATCTGCAGGTGATCGAAACCAGCTCCCGTATCGAGGCGCAACAAGCACAGGTACGCAATGCGCAGGCCCTCTACGATCAAGCGGTTGGGGAGTACCAGGCGGGCACCAGTCCGCGGATCGACGCGACTCGCACGGAGGTTCAACTTCATACCGAGGAGTACAACCTGAGCGTCGCGCGTAACAACAATGCAATCGCAAAACTTGCGCTGGCCCGCGCCATCGGACTGCCTCTTGGACAAGCGTTTGAGCTCGCCGACCAACCTCCGTACTCCGATATCAATCCGCCCACCATCGAAGATGCGCTCAAGACGGCCTATAACTCGCGGAGTGACTTCCGCGCGGCCCTCGATTCTCAAAAAGCTGCCCAGCAGACACTTTCAGCCGACAGGGGCGAGCGCTACCCCGCCGTAGCTGTGAATGGCGATTACGGCGACGTCGGGACGACATTCGGTCACTCGAATGGAAACTTCAGCGTCCAGGCAGGAGTGCGGATTCCGATCTTCACTGGCGGGCGGATCAAGGGCGACATCACGCAGGCGGAAGCGGCACTGCGGCAGCGGAAGGCAGAAGCGGAAAACACTCGCGGCCAGGTCGATTATGACGTGCGTACTGCTTTCCTGAATCTCAACGCGGACAAAGAGCAAGTCGATGTGGCGCAGAAAAATGTGGCCTTGGCCAATGAGAATCTTGCGCGTTCGAAGGATCGTTTCACCTCCGGCGTGACCGATAGCGTCGAAGTGGTGCAGTCCGAGCAGTCCCTGGCCAGCGCTAACGACCAGTACATCACCAGTGTGTACAACCACAACCTTGCCAAACTCATGCTGGCCCGTTCCCTGGGGGTCGCGCGAACCAGCTACAAGCAGTACATAGGAGGTAATTGATGTCCGGCAATAATGGAGACTCGATCAAACAACACACCGCTGCGATGACAGAAGAAAGCAGGCCGTCCGAAGTACGATCCGAGGTGGCAGTGCCGGACCCTGAGAAAGGAGGCACAAAAGTCAGTGGCGCTCGCCGCGTTTTACAAGACCATCCACGGAAAATCCTGGCCATCCTACTGGCGGTTTTGCTCGGAGCTGGGTATTTCATTCGCAGCGCGTTCCGTTACGAAGATACAGACGATGCACAAGTGGATGGCCACATCATGCCGTTGAGTGCGCGAATCAATGGATACGTGCTCGAAGTTCCGGTGATCGAGGGACAGCTTGTGCATGCTGGTGATGTGCTCGTGACCATCGATCCTACAGACTTTGAGATCGCGATGCATCAGGCCCAGGCGACATTCGCGGACGCGCTGGCCAGCGCCGCAAGTTCTCGCTTCAACGTGCCGATCACCTCCGTTACGACGCAAAGCAACCTCGATTCAGCAGGTACTGCGGTCGTAAACGCGCAAGCTGGACTTAAAGCTGCCGAGCAGAATTTCGAGTCTGCTAAAGCGGCCTTGGAGCAGGCCGAAGCAAATTCGACGAAGACCGACGCGGACCTGGTGCGCTATGAAAAACTTGTCGCTAAAGAAGAGATTTCACGTCAGCAGTATGACGGGGCGGTAGCCGCAGCGGCGGCAAATCGCGCCGCGGTCTCGGCGGCCACAGCAGTTGTGCAGGCGGCCGAAGAAGCCATTCGGCAGGCGCAAGGGAGACTCCTGCAGGCAAGCGACGATTTGCGGAGCGCTCAGACTGCCCCCTGGCAGGTCTCCCTGATCCGGTCCAGGGCGGATGCAGCCGATGCCCAGGTGCTGCAACGGAAGGCGCAGCTCGCTCAAACAGAATCCAATCTCAGCTATACAGTCGTTCGTTCTCCAGTCACAGGAATTATAGGCAAGAAGACAGTCGAAGTGGGCCAGAACGTCAGTATCGGGCAGGAATTGGTACAAGTGGTGCCGCTTGATGATGTCTGGGTTACGGCCAACTTCAAAGAAACACAACTGGCCCATATGCGGCCAGGGCAACCCGTCGAAATCAAGCTTGATGCCTACGGCCGCACTTGGAAAGCACATGTAACCAACTTGGGCGGCGGTACAGGCTCAGTGTTCAGCCTGTTGCCTCCAGAGAACGCCACTGGAAACTACGTGAAAGTCGTGCAGCGGGTGCCAGTGCGCATCGATTTTGATCACTCTGCGGGACAAGACTTCAATGCAGAAGGACTGCTGAAACCGGGCTTGTCCGTCGAACCCGAAGTGAGGGTGCGATGAGCGCCGCCGGATCTGACGCCCCGGGAGAGGATCTCTGGCAGCCGAAAGTCAACCCGTGGATCATTGCAGTCGCGGTTTCGCTGGCGGCGTTCATGGAGGTGCTCGATACAAGCATCGCCAATGTGGCCTTGCCCCACATCGCGGGCAATCTAGGCGCTACAAATGACGAGAGCACGTGGGTGTTGACCAGCTACCTGGTCTCCAATGCAATCGTTCTGCCAACAAGTGGATGGCTGGTCGGATTTCTTGGGCGGAAGCGGTTCTTTTTGATCTGCATTGTGTTTTTCACGGTCAGTTCCTTTCTGTGTGGGATCGCACCCAGCCTTGGGCTTCTTCTCCTGTTTCGAGTATTGCAAGGCGCGTTCGGAGGAGGCTTGCAGCCGATGGCGCAGGCCATCCTGGGCGATAGCTTTCCTCCCGAGAAGCGAGGACTGGCCTTTGCGCTGTATGGAATCACGGTCATCTGCGCTCCAGCCATTGGTCCGACGCTGGGAGGTTGGATTACAGATAACTACTCTTGGCGCTGGATTTTCTACATCAACGTTCCAGTTGGCGCCCTGGCACTCGCACTGGTCTATCAGCTTGTCGAAGATCCACCTTACCTAGCCCGCATGAAGAAGCGGCTCTCCGGGTTCGACTACATCGGGTTTTCGCTCCTGACCGTAGGCGTAGGCGCCTTGCAGATCGTTCTCGACAAGGGACAGGAAGACGACTGGTTCGGATCTCATTTCATTACGACCTTGGTTGTGATTGCCGCCGTGGGCCTCGTTTCCTTGGTCATTTGGGAATGGTTTCAGAAAGAGCCCATCGTTGATGTGCGTTTGTTCAAGAACTTCAATGTCGCGACAACCAATCTGATGTTCCTGGTCCTGGGAATGGCATTGTTCAGTTCCACGGTCCTCATGCCGCAACTCCTGCAGACTCTTATGGGATATACGGCACAAAGGGCAGGGATGGTGCTTTCGGCCGCTGCCCTCGTGGTGTTGGTCTTGCTACCGATGGTAGGCAAACTCACGACCCTCTTCCAAGCGCGCCATATCATGGCCTTCGGCTGGATAACGCTGTCCGCGGGGATGTACATATCGTGCAAGCAAGTTGATCTGCTTATGAGTTTCCGAGCGGCCACGTTATTACGCGTGTGGCAGTACGCTCCTATAGCCTTTCTATTTGTTCCCCTTACGCTTGCGGGATACGTCGGCCTGCCGGCGGAAAAAACCAACGCTGCCGCCGGGCTCATGAATTTCATGCGCAACATTGGGCAGAGCGTCGGGACATCCGCTGTCACGACCCTGATTGCTCGACGCAGTCAGTATCATCAATCCGTACTGGCAGAATACACAGCTTCTGGCCGGTTTCAGGCCTCTATCACGGCTCTTGCAATGCGACTGACGCACGCCGGTTTGAGCATGCATGCCGCTCAACAACAGGCACTGGGCCGGCTGTACGCTGTGGTTCAGGCCCAAGCTGCGGTTCTCTCTTATGTCGATGCGTACTGGCTGCTGGCTGTGGCTTCGTCAATTATGTTTCTCGGCTCATTCTTCCTGAAGAGAAATGAGCCGGGCAAGGGTGGGAGTGTCTCGGTTCACTAAAACCTGGACGAAATGATTGACCCAATCCTGCTGGCAGTGTGGCTTGAAGATTTCAAGATGAGTGCATCCGAATACGAACTTGTTGTGATCGGCAGTGGCCCAGCAGGCCAGAAGTGCGCCATCGCGGCGGCAAAGGCGCGCAAGCGCGTCGCCATCATCGGCTGAACAAGCTCTGACAGAGGAAATTGCGCACGAATACGGCGTTTGCGTGCGACAAGGATTGCCGAAACGAGGGCGGTCCCACGAGCGGGGAATCTTGTTTGTTTCAGCGCGCTTCCACCAACACGAGTGACTCGTCGTCCACCGGCGGGCCGTCACGCCAGGCAGCGACACGATCGAGAATGCTCTGCTTCATTTCGTCGAACGGGAGGAGCGCCGCTTCGCGAATGAAGTTCTGTAATCCTTCCACTTTGAGCATTTCTCCACGCGAATCGAACACGTCGGTGAGGCCGTCCGTGTACAGCACGATGCGGTCACCCGGTTCGATCTCTGTATAGAGCGTTGCGTCGGCGTCCACGGCATCCGGCAGCGTGCCCAGAATCATGCTTCGGGACGGCAGCAGGCGAGGCTCGGCTCCGGGCTGGACAATCATCGCTGGCGGGTGTCCGGCTCCAGCGAACTCCATGGTCCGGCCGCCACGGTTAATTCGGGCCGCCGCCAACGTGAAGAAGAACCCCGACACGCCAACATTCTGAATCACAAGAGAGTTCAATTGACGGAGCATGTCCGCGAGCGGTGCACGATTACCCAGCAGCGTGATCGTTTCTAAGTAGATACGATTGGCGATGAGCGCAGAGCTGATGCCGTGCCCGGAGACGTCGCAAACCAGCAGATTCAGGTGTTCTTCGTTGAACGGAGCGACCAAGCCGAAGTCGCCGCCGATTCTGCGCGCTGGTTGGTAGAAAGTGTCGACACGCAAGCCTCCCCAAAGGATTGGTTTTGGCGCCAGGCTCTGCTGCACTCGGGCCGCCAGCACCAAGTCTCGCTCAATCTCTCTCCGATACTCTGCCAGCCGCGCGTTTGCTGCGCGGAGCTTATCTTCCGTACGTTTCTGTTCCGAAATATCGGTCAACGTCACGACCGCGAAACGCCCTCCCTCGGGGCGACCCATTACGCGCGCACTGGCCACCACGGGCAGTCGCCCGCCACCCTTCGTGGGCAAAAGGAACTCTTCGCGGCTCCGCCCGATCTCCAAAGTTTTCTGGCGAAACGCCTGGGTGAGAGCGAACTCTTCGGCCCGATCATACAACTGCCGCGCATCGTGGCCGATGATCTCGCTGCGAGGAATCCCGGTCATTTCCTCGAAGACCGTATTTACAAAAAGTATCTGATCGGATTCATCTGCGATGACAACACCGTCATTCAGTGTCTCGAGAATGGGCTCCATCTGTTGGAGCGATTGCGGCCTTTCGCTGTCCACGAAATCTCTCTTTTCTCTGAATCCAAGCACGTATAACTAACTTCTAATTCAACTTGCATTTAAGGCGAACCAGCACATGCTTGACGTAAACATCGCTGGCGACAAATTGCGCGCCTTGGTTTGACATGGACCGCAACATTCGTTCCCCGCTCTTGTCGATAAACGTGACTTCTTCGAGGTTCACGACGCACCTTCGCCCCTTGGCTGTGAGGCGTGCCCTCTTCCAGCTCGCCTTCAGTTCATTGACGCACGGCGCGACGAGGCGGCCATGTAGGGTCCACGTTTCTCCCGTCGGCGTGTTGGTGATCGTGACCTTTAACATTCCTTCCTTCTCCTTGATCCTTAGACAATGCAAATGCAGGGCCAGAAGACCTGATCCGCACGAAACGCAATGAATCTCTAAGTGGTTGAAGCAACAAACGGTTCCAGGGAAGAGCGAGGACGGAAGACAAAGGGTCGCTGGATCCAAGTGTCGTAGACCCTCGACACCTGTCGAAGGAAGTGTCGAAAGTCCCGACACTCTCTCCAGGGACCGCAGTCTCACCAATCAAAGTTCTTTTGTCTTCAATCAGTTGCCGCGATATCGCTTAGAAGCCAACTTTGGCAGACGCAGTGCACCGTCCTCTACGGACGACGGAGACCCATTGCTTGAAGAACCGAGAAGGGGACCTCATGAAACCGGCTGAATGGAGTGAATCCCTATTGGGAGAGAGGTTCTTTGTGGCCAATCTCCGGAAGCGCCCGGCTCGTGAACAAGTACTCTGTCTGCAAACTTGATCGCACTTCTCTGGCACCGTTGATATCTGCAGGGCTCCTCCTTGGCGCGATTTGCAAATACATTGGCGCGCCTTGCTAATGACCCCGGGGCGCCCCGGAGCTAGGGTTGAGTGCTAGATTTCGGAGATACACGATGAATAGTTCTCGTAAACGCAATCTTGTAATAGCAGGAGCGGTTGGTTTGGTGGTCATCGCTCTCGTCGTTCGAACTCTGCGCCCGAAACATGCGTCAGGTGCGGGAGCCGCAGCGCCTCCCGATGTCATGGTGGCCCAGGTCGAGCAGAAGGATGTTCCGATTTACGGCGAATGGATCGGTACATTGGACGGGTTCGTAAACGCCGACGTCAGGGCGCAAGTCACAGGCTACTTGGTCCGGCAAGCCTACCAAGAGGGCGCGTTGGTCAGCAAGGGTCAGCTCCTTTTCGAAATTGATCCACGGCCCTTTCAGGCGGCCCTCGACCTAGCCGAAGGACAGCTAGCGCAGGCCACCGCGCAACTTGCTAATGCCGAAGCTGTTCAAGTCCGCACCCAGCTCGATGTGGAACGCTATACTCCGCTGGCGAAGGAACAGGCAGCGAGCCAGCAGGATCTCGACAACGCCACTCAGAATAACCTGGCGGCGAAAGCCACCGTGGCGACCGCCAAGGCTCAAATCAAGACGGCCGAGGCTGCTGTCGAAACGGCAAAACTCAACCTTGGCTTTACTCGGCTTACCGCCCCAATCAGCGGCATTGCCGGACAAGCCCAATTACAGGTGGGTGCACTGGTCAACCCGAGCAGCACTCCTGTGACTACTGTTTCGACACTCGACCCCATCAGGGACTATTTCACCGTCAGCGAGCAAGATTACATCGAATTGCAGAAGCAGTTTGCAAGCTCGGACAGACAGCGATGGAAACTGCAGCTCATCCTCGCTGACGGGACAATCTATCCCCACGAGGGCGCCTTCTACTTCGCGGGCCGCGCAGTCGATCAAAACACGGGCGCGATCCAACTGGCGGCGCTCTTTCCCAATCCCGGTAATGTTCTTCGTCCCGGACAGTACGGCAAAGTCCGCGCCGTAGTGCGAATAGAGAAAGGCGCCTTACTGGTCCCTCAGCCTGCTGTCGCAGAGCTGCAAGGCAACTATCAGGTTGACGTTGTCGGGGAGGACGGCAAGATCGCGATCCGCCCTGTCAAGGTTGGTGACCGCATCGGCACCATGTGGATTATCCAAGACGGACTGAAGCCCGGTGAACGTGTGGTCGCGGAGGGGCAGCAGACTCTCCTCCCGGGCATGATCGTGCAGCCCAAGCCATTTGTGTCCGAATGAAGGCCAACTGCGACGACAGGCCAGAAGTGGCGAGCGAGTTGCCTGCGAAGACCGGCACAGCCAAGCCCCCCTCCCCAAATGGTGCGAGCGGAGAGTTTTCATAGTTTGATTGAAAGGAATCTAGATCAATGTCCAATTTCTTCATAAGGCGGCCCATCGTGGCGATGGTCATCGCCATCCTCACGGTGATTGTAGGCGGCGTCACTATCGTGAGTCTGCCTGTGGCGCAGTTCCCGAACATCGTTCCACCGGAAATTCAGTTGCAGGCCAGCTATGTCGGGGCGGACGCGCAGGCACTGGAGCAATCCGTCGCCACGCCCATTGAACAGCAAATCAACGGCGTGGACAACGTGAACTACATGTACTCGCTAAACGCCACCGGGAACTCGCAGACCACTATGGTCGTGGACTTCGACTTGAAAACGGACCCGAACACCGATCTGATCCTCACACAATCGCGCGAGCAACTGGCTTCCGGTCAGCTTCCGCCGGACGTTAACACCTACGGGGTCACCATTCGAAAGTCCGTGACCGCTCCGCTCATGCTGATCGGAATATTTTCCCCGAAGGGCACTTACGATACAAAATTCCTGGGCAACTACGCTTATATCAACCTCAACGATCCCATCGCTCGGTTGTACGGTGTGGGCCAGACGCAGGTTTTCGGCGCAGGGCAGTATGCGATGAGGCTGTGGGTACAGCCTGACAAACTTGCGAAACTGGGCATCACGGTCACTATTCCGTGCTTGCGCAGGGTCGCCTGACGTCCCCGGAACAATTTGAAAACGTGATCGTGCGCGAGGCGCCAAATGGCGGAATTGTTCGCGTGAAAGACGTCGCCCGCGTCGAGCTGGGCGCACAGGACTACAGCATTGTCAGCCGGTTGAATGGCAAGCCCGCCATCGTTATCCCCGTCTACCAGTTGCCCGGTTCCAATGCTGTCCAAACGGCCGCAGGGGTTCGAAAACTGATGGCCGAGATGAAGAAGCGCTTCCCGCAAGACATGGATTACGCGATATCGCTGGATCAGACGAGCGCCGTCACCGAGGGCATGAAGGAAATCATCGAGACCCTGTTGATCGCCATAGTACTGGTCATTCTTGTTGTCTTTCTCTTCCTGCAAGACTGGCGTGCTACGTTGATTCCATTGCTAGCCGTACCGGTCTCGCTGGTGGGAACCTTTGTTTTCTTCCCGCTCTTCGGCTTCTCTATCAACACACTTTCGATGTTCGGGTTAGTCCTCGCGATCGGCCTTGTGGTAGATGACGCCATCGTCGTCGTCGAAGGCGTACAGCGCCATATCGAGGAGGGTCTTGCTCCGAAAGAAGCCGCTCGGAAAGCAATGGAGGAACTCTCCGGTCCCGTCGTTGCCATTGCTCTGGTTCTGTCCTCGGTGTTTGTACCGACAGCCTTCATCCCCGGCATCACCGGAAGGCTCTATCAGCAATTTGCCGTCACCATCGCCATCTCGGTGGTCCTCTCCGCCTTTAACGCACTCACGCTGAGCCCCGCACTTGCCGCATTGCTCCTCCGGCCAAAGGGGAAGAGTCACGGGCCGCTGAGCAAGTTCTTTGATTGGTTCAATCGAATGTTCGAACGCGGCACCGCGATCTATGTGCAGCTATGCGGAGGGGTCCTCCGCAAGGGTGTTCTGGCTTTGGTGGTGATTGCGGCCTTCGGCATCGGCGCGGGTTTCTTTGGCAGCCGCCTGCCTTCGAGCTTCCTGCCCGATGAAGACCAGGGCTACGTGTACATCAATATGGACCTTCCGCATGCGGCTTCGCTGGAGCGCACCAGCGCAGCGGCCAGGCAGGTTGAGGAGATCCTCGCCAATACGCCCGGGGTTGAATACACCACCAGCATTGTCGGCTTCAGCTTGCTCAGCTTTGTGCGGACCACTTATAACGGCTTCTTTTTCGTCACGCTTAAGCCCTGGAGTGATCGTAAAACCAGAGCGGAACAATATCAGGAAATCAAGGTGCGCTTGAACCAGCAGCTTAGCAAGCTTCCGCAAGGAACCGCGTTCAGCTTTTCGCCTCCGGCAATTCCTGGGGTCGGCACATCTGGCGGATTTCAATTCGTTCTCGAAGACCGTGCCGGGCGGGACGTTCCGTTTCTGGCAGGCAACCTGGAGAAGTTCCTCGCGGCCGCTCGCAAGCGTCCGGAAATTGGCTTTATATCAACCTCCTTTCTGCCGAGCGTGCCGCAAAAGTTCCTGGAGGTCGACCGGGAGAAAGTGCTGAAGCAAGGTGTGGCGCTCAACGACGTTTACAGAACGATTCAGGCATTCATGGGCGGGCTGTTCATCAACTATTTCAACGATTTCGGCCGTACCTGGCAGGTGTACGTCGAGGCCGAAGCACCTTACCGGTCCAATATGGAAAATCTCGGGCAGTTCTACGTTCGCAACAGCGGGGGTGACAGGGTTCCGCTGTCCGCGCTGACCAGGTTCGAATCGCGTTCCGGACCCGAATTCACGATGCGCTACAACGAGTATCGCTCAGCGCAAATCAACGGCAGTGCCGCGCCCGGATACAGCTCAGACCAGGCCACCGCAGCCCTGGAAGAGGTCTTCCGGCAGACCATGCCAAGTGAAATGGGCTTTGATTATATGGGCATGTCCTATCAAGAGCAGAAGGCGCGTGAAGGAGTGCCTGCTTCTGTCATCTTCGGTTTCTCGCTAGTCTTCGTATTTCTAGTCCTGGCTGCGCTCTACGAGAGCTGGTCGTTGCCGTTCAGCGTGCTCCTGGGCACGTCGGGGGCGGTATGCGGGGCTTTTGCAATGTTGTGGCTGCGCCGGGCGGTGCTCAATGCCTTCAATCCGGCTTACACGGTGCAAATCGAAAACGATGTCTATTCGCAAATCGGTTTGGTGATGCTGATTGGCCTCGCCGCCAAAAACGCGATTCTGATCGTCGAATTTGCCAAGGAACGGTACGAAAAGGGGAAGCCTCTGGTGGATGCTGTACTCGAAGGGGCAAGGCTTCGCTTGCGCCCCGTTCTTATGACCTCGTTTGCGTTCATTCTCGGTTGCGTGCCGCTATGGACGGCGTCCGGCGCAGGTTCAGTGGCACGCCAAATCATGGGCACGGCCGTAATCGGCGGCATGCTGGCGGCGAGCAGCGTCGACATTCTCCTCGTTCCAGCACTCTTCAATCTTGTGGAGAGGTGGTCAGGCGGTGGCAAGCGGCACGCTCTCACTGAAGGGCCAGCAACGCCCGCGCCGGCGCCAGGAGACTGAGATGTGCCTACCAACTCATGGACGTGAGGTGTGCGCAGAGGAAGGATTCATGAAGAAGATGCGGCCATTGATTTCCGTTATCCTGGCATCAATCCTAATTGGAGGATGCACGGTGGGACCGAAGTACCATAAGCCCGCCGTTCAAACTCCGACCGCGTACCGCGATCTGAGAGAAAGCCCGCAGGCCCAGGAACAGGCGGCGTCTTTCGCGGACCTGCCCTGGTGGCAAGTCTTCCAGGACCCGCAACTCCAAGATCTGGTCCGCACAGCCTTGAAACAAAATTACGACATGCAGCTAGCAACGGAGCGTATCAACGCTGCGCGCGCTCAACTGGGGATTACGCGCTCGAGTCTTTTCCCTCAAGTGCAAGGCGATGGCAATTTCACGGGTGGCAAAGACCAGAGTTTTCAGGCGAAATCAAATTTCCTGGCGCTCACGGCAGACGTGGCGTTCCAGCTCGACTTGTTCGGCAAGCTGCGAAGAGAGACTGAAGCGGCGCGCGCCCAGCTCCTGGCTACTGAGGATGCGCAGCGTACCGTCATGCTCACGCTCGTCAGCGATGTGGCGAGCGACTACTTCATGCTTCTGCAACTTGATCTGGAACTCCAGATCACGCGAAACACGGTGAACACACAGGAAGATTCCGTCAAACTGACTTCGTTCAGACTTGACCGCGGCGTCGCCACAAAAATAGACGTGCTTCAGGCTCAGCAAGTGCTCGACACCGCAAATGCGCAGATCCCGGATCTCGAGAGGCAGATTGGCCAGGAGGAAGATGCAATCAGCATTCTCATTGGCGATTACCCGCAAGGCGTGCGGCGCGGACACCCGCTCGCCGAGCAGGCGCTTCCTCCTGACGTGCCGCCGGGACTGCCCTCCACGCTGCTCGAACGACGGCCCGATATTCGCGAAGCCGAGCAAATGCTCATTGCCGCGAATGCCGAAATTGGTGTCGCCAAAGCGTCGTTCTTCCCGCAAATATCGCTCACCGGCTCGGGAGGCGGCGCATTTGGGCGCAGTAGTCTTTTCTCCAGCCTGATGAACTCCCAGACCGGAATTTGGTCCTACGGCGTCCAGGTGAGTCAGCCCATTTTCACGGGGGGTGCACTTCGCGGGAATCTGCATCTGGCCGAATCGCAGCACGAGCAGGCTTTGATCGCTTACAAGCAGGCCATTCAGCACGCCTTCGGAGATGTGTCCGATGCCCTGATCGGGTATCAGAAATTCCATCAGGTGAGAGTTCGCCAGGAGCAGGCCGTGGGAGATTTGGAAGAGTCGGTCCGCCTCTCCATCATGCGTTACCAAGGCGGTACGACCACTTTTCTCGAAGTGTTGGACGGCCAAAGGTCGCTCTTTGCCGCGGAACTCACTTTGGCCGGGGCGCGAGGCAACGAGTATCAGAGCCTTGTGCAACTCTACCGCGCACTTGGCGGCGGTTGGCAATAGACACGGAACTGCCACGCGTTTTTCCGGGAGGCAAGTTCGCAAATCAACAAGCTCTTGGTTGTTCATCAGACCAACGCATGACGGGAGATTGACAGACCATTGCTCGATCAAAATTGAACGTATCCTCTGCCCGGTTGATTTCTCTGAGTTCTCTGTCGGGGCCTACGGATATGCATCGTCGCTGGCTCAACAGTACGGGGCCAGGTTGTTCGTTCAGCATGTGGTCGAGTTGTGGCGATACCCGTATGCGTCTTTTGTGGCGACGGCGGATGTTTATACCCAGTTTTGCCGGAGACTCCTCACGGAAGGCGAAGAAGAGTTGTGCGATTTCCTGAAAAGTCATGAGCAGAATGGAATTTATCCTGAATGCGTGATACGCGTGGGCATGGCCGCAGATTGTATTCTCTCCCTCGCGGACGAACAGACGACAAGCTTGATCGTGATCGGAACGCACGGACGCCGGGGCTTTGATCGTTTGATGTTGGGCTCAGTAACCGAAAAGTTCTGCGAAACGCTCACTGCCCGGTGCTGGCGGTACCTACGCCGTCGCGCAACTTCATTGCATCGGCAACTGCGCAGGATGCTATCAAACTGCGCCGGATCTTCTTTTGCACCGATTTTTCGGATTATTCAACCCGGGCTTTAGATTACGCGCTTTCTCTAGTAGCTGAGTACAACTGCGAACTCACCCTCGTACACGTATTGGAGGACCTTCCTAAGGCAACTCGCATGAAACAGACAATAGCGAAGGCAAATGAAGACCTCGATAAATTGATCCCTGCACAAGCAAAAAAAAGCTACAGAATTGCGACAACAGCGAGGGTCGGCAGAGCGTATAAAGCAATCATCCAACTTGCTTCCGAGAAGGGTGCCGAAGTAGTGATCACGGCAGTGCGCGGTCGCAATGCCTTGGACCTTGCCGTGTTCGGCTCTACAATTTATCGAGTGATCCAGCTGGGTACTTGTCCGGTTCTCGCAATCCATCCCTGAACGGTCGTCACTGGTAACAGCAACTACCCGTTAATGCGATAAAGTGATCGTGATCTTCAGCATTCCTTCCTTCACTTCTCTCCTTGGACGATTCAAATGCAGGGCCGGAGGATTTGGATCTGCACCAAACGCGATGAATCTCTAAGTGACTGAAACAACAAGCGGTCTCAGGGACGAGCAAAGACGGAAGCCAAAAGGTGACTAAATTCAAATGTCGTAGAACCTCGACACTTGTCGAAGCAAGTGTCGAAGGTCCCGACACTCTCTCCCAAGGGATCGCAGCCTCAAAAAGCAAAGCTCTTCTGTTTTCAATCAGTTGCCACGGTCTCGGTTAGCACGCGTCTATGGCAGGCGCGGTGCACTGACACAAAGTGTCCCGCACGTCACGGGGTACGCGGGGATAGCTAGAAAGGGGACACCTAGAAAGATGCCCTTCAGGACGAATTCAAACTGCAGCCCGTTGGCTGGGGCCTGATGGATGAATCTTAAACAGAACCCGGTCGCGAAGGAAAACACATGAAGCGGACGCCTCTGCTGTTGTCGGGTTCCGGCGCTAGCTTATTTTCCTCTCTCCGTGTCGAAGAGGGTTTCTGGTGGGCGCCGGTTCTGCAATTCGGGAAGGAATGCTACGGACCTGCGTTACGTGTGGGCGACCTCGCGCACTTCCTGGATGACCTGAGGAAACAATTCCGGCTTCAGAGTTAAGCGTCAAATGACTTTGCGGATCTGAAGCATGGTAAACGCGAACGGTTTTCGAATTCTTGAGAAACACAAACGCGATCAAAAGGAGAAATACAAATGGCACGATCAAGGATGTTGGTTTCAGTACTTCTCGGAGCATTGTCGTTGTTCACCTCAGCGGCTATGGCCCAGGAAAGTCAGTGGCGTGGACGGAACGAGGTGAGTGTCCAAGGCACGGGGTTCCTCACGAAAGACTCGCAAGGAAACGGGCTGACTCAGCACTCTACGAATACAGGAGGATTCTTGGTTAGCTACCGCTATTATTTCTATCGCTGGCTGGCTGCTGATGCAAGTTACGGCTACGCTCGGAACACGCAGCAGAACTTCACTCCCGGCGGCGCTTTAGATGTTCAGGCCAATGTGCACCAAACCACGGGTGCCCTCGTGGTGAATCTTCCCCGTAGAATCTTCAGATTAAACCCCTACCTTTTGGCGGGTGCGGGCGCGCTGGTTTTTGATCCTACCGGCAACGCAGGCCAATCCGTGCCGGGAGTTCTGCGCCAAGCCAAAGCTGCTTTCGTGTACGGCGGCGGCGCGGATTTCGCGGTTTCGAAACACCTCGCGCTTCGTGCCGAGTATCGCGGATTTGTATACAAGCGGCCTGATTTCGGGTTGGTTGGGTTGGACTCGAATGTTACCACCCATACTGCTCAACCGTCCGCAGGTTTGGTCTTCCGGTTCTAGCTCGACTGTTCACGCTCATGGCCAGTGCCGCCGATTCTTCGCGGCACTGGTCGTGAAGGCAGAGAACGAAGTCAGAAAGGACTGGGAACATGCGTTCACAGAACGTACTGAACGATCGATTCGAAACGCAAGACATCCGCGTGGCCAATCCGGAAGTCAACGATGGGCTGAAGATTGAGGAAATCCTCCAACGCGCCCGTGAGATCCATCGTGAGCGCGGCGGGGTGTTTGAGTATGACTTCGAAGACTGGCTCCAGGCGTGGAGAGAACTGACCGAGAGAGGCAGCCGAAGGGCGTCCGAGCATATCGAAGCGAATGGAGCTGGATCGATGCGAGTGCATATGATTCGCTCGGATGACGCAAGGTCGTCGTCGATCTTACCGGCGTCACGCTAATCCGCCGGGACGGGACGCACGTTCTCCGCGACATGAAGAATCGCGGCACCGAGGTTATTCGCCTTGCGGTTTCATTCGCGGCTGCTCCGCTGCTTTCTTGGCCTCCTTCGCCCTTTTCTCGGCGTCCTTCGTGGCATCCAGCCTGTCGTTGGGCAGCCTATTCAGCTTCCTTCTTCCGCTTTTCGTCATACTTCTACTGCGTGCGGCAGTGCACTTCGTAGAAGGTTCCGCCTTTGGCCACGCGGCTAGCTTCTGCAGCTTGCTGCGCCGGCACAGCAGCTTGAGTCGCGCCCTTGCCGCAGCAAAGTCCTTGTTCCACTGATCAATCGCGCCTGGTATAGATATAGATTGGATAAATAACTGAGTAGTACTACGCCCGAATCCTGTTTTTCGAGCGGGGTTGGCGTCTTGCCGCGAATCTTTTTACCACGTTGCACTTATGGACTGATTTTTCAGTCGCTGCCATAACGGTCTTTTTATCAGTGGCATGAACCTGAACCCGGGAAGGGGAAGAGAGCATCTAAGTAACTGAGGGCTAATAATATGAGGCATCTAACTTTAAAGGCAGCAGGGGGTTTGCTGCTCGCGGCGATGCTCTCCGTGCCGGCGCTGGCTGATACACCGACGCAGAGAGGAACCGCGAATCCAGGAACTATTAATTATGTGGAAGGGCAGGTTTCGATTGGTCGCGATCCCATTGGGGCCAATTCCGCAGGTTCGGCTGTGCTGGGTCCCGATCAAACCCTGACAACTCAGAGCGGCAAGGCGGAGGTCCTGTTGACGCCGGGAGTATTTGCGAGGCTAGGCGACAACAGCTCGATGGAGATGGTTTCTCCTAATCTGACGAATACACAGTTCTCCGTTGAAAAGGGCGAAGTGATCGTTGAGGTCGCGGAGATCCATCGCGAGAATAACCTTCTGGTTAAAGAAGATGGAGCGACAATTCAGCTTCAGAAAACGGGGTTGTATGATTTTGACGCCGGCCACGCTCAATTTCGCGTGTTCGACGGGCAAGCCATGGTGCAGGCCGAGGGCGAGCACGTGAAGGTGAAGGGTGGACACGAGCTAAATCTGAATGTCACGATGCGCAAAGCGCAGAAGTTCGATAAGAAAAGCTACGAGGCCGACGACCTGTACCGGTGGAGCAGTTTGCGATCCGCGTATGTGGCTGAAGCAAACGTGAATGCAGCGCGTGGCTACCTTGCAGGAGGCTGGGACGGCTGGTATGGAGATGGTTGGATCGGTTCCGGTTGGTATTGGAATCCGTGGTTCAGTTGCTACACGTTCATCCCTGGCAATGGGATTTTCTACAGTCCGTTCGGCTGGGGATTCTACTCGCCGTTTATAGCATATGAAGCGCCGGTTTATTTCGGCGGACGCTATCACCATCACTTCGGGAATGATATCCACGCGTGGGGTCCGGGGGTGCACTATACGCCGGGCGTGCGCGGAGGCGGATACGGCAACGGGTTCCGCCCAGGTAATGGATTCCACGGTGGAGAGAGCAGCCCGCGCGGCGGATTCCGCGGTGGCGAATCTCATGGGGGCAGGTCCAATGCAGGAGGTGGATTTCATGGCGGCGGGATTGCCGGAGGCGGGGGAGGTCATGGTAGTGGTGGCCATGGCCGGTAAATAGCTGAAATCATTTCAACGTAAGAACAACAGGAGAGGGACGCATTAAACCCAGATATTTGACACGCCCCTCTCCGTGGAGCTTAGAAGGACAGGTATACCCAATGAAGCGCGGGATCCATTCATTTGGTTCCAGGTAGGAATGGATCTAAGTCGGATTTTCTTCGGATGGAAAAGGCAAATTTCAGTTCCAAGTAGATGAAATTACCGGCGTTTGCCCTTAGTCGGTCGGTGGGAAAGTTCTGGTTTACTTGCCAAAAGGCCCGGCATGCCTCCGGGAGTGTTTCCACGAGCACATCCAGTCTTCCGGTGGCGAGAGGCGCTACGCGCGGGCGTGTAGCACTCCGTTCATTTCGCCGCCGGAACGTACACCTTGTCTGCGGTCACGAGTTCGGCGTTTGGCACCTCGGTTTCCAATCTCACGTGTCGGCGGGTCGGTTTGTTATCAGCGTTGGCAAGAAACGTAAGTTTGTATTGATGGTTCAGCCGATCTGCGAACTGATCCAAGAAAGGTGCGAAAGCAATTGGCGTCTCAAATCCCTGGAAATGCGCTTCGCCTCCGGTCTCGTCGGCAAGCCGCGACAGGTTGTTTTGTCCTTGATTGATTCTCCAGAGGCTGTGGCCAAAATGCCCGGAGCCTGAGGCGTAGATTGCGCTGACCTGCGTTCCGGTTCGTTGCGCCTGTGAAACGGCTTGGTCCAGATACGAATCCGTTGTGCCCGGCTGCAACGGGTCTATGCCATCCGAGATGAGAAGGATCTCATGTCGAGCAGGACTTTCCGGCCAGCGTTTAATTGCATCAGTGATTGACAAGTATGGACTGCTTCCGGCCGCTCCGGAACCAAACGGGATTCGCAATGCCTTTCCCGCTTCGGAATGATCCTTTGTGAAGTTCTGGACGACGCGTACCGTGCCATTCTGCATGTACCCGACGGCAATTGCCGTCGTAGGTGGCTGCGCGTTCATAAAGTGACGCATATCCTCAAACTGGGAAGCGAGATTCGTGTTGGACGCATCGTCGATCAGCACGAACAACTCCAAAGAAGACTGGTCCCCTTGCAGAGGAATCCACTCTGTCACCTGAAGGCGGTTACGGCCTTCGAAAACCCTCACATCCTCGCGGTTCACGAAGGGAATATCCTTGCCATGCCTGGCTTCAACGGAAACCAGTGTACTCACCGGAACTGTTCCGGATGCGGATTGCTGCGCTGACCAGGATGATATGCCCCAGCTGAATCCAATCAGCAGTCCCAGGATTGTTGGCAATGCAGTGCGCCTGCATTTCATGGGAGCTCCTTTCGCGCGAAGCTGTGAACCCGAGGTTCAAGTGTTCGGTTCGCCGCTCTCGTTGATTATTTCGGGTAAGAATGCTTACTTCACCAGTTCATCGGCATAACGAACAGGAATCGCCAAGTTCGAGCCGCCAAAATCTTTCAGAATGGCGGTGTTCACACCAATGACCTTGCCATCGCGATTGAAGAGAGGCCCGCCGGAACCGCCGGAGGTTGTCGCTGCATCGTAAACAATCTTGTCCGTTAAAACATCTCCGATGTGTCCCTGGGTAGTGGTTGGGCGAATGAGGTGTTGCACCGCCATCTGCGAAAGAATCTGGGTCACTTCGTGGGCGTTTTCCGCCACTTTTCTTGTCATGTCGCTTCCCGCGCGGGCGAGGATCCCTTCGATTCCCGTTGGGTAGCCAATCAGGACGACCGGGTCGCCCGTCACACTGGCTTCATTTCGATCATCGAGCTTGAGGAGTGAGGTGTGAGGCGGCGCCGGAGTCTGTAGCTTGAGAGTGGCCAAATCGGCATGCGGCGAAATCCGGTCGAGCTTGGCCACAATGCCTTGAGAGGTCCCGGGGAAGTACGCCGTGTAAGACACGACGAACGCGGCAGCACCCCGGTCGAGAAGTTGCTTCAATTCCTCATCACCCCACCAAGGTTCCGTGACGTGATGATTCGTCAGCAGACGTCCTTCGCTTGCTACCAGAAATCCAGTGCCAAAGAAGTCCAGTTGCAGCGGCGGTCCCGTTCCGTCTGTGTCGAGAGATACCATCCCCTTGTCGTCCACCCGAGGCTTGCCGTTGGCATCCGCAGCGATATGAATTAACTGTCCGGAATCCTTGTCCCGAAACTCCACGACCACGTGCAGCAAGCAGACGCTGGGTCCGTAGGTTTGAACAATCGTTTCCGCGACCCGGCCCTCATTCTCCAGCCGGTCGAGGCGATTCTGCGTCTTCTGAAGCTGCTTCTTGAGGGACTCGCCATTTGTGTCGCCGTCTGCTGCCATCTTTTTGCGGATCTCATCGGTTTGCGCTTTCAGAGATTCGCGAGTTCCGGAAGTGTCGCTTGCGGTCAGGGACGCACGAGCCTGTTCTGCGCGGTGTAGGAGTTCTCCCTGTTGAAGGAGTCCGCCGTTCAGCCGCGCAACCTCCGCTTTGAGTTGGAGCGTATCCTTGCGGCTGGGCCGGCTCGAAACAACTGTGACGAGGGATGCGAGAACCGCTGCTGCGCTGAAACCAAATAGAGCGAAAATTAGCCAGAAGCGCCGTTTGGCATTTGTGCCCCCACTCAGCGCTTCCACGGCAATTTCCGCGTCTCTCACGAATCTGCGTCCTGATTTTCGCCGCGAATTCCAACGGTTCAAACGGAAACGAAACGACGTCGTCTGCGCCCAGGTCCAGCGCGCGGGCACGTTCCAGCGCGCCACCATGAACGATCATCACAATCTTGGGCGTCTGCAGATCGGGACTTGATTTGATTTGGCTGATCAAACCGCAGCAGCTGAGGTCGGATGGCGTTGCTTCCGTGATCAGGACTTCCGGGAAATGAGCGAGAACCTCATCAACCGTCAGTCTGCGTCCTGTGGTGATTTCATAGCCCTGACCTGACAAGGCCTGCATTACTTCCTGTGTAGACCCCGTACCCAGGTTGAGGAGAAGAATACGCATCGCTGTCATCATATCACCAAGTAGTTCCGACTTTCCTTTGGGATGACGATCGGCATCGGATAGCACGCAGTCGAAACTTCCCGGAAGTCTCTGAAGACGCGTGTAGCGCCATTTGTTCGCATTTGGCGGAACTTCCGAAGTACCGTAGCGCGCATAAATTCAGTCGGCATTTACCAACCGGTTCAACGTTTCGATGCATTCGCCGCAATATCAGATTCATATTCAGCTGCGCATCTAGCGCCGGATTTCCCATTGAAGGCTGGCGCCCTCTAGTAAATTGCAAGAGGTCTGCCAAAGTGCGGCAAACGCGAATTATTGCATGGGAACAGTTTATGTGTAATAGATACTGGGGTTTAAGCAGGGAGCAGCAAAGGCCGAAAACAGATGGTGGCTGAATCCAAGTGTCGTAGATTGCGACACCTGTCGAGAGAAGTGTCGAAAGTCCCGACACTCTCTCAAGGGACCGCAGTCTCGCAGAGCAAAGCTCTTCTGTCTTCAACCAGTTGCCATGGTCATGGGCCGCAACTCAAACCACACAGGCTAAAGAGTCTGTGTGGTAACTCAGTTTTTGTATGTCGCGACCACAATATATTGTAGACCACCAGTGTGCTTCACACAATTACTGGCCGCGAATTGTAGTTGCCACACAGACTTTAAAGCCTGTGCTACTGGATCGCACCGGACTTGCGTCGTCACTGCTCGTGGTGAAACCGGCTGAAAGCTTCCATGAAATCCCTTTGAGATATGCCGGCTAATTGCCGGATCATCGTTGGGCTCCCGAAGTTTTCCCGCCCATGTGCACCAGTTGGGTCACCTCAGGCTGAGCCAGTACAAACCGGTCGGCTGAAATGGGTTCGTTGAGTGTCAGCTTGAGGATGTGGATGTCGAGCTTGTAATCGTCCTGTGGACGCCAGATCTTAATATCGCGCGCGTAACTCGATTGCGCCGCCAAGTGCGCATTCCCGCCTGCGAGCGTTGTCCCAGCAGCCTGCCAGTCCGAATAGACGATGTCGGAATCGAGCACCCCGCCCGCCCCGAAAAGTTGCACGCGAGAGACGCGCAGATCGACGCGGTCGTACCAGATTTTTCGTGCGATTTCGAGTTTCCCTCCATCCCCCTCCCGCAGCAGCGTCAGGATGTAATAGCGGCCCGATTCAAAGTCAAACTGTTCAAAGAGCACATTCTTGCCCGCCGTCATTTCCGGCCAAAACAAGGCCTCCACGATATGATTAGGTCGCAGATTTTCGATCGGTTTACTCGAAGGGCGCGTGAGCGTCGTGGGCCCGACCAGGAACGCGTTTCTCGAAGGAATATAAATACGGAATTCCTTTCCGTCGCTCACCATGTCGAAGATATTCTTCGCGACGACCGGGGCCTGCCCGATCACGCGCACCGTCGCCGGGCGCTGGGCCAGGATGAACCCGGTTACGTCATGGTATTCCTCGATCACGCCGCTATAGGTTGAGCCTGTGCTGGCAATCAGGTCTACCGTGGCCTGCAGGGTCTGCACGGCACGCGCCTGCTCGTTGTAGCTGGC
>WNGI01001761.1_pt1 | contig 24141 bp, 27 predicted proteins | sample 5400621 | NCBI WGS metagenome assembly WNGI01 (sample SAMN13153374, study PRJNA577476) | soil metagenome | isolation source: 20 cm soil or saprolite under Garry oak tree replicate 1 | place: USA:California | collected 2016-06-15 | reverse complement strand
GGTCGATGCGCCAATTTTGTCAATGGCGAGCTTTATGGCCGGGCAACAAATGCTTCCTGGGCAATGCAATTCCCGAAAGAGCTGCTCGAAAATCCCGCGGAAGCAGAAAGGGCAGTTGCGATTTGCTCGAAAATCGATCCCTCGCTCAACGATCCGGAATTAATTATCGAGACCGCTCGGCACCATCCGCAATTAACCAACACTCTTCGCGGGATTTTAATGCCGCGCCATCCATCGCAGCTTTATGAGGCCTTTTTCGAAGGCATCGTTCTCTTCGGCATCCTGTGGTTCGTGCGCACGCGAATGCGGCAGCCAAACGGCGTGCTGACCGGGCTTTTTTTCATTTGCTACGCCATCTTCCGGATCATTGTGGAAAACTTCCGGGAACCAGACGCGCCGCTCGTCGGCCCGTTCACCCGCGGCCAATTTCTCTCGTTTTTTCTGATCGCAATCGGGATCGGATTCATCGCGTTTGCAAAAACGTGTCCGACCTTCCCGAGGCAGAAGGAGCCGTAACGAGCTTTCCTTTTCCGGAAATTCGTTATTACTTAGGGCAACTTGTCACCGCTTTTGCTTTCGAACTTTCTCGCGAGCGGCGGACTCGTTTTCGCTTTTGAGCACGCCACCGTTGCGGGCAAGGTCGTTCTGCTCACTCTCGCCATCGGCTCGATTTTCAGCTGGTCGGTGATGATTACGAAAATGCGGGTCATCCGATTCGCACGAAAACAGACAGTGCGTTTTCTCGAGGCCTTTCGGCAGGATCGACAACCATTGCGTCTGTTTGAACGAAATGCGCGTTTCCCCGGTGCGCCGCTCTTCAATGTTTATCGCGCCGGTTGCGAGGAGATGGCGTTCCAAATGCTCGGCTCCGCCGAAGTTGATGAAACATTTCGTGCGCGTCTTGGTACTGCCGACAAAATTTCACCCGCGCAAATGAACGCGGTCAGCGCGGCGATGGAACGCGCCGTAGGGGAAACTGCGCTCGAGCTCGAATCCCAAATGATCCTTCTCGCCACCGCGGTCAGCGGTTCGCCCTTTCTCGGATTGCTCGGCACGGTGTGGGGCGTGATGGACACATTCACCGATGTCGCGGTTGCCGGTTCGCCGAACCTGACCACGATGGCGCCGGGAGTTTCAGGAGCACTGATTACCACTGTCACAGCGCTCTGCGTCGCGATCCCCGCCATGTTTGGCTACAACTTTCTCGTCACCAGCATTCGCGGAATGATCGTCCAGATGGATAATTTTGCCGCTGAGCTCGCCTCCGAGTTCGAGCACAAATACGTCGAACACAATGTGCGCGTTCCGGAATTCCGCCAATGAAGCGTTACTCAAACCGAAGTAATTTTTCGACACTGAGCGAGATCAACGTCACACCCCTGCTCGATCTTGCGTTCGTCCTGTTGATTATTTTTATGATCACCACACCGCTGCTTGAAAACAGCGTCAATCTCATCGTTCCCTCAAGCGCAGCGGCGAACGCGCCGATCAGTCAATCCAAAGTGCAGACGATCTCAATTGATCGCAGCGCCACAATCAAAATTGACAACGAAATTCTCGACCCTGGAAGCTTGGTCACCCGCTTGATGGAATTGAAACGCACGAATCCGGACGTCGCCATCGTTATTCGACCGGATCGCGAATTGCCCGTGCAAAAACTTGTTACGGTGATGGATTCGCTGCAGCGGGCGGGGATCACCAAAGTCGGAATCGCGACCAAAGCGGAATCGAACTAGCGAAAATGTCACGCGACAAACGTTTCTGGCGAAACGTCACGCTGATTGCGCTTCTCCACGTTGGCCTAATGAGCGCGGTCCTGCGCTGGAGCGGGATCTCGAACAAAGCAGACGCGCAAAGCATTACCTGGTTAAACACAGCCTCAGCCGAGACCGCTGATTCAACTCCGCTGACCGCTGCTCAGGAAAAATCAGAATCATCTCCAGAATCAACGCCTGCGCCCAAAAGTCCTCCTGAAAAACTTGAAAGTGAACCGGCCGCTGCCGTGAAAAGCGATATCGAGCTTCCGACTGTTACTCCGACAGCAACCCCCAAGCCAACGCCAAGACCAGCGGCCCAGCCAACAAGGAAACCAGCGCCGAAGCCTTCGCCGAACAAGAACTTGTCAGCGAAGGCGAAAAAAACGCCTGTTAAGAAACTGGATTCTGACGACGCAACGAAATCAGCTGATGCGGCCACGAGAAAGAAAACCGCCAAAGAAACGCAGGCGAAAAAAACAGCGTCGAGTGGATCAGCAAAATCGGGCCAAAAATCTGCAAATAAGTTTGCGAAAGCCAGCGCTGATGGAGCCGGCGGTCGCGTTGCTGGAACTGCGGTGAATGCGCCCGATTTCGGGTGGTACGGCAGTATGCTGCATGACCGTTTTTACAAGGATTGGGTTCAGCCAACAACGGTTGTCGCCTCCGGCGCGAAGTTCTCCGCGCTGGTAAAGATCCGGATCGAAAAGGACGGGCGGATTTCCGATTTCAAGATCGTGCGATCTTCCGGCAACGTGGTCGTCGATGAATCGATCGAAGCCGTGGCTAGGCGCGTGACAAGAGTTGACTCTCCTCCAAACGAGCTCGCAAAGGCAGATCACTACGACGTAAACATCAACTTTGAATTGAAACCGGAAGAATGAGATGTCGGCCTAAAGCAGGGTGGTTTTCGAAGCGCTGGTAACCCGCCGCTAGAGTAAGGCGATGGCGCGGCCTTCGCGATGCGCCACTTGGTCGAGGGTACATTGGCGCGGTACTTTGTCGGAACGCCACCGCACAATTTTGGTACCGTGGCGAAATCGCCCGCCGGTGAAATGATCGTAGGTCACTTCGACAACGATCTTCGGCTCAACCGGCTCCCACTCGCCGGTGCGCTCGCTGCTCCAGCGACTCGGGCCGCCCGGCGCATTTCCGGTGAATCCAGGCGGTTTCCGTAACGCCTCAAACTTCTTCGTTAACGCGCGTCTGTCGCTCGTTTTGAAGGCTGAAGTGAACCCGACATGATGCAATAAGCCAGCCTCGTCGTACAAGCCAAGCAGAAGCGAACCAATCACCTTCGCCCCACTGGCGTAACGAAATCCGCCGACGACACAATCGGCGGTACGAATATTTTTCACTTTTACCATCGCCGTCCGCTCGCCTGAGGCATACGAAGCGTCCAGTCGTTTGGCGATGATGCCATCGAGATTACCGCCGACTTTGGCGAGCCATCGATTTGCCTGCGCAAGCGAAGTTGTCGCCGGCGACAAACGAATGGTGCGATCTCGCTTCAGGTTTTGCTTTGCAAATTTCTCGAGCGTCCGGCGTCGTTCGGAAAACGGCATGTTGACCAGAGACATGCCTGTTTCATTCACGAGCAAATCGAATAGGATAAGAGTCGCCGGATGTGCGGCCGCGAGTTTCTGCACCCGACTCTCAGCCGGGTGCAGACGAAGTTGTAGTTCGTCAAACGACAATCGTCTGTCGACTTCAATCACGAGCTCACCGTCGACCACGAACTTTTTCGCCGGTAAACGCAGGAGCGCCTCGATTATGTCAGGGAAATAGCGACCGAGCGGCTGGCCGGCTTTCGATTGCAAAGAGATTCCTGCACCATTGCGAAACGCGAGACAGCGAAAGCCGTCCCATTTCGGCTCATACTGCCAGTTGTCGCCAACCGGAATTGTATCCACCGATTTCGCCTCCATCGGCGGAAATGGCGGTTTTAGCGGCAATTTCACAAAGACGTTATTCTACACCGAGCAAGCGACCTCTCAGGGCGCCGCTCGGTTTCCGTTTCGGACCCCCGATCCTTCTCGCGAAGGCTGATTGTAGCGGCGCGGTTCAAGTTTTGGGGGCCGCCTTCCGCTTCGGACCGCGCCGGCAACGGAAATGTAAGTGAGTTCGGTCTTATCCACGGCGCAGCGTAGGAGCAATCCACCGCGACTCATATCGCCACGCCCGACGAAATCGGCCGGAAAGCGTAAGCGGTGCTGGAAGTTTTCCAGAAGCACGTCGACATACTTTCCGGTCGCGACGCTGCCGAGTAAAATTACCTCACACGCGTCCGTCAGGTTGCGCGCCAATTTTCGCGCGTCGCGGGCGAGCGGTTTGCGATAGCGCGGATCATCCTCATGAATGTCGACCTCAGCGAATTCGCGCAGATCGGTCAGGCTGATCTTGGTTCTGACATCAACCAAGCCACGCGTCGGGGTGATCACGAGGACGCCACAAATTCCTGTTCTCGGCCGGGCGAACGCGTTGGCATAGGCGAGCTTCCCACGAAAATAGAGGCCACTTAGAAAAGCGAACACTTCACCAATGGTCACCCGTTCGCGGCTTCGCAGTCGTAGGGCCAGATCGAATTGCGCGCGTTCGCTCAAAATCATCTGCGCCCGCAGCCCGCCGGCATAGGCAGGCGACAGCAGAAAAATCCGGCTGCAATCGGTCTCCTCCACGCTGCAATTACTTTCGCAGAATTTGCGCGAAATGCGCGTCAGTCGCCGGTGAGACGGGCCTCGGCCAGATCGAGATCGCGCTGAATGCGGCGCAGCGCTTCGTCATTAATTACCCGTTCGTTGCGCAAACGAATAATCGTCTGGCGCTCAATTTTAAGCGCCTCGTATTGCAGCTGCCGATAATGCGGCGTGGCCACTTCGCCGCTCGGATCGCCAGCCGATGCGCACTGCTGCAATTCCTGGATGCGCTCGCGGTATTCGGCCTCAAGCCGTTGCGCGACATCCCGCGGCACCTCGCACTCGCTGGCCAGCCGCTCTATCAGCTGCAGGGCCGCGCGGTTAGCCTGAAATCGCGCGTTGCGTTCCTCTTCGTCATTGAGACCATCGTCCGTGACGCCGAACTTTCGAATCAACAGCGGCAGCGTCAGCCCTTGCAACACGAGAGTGGCGAGGATGACACAAAACGTGAGATAGAGAACGTAGCCACGTGCTGGAAACGGCATGCCGCTATTGAGCGTGAACGGCAACGCGAACGCGGCTGCGAGCGAGACAACACCGCGCATGCCCGACCAGGCGACAAATGCGATTTCCTGCCACCGCGGCAGTGGATCTCGTTCGCGCAGCCTGCGCGAAAGCAATCGCGGCAACCACGCTGCCGGAAAGATCCAGGCAATGCGAACAAGGATGACTGTGGCACTAACGGCGGCGCCGATTCCGATCAGATGCGACCACGTTTCGCTCCTGAGTTGACCAAGGATTTCCGGCAATTGCAAACCGATGGTCATGAAGACGAAGCCGTTGATAAGAAAGACGATCATTTCCCCCGATGGTCATGAAGACGAAGCCGTTGATAAGAAAGACGATCATTTCCCAAAACGCTTGTGCTTGCAGGCGATAACGCGCCTTCGCGATCAGCGGCAGGTGCCACCCGAGATAAATTCCCGCGGTCACCGTAGCGAGGACACCGGAAACATGCAGCCGCTCGGCCGAGAGATACGCGACAAAAGGTGTAAGCAAAGAGAGAGCGATCTGTACCGGAGGATCGTCCAGGTGTTTTAGGACCCATCGAACAATGGAGCCGATGACGAATCCAATCGCGATTCCGCCCAGCGCGACGAATACGAATTGGATTGTCGCATAACCGAGTGAGAAGCTTCCCGTCGTCACCGCCGCGATAGCAAACTGCAACGCGACCAGCGCAGTCGCATCATTAACAAGACTCTCTCCTTCCACGATTGCTTCGATCCGGCGCGGCACTGACAAACGGCGAATGACTGCTGTCGCGGCGATAGCGTCAGGCGGGGACACGATGGCACCGAGGGCGAAAGCTGCCGCCAATTGCGTGGGCAACCGCTGCAACTGCTGCCATCGTGAACAAAACAAGGCCAACGGCCAGGAGCAGAATCGGCCGCAGATTGCGACGGAAATCGCGCCATGAGGTAAAGAGCGCCGCTGGGAAAATGAGCGGTGGCAGACAGAAGTAAAAGACGAAATTGGGCTCCAGCCTGAGCGAAGGAAGGTGCGGAATGAAACTGATGGCCAAACCCCCAAGCACGAGCAGGACGGGATAGGGAATCTGGAGTTTGCGTGAGACGACAACCAGCGCCGTCATCAGCGCGAGCAGAAACACGAGTATCTCAGCCTGGTGCATGCGAGCTTGTCACACCGTAAAAGCGGTGCCGCGATTCGTTTGCAATGGGATCGCGATGGTTGCAACTGGCCTTACAGGTCCTAAATTAATGGTATGATCGATAGAGATGATACACAGCATTCTGATACCTTAGTCGCGCAGGGTTGGCCGGAGCACAACCCGACCGCCGTCGGCAGCGCAACCAGCGCTGCTTTCCCCGATGCCGCATTACTGGATGAATATTCACGCACGGTCGTGAGCGTGGTTGATCTGGTGGCTCCGTCCGTCGTCAATATCGAAACGCGAATGAAGAACGCGCAGAGTGGGAACGGATCTGGATTTGTCATTGCGCCCGATGGATTCATCCTGACAAACAGCCACGTGGTCCAGGGCGCTTCAGAGTTCGTGGTTAATCTGCCGGACGGCCGTGAGTATCGGGCGAAGTCGGTTGGCGATGACCCGGACACTGATCTCGCCGTCATCCGGATTGATGGGTCACAGCTTCCTTATGTCCGCCTCGCTGATTCTGAAAAACTGCGCGTCGGCCAGGTAGCGATCGCCATTGGAAACCCGCTCGGGTTTCAAGCAAGCGTTACCACGGGTGTGATCAGCGCATTGGGCCGGTCGATGCATGCTCAATCCGGCCGCTTGATTGATAATATTATTCAGACTGATGCTTCATTGAATCCGGGAAATTCCGGCGGACCATTGGCCAATTCTGCTGGGGAAGTCATTGGTGTAAACACGGCAATGATTCGTCCAGCCCAAGGCATCTGTTTTGCCATTGCCAGCAACACGGCGAAACTCGTAGCTGGTTGGCTGATCAAGGAAGGTCGTATTCGGCGGGGCTATGTCGGAATTGCCGGCCAAACCGTGCCGCTACATCGCCGAGTCGCGCGATTTTATCATCTACCGCTTGAGACCGGAGTTCTGGTTGTTTCAGTCGAGAAAGGGAGTCCGTCGGAACAGTCGCGGATTCATCCCAATGACATTATTGTCGCATTTAATGACGAGCCGATCGGCAGCGTTCACGATTTGCACAAGAAACTCGTCGGTGAGCGGATTGGGGCAGTCTGCAAGCTGACCATTATTCGGCACACCGAACAGCTCGGGATTTATCTCACCCCTCGGGAATCGCGCTGATTCTTGCCATCCGTCGCGCGCTGAAGCACGGTCGCGTGGATGAGAATAATGGTCATCGGCAGCGGCGGCCGGGAACACGCTCTGGCATGGAAACTGGCGAAGTCTACCGAGGCCAAAAGAATTTTCTGCGCGCCCGGAAATGCAGGGACTGAAAGCATTGCCGAAAACATCCAAATCGCGGCAAATGATCTACCGGAACTGGCACGTTTTGCGAAAGAGAATCGAATCGATTTAACCGTGATCGGTCCGGACGATCCGCTCGCGCTCGGGATTGTGGACCTGTTTGAAGCAGAAGGACTCCGCGTCTTCGGTCCGAGCAAATCCGCGGCTCGACTGGAGGCATCGAAAATCTTCGCCAAAGAAATCATGAGCGCGGAAGGAATTCCGACGGCGGCAGCGCGCACATTTTCATCGAGCGACGCTGCTTTGCGTTATTGCGATGACATCGGGATGCCTGCGGTAATTAAAGCTGATGGCCTGGCTCTGGGCAAAGGCGTGATTATCGCGCAGGACCAGGAAACGGCGCACCAAACCATTCACGCAATGATGAACGAACAAGTTTTCGGCGATGCCGGAAAGCGCATCGTAATCGAAGAACGCCTGAACGGCAGCGAATGCTCAGTGCATGCGTTGTTGAGCGGAAAGAGTTTTCGGATGCTCGGGACCGCTCGCGATCATAAGCGCGCGTTTGACGGAGATTGCGGCCCGAACACGGGCGGGATGGGCGCGGTCAGCCCGGCTGATAATTGGAATGCCGACCGCGAAAAGGAATTCACAGTCCGAATCATGCGTCCGCTTCTCGTCGCATTGGCCAAACGCGGCACGGAATTTCGCGGCCTTCTTTTTCCTGGATTAATTCTTACTGAGACCGGATTGCACGTTCTCGAATTCAATTGCCGGTTCGGCGACCCCGAAACTCAAGTGATTCTACCAAGGATCAGAACAGATCTTTTGCCTCTATTAAACGCGACGATCGACGGCCGACTCCAGGATCTCGACATCCAATTGGACCAGCGCGTGTCGGTCACCGTCGTCCTGGCATCTGCCGGTTATCCCGGGAAATACGAAACGGGTAAGCCCATCTCAGGTTTGCAAGATGCAGAGAATATGGCGGACGTTCATATCTTTCACGCCGGAACCAAACGTCAGAAGGGTGAGATTGTATCAGCGGGGGGGCGCGTTCTGGCAGTGACGGCATTGGCCGATACTGTCAATCGAGCGCGAGCGCAGGCCTATGCCGCAGTCGACCGGATTCATTTCGAAGGGCGACAGTTTCGCCGGGATATTGCTCTCCCGGTGCAGCGCGAATAAAGTCGGCGTCCGCCCATGTTAAAGAAAGCGATTCTCGCTGCAGCCCTGGTCCCGTTCGTATGTCATCCAACATCGGGGGAAACGCCGAGTCCGACGCCAAAGCCGGTCGCCTCCGCCGGGATGAAGACGTTGATCGATTCCCTCGCTCCCGCCGAGATCGACGAAACGATTCGGGTGCTCAAATCAAATTTTATCGATCCGAATGCGCTGAAGGACCAAGAGATCAATCGCGCGACGCTGGAGGGTTTGCTCGCGCGGCTGCACGGCGGGGCCATTCTCTTGCCGAATAAGGATGGCGGAACGACAGAAGTGCCCGCGCAATTCTACAGCGAAGTGCTCAATAATCATATTGGGTATGTCCGCATCGGCTCATTGACCGCCGATAACTTGCGGGAATTGGACAAGGCGCTCGCAAGTTTCGCGACCGGGAAGATTGACGCGATGGTGATCGATTTGCGTGCCTCAACCTGGAACAGCGATTTCGATGTGGCAGCGGAGATGACAAAGCGATTCGTTCCGAAAGAAAAGACGCTCTGGACACTCCATAAGACCGCGGCCAGACAGGATCACACTTTGACCAATGATCGCGATCCCTCCTTCCAGGGACTCATGACGGTGCTAGTGGACGGAGAAACGGCCGGGGCAGCCGAGCCGATGGCGGTAGCATTGAAGTCACATGCGCGGGCGTTGTTGATTGGACAAGCGACGGCCGGCCGTGCCGTGGAATATTCAGATTTCTCCCTCGCTAGCGGAAAGGCTTTGCGCGTAGCTGTGGGAGAAGTAGTCGGCGCGGACGGCCGTTCCCTTTTTCCCGATGGGTTGAAACCCGATTTGCCGGTGGAGATGTCACCCGCGCAGAAACGGCAGATTTTTGTACTAAGCGCTCAGCGGGGGATTGCGGCTTTTGTTTTTGAGACGGAGCGGCCCCACTTTAATGAAGCCGCATTAATTGCCGGGACCAACCCGGAGATGGAAGCGCGTCAACAGCGACGCAATTCAGATGAAAATTTACATGATGCGGTCCTGCAGCGCGCAGTTGACGTCATTGCATCGATCGCGGTTTTTCAGCGGCGCTAACGTGCACCCGCTCGAGCAACGTCTTGGCTACACATTTCGACAAACGGCATTCCTGCAGGAGGCGCTGACGCATCCAAGCGTCGGCCACGAAAGACAACGTCATCATCAAGATAATCAGCGGCTAGAGTTTCTGGGGGATGCCGTGCTCCAGCTTGTTATCACCGAGTACCTCTATTCACATTTTCCGCGCGAACGCGAGGGGCGACTCACTAAGTTGCGGGCCCGCCTGGTCTCGCGCGATGCGCTCAAAGCCCACGCTCAGGGACTCGATCTCGGGCGTCATCTCCTTATGGGACGAGGCGAGGAATCAAGCGGCGGACGCGAACGCACCTCGACACTAGCGGACGCCTTCGAGGCAATCATCGGCGCGATTTATCTCGATAGCGATTTTGCCACCGCGCGCGATTTCATTTTGCGCCAAACGCGCGAGGCCCTCGACCAGGTGCTCGATCGGCCAATTGATGTAAACCCCAAAGGTCAGCTCCAGGAAACTTTGCAAGGCATCGCCATGCAAGGGCCGAGCTATGAAATGATTTCCGCTACCGGGCCTGAACACGCCAAAACATTCGTGGTGGAAGTGCGATGGGGTGAGCGATCGCTCGGTCGCGGTAGTGGAGGCAGCAAGCAAGCAGCCGAAATCGAGGCCGCGCGCGACGCCTTGGCTCGGCAGCTTTGGGCAAAGGACAAAAACAAATCGGAAAACCCCGCCGCCGATCAGGACTGATGAAATTTCAGCCCCTGATTGAGTGCGGAAATTCTCCCGCGGCTCGAATTCCAGACGAAGCGCCGCCGTATCGCAGCCGAAACGAATTGCTTGCCGGATTTCACCGCCTCCGACAAGTCGGCGCCCTTCGCCAGCTCCGCTGTGATCGCGGCCGAATACGTACAACCCGTTCCGTGCGTCGCAACGTCCGGGACGAACGGCGCGGAAAATTCTGTCGCCCGAATTCCATCGTGCAAAACATCGACCGCAAATCTTCCGCGCAGGTGACCGCCCTTTAATAGGACCGCAGCCCCATATTTTTTTGCGAGCGCAGCCGCCGCACGATGCATTGCCGGCAGGTCGGCAATCGGGTCGCCTAACAACCGCGATGATTCGTCGAGATTCGGCGTAATCAATCTCGCGAGCGGGAAAAGTTCGCGTTCATAAATTTCGATGGCGCCGCCGTCCAGAAGTGGCTGCCCGGTCGTTGCAATCATGACCGGATCGACGACGAGATTTCGCGTTCCCGTTTTTCGGGTTGTCTGGCGAAGGGTTTCTGCCACGACCGATACGATCTGCGTATTGCAAAGCAACCCAGTTTTGATTGCGGAGATCGGAAAACTTTTTTGCAACAAAATGATCTGTTCACGCACGATTGCTGCATCAGCCGGCTGAATTTGCGAAACTTTGCCGGGCGTTTCTGCGACGATGCAGGTGATGGCGGTTACGCCGTAAACACCGAGCCCTGCGAATGTTTTCAGGTCCGCTTGCGCGCCCGCTCCGGCGCTGCTATCCGAGCCCGCGATCGTCAGCGCGATAGCCGTGACGGGACTCCGCGAGCGCTGTTGCTTTCTTTTTGCCGCCATCACGCTCTGCGGTTAGCGACCGCGCTATCAGGCTAGGCGCCGTCGTTGCCAATGGCCTCGACTGGACAACCTTCCATCGCCTCTTTACAGAGAGCCTCTTCCTCCGGCAAGGTCGGCTGTTTATAGACATAGGAATGGCCACCGTCATCGTTGCGGCGGAAATTCGCAGGCGCGGTTTCCCGGCAGAGATCACAGTCGATGCATTGGTCATCGACGTAGAACTTTCCCTCAACGTTTTCGGGATATTTATTTGCGACGTCCGCCATATTCGCCTTCGGAAATGTCGTCGAAGGTTAGGAAGAATCAAAAGCCGCGCAATCGCTTTCTGTTTTCTTGTCCGGCGCAGCCAGTTTTCACATTGAACGCGAACGACATGTACATGGTCGCAACGCGCAAAAGAGAAGCCCGCCGCACCTTGCGCGCGTTCGTCGTCGAACTCGTCCTTTATGGCCTGCTAGTTACGGCTTACTTCTTCGGCGTCCTGCTTTTTCTCGGCCCCCGGTTGGTGCAACTCGAGACGCAGCACATTCGTATTTATGCTGTTGTCGCGATTCTTCTAATCCTCGGACAAGCCGTCCTGCTGGAAGCGATCACAACCGGTCTTTTGCGGCTCCTACGGGGCGGTCGTTCCGAGTGATGTATTTTCCGATCTCCCATTCGCACATCAATCCGATCTATCTGGTAGTCACAGGATTCGTCGTCGGCGTCCTCGGCGGATTTTTTGGCGTCGGCGGAAGCTTCATCGCCGGTCCTGCCCTGCGCGCGATGGGACTTGATTGGAACTTCGCCGTCGGAACCGATCTGGCACACATTGTCGGTAAGTCGGTGGTGGCGGCGAAGCGTCATCGCGCGCTCGGCAACGTCGATCTTCGGCTCGGCCTCCTTATGACGATCGGAACAATCGGCGGCGCGGAACTCGGCGCACAGTTGATCCAGGCTCTGAAACGCGCTGGCAACGTCAACTTTATCGTCAGCGTCGTCTCGATCGCAGCTTATTTAAGCATTTCCGCATTCATGCTTTGGGAGAGCTGGCGCACGCTTGCCAAGTCGAACCGAAGCAAGCTTCGCAAACGGTCTGGCACCGCAACAATTAAAGCGGATCAGTCGGCGTTTATGCACGTGACCAAGGCGCTCCAGCAGCTGCGCATTTGGCCGATGATCCACCTTCCAACCTCTGGGGTAACGATTTCGTTTTGGATAATTGTCCTGGTTTCGTTTATCGGCGGATTGTTCAGCGGATTTTTGGGTGGTGGGGCGGGCTACATTCGAATGCCCTCGCTGGTTTACGTGCTCGGAATTCCGACCCATCTTGCGGTCGGCACCGACCTTTTCGAAATCATTATCTCCGCCGGTTACGGCACCTTCACTCACGCCATTAAGGGCAACGTCGATATTTTGATCGCGCTGGTTATGCACACCGGCGCCGCCATCGGCGCCCAAATTGGGGCCATCGCGACGCAGTATTTTGCCGGCCCAAAGATCCGACTCGCGTTCGTGCCGCTACCGCTGATCGGCGCCGCAATCGTGATCTACACTCTGCTGAGCGGCCACAAGCTATGATTATCCTGATTTGCAGCGACGGCACGCCGGCTTCCGACAATGCCATCCACGTCGGCAGTTTGCTGGCGAACGCAACGCAGGCGCGAACAACCCTGCTAGGCATAGCGGAACAATCAGTTGATGAAGGGGCATTACGGCAAGCGCTCGAGAAACAAGCCACCGCTCTGCTCAATGTTGGCGTTGATCCACGCATCGTCGTCGGTTCGGGCGAGCCGATCCTGCAAATTTTGTCCGAAACGTCTGCGAAGAAATACGACCTCGTCGTAATCGGGGCGCGTCTCAAGGAATCGAGAGGTTTGTTTTGGCGCTCACAACGCACTTACGAATTGATCAAAACAATAGAGCCGCCGGTCATGGTCGCGATTGGAAAATGCGAGCATCTGGCCAGGTTCCTCGTCTGCACCGGTGGCAAACACTACATCGATGAAGCGGTTAAGCTGACTGCAAATCTCGCCGCTGCTCTGGATGCAGAAGTAACTTTGTTGCACGTTATGCCGGAGCCACCGGCGATCTTCGTAAACCTCGCCCGAATGGAAAGTGATGTGGATGCCCTACTCGCCTCCGGCTCAGACCTGGGACGAAGTTTGTTTGCGCAGAGGGAGGCCTTTCAAAAACTGGGTGTGACGGTTCACATTCGCCTTAGGCACGGCCTTGTCGTCGACGAAGTATTCAAAGAGGTAGATGAAGGCGACTATGACGTGATCGTCTCGGGCTCGTCGCGAGCGCGCGGGCCTCTGCGCCATTATATTATGGGTGATCTTACTCGCAGCATTCTGAATCGCTCGCAATGCCCGGTGCTGGTCGCCCGCAGCGCCGGCGTGAATTCAGGTGCTGGGCTTCTACGTCGATTATGGCGGAGGATCTTCAACCGGGCCGGGCTCTAATCAACTTCGCGCCAATATCTTCGACAACGCCAGCGCGTCTGCCCGAATTAACGCTTCGCCGATCAAAAGAGCGTCAATGGGGAAAACGGACATTCTCGCGACGTCTTCGGAATTTCGGATCCCGCTTTCACTGACGATACTGATGCCAGGCGGAACGTGGGGGAGCAATTTCTCGGTTGTCTCAAGATCAACTTCGAAGGTAACCAGATCTCGATTGTTGATGCCGATGATCTTGGCTCCGGCGTCGACCGCAATCTGGAGCTCATCTGACGTGTGCACCTCCACCAGCGCGCTCAGCCGGTTCGCGGTCGCGCATTCACGCAGCGAACGCAGCCGCTCGGGACTGACCGCGGCTGCAATCAACAAAATCGCGTCTGCGTTGGTAGCAGCCGATTCCAAAATCTGCGCTTCGTCGACTATGAAGTCCTTGCGCAGGACAGGCAGCGCGATCTCTTCACGCACCGTGCACAAGTCATCGATCGAGCCAAGAAAGTAATTCCGCTCGGTTAAGACGGAGACGGCGTCAGCTCCGCTCGCTTCAAAGCGTTTCGCAATTGCGACTGGATCATACTTCTCCGCAATCACTCCGGCTGAGGGAGACGCCTTTTTCGTTTCGGCGATGATTTTCAGTCGCTCACCGCGTCGTTGAATAGCAGAGGGGAAATCGCGGAAATCCGTTCGACTTTCCGCGACGGCTCGAAAGTCCTTCACGCGCGATCTGGCGGACGTGATTTCGCGGCTCTTTGTGGCGACGATTTCCTGCAATCTGTTCACGCGCAATGAGTAACCAAATAGCCGAATTGCGCCAACGATTTGAATTCACCCTGCATTTTTCTGCGTATCGTTCCAAATGGAGACAGAGCGCGAAAGAAGCCGACGCAGAATACAGCGGCGGAATTGGCTCGCACATCTCTGGCGCGAATGGACCGTGGAAAGGCGCCGACCAATCGTGCCCGCTTTCGCAACGCCAACTCCAGGGATGTGGAGCAGCGAGGAAGTCACAGCGGCCTGGCTCGGCCACTCGACGGTGCTGATCAACTTTTTCGGTCTGATGATCATTATCGATCCTGTCTTTTCCAGGCGTATCGGGATTCGGCTTCCATTTCTTACGCTTGGTCCCAAACGTCTCACCGAACCCGCACTTGCGTTTCCCGAACTGCCCCCCATCGACTTGGTCTTACTTTCGCACGCACATTTCGACCATATCGACCGATGGACGCTGAAACGTTTTCCCAAGTCGGCGAGTGTCATTACTGCACGCAGCACGCGCGATCTTCTGCGAGGCACAAAATTCTCGGAAATCATCGAACTCGATTGGAACAAGACAGTTCGGGTCAACCCGCGGGGACTGGAAGTAGAAGTCACCGCCTTTCGCCCGAACCACTGGGGCGCGCGCATGCAATACGACGAGCATCGCGGCTACAACAGCTACATCATTTCGCGGGGCGACAAGCGCATCATTTACGGCGCAGACACTGCAATAACAGAGGCGTTTGCCAAGTTGCGCGATGGCAGACCCTTTGCTCTCGCGATTATGAGTATTGGCGCCTACGATCCATGGATTCGCGCACACGCCACCCCCGAGCAGGCGATCGCGATGGCAGATGCGGCCGGCGCGCAACACATCATGCCGGTGCATCATCAGACTTTTCGACTCAGCGTGGAGCCGTTTCGTGAGCCGATCGAGCGCTTCACCCAGGCATTGGCCCATGCGCCAGAACGAATTGCGCTGCGCGAAATCGGCGAAACATTTGTGCTCCCGCCTTAGGCTTCCGCCTTGCCCGGGGCGAGGCCGGGTGCAATCTTTGCCACCGCCCGATCAAGCCGACGTAGCTCAGCTGGTAGAGCAGCGGTTTCGTAAACCGCAGGTCACGGGTTCGAATCCCGTCGTCGGCTCCAAGGTGCAATGGAAACAGCGATTATCGTTCCGACCTTGCAGGAGGCGGAGAACATCGAAGCGCTCATCACTCAGATCGAGCAAACCGGTCTTCCATTTGCCGAAATTGTTTTTGTTGATGACGGATCAACGGACGGGACACGTGAACAAATTCGAGCTTTTGGGGAGAAGCGTCGAGTTCGCCTGGTGGAACGAGAGGGCCCTGATCGTGGTTTAGCAGGAGCGATTGTAGCCGGAGCGGAATCGACAGCCGCGAGCTTGCTCGTAGTAATGGACGCCGACCTCAGTCATCCGCCTCGCCAAATCGGGGCTTTGTTACGTCCGATCTTGATGAATGAAGCCGATCTCGTCATCGGCAGCCGCTATGTCCGCGGCGGGGCGACTCCGGGTTGGCCGGTCTGGCGGCGGGTCATCTCGCGAGCCGCCTCCGGTTTGGCTTATCCTCTTACTGGCGTTCGCGATTCCATGTGCGGTTTTTTCGCCATTCGCCGCGATTGTTTGCTGCGCTTCGCGAAGACAGCGGTGGGATTTAAGATCGTGTTTGAAGTGATCGTGCGTGGCCGCAAGACACTGCGCGTCCGGGAAGTGCCAATCGTTTTTCAGAATCGTGAACGGGGACGCTCCAAAATGTCACTGACGGAAGCAGTTCGTTTCGCCCTGCGCTGGACTCGTGCCATCATCCGGCGCTTGTTTTACCGAAGCCCGTCGGTCTCGGCGCTTCCGGCACGGAAGTTATCGCACGACTGAACCGGACGCGCATTTTGCGCGCCACAGCTCGGCTGCGATCGCTACATAAAGTGCGAGAGCGGCGAACAAAACGCTCCCGTAAATCTGCATTACCCGCGGCGCGACGGCGGTTGCCGCAAGCAGGATTGTCGCGGTGAGGACTAATGGGGCCGTGATCCTCGCGTGCTCGCCACGCAACAGGACATGTAGAAGCAACGCCAGCGGCAGCATTAGCCAGCTAAACAGATAGCCAAACGCGAGTGGGGTGAAGATAAGGATCAGAATTAATAGCGCCCCGAATTCCAGTGGCTCAATCTGACGACGCCGCACCCGCGGCATAACAGCAACGAACGAAATCCCGAACAAAAGCGCGATCATCATGATCACCGCGTTCACCTGTTCGAAATTCAGATCGGCGAAATTGGCATAGGTCACAGGTTTTCCCTCGTCTTCCGCGCTGACGTGCCGCAACAGACGATTCGATAATCCCCAGATCGATTGATTTTTCCAGCTGTAGCCGCGCGCTGCTCGCTGTGCAATTCCAGCTTGATCGTAATGCAACATGCCGCGCTGCCACTCGCGAAAATCGGCCACGGTTTGCTGCCATCCGCGAATCGGGATAGGCAACAAAAAGAGAAGAAACGCGAGACAAAGAATCAATGAGGCAGTGGCGATCCAGTAACGACGATAAAGGAGATAGATGATAGCAAGAAGCGGGAATGCCTTAATTCCAGCGGCAAGTGCGATGAGTGCGCCGGCTAAAATCTCGCGATCGCGCCGCAAACAGGCAAATGCGCCGAGCATTACCGCCAGCAAAACCAAGCTCGGCTGACCCAAGTGATAACTTGACCAGATAAACACGACGACGACCGCATTCGAAACGAGGGCGATAGCCGTGCCAAATCGCCGAGACTCACCGGTCGCGAGTGCGACCGAAAATTTGATGCAGAAGATCCATGCAATCGTGTTTAGCAGGGCCAGAATCAAAATCATTGCCGGTTTACCCGCTGCTGCCGCGCCCGCCAGCAATAGCGCACAGGCCGGCGGATACATGAACGGAAACACGCCCGAATGCGGATAGATCTCGCGGTTTCGAAGCACGGCCTGGGCGGCGTCGAACCACGTCCGGTAGTCCATCTCCGTGCCAGATCGGAGGAAACGAACGAATGGAACCAAGGTGAACGTAACTGCGACAGCGATAAACAGTCCGAGGATGAGCTGGCGCGCCAGCGGCTTGTCCAATCCCTCAGCGAGATGGCGCAAGCGGTCACTCACAGCGATTCAACCGCTATTTGCCGACGATGTTTTGATCGTTGAGCGACGGCCGTGCCTTATGCCACTCCGTGCTTTGTTCGTAGGCGTAGGCGATTTCGAAGATGCGCGCTTCGTCGAGCGCCTTGCCCAGAAATTGTAATCCGATCGGCAATGTGCGGCCGCTTTCAGATCGAGCGAACCCGCATGGTAAACTGATGCCGCAAATGCCAGCGAGATTACCGGCGTTCGTGAAAATATCGGCCAGATACATCTGGAGTGGATCGGATGTCTTTTCGCCAATCTTAAATGCCGGTGTCGGCGATGTCGGGGATACAAGCGCGTCGACTTTCGCAAGAGCCTGCTCGAAATCGCGCCGGATCAACTCCCTCACCTTTTGCGCACGCAAATAATAGGCGTCGTAATAACCGGAACTGAGAACGTAAGTGCCGAGGATAATTCGGCGCTTCACCTCTGCACCAAATCCCTCCTCACGCGTGCGGCCGTAGAAATCGAGCAGATCGGTTGGATTTTCCGCGCGATAGCCGTAACGCACTCCGTCGAAGCGCGCGAGATTCGCCGATGCTTCCGCAGTCGCTAATATATAATAGACGCTGATCGAATAATCGGTGTGCGGAAGCGAAACCTCGACGATCTCCGCTCCGAGGGAGGCAAGATGCTTCACCGCCACGTCCACTGCCTGTCGCACCGGGGAATCGATGCCTTCAATCATGTATTCCTTGGGCAACCCAAGACGCACCCCTTTCAGCCCGCGTCCCAGTCCGGCGGCGTAATCTGGCACTGGTTCATTCAGGCAAGTTGTGTCGCATGGATCAGGCCCGGCAATCGCGTTCATGATTAATGCCGAATCGCGTACGGTTTTCGTGAGCGACCCCACCTGATCAAGCGAAGAGGCAAACGCGGTCAGCCCGTAGCGCGAGACACGCCCATAGCTTGGTTTCACCCCAACAATCCCGGACAAAGCTGCCGGTTGTCGAATGGAACCGCCAGTGTCCGTTCCCAACGCACCAAAGGCGGCGTCGATGGCCACCGCGGCGGCGGATCCGCCACTCGAACCACCTGGCACGCGCGACAAATCCCACGGATTGCGCGTCAGCTGAGCGCTGGAATTTTCCGTCGAGGATCCCATCGCGAACTCGTCCAGGTTGGTCTTGCCAAAGGGAATTGCTCCGGCTGCACGCAATTTTTCAATCACCGTTGCGTTGTAAGGCGCGCGGTATCCGCGCAGAATCTTTGAGGCGCAGGTGCACGGCTGGCCGGCGACATTGATGATATCTTTAATGGCGATCGGAACACCGCCGAGCGGCAAATTTACATCCGCTTTTTCGGCTTCCACCGCGGCCGCGCCAAAATCCCGCGAGAGATATGCGCCAATCTTTCCATCAACAGCGTTGATCCGTTCTTCAACTGCTTCCAGCACTTCGCGCGCAGACACTTCCCGGCGACGCAGTAAAGGTCGGAGCTCAGCAATACTGAGCGCCGAAAGGCCACTCCTCGTCATTCGACGACTTTCGGAACAATAAAAAGATTGTTCGCCTGATGCGGCGCATTACTCAACGCCTGCTCGGCGGTGAAGCAATCGCGGGGCTCGTCCTCGCGAAAGACATTGAAAATCGGAACGGCATGCGCGGCCGCTTCTACGCCAGTGACGTCGATTTCTTTCAACTTCTCAGCGTACTTCAAAACATCACCGAGCTGTTTTTGAAAAAGGTGCGTTTCTTCGGCGCTGAGATTGAGTCTCGCCAGTTTCGCGACATACGCGACATCCAGGTCCGATTCCCCTGCCATTAGAAACGGAAATGCGTCATCAGCCACACGATGGCGGCAGCCAATGCAATGACTAGTACCAGAAAAATAATTCGGCCTTCTCGCCGTTCCTTCCGCAATGAGCCGCGCCGACGTGTTCCACGTTCCTCGTCTCCCCAGCGTTTGTCACGCAAAGCAACCGAAGCATCGAGCCGGCTGCCCCCGGCATTTGCTCGTTGCAGCAATTCCTCACGCTGCTGACGCGATTTTTCTTCAGCGACTCGGGGCGCTTCTTCGATCATGCGCTGCAGTTTTTGAACTCGGTCGCGCAATTCGTTCTCGCGCCGGACGAGTTCCTGTTGTTGCTGGTTGAGCGGCGACCCGGATTTGAGCGAGCGACGAGGCATGCGGCGATTTCAGCCCTTTGCCATGAAAAAGAAGAGGGCGAGCCCGATCAAGCCAAACACAATCAGCGGTAAGGAGAAGGCGAAACCGATCAACATCCATTGCAAAAAAGGTCGCTGCCCGTTCGCTGTGCCAGCCTCGGGCGTCGCCTCCGGCAATGCCATTTCCTCAGAGTCCTGCGTCGCGATCGCCTGCAAACGGCTACGTTGCTGGCTGAATTCCGCGCGTGCATCGTCCACGGTGCTGAGCGCTCGACTCAATTCCTTGTGCAAGTCCGCTGGGTTCCAACTCTTCGGATCAATCGCCTCCAACATCTCCAAATGTTGGCCAAAGCTTTCCCGAGTCGCCCGCAGTTGTTCGAGTTTCTTCTGCGTCTCGTAGGCTTCGCGCTCCAGGATTACGAGCGAACGCGTTAATTTGTCCGTCATCTCCGCGCGCCCATGATCGAGTTCTTCCTGTCGCCGGCTTAATTCTTCAAGCTCGCGTTTTTGCTTCTCGATCTGTTCCTGCTGACGCTTCAACGCCAGCAGTTGCTCCTGCGCTTTCTGCACTTGCGTATCCAGCAATTCGGGCGTGACTGCCTCGTCGTCGCTCAATTCCAACATTTGCTCGATGGGTCGAATTCGTTCTGGCATGACAATACTTCCGCGATGTCGCATGACCGTGTGGTCTTAAACGGCGGCAGCTCTTCGGACATTAATGAGCACAATTGAGAATTCCAGATTTTTCCCGGAAAATTCGCATTTTCGCGCAAATATCGATAGTCCAGGACCGCACGAACGAGTTTTCGACCAGGTGATCCCCATCTCTGGCCGATTCGATCTGGAAGGTGCCGAGCCCTCCAATTGGCGAGTTCAAGCTTGGTCCAATGACACTTTAATCGGCGAAACTGCATTGCTTTCATCGGATCCGGAAAGCCAGTCCGGTAAAGAATCGTGCGGAACTAATGTGGCGAGATTTCGTCTCCTGGCGCGTTTCCCGCAATCAATCGATGCCGAGCGGGACCTTACCATTCGAGTCACGGCAATGAAAAATGCCGGCCAAATAAAGCATGTGATTGGGGACTTGAGTGTCCGGGTTGTGCCATCGGGCCTGGACCGAAAGCATTATGGGGACGTTCTTCAGCCGACGCAGAAATTGCTGCTCCACCGCGAAAATATTTACGGCTCCGGACCGCCGGTCCAAGAAGCAAATCCGGAGGGTGTCCGGTTTGTGCTTGAATATTTGCCGCGTCGATCTCGCGTCCTCGATGTTGGATGTGGCGCTGGAGCATATGCCCCGCCCCTCATTGCTGCCGGCCATACCTGGTTGGGTTTGGAGGTGAACCCAGCTTGCCACGCGATTCTTGAGCGACGCGCTCTGCCCTACCGCCAGTCCAAACCGAACGAAGAAGTTTTTCCGGTCGAGAATCAGGAGTTTGACTGCGCAATTTGCGTTGAAGTGCTCGAGCATATTGCGAATCCGAACAGTTTTCTCTCCGAAATCGCACGTGCCATCCGCCAGCGCGCGATTTTTTCGGTACCAAATCTTGAGATCATCCCATACTTCGCCTCGCTTCAAGTCGTTCCCTGGCATTTGCTCGAGGCGGATCACAAAAATTTTTTCACTCGCACTAGCCTGCACGCGCTGCTTTCACAGTACTTCCGAAGGGTTGAAGTTTTTTCTTACGCCACACATCCGGTCCATACCCGGGAAGGCATCCCCCTTCACGCACATCTTTTCGCAATCGCGGACAAGTAGCCTCACCGGCCCGGCATCATCTCGATCAACGTGCCCTTAAAATATTCTGTTTCAGGCAAGTTGGGCAGCACCGGGTGATCGAGCGCCTGTTCAAAGCGGCGCAAGCGTCGTGCCGACTTTCGCGCATCGACCAGCGCGTCTGAGATTGTGCTGGCAAAAATCGCGTCGGTCACGTGATGCGAACAGGAGAAGGTCGCGAGAAGCCCGTCGCGCGAGAGGAGTTTAAACGCGCGGAGATGTAACTCGCGATATCCGCGGATGGCATCGTGCACACGGCTCTTTGTTTTCGTAAACGAAGGCGGATCGACAATGATTAAATCAAACTCTGCGCCCGCTTTCTCCGCCGCACGCAGGTACTCGAAAACATCCTGCTCGACCCAGCGGATCGGCAATTGATTATCCTTGGAATTCTCCCGCGCCCCCTCGATTGCACTCGCCTGGATTTCAACGCCGATGATCTCGCTCGCTCCGGCGCGAGCGCATACGAGCGCGAATGCTCCTTGATTGCTGAAGCAATCAAGAACGCGCCGGCCCGGCGCCAGCCCCGCCACGGCGGCGTAATGCGGAACTTGATCGAGATAAAATCCCGTCTTCTGCGCTTTTAAGGGATCGATCCGGAATTTTACCCCGCAGATTTCCAGATCGGTCTCGATAGCAATCCCGCGCAAGACCGCACTGACTAATTCGAGACCTTCCGCCCGTCGAACAACCGCGTCATCCCGTTCGATCAAAATCTTTGCTCCAAGGGTTTCGCAGATGGCGTCGGCGATAGACTGCTTTCGTTGATCCATCGCCAGCGTTGTTAATTGCAAAACGAACTCTTCCCCGTAGCGATCCAGGATTACCCCGGGCAACCCATCGCTTTCACTCCAGACCACGCGATGTACTCGGGGATTCACAGCGCGACGCGCGCGATATTTCGCTGCTTGCCCGATTCGACGTTTGAAGAAATCGGAGTCCAAGTCCTGTCGCCGATGCGAGAAGCGACGTGCGACAATTTGCGATTTTGAATTCCAGATCGCACTTCCCAACATCCGATCCTTGCCATCTTTGATCGAAATCACACCGCCATCGGGCGGCTCGCCAAACACTTTCAAAACTTCGCTCGAGAAGACCCAATCGTGTCCGTGCAAAATGCGCGCACGCGGCTTGACCACGATTCCAGCCATGGCGCGACCATAGCATGCGATTCTCTTTTGCCGCAGCCGCGCACGCGCTTCATATTTCGCACGCCGATGGAAGCGTTACGCGAAATCAAATTAACTGGGATCAAGAAACTCCGCAGCGGAAAAGTCCGGGAAGTTTTCGATCTCGGAGAGAATTTGCTTTTAGTCGCGACCGACCGGCTTTCGGCCTTTGACGTGATTCTACCTGACCCCATTCCTGGTAAAGGCGCAGTTTTGAATCAAATCTCCGCCTTCTGGTTTCAACGATTCACCTTTGCAAAGAATCATTTCATCACCGCCGAGTTCGATAAATTTCCAGAACAATTGCGACCGTTTCGCGATCAATTAGCCGGTCGATCGATGCTCGTGAAAAAGACACAACCACTCGCGATCGAATGTGTGGTCCGGGGCTATCTTGCCGGCTCCGCTTGGAAGGATTACCAGCAAACCGGCGCGGTTTGCGGCGTCAAGTTGCCGGCAGGATTGGAACTGGCGTCCAAATTGCCAGGACCGATCTTCACGCCAGCAACAAAGAGCGAAGCCGGTCATGACCTGAATATCGATAGCGGAGAAGCAGGACGACTAATTGGCGCCGAATTGATCGAGATCGCTCGCGATCTCAGTTTAGAGATCTATAACCAGGGAAGCCGTTATGCAGCCGAGCGTGGAATTATCGTCGCCGACACGAAATTCGAGTTCGGCCGGCGCGACGACGAATTGCTGCTGATCGACGAATGTCTCACGCCGGATTCATCGCGTTTTTGGCCAGCCGATCAATATCGCGTCGGCGTTAGCCCGCCGAGTTTTGATAAACAGTTCGTCCGTGATTATCTGGAAACACTCGACTGGAACAAAACATCGCCCGGGCCGAAACTGCCGCGGGAAATTATTGAAAAAACGTCGGCGAAATACCTGGAAGCGTTCCAACGATTGACCGGTACCCAATTGCGCGCCACGGCGTAACAACCCCGACCGAAAGATCTCGTCGGACCGGCTTGAAATAAGAGGGAGATCCTTCGCCGTCTTCGCGGCTCAAGAAGACATTGTGGCGCTATTTCCCAAGCAACTCCTTCACTAGTTCGCGTTCTTCCTTCAACTCGTTCACTGAAGCGTCGATTTTGGTGCAGCTGAACTCGTTGATCGGAAGGTCCTGAACCACTTCCGGTCTTCCACTACGCATCCGAACCGGGAACGACGAAATCAGTCCCTTTGCGACCGAATATTCGCCATCGGAGCAGAGTGCTACGCTGTGCCAATCACCACTTGGCGTTTCGCTTACCAATGAACAGACAGTGTCGACCACCGCATTAGCGGCCGATCCTGCTGAGGACAACCCGCGTGCCTTGATAATAGCGGCGCCTCGCTGCTGCACGGCCGGAATAAACGTTTGCTTCAACCACGATTCGTCTCCAATGACTTCGTTTGCGGCGCGCCCGTTGATCTTGGCATTATAAAAATCTGGATACTGGGTGGAAGAATGATTTCCCCAGATTGCCATGTTTGTGACGGCTGTAACCTCGATGCCGGCCTTATGCGCCAGCTGCGCCTTAGCCCGATTTTCATCGAGACGCGTCATGGCGAAC
>WNGI01000846.1_pt1 | contig 24154 bp, 23 predicted proteins | sample 5400621 | NCBI WGS metagenome assembly WNGI01 (sample SAMN13153374, study PRJNA577476) | soil metagenome | isolation source: 20 cm soil or saprolite under Garry oak tree replicate 1 | place: USA:California | collected 2016-06-15 | reverse complement strand
GCCGCGTTCCGCCAAGCGCGTCACGGCCTATCTGAGCGTGGGCGCCGCCGCGTTTTATTACCTGATCTCGAGCTATCCCTACTGGCACGGCTTGGCCTCCTTTGGGAATCGCTTCTTTATCTCCCTTACGGCTATCCTCATTTTCGGCCTGGCGCTCTTCCTTCAGCGCATGGGAGGACTCTTCCGCTCGGTGCGCTGGGCATTTGTTTCAGCCACGGCGCTCCTGCTTCTCTTTGTTCTGTGGAACGCGGGGCTGATCTTCCAGTGGGGCGCGCACCTGATTCCCCCGCGCGGTCCGGTTTCGTTTTCGGAAGTCGCACACAATCAGGTTTTCGTAGTGCCACGGCAGCTTTCCGCCGATTTTCGTCGTTACTTCTTCAAGCGCAAGGCGCTCATGCAACAGATCGAACAACGCGACATCCAGGAGCTCGAAGGGCATCCTCCCCAGTAACCTGGTCTCCGCCAGAATCACAATAACAGCGGATTTCAGGCCACCGGCCGCGCCAGATTGCTCCAGTGTCCAGGGGGAGCCTATCATGTACGTTTCTGCGGGAGCCCCATTGCGGCTCGAGTGGACATGGTTAGTTCTGACCTTGCGCGGCCGCTGCGCGCAGCGGTCTAGCGAGCACAGCGGTAATGCACATTACTTTCTTCAAGGTGTTCCTCCTAGCGATGAAGGGGCCAGCGTTGGACACATCTGGCGGCCATGGCTCGCGACCCTCTCACAAGAAGGGTCGCGGGAGATGAACAGCTGATGAAGTGGCATCCTCGCGCAGGTAGGACGGAAGATTCGCGGACACGCTTCGGCCAAGTATGGTCTGACCACGTAAGCGAACCCTTGACCAACCGGAACGGTCGAGTGTTTGTCGTTCTTTGCCTGATCGCGGTTTTTCAACTGGTCACGATTGTGCCCGGAATGGTGGGCAGTGAGGATGCCGCGCTCTACCTGTTACACGCGCGGAATATCGCCTTCGGCCGACCATACCTCGCTACGGGTTACATCTACACCGTCGAGACGGCGAGATACAGCCCACGTGGGTATCCACCGGTTTTCCCGATGATGCTGGCGCCCTTGTTCCGCATTAGTGGTACCGCGCCGAGACCGTACAAAACTCTGATGGCCTGCATTTTCGTTTTATGCCTGTTTGTGATCGCGCTCTTGTACCGCAAGAAGCTCAGGCATTGGCAGCTGCTACTCCTCGTGGTTTTGTTGGGCATCAATCCATATCTTACCCAGGAAAAGAATGAGATTCTGTCGGACCTGCCGTTCGTATTGTTCCTCTATACAGCGTTTGTCCTTGTGGAGCGGCAGCTAGAGACGGATCCGGAGTCGCCTTATCTTCTTCGGGGGATTTTGGCTGGCGTGTTCAGTTATCTGGCTTATGGAACGAGGGTGATCGGCGCTGGCATTATTCTCGCCCTTATCGCTTACGGTTTGCTTCGCCGTCGCATGGTCACCCGGTTCCTAATCATAGTTGTATTGACATTCGGCATTTTGGCGGGCTTACAATTGGCCTTCGTACCGATCCATTCCGACTATTTGCGGTTGTTGTACTTCAAAGAGCACTCCCCACGTCAAAACCTTCATTTCTACGCGGGCGTGACCTCGTATTTGTGGGATGCGGGACTTGGCGCAGTCGCGCGATTACCAATCTTTTTCACTACCATGTGTATATCCGCGGTTGGCGCGCTACGACGGATATCCAGGTCGTGGGATGTGGCGACCGTCTTCAGCGTCGGATACGGAATCTTTATAATCTTTTGGCCCTACCATCAGGCCAGATACCTTCTGCCGATCATCCCCGTATACTTGTACTACCTGGTGTGCGGCCTCGAGTCGCTTCATAGGCTTTTGGTGGAGCGCTCACAGACGGCCGCCAGAATAATGGTGTGGATATTAACAACTCTACTGCTGGTGTCCTATGCGAGCAAATATGCACATTCGGGTTTGGCTGGCAGCTTTGAAGCCTGGGATAGCCCGCCGAAGAAGGAGATTTACGCTTTAATTCAGGCGTCAACTCCGAAGGACGCTGTCATCCTCGCACGCACGCCAAGAGCGTTGGCCTTGTATACCGATCGTCGAACGGTACAGTTTCCTGAAAATGCAGACAGCGAGAGTTTGCGAAGATACATCGCTAAGAGCGGCGCAACTTACGTATTGTTGCCGGCCACGAGCGTTACCCAATGGAAAGGTTGGCGTCTCCTAGAGATCGGAGCAGAACCGGTATTTTCCACCGCGAACTATGGGCTATACAAGACGGCCCGAGGGAAGGACGTCATAACGGTACCGCCAGCGAATAACTGATTACTGTCGCTGGGACTGAGAACAACCCTGACTGACAATCCGCCCGGAAGTTCTTGCCCCGGTCGCGTGAAAATGAAATCACTCGGGCGGAAAGCTGTGGGCCGATCTTCCAATGGGGTGCGCACCTGATTCCCGCACGTGGCCCTGTTTCGTTTCAGAAGTCACGCACAATCAGTTTCTTGTCGTCCCTAGGGAACTCTCCGCCGACCGACACCACTACTTTTCTAAGCGTAAGCCTCTCATTCAGCAAATCGAACAGCGCGACATCCAGCAACTCGAAAAGAACTCTCCCCTCCCTGATTCTTCCTTTCGCTACTCTAATCCGGTCATTCTCTTCTCTGTTATTCTTTTGTGCATGGCTTCGCGTACCGCATCGCCAGAATCCGCTGCTCTTCCGCTCCACTCCCGTGCCTCCATCACTCTTCGCGTCGAGCCTCCCCGTAGTCTTTTCGAACTTCGACTCCACGAAGTTTGGGCCTACCGCGAGCTCCTCTACTTCTTTGTCTGGCGCGACGTTAAGATTCGATACAAGCAAACTGCGATCGGCGTCCTGTGGGTCATTTTGCAACCGGTGCTCAACATGCTCGTCTTCACTCTGTTCTTCGGCCGCCTTGCCAAGCTTCCTTCTGACGGCCTCCCCTATCCCGTCTTCTACTTCGCTGCGCTCGTCCCCTGGACTTACTTTTCCTCCTCCCTCTCGTCCACCACGAACGTGGTCGTCGAAAACCAGCGGCTTATCACCAAAGTCTATTTCCCGCGGCTTATTCTGCCCATCTCCACGGCCCTTTCTGGCCTTGTGGACTTTGCCATCGGCTTCGCTGTACTATCCATTTTCTGTTTTGCGTACGGCATTCTGCCCACGCTTGCTGCGCTCTGGCTGCCCGTTCTTCTTCTCCTTGCGCTCTTCACCGCTCTGGGAGTCGGCCTCTGGCTCTCCGCGCTCAACGCCCTATATCGTGACGTCCGCTACGTCATCACCTTTCTCGTCCAGTTCTGGATGTTCGCCTCTCCCGTCGCTTATCCCTCGTCACTCGTCCCCGCTCGCTGGCGCTGGTTTTACGGCCTAAACCCCATGGCCGGCGTCATTGACGGCTTTCGCTGGGCAATCACGGGCCGCGGCCACGCTCCTGGCCTGCTTCTCCTCGCTTCCGCCTTCGCCGTCGCGCTTGTCCTCCTCGGCGGCCTGTTCTTTTTCAATCGCATGGAGACGACCATTGCCGATCGCGTCTAGCACTACAATGTTCACTCGCGGCTGGACGAGCGCCATACGCTTGGTTTTTGAGGATGGGAGTTGTTCTTACGTCATTGACAAATATGCTGTCGTCTTGCCCTCGACGAGTTTTTTCAAAATCGGGCCCTGTTTTGCCTACCACAGTCCGTCAAGCAGATCGCTCGCTGGGTTCAGAGATTATGACTACCGTCATCCAAGCTGAAAAACTCTCCAAGCGTTATCGCATCGGCGAGCAAGAGCGCTACCATGCTCTACGTGATGTCGTCACACATGTCCTTCGCTCGCCCCTGAGCTTTTTTCGGCGCTCACAACGTGAAACATTTTGGGCTCTCCATGATGTCTCGCTAAACGTCGGCGAAGGCGAAGTCCTTGGCCTCATTGGACGCAACGGCGGGGGCAAGACCACTCTACTGAAAATCCTCTCTCGCATTACGCGCCCCACCAGTGGGTGGGCGGAAATCCGCGGCCGCGTTGGATCCCTGCTGGAAGTGGGCACTGGCTTTCATCTCGAGCTAACCGGTCGCGAAAACAGCTTCCTTTCCGGCGCCATCCTCGGCATGAGCAAGCGCGAGATTACACTCAAATTCGACGAAATCGTCTCCTTCGCCGAGCTCGAAAGATTTATTGACACGCCCGTGAAGCACTATTCATCCGGAATGTACGTACGCCTCGCCTTTGCTGTCGCCGCTCATCTTGAGCCGGAAATTCTCCTCGTCGATGAAGTCCTCGCTGTTGGCGACATCAATTTCCAGAAAAAATGTTTCGGCAAGATGAGCGAGGTGGCCCAGGGCGGACGCACCATTATTTTTGTGAGCCATCAGATGAATCAGATTCGCCGCTTATGCCAGCGCGTGCTATGGATTGATCAGGGCCACATCCGGGCCGACGGCCCGGCAGGAGAGGTTGTTGGCGCATATGAGGCCGCGCAACTGGACGTTGAGCAGCAGTCCGTGGGTAGCCGGGACTGTTTTCTTTCCTGGGAACTTGCCTGCCAGGAGCACACACTGAGGGACAACTTTAGCGAAGTTGATCTGCGGCTGCGCGTAAGGCTGGCGGAACCGCTCCGCAACGGCCATCTGGGCATCGTAATCGTGAACGCATCCGGGTTCGTCGTGATCGGCTGGGGCTTTGATGGGTTGAACGTCCCCACAGGTTTGCATGAGTTCAGCGTGAAGCTGCCTCTGCTGCCGATACGCCCAGGGGCCTATAGCCTCGGCTGTGCGCTCTTCAATGATGGAAACAACCTGACGACTGGGAAGCTAGTGGAAAACTGGCAGGCTCAGCCTCCGCTCATCGTGGATACTGCTCCCTTGGCGCACCCGCAGGACGCCTTTTCAGGTGTGCTAAATATTCCAGCGCAGTTAAAGGTTTCTGTCGATGTTTCCGGGGGCTTGGCGTCCCTGGTTAAGGAATAGATGGGCTTCATGAATAAGTTGGAGCGATTTGCCCGCAAGTCTGGGCCGGAGAAGCGGAACACGCTGCGCTTTTATTCGCGGCAGGCGCTCTCGAAGATGCCTTTTCTGCCAGTTCGGCTCCGGTTGGATGTCGCACCCGGCGAGTGTCTCCGATTTTGGTGGTCCTATTTCCCGTCTGTCGATCAACCCGGCCGGACTTTGCTCCAATATTGGGGCGATGACGATGGCGAGCTGCGCTTTCTTTGGAAGTTCCTCCAGCCGGAGATGACCTTTTTTGATGTGGGCGCCTTTCATGGAATCTTCTCGCTGGTCGCATCGCGAAAGCTGGCTTCCCATGGTCGTATCGTGGCCTTTGAGCCGTCGGCGCGCGAGCGTCGCCGCTTCAAGCTCCACATGCGAATGAACCGTGTCGGCAACGTTCGTCTCGAGCCTTACGCTGCCAGCGCCGAAATGGGCGCGGTGAAGTTCTTCACGGTTGCCTCAGGGCCAACGAGCATGAACAGCTTGCAGCCGCCTGCTGTCGACCGCCCCATTCGGGAAATCTCAGTCCAGGCAATAACCCTTGACCATTATTTAAATCAAAGGAAAGTTCCGAGCCTGGACCTGATGAAAATCGATGTGGAAGGGGCTGAGCTGGCGATGTTTGCGGGTGCCTCGAATCTGCTCACCTCGATTCGCCCGTTGATCATCTGCGAGATACTCGATTGGGTAACACAGCCTTGGGGATACAGGGCGCGGGAGATCATTCACTGTTTGAAGAGTCGCGACTATTCTTGGTTCGATTTCGATCCGGACGGAAGAATTGCTCCGCACGTATCCAGAGAAGCGTATCCGGATGTCCGAAATTACCTAGCGGTGCCTACGGAGAAAATACCTCAAGTAGACTGCTCGGTTCGGCTGTGAATGTACAAAGAGGTATGTTGCTAAACATATTCGTACACTCTGGCCCCTCTGGCACCGTCTTGGCCGTCGAGCCCGATCCGCCAAATGCCGCGATCCTCCCGGCGAATTGGACATCGAAGACGCCAAGTGGGACGCCTTGGAAGCCGCGCCGCGTCTCTTGACCGACGTTAAACCGCGACTTTTTTGCGACGTGCATGATCCCTCGCAGATGAAGCCTCACAGGTCGTATCTCGAGCAATTTGATTACAACGTGGAGGAATGGAAACCAGTGCACAAGCACTATCCCGACTACAAGCAGCTCTACCTTTGGGCGAAGCCTGCGACGAAAGGCAGCGCGACCGTGCGCGGCGTCAGTTTGCGGGATTAGGATATGGCAAGCGCGAACGTAGCATCCCTTGGGCCCCGACTTCTTCCCAGGTACGTCGCTGAGAATTGTCTAGTTTCCGACGCACGAGCCTCATTTCGTCTCGACCGGTACCGAATGTCGGGATACAGTGGATCCGTCAAAGTCAAAGCATGAACCCAATCTCCATTCTGATCCCCACGCGCAATCGCTCAGCGATTCTGGCGAAGTGTCTGGCTGCCCTACCGGGAGGCGTTCGTGGATGTGGTTCCCCCGAGTTGATTGTGGTGGATGATTGTTCGTTCGATGATACTGTACAGGTCGCGGAAGCTTTTCACCGAGCCAGTGGCTGGCGTGTACATTGCCTTCGGCAGCAGAAGCCGCTAGGTGCAAACGCCGCGCGCAACGCCGCCTTGGACGCAGCACACGGCGAGATCATCGTTTTTATCGATGATGATGCAATCGCGACCGAAGGCTGGCTCCTTGCCTTGGTCGGTGCGTTGACACCGGAGACGCCTATAGTGAGCGGGGCAGTCAAGTTGAGTTTGGAAGGCCCCTTTGTGGGGTGTCACCGCGCCGAGGTGAGCACGTACCTCTCCGAAGTCTTAACGGCGCCCCGCGGTGAATCCGGCGAAATCGTGCCCGTGGCTTGCAATATGGCAGCGTACCGCTGGGTCTTTGATCGGGCGCGGTTCGACGGTAGCGTTCGACCTCCCTGCGAAGAAAGTGATTGGCTGCGGCGTACCGGTGTAGTGGCCAGGTTTGTGCCCAACGCCCTAGTACTCCACGACAAATTACACGACGACACGCGTGTGGAGAACATCCTGCGGCTCGCTTGGCTTCGAGGTAGCGAGGGCGGGTGGTGGATTCGAGAGCGTCTACAGATGTCAGCCCGCGAGCGCCGGATTCGGGCGCTGGCCTCGCTCAAGACGGCAGGTCGCTCGTTCGGTCATGCCGCTTGGCAACACTGCTGGGGAGGCGTAGCCGTGGGTCTTGGCGAACTGTCCCGCGCGCTCGCACTCGCTGGCGTTATAAATCGAGGCCGGCGTGCGCCGCAATATACTCGATGAATCCTGTGGAAAGAGCACTGGAGCACGGAGTGGTGCTTCTCGCGCCGCGCATGTGTTCGCTCGGTGAAGATCCCTGCGGAGGTTCGGAGGTCGTCCTGTGGCAGGATACCGCCATCCTCCGCAGCGCGGGCATTTCCGTGCGCGTCTACGCGCGCGCGGCACGGGCAGGTGCGCCAGTCTCCCTGATTTCGCTGCGCAGCAACGCGCCCTTGCTTACTTCTATCGAATACGGCGGTCAACTGCTATGCCGAGAGCCGAACGCAGTAATTCTCTCATACAACGAGCCCGCGTTGGCTGGCTGGGCTCCGGATCGCACAATCGTGCGTTTCGATTGGACGACGCCATTGCCTCGCTATTGGAATTTGCCGCCGTGGACTTCGCGGTTTCGTCGCGCACGCTATCTTTTTCCCAGCGAGAGCGAGCGCAGCATTTTCATGGTGCGCCACGCGCGCATACCTCTGAGAAACACCGTGGTCCTGCCGAACGCCGTGGATCTGCAGCTCTTTCGTCCCGCAAGCAACGGCACCATAAGCCGTCCCACTGGACCGTTGCGCGTTGGCTTCGCCGGACAGTGGGTTCCCGGCAAAGGGATCGCAGAACTTCTGGAGGCGTGGCGTAAAGTAAAGGCAGACTTTCAACATGCGGAGCTGTACCTCGCTGGTGGACCGAGCTTGTGGCGGAACGTTGGACGGACCGCGTACGCCGACGAAACAGCGGAGCGCGTGAGGGAGATGGAGGGTGAGGGCCTGTTGCAATTCGCGGGCGTTTTCCCGCGAGCGCGCATGCCCGAGTTTTGGAATTCCGTAGATGCTGCAGTCGTGCCGTCACTGACCGAGTCGTTTGGGTTGGTGGCGCTTGAGGCACTGGCCTGCGGCGTACCCGTCGTGGCTTCAGCGGCGGGCGGGTTGAAGGAGATTGTCGAGAGCGGAAAGAACGGCCTGTTGGTTCCGCCCGGGGACGCAGCGGCGCTCGCGCGGGCAATGAAGACGATTCTTTCGAATGATTCCTTGCGGCAACGGCTGGCGGAGGGCGCTCGCCGGCGTGCGGAAGCATTTTCCCTGGCATCCAGGTCGCGGCTGCTGCTTGGATTACTTCTCGACCAAGCAGAAGCAAAACGGAGCGGTGAGAGGTGGCGACCTCACAATAATCAGTGACGAAATGGCAATGGCTTCACGAACGATTTTTTCGCTCGGCGGACTTCGTGCATGCTCTGTCGGCGTGGTCATTGTGTCCCATGCGGAATAGATTTGAAACTGACGCTGACGGACCATCTGGCTTGTCCAAATGTTCGGGCAGCTTGCGCCTGGCGGAGCCAACGCTGTGGTCCGTCCCAGGCGAAGAGATCGAGGAGGGTCAATTTTACTCTAACTGCTTTGGGGAGATCGCTGCCGGACCAATGTTGCCTGGACACCCGCGTGCTTGCCGTCGCGACCCATCTTGTTCAATACATGGCACGCATGGCCAATTATCCTGCCATCGACTTCCATGTCTCCGATTGCAGTCTCCGAGGCGCTGAAGCACCCCATGACCGCACGAAGATCAAGCGGGACGCTCCACACCATATGGGCGAATTGCGACGTGTGCCTGTGTTGCTGAATCGAACCAACCCGCATGGCTCGATTTTAGCAAGGACTCGAGCATGAATTTGCACAGCGCTTTCTCGTTCTCGCGAATTTTCGCCAACCGCCTAGGTAGGATCATCGGACGTATGCAATTCCGCGGAAAAGGCAGACTGACTCATTGCATGGGGAAGATGGTGAGCTGGTTCGTGCCGGAGGCGGATTGCCATCCGGTTCCGGGCGCTCGTGTCATCGTCTCGTTGAACGATCGTGTTGAACGTTTGATGTGGACGGGCTGTTATGAGCCGGAGTTGGTGGCGCTACTTATTATAGGCAAGTGCTCGATCCGGGCATGACCTTCGTGGATGTCGGGGCGCATATCGGATATTTCTCGATAATCGCAGCTGCCCTAGTCGGTGAGAAAGGAGCTGTTCACTCATTCGAGCCCGATCCAGATTGCTTCTCGCGGCTGGTAGTGAACTCCGCCGTGTACCCTTGGGTGAAGGCACACAATTCTGCCGTCGCTGATCGGAACGGCGAAATCTCCTTTTATCGAAGTCCAATGCAGAATGAATCTGGGTGGGGAGCGATCTTCGACGCGGATGGCGAGCGAGAAGAGCTTTCCGTTCGGGTCTGCTCGTTGGACAATTGGATTTCGAAGGAAAGAATCGAAAAGATCGACGTTCTCAAGATCGATGTGGAGGGGTCTGAGTATCGCGTGGTGGAAGGGGCCCAAGCTTTGATTGCGAGGATACGGCCACTGATGTGGGTGGAAGCGAATAGCGTCTGTCTCTCCAGAGACGCCAAATCGGCTTCGTTGCTTCTAGGCCGCCTGATCGGGTGGGACTACATAACGCAAGGCCTTTGGGATCGGCGCTGTAATTCAGTAGAGAATATTGTGGCTATCCCGAGGGAGAGGGCTGATCTGCTCGAGAGAATCGCGCGTGCAAATCTTGGCTTGCGGTCGACAGACCGCCGGGTTTCTCTATGACTCAGTAACGCTACCGCATGCTTGCCGTTGCGGAGCACCCTGTTCAATATATGTGGCCTGCATCTTGAGGTTGGAACGGGTAGAATCAACACGGGCGCGGTAGCGACCGTGCCGTTCGCCATGTCTGAAGTCATCGGAGTTTCCCAGTTGCTGTCTCAACGAATGGAGAAAATAATAAAGTCCATTCTACCGAGACGTGCGCGGAATTGGCTGCGTTCTCCCTCGAGGTCGATTGAATGGTTGTGGGATTCGCTTTGCTTCTCGGTTGGAAACACAAAAGAACTAGCTCTCCTGCCCGGCTGGACTCTTGTCTGCCATCCCAGGGTTTACAAAACATTTCTGCGGTGCCAGATAGGTGATACCGAGCAGAGCGCGGAATTTAACAACTTTGTGAGGTACTGCGACCGCTCGATGTGTTTGTTCGACATCGGTGCGGGCTATGGCGTTTTCAGTTTCGTGGCGGCTCATTTTGGCGGCACAGCCATTGCTGTCGATCCTTCCCCCATAGCCACTCGGCTCATAGGGCTGCAAACTCAACTGAATGGGTATGACAAGAATGTTCGAATTGTTGAAGCATGTGTGAGCGAAACCAGCGGCGAAACGGAGATGCTGAGTTCCGGTGTATTCTCCGATGGCTATTTCCGAATGACTCAGGGGCGGTCGATTAGAGAGTTGACGAAAACCAGGGCTGTCACGATCGATCAGTTAGTGGATCAGTTCGGCCCACCGACACATATTAAAGTTGACGTGGAGGGACATGAGGCAGCGGTGGTACGTGGTGCAAAAAGAACACTAACCCGACTGGCCCCGGTGTTGTTCCTTGAGCTTCACAACGAGTTGGTACGCTCGCAGGGCAGCGATCCGAGTTGTGTGCTCAACGACTTAACGGAAATGAGATACGAGATTTTCTCAACCGACGGTGAAAAAATCGACCGCAGCGCAATTTTGCGGATGCCCATCTGTCGTTTGGTTGCGAGGTGCCGGTAATCCCGTTTGAACAATAATGTGTCGGCTTCAGAAACACTGAGAGGATTTCGGCATGCAGCGTTCAAGTATTATTCTCAGAAGCGTTAATATCTTCGCAGGAGTGTGTACTAGTACATCGTCCATTTAATTCGTTATATTATTTCTGACCCGGCGGCGCTTCCTTGGTTTGCGCGGGTGCGTGGCTTGATATTGTTTCGTCGACTCGATGATGCGCTGCAGCTGCTCCGGTCCCTTGGTCCATACAAATGGCCTGGGATTCTCGTTGTTGCGGGCAATGAAGTCCAACAGGAATTCCTTCAGATCTCTCTTCGAGGTATGCACACTTTGCGACAAGCCCTGCTTGCCTAGGATGCTGAAAAAAACTTCCACCATGTTGACCCAAGAAGCGTGGGTCGGGGTGTAGTGGAAATGCGCGCGGGGATGCCGCTTCAGCCAGCGCCGCGCTGCTTCGTTCTTGTGGATGTTGAGATTATCGAGAATCATGTGCAACTCTCGCTCCGGGAAAGCTCTGACCACATCGTTTAGGAAGCGCAGGAAGTTGACCGAAGTGCGGCGTTGTTTGACATGCGCCACGACTTTGCCACTGGCAATCTCCAGAGCCGCCAGCAAGGTCTGCGTGCCGTGACGAACGTACTCATTGGTCCAGCTGCGCGGCTTCTTGGCGCTTAATGGCAGCAAGGGCTGCGTGCGATCTAAGGCCTGAATGCCTGTCTTTTCGTCCACACACAACACCAGAGCATTTTCGGGGGGATTCAAATAGATGCCGACAATGTCCAGCAGCTTGGCTTCAAAATCAGGATCCGGGCTGAACGTAAAGGTGCGAATCCGATGAGGCTGTAGATGCGAAGCAACCAGGATCTGGTGCACCGGTGCTGCGCGGCAGCCTCAAGTCCTTGGCGAGCGTTCGTACACTCCAGCGGCTGTAGTGCTCCGGCTGTTGGCAGGCGCGGGTCTGCACCCGCAGCATCACTTCCTGGCCATATTTTACAGGTCGACCGGCACGAGGGGCATCCTGGAGACCCTCCAGACCCTTGTTGGCAAAACAACGGCGCCATTTGCCGACGGTCACTTCAGGCATCTCGAGCTCGTCAGCGATTTGCTGATTGCTCTTGCCGGCAACGGCCGCCAAAACAATCCGACATCGCTGCACTAGACCCTGCCGAGTGGATGGTGAGCGCACCAGTTGAAGCAGCGTGGCTTGCGTAGTCGGGTCCATCGAGACGGCGGGAGCGACTCTCGGCATGCCCCCAACTATAGCTCAAGGCTGAAATAATATAAAGAACTATTAAGACGATGTACTAGGCTAGATCGGTGATTTGGGCGAGGTAGTCCGTGGCGTCGAGATCGTTTGGCATTCTGGTAAAGCGAGTAAGGCCCGAAACGCGCGCTCAGTATGTTCGGCTACGCTAAAAGATTAAGCAGAGGATTTCGGAAAGCCGCGTCTCTCTGGGCGCCGAGTCTTAACTTCGCATTGGACCTGACGAGCTTTCCAAAAATCTGCACAAGTCCGACGTATTGTCATCCCAGCTGAGCGAAGCTTGCACGTACTGGGCAGCAGCAGCGCCGACCCTCTCTGCCACGGACCTGTCATGGGCGAGTCGCTGAATGCTCTCAGCAAGTTCGGTGTAGTTCGTCGGATCTTGCAAGAGATATCCCGTAGTTCCATCGAGGATGTTTTCGCTCGCGCCTGCCCGGACGCTCGCGATTACCGGCAAACCACAAGCCATGGCCTCGATTATGGGGAGACCGAAGGCGTCTTCGAGGGACGGTGCAATATAGGCGTCAGCGGCAGAATAGAACAATAGCACATCGGCAGAGGGGACCAGGAAACGCACACGGTCTTCTAATCGCAGTTGCTGGAGGGCGGTCCGGTAAAGTCCCGGGTCATCCTTACCGACCACCAGGAGTTGGATCGGAATATCGTTGATGCCAGCCAATGCCCGGAGTGACTGGTCGAGTCCCTTTTTCTTCCAGTCGTTGCCGATCAACAAAACAACGAAGTCACCATCGTCTAGCTTTAGGCTTTTGCGCGAAGCAGACCTGCGGGCGAGTCGAGCCTTGAAGCTAAACCTCTGGGTGTCGACGGCGTTAGAAATAACAACAGAATCGGTTCGTCCAAAGTGTTTTTGAAGTTGAGTGGCTACCAGCTTCGACACGGCCACCAGACGGACTTTAGGATCTGTGTAGATGCGGCGTTCCAATGCCATGATTAATCTGTAGTACAGTCTCCGGTGAAGCACGACAGGCCATTTACTGACAGGTATTCTGTGCAGGGCGATTTCAGGGCGAATACTTGCGTAGAATTCGTGGAACACCATATGAACGGCAATGACGTTGGCGTCCAGACAGTTGATGCCGGGCGTGTAGACGAGCAAGGAGCAGTCTTTAATGCCTTTTAGCGCGCGTTTCCTTAAGCTTTGATTTGCAAACAACCACCACAAGAATTTGAGAAGGTGGGGACCCGGAATGTCAGAGACTTTGTACCACCGGATAAACCCTGTCGCCGCGCTTCTCGCAGCTTCCGTAAGAATCCCATTCACGTTTTCAACGCGTTGTGAAAACAGATGGATCCCCCAACCATACTTGGATGACAGTCTTTCGATCTGTTCGATGATGCAAAGCTCAGTGCCATGGCGGCGATCTAGAAATGGCGACACAACAACAATCTGCAATTAGGGCCTCCGTTTGCTCATGGGTTTTGCATTGTTGTTTGCCTGGTTTGAAGATTCGCTGGAAATTCCGAAAGTCGGAACAGAATGCCAAGCAATAGCCAAAAATAGGCGCTCATGACGAAGTCCTCGTATGCACCGAAAGAGTAAAAGCACATTGGGAAGACCAGCAGAAAGGCGTACCAGAAAATCGCAAATGCAAGTGGAAACCACAGCGTTCCTTTCAATTCCTTGACGGCTCGCCATGCGGAAAACGTGATCGCAGAGGCTAGGAGAATCCACAAAAGCAGGCCTACAATGCCAAGCTCGACGACGAGCTGGCCGTAGCCGCTCTCCACACCGACATTCATCGGGGGAGCATGCATAATGCGAGTTACATACTGGCCCCCCAAGGAAGCGGTTCCAATTCCATAACCGTACGGCCAACGTGGATAGTCAAACGCTGCGATGAAGTTCTGCAGTGGATAGTCCCTAGATCGATAACTGAGCTCACTTGTGCGACTGTAAGGCGAAAGAGTTTCGGAATAGATAGCCATTCTGCTGCGCACTTCTTGCGGGAACATAGCCACAAGAATGCTAAGAGCAATAGCGACAACAACAAGTGTCCGCCGGATCGCTCGCGTTACGCGGATTCGCTGACCATCCCTCCATGCTGCGCCCCAGACGAGGGCAGCAACGAGCACGATCGCGCTTAGAAGAGTCCAGAGGAAGACACCTCGTGAAGCCGTCATCAGAGAAGCCGCAGCAACAACGGCGATCGTCGTGAAACCGAGCCAGCGACCCGTCTGCTTGCGCATAAACAGAAATGCCCCAAAGCCTAGTGCCAAAACCCACGAGACCGTCAGGAAATTCTGGAGCCGACCAGCGCTGACGAATAAGGATGTAGGCCGGTAAGCGACCAAACCGGTGATTGGAGAAGCGCGATACAATGTGCTCAAGTTGCGGATATCTTCCTGGATCACTTCGGGATTGAGGAACGTTGGTCCTAGAATGGATTGCGCGATTCCACAAACCGTGACGATGAGAACGAGAATCGAATTAAAAAAGAAAAAGCGGCGAAGCTCCTTTTCGGAATCGATCAGCGCAAAGCCCACCAGCAGAAGGGGCGCGTACATGAAGTAGAGCTTCATTCCCATTAGTCCATAGAAAATACTGGTCGACGCTGGATTAAAAGCTTGAATCAAGCAATACCAAAAAAAGACTACAAATGTGATGACAAATCGCGGTTTGCAAAGCCTTTTAGTAGTGAATTTGCGCTCAAAGAGAAAAGAAAGATATAGCCCAAGAACGGCGAAATCCTTGGCGAAGTATATGATCATGTTATTGCCGAGATACTTTCGGACCAAGTCCTCGACCAGGATCCACGCCATGAAGCAATACAATCCAGTTCTCCAGTTTCTTAGAATTGTGACAAGTGCCGCGATTCCAAGAACGACCAGTCCGGCGTAATAGAGGGTAAAGAGCGTGCCGTTAATGATGAGTTCTGCACACTCGTAAGCTGCCAGCACCACCAAGAGCACGACGACAGGGATGAGCCTGCTATTGTGGAAGAAATCCAAGGAAGTTCTGAATGTGGCCAGTCTGATGCGCCAGAAGGGTTGTGGGCTCCTCCTGGTAGACTGTTTTGTGATCCCGACGGAATCAGTCGTTGTCATAGTAGATTGGTCTGAACTTTTGAGGTTAATGTGCGCACCCTCAAAAAAGCAAGGCTGCGCGATTTCGCAAACAGGGCAAATCAGGGCGGGATAGGACCTTGGTATGGTATGGTACAGCGGCGTTTGGTTACCTGCCACATCGAGAAGAACTTGGAGGAGCATAGAATGACAGTGGAAACCATTCGTCCTGCAAAATGACGACATATGGCCGAGCGCCAACAAAACGATTTTATCAAAATAGTAAGCCGCAAGCGTCAAGCGTGAAGCTAGCCGGCATGGGTTGCTAGTAGAATGCCCTTATGCCCCTCTCTTTGCCGGGAAGAGCGATTGCCAGCTATTTCTTCAGCTGCGAGGGGACCGAGCAACAGTAAGAATGGCTAGATCAAATGGTACGCAACTCTGTTCTTGGTTGCGACTATGATCTCTTTCGAGTCGAGCGTCGGTTTGTTTTCACCAGCTCTAGAGACTGGACTTCTTAATGCCTAATCATCGTCTGCGCGTCTTGATGATCTGCTCACACCCCGTCCCATACCTGGCTCCTGTTTTGCGTCGCATGTCACAGCATCTTGAATTGGACTTATGTGTTGGCTATTGCTCGTTGCAGGGTGCGAGAGCCGCATATGACCCTGAATTCAACGCGATCGTCAAGTGGGACATTCCCCTTCTCGAAGGTTACAGATGGCTCGAGATACCCAATCAAGAGTCGGGGTCAGAGTCTTTTCTCGGACTCCACAACCTTGGCATTTGGAAACTAATCCGCGATGGACGATTTGACGCAATCATTTGTTACACCGGGTATATCCGAGCCTCATTTTGGCTTGCATTCCTCGCCGCGCGCATTGCGGGCTCTGCATTTCTCTTCGTAACCGATGCAAACTCTCTAGTCCGCCGCGACTCCCGTTCCTGGAAAATTGTTGTCAAGAAAATTCTCTGGCCCTGCTTGTACCCCCTCGCAGATCAAGTTTTGGTTCCCTCGTCGGCCGCTTACAAGCTTTTGCGCTCCCTCGGGATCTCTGAAGAGTGCATTACTCTGACACCATCTTCCGTCGATAATGACTGGTGGAATAAGCAGGCTGCTCAAGTGGACCGGGATGCCGTACGCCGCTCGTGGAATGTGGATTCTAAAAGTCTTGTCATTCTCTTCTGCGCTAAGCTGCAGCCCTGGAAACGTCCTCTTGACTTGCTACGCGCGTTCGCTCTCGCCGCCATTCCCAATGCAGTACTAGTGTTTGTGGGTGAAGGCCCACTACGTCGTAAACTTGAAACTGAAGCAGTTGCCCTCAAGGTTGCTGCGCGCGTCCGCTTCCTTGGATTCGTCAATCAATCACAGCTGCCCTCTATTTACACTGCGTCAGATCTTATGGTTCTCCCATCCGAGAATGAAGCATTTGGTGTGGTCGTGAACGAAGCGTCTTGTTGCGGATGCCCCGTTATAGTAAGCGACCGCGTAGGCGCCGCAGAGGACCTGGTCAAACCTGTGAATCCATCATTTGTCTATCCTTGCGGGAACGTCGATGCCCTTGCGGGTTCATTGAGAGCTTCGCTCGCCGACCCAGTTTTACTCGCAAAGTTGGGACGGGTCGCGAAGGAACGAATGGAGACCTGGTCAATCCGGGAAAACATTTCCGCAACGGTGGAAGCAATTCGCCGCGCCGTGTCACGACGCAACCCAAAAAAGGAGGACCAATTTTGACGTTTTGTCTTAGACCGGATTCATTTCAATTTATGCCCGAAGCGTGAGCGCGGTTCTGAGCCTTCCTGTCCGAATTAAACGATTGAGTCGACGACAACCTACATCCTGAATGATTCACCGCATGTAAAAGTTACACCCCCCATGGTTCACCTCGGATGAGGCCACGCGGCGCAGATAAACCTCTGGGCATGCACCTCGATAGACGTACGGTGAGAACCCCCTTTTGCAAATCGTCTGAACCAACGGCGCAGGTCCCCGTAACCCACATCCGGCATCAAACGCGCAAACCATGTAAACAATGGCCGTCACTCTTATCTTAAGAATTCTTTCCGCTGTTCGCACGTTTTCAGCTTTTCAGCTGCGCTGGATCGACCTCAAAACCATGAAGTGGTAGAAGTCTTCGATCATCGCGTTTCCTGACCGCCAACCACGGACCAATACAATCTAGCGTGCTCTTCTACCATACGCTGCCGCTTGAATAAGCGAAGTGCTCGGTTGCGGGCTTTCCTACCGAGTGTATCAATGAGAGCGGGCTGTTCAAGAACGCTGCACATGACTTGAGCCAACCCTCGTGCATCACCCGGGCGGAACTTCAGGCCACCGTCGCTGACGATTTCCCCGAGGCCGCCGATGTCCGAAACGATTACAAGCTTTCCGCGCATCATTTGCTCGATGGCCGCCAGACCTGCTGTTTCCTCCCAAACGGAGGGCATGACTACGACGTGGACTTTCTGAAGGGCTTGCGTCAGAGCCGGGCCCGTCAGGAAACCAGTGACCTGAACTACGGACTCCAATCGATCGCGCGTGATGATTCTCTGCAGTTTGGGGCGCTCGGGCCCGTCACCAATGAGGAATACCTCAAAACTCCTTCCTTTCTCCCGCAAGATATGTGCGGCTTCTAGAAGTACATCGATTCCCTTCTCGCGGACCAGACGGCCTACAAACGCAAAGGAGATTCTGTCGGGGAGAGCAGCCGTATCCTGAACCAGACTCTCACCGGCCGAGCAGTCTTCGATCCCGTAATAGACCACCGACGAGCGAGGCAGAGAGTGTCGGTTGAGAACATGTTGGGAGATGGCGATGTTTGCGGATACGTGTCGAGCGAAAAAGCGGCGGGGAAACATCAGCAGCAAAGTAATAAGACTTTGCAACCAAGAGGACTCCCGAGCGTTGCAGCGTAGACATTTGGCATAGTTCCGGGCAAGAAAATGCCCGAGACAAGGGGTTCCATCCGGCTGATGAAGAAGGAGCCCGTTGAGGCAGGCTGCTTGGTAACCGTGGTGCTCGAGAACCACACGTTTGCGCACCAGCCATGCAAAAAGAAGGGGCATAGCGGAAGGACCAGCTAGGTGCACCGCATCAGACTGACGAATAAGGCGCCAGAGCTGGAAGTAGGTAGGCTGGCGTATGACGCGAAACGGGAATGCATGGTCGTCGAGTTCTGCGGCAGGGATTTGCGTAACGACGGTAACATCAAACTGCAGATCTCTGCTAGCCGAGCGTAGTCCAGAAAGGCCGCTGGCGAGAGAAAGAACAGCTGTCTCGACGCCACCGACGCTAGGTGCGAAAAAGTGTGAATAGATCAGGAGCTTCACGCCGAATTCCTTCGTAGATTGCATGCGTCCTGCGCTTCCAGCGCACCGACTGTTCGGCCGAACTTCTGAAACGCATTATCACACAATGCATCTTCCGAGAAGAGATGACCAAGTTCGCTCAACAAGAGTCCATTCCGCTAGAAGTCGGTTTTCAAAATGACCACGGGAACCCTATTATAATGTGTGCTTGCTCGATGCGCATGCCTTTCAGGTTCCCGACTTCCCTCTGAGCAAAACGGACCAGTTCGCCTCGTTTCTCCAATTCTTCCAGTGGAGCGGCGATCACCATTGGATAACTGGGCGCTCGAATCACGTAAACAATGGCTTTCGCTTTCAAGAATTCCTTCCACTGTTCGGGCGTCTGCAGCCGCTCCGGATCGGCCTCAAAACTGGTGCCGGGATCACCATTCAGGTAGCGAATGCGCAAGTAATATTGATGCCGCAGAAATATCAAGGCCGTTCCCGCGTTCTTGGGTGTGCCCAACAGCTGATTTATTGCCTGGGCCACCTGGTAATCCTGCGCCATGTCTTCCAGATACGCCTCACGACCGGTAAACCCGACCGCAGCAAGGACCGGTTTGCGGCAGTAAACTGCCAGTCCCGCTGCGCCTGAGAGAATCATGAGTGCCATTGTACCCACGGAAACGGCGTTCGTGATTTTCCAGTCCTTCTCGATCGACGACTCGATTCCCGCCGCAACACAGAAAAGCGCAACGGGAAAAAGGGGTAAAAGAAACCGCGGCAGTCCCGACGCAAAAAAATTACCGAGACTCGCCAGGAACCACACCAGAACCGGGATCCTCCATTCCCTTGTGTTCTTGTACGCAAGAAATACCAGGGGCGCGAGCGCGAGCACCGTAGGCCCAAAAAAATCCCAAGGACCCGGATTTTTCGCCCGCATGGCAGCGAAGAAAAGGAACGGGAACAATTGTGCCGGATTGTGGCTCGCAGCGGCGCCAGTATCGCTCGCCAGGGTTGTCAGCCCGTACGCCGTAATAAGATGCGGCGAAAGTTTCTCCGACAGAAATGGAAAGAGCGGGTTACCCGTCCAAATCGTATTCCTCAAATACGGCCAGATGCCGCCAATCAGGCTTCCCAGTATGAAAATCACCCATCTCGTTACACTGGCGAACTCCACGATAAACGCAACCGCCACGGCCGCCGCGATGAAGCAGCCAGTGTATTTGGCGCCTACTATACCACCAGTCAGCAATCCCGCCACTAGGGCTTGCCGCCAGATTCCCGCGTCAGTGCGCTGGTACAGTACGATCAACACCGTACCTGCAAAAAAAGCCATGTAGATATCAGGAGCCCCGGAGGAAGACATCTGCCAAAAAACAACTGGCGTGAGAAGAAACAGCAGCGTGATTCCAAGGACCAGTTGTTCTGAGGCCCAGCGAGCGGCTAGGCTTGCCAGAATGGCCGCGCTAAGAACGCCACCGAGAAAAATGAATCCGAGTGCCAGCTTTTCGCTCCCGAGTGCCAATCCAAGCAAAATCAGTAGATGATGTTGCCCGCACAGAAAACTGTGTGTGTTCGAGAAGATGGGATAGAAACCCTGCTCGAGAATCAATTTTTGTACTGTGAAATGATAGTGCATGGCGTCCGACCCGGTGAGTGGCGCCAATGATGTAAGAAACTCCACGCAGAGCACGATTCCCGTTACAAACAACAAAAAGCGTCCGCCGGTCGATCGCGAGCCCAGCAGTTGGAAGACGGCCCGAAATCTTCGCAGAATGTAGGCGAATTCCGAAAAAAGCGGCACACAAAGCAACCCAATGAGCGCCAGACTACCCAGTCGGATGTGTTGCGTGAATTGAATCAGGAAGAGGAGAATTTCCGTGCCGAGCAGCCCAATACCAACGGCTACCAGAACATGCTCAGCATCGCTCTCCATCCCGAAGCCCCAAACCGCAACAATCTGAGGATCGTGTTGCCGAAACACGCAAACCCCAGGCAAAAGCCACAGAGAGCGATCAGTGTGAGCAGGCCCTGTGCTATCGCCATAACTTTTGCAAAAGCCCACGAATAATGGGGCTGAACGCCGGGGAGAATTGATGGAAATACCAAGCGAGGACTGCGATAGTCCATCCGGAAATCACCAACTGCTTCGTCACACTGCTTTTCGGGAGGAAGTGCTCTTTCATAACAACAGCCTCGATTATGCTTAGAAAGAATAGATGAAAAACAGGGGAAGGGGCATTCTGAAATTGAGACTACGGTTCGGTTATGGATTCCCACTCGCCCGAGAGGCCACGCGCAGAAGGCCAACATGCGTGACAGATTTCTGGGGAGTGCTGTCAAGTAGAAAATTGATTTTCTTCGGGAAAATTCACCTCCTTCCCCACAGGTTTCACACATGTTTCTCACAATGCCTCCGCCTTGGTTGCTGCCACAAGTGCCACCAGCGGCGAGTTGTGCTCGGCCAAGGCCGCCAGGTAGACGTTCTCGTCGCCCTTCTCCAACACATGAGAGAGGCAGTCGCGCGCCAGATGGGGCGCTGGACTGAGGCCGATCTGCTGGACTCTTGGGTCGGCGCAATTGAGACTTCATATAGGCGCAAACATGACGAAGTGGGAAAATAAGAACGCTGATGCGGTGACCTTGTTCCGTCGCGAGAATCTTCGGCTCGCCCTTGAATTCACAGACAGAACGCGTTAGATACCACGTTAGTATAGTACGACGGACAATCGTGCAACGAGCCTCAGGCCGATGTCGGTGAGGCACCGCAATTCGTAACGGATTTTTTTTATTTTTCTTCGAGCGCAGTATTCAGCACACGGAACGCACCCGGGCCGCGATACAAGAAGGCTGCGGCTCCGTACACCGCGATCGCCAACAGGGCCATTGCCTTAATACCGACAAATATTGTGGCAGCTTCGAGCGCGCCGCCAAACAATCCGCCAAGAATATTGGACCCTAATGCGTTAGCGGCATCGCTGCTCTCACTAAACATCTTCGCGAAGATCAAACTTGAGAACAACACAGGTAGGGCCGCCACGCCGCCACCGATCAATGCGCGGCTGAGCGGAGACAATTGGGTTAGCTCACTAAACGGCACAAAATAACTGAGCAAGAGAGTTGCACAGAGCAGTATAAACAGCATAGGCAGCCGAGGAACTAGCCAGTGCTGCACGATCAGGTTTGCTGCCATGGCCATGACGAAAATGGATGAAAAGACAACTGCGTTGGTCACCCACGTAGCCCCGAACAAAAGGGCCAGCTGGGAGAGATTCTTTGTTTCTACAAGAAGAAATGCGCCGCCCATACAAAACATGGTCCAGTCCAGGCCAACTCTGGAGCTTGTCGAAGCTTGACGCACGACTCCCCGCACTAGGTACGTCGCCACAATCAACACGACCAGCAGCGATCCCAGATAAACGAATGGAAAGCTACTCGGATTTTGATATAGGAACGGCCAGTCATCCTGCACGGGCCTTGCGTTTTCGCGGGCAAGTTCAGAAGCAATCGAGTCGATGTGCGGCGTCGCTGCCAGCCGCTGTCGCGCCTGGGACGTTCCAGGCCCGGCGACAAACGAAACTGTCCCTAAATAATCGGATGCCCTGACCGCCAGGGGCTCCTGGCCATTTGCGATCTCCAGAGTCCGGTAGATCCGCTGCGCCACCCACTCCTTCCAGCCGACCGAGAATCCAACTACAAACAGCCCCTGCCTGGGCTCCAGCAACGAAAGCGCTTCCTGGAAGCTTTCCTTGCTATAAAGAAAGAACTCAAGCCGCAGCGAAGACATCACGGAGAGAGCGGTCTGTGAATCGACAAGTCCAAATACAATGACGTCATAGCGCTGCCCTCCAGCGCGCGCTTGGTGAAAGAACGCTCGACCGTCATTAATCTGCACATTAACTCTGCTCGACTGATAGGGTCGCTCGGGATGCAACTCCTGCCCCAGACGTTCGATAGAGGGATCGATCTCAACAGCATCTACGCTGGTGCATTGCGCGCGGAGGGCGGCCGCCACGTCATTGCCAGTGCCTGCACCGACAATCAGCACTTTTCCGCAGGGCGGCAGGATAGCGTAAGGAAAGTCGTAATAATCCCTGGCTGAAGCAAGACCCGGGGAAGCGCCCGCGCCCAGGTTTAAAACATCCTGATAAAAGTCGTGGTCTACGTCCAAGCGATACCCGCCAGCAGTGGTTGGAACGTAGGTGACGCGGTAATACGGAGACCACATCACGTGTGTCCGCAGATCCGCGACTACCATCACCACAATTACACTGCCCAAGAGCAGCGCGTCCATCAGCGGCCGCGGAGAAAAGTATGTGATCCCAACAAACACGGGAAGTACCCAAGCCCAGGGCGGCAGAGAGAAAAAAACAAGTGCCGTAAACGCGAGCGTTCCAGCTAAACTTCCAGCGAGATTCAACGTGTAGGCTTCCAGTGGGGCCCCTCCGGCCTGCAAGCATTCCCCCACGAGCATTCCAATCCTGTAGAAAACCGCAAGTACGAGACAAAACAGAGCGAAGCCCACGATGAGTGCGAGACATCCGAGGATCCATGGCACGAGCGCATCTGGAACGTGTCGCAGTAGAACTCCAAGCAGCGGCAGAGTGCGCGCTGCTGAAAGAAGCTGAGGGGAACGAAGATTCCCGCCCCATTGGTAGATGCCGATGTCAGGAAAAAACAACCGCGTGAGATGGAGTTGCGGCGCAAACGTCAGCAACAAGACCATGAACGCAATCGCCAAAGCTAGAAGCTTTTCCTCACGCAACCGTGTACGGCGCATCATTCCGAGACCCAAGCCCAGGAAACACGCTAAAAGAGTGAAGTTCTTGAGATACGCGAACATGCGAATCTCGGCAGACATCCATCGGATCAGCACAACTTCGGTATAGAGGGCAAGGGCACTGGCGGCAAATAGGCGGAACCTGTTCAGCGAAGAAACATGAGTGTTGACAGAGTTTCTGGTGTCGGGCATCAGGAACCTAGGGTGAGGCTAATCTTTGAAGCGCGTGCAAGCCGAGAGTCTAGCACACTCACTCATCTGTGGGACTCCGTGTTCGGGAGACTGTTTGAGTCTGGCAGTCGAACTAAACCCCACTGAAGGTGCGGCGATAGCCGGGCCGATTTGTTTTTCGCGGATTCCGTGTCCACTACAGCGCCGACCCAGACAAGGATCCGGATACGCCCGCAGGCAAGAAGTGCTGCGAGGAAACGTTTAAAGGGCTGCCTGACGCCGAGACGTAGGAAAGAGTTTGAAATCGACTACGGCGCCATGGGCGGTCAGTTGGTCTTTCCTGAGTATTTGTGTGAAAGGAAGCGAAACCGGAAGCGTTTGTACTTCGACTGCTCCGGTAAAATGGCCTAATAGACATGCTCGCTGTCTCCTCCGAGTCAAAAGTTGTGCTTAACTACATGGCATAGGATGCGACACGCTCGGTGTCGTGCTCTTCGCGCACGGCGCACAAAAGATGCTCGGCTGGTTTGGCGATTACGGTTTCAGCGGCACCATGGGTTTCTTCACGCAGCAGATGCATACCCCTACAGAAGAAACGCCATTGCCTGCAAATGGCTAATTCTAGGGGCGCAATTTTACGGAGATCGCTGCCCACGAACAGATGTTTTTGAGCGTCCGGCCGCGCAAGCTGCGACCTGAGTCATCGATGAACGACGCGAGGGCCTACGCAGATATGGAGAAGGTCAGGGATTTGTTGACACACCTTTCCCCCAAATAGGCTGACCTGGCTACCGATTGTTCGAACCGGTATCATGGGACATGCCAG
>WNGI01004311.1_pt1 | contig 24161 bp, 26 predicted proteins | sample 5400621 | NCBI WGS metagenome assembly WNGI01 (sample SAMN13153374, study PRJNA577476) | soil metagenome | isolation source: 20 cm soil or saprolite under Garry oak tree replicate 1 | place: USA:California | collected 2016-06-15 | reverse complement strand
CCTGGTTCGAGTGGAGCACCAGCCCCACGCTCACGACCTTCGCCACCACGCCGCTCCAGTCGCTGCCGGCGGGCACGACGGCCGTGCCCATCAGTGCAGGCGTGAGCGGGCTCTCGGCCAACACGACCTACTACTTCCGCGCGGCCGGCTCCAACAGCGGCGGCACCGCCAAAGGCGACATCGTCAGCTTCAATACGCCGTCCCCGCCGACGCTGACGATCGCAGGGGCAGGTACGGGGGGGGTCGGCCAGGTGAGGTCGAGCCCGATGGGGATCGACTGCACCATCAGCCCCGCTACGGCGACAGGGAGCTGCAGTGCGACCTTTAGCAGCGGGACGGTCGTGACCCTGAACCTGACCCTGTGGACGGGGTCGACCGTCACGGGCTGGAGTGGGATCGCGGGCAGCTGCTCGGGGATTGTGTGCCAGGTGACGCTGGACCAGGCCCGGAGCGTGACGGTGACGCTCGGCGGCCGGGCGGGCGATGTGAACGGCGACGGGCTGGTGGACCAGATTGACCTCGACCAGGTGCGGGCCGACTGGGGGAGGACCGACAGGCCGCCGGCCGATATAAATCGCGATGGCATTGTCGATGGCCGTGATCTGTCCATCGTACTGTCGAACTGGACGGGCGGTCTGACGGTGACGACAGCGGCCGCGTCGGCGGTCACGAGCACGAGCGCCACGCTGAACGGGAGCGTCACGCCCGGCGGCAAAGCTGCGACCGCCTGGTTCGAGTGGGGTACCGATCCCACGCTGGCGACCTTCGCCACCACGCCGCTGCAGTCGCTGCCGGCGGGTACGACGGCCGTGCCCATCAGTGCAGGCGTGAGCGGGCTCTCGGCCAACACGACCTACTACTTCCGCGCGGCCGCCTCCAACAGCGGCGGCACCGCCAAAAGCGACATCCTTAGCTTCAGCGTGTTAGGCCGGGCTACTTCAGATCGCCTAGACGATGTTTCGGGAACTCAGATTCACGTCATGTACGTCTTGCCCAGTGATGGAACAGACAGAGCGCTAGATCTCAGTGGGACGCTGCAAAACACCGTAGGAGCGTTCCAAACGTGGCTGGCTGGCCAAACCAGCGGTCGCAGGCTGCGCTTGGACACTTATAATGGGTCGTTAGACATCAGCTTTTTCCGTTTGAGCCGATCGGACGCGGTGATGCAGAGCTACGGCGCCTTTGTCCGAGACACGATCGAGAAAGAGTTGACGCAGGCAGGCTTTGCTAGCCTGAACAAGGTTTACGCGACGTACTATGATGGCGGCAGCACCTTTTCGTGCGGCGCGGGCCCTTGGCCTCCCGCCTTGCCAGGCAGGGTTGCCGCCCTCTACTTGCAAGGTACACCCCCTTCCGCGCCCGCGTGCAACACTAACGTCTTTGCTTCGTCTCCTACGGCGCCGGCTGGGTATTTCGAGTTCAGTATGCTTCACGAGATTCTACACGCGCTGGGCTTTGTCGCTGCAAACGCCCCACACCAGTGGCAGAACGGGCACGTTCCTGAGCCTACCGATCTCATGTATCGGGGTGATGGTCCGTGGCAGCTTTCGCTTCTCGTCCTTGATGTGGGAAACGATGACTACTACGGACCCAACGTCCCGACTGGTGTCCTCAATCTCTCGCAAAGTTCGTTCTTGTTGCCTGCTCCGCTCGGCGGTGCGCGCAACGCGCAGTAGCTTGGGTGGTTCCACTTCGGTGATGAGCGTGTGTGTGAGCCTTGCTGTGAGTTTCGTGCGACTGTGCCTACGTCGAATCAGGACACCTCTACGCAGAAACACCCCGCGACGAAAATCTTGCTCGTGATCATGCCGATGGGTTGTTGACGGCCATCCTGTTTTGGCGATCAGTACGGCGCTGGCTCTCCTGATCCAGAGCGCGAAAAACGCTACGCTGCAGCGACTTACAAAACGCAACACGAACCGCGAGATCGTGTCGTCCGTCTGTCGTGAGTCGATGCGCTGGATGTCGGAGTTGGTTCTAGTTTGTTCGACCCAGGTCACTTCTCAACCATCAGCAATGGAGGTGGCCGATGACACGCGAAGAGTTTCACGCCAAGTGGGCCGCTCGGCGCGCCGAGTGGGACAAGCTGGGCGTCTTAGTTAGCGGCGCAAAGATCTGCGAGGAGTTCATCGCTGACTTCGAAGACGTACTGACGTCGCACGACGAGGCCGTACTGAACACCAACCAGGCTGCGGCGATGACAGGTTACAGCCGAGCGCAGCTGCTGCGTCAGTACAAAGAGGGCAGGCTGCGGGGACACAAGAAAGGGAAGCACGTGTTCTTCCGAGCCGGCGATCTGCCGAGGAAGCCGAGGGGAGGGCGGGCGGTGGTTGCTCCGCGCCCAGGGGTCGCGGAGCCGGAGACACGGGCCGGGGCAGTGCGGCTTGCGGAGAGGTTGGGGATCCGCCAACCTGTCGGACGCTAGCTGGCGGATGTGAGGCGCGCCCCGCCGCACACCAGCGGCGGGGCGCCGTCCTTCTAACGGACGCCGACCCGACTCCAAGCGGGCATTGTTAGCGAGGGTGCGTCGTGGTACGCGGAAAGCCAATGCACCTCTTGGGGAGGAAGCAGATGGGAGTCGGACCAGTGAGGTTCCATCGGTGCCCCGGTTGCCGGATCGAGGCTGAGTCCTTCATCGGCGCGCCCGGCGGCCTTTTCCATTGCCATGTGTGTCGAGGGAACTTCCGATTATCGGAATTCGCATCGGTGACCCGCAGGAGAAGCATCGCCGTCTGCAACGGCTGCGGACGACGGGTTTCGGCTAGCCCCGGCGAACGAAGGGTGGCTCGGGTACATCTGCGCTGACTGCAACAACTACGTCTCCGTCCACTATGGGAATCACCGTCTGCAACCGGATATTCCCTTGAAGGGAGTTGGAACAAAGAGGCCCCGGCTCGGGCCAGAAGGATGGGACGTACTCTACGATTCTTGCAGTCCGCACAAGGAAGGACTATCTCGTCGTCAAACTCCTGCCGGTCATGGCACAACAAGAAGAGGCCCCCTTCCGCTCCGTGAGTGAGAAGGACCATCGTGCGGCTCTAGTTTTTCGCTCCGAGCAGGCAGCCTACATTGGCTTCCTGGTCTGGACTGAGGGAGGCCCGTTAGCCCTGCGCCAAATATTCGTGAGGCCAGAGGATCGACGGAAAGGATACGCGAGTGATGCACTCAGATTCTGGGTAGAGCATTACGCCGAGCCCCTTGGCCGCCGCTTCGGTGTCGAAAGCCCGAACGATCGCACTCTTCGTCTGTTGGTGAAACTCGGCTACGCTCGGACGAAAGGCAAAGAGGTGATCAGCGTGAAGTGTTTCTTCATGCCATCGGGGCTGTAGCGATATCCCGCTCGGGCCACGCGCAAACGCTCCTCCGACCTCCCGGTACGCATTCCTCGCCAGGTCAAGTGTTCTGCCTCAAAAACACCCCTTGGTGCCGCAAAAACGCCCTTGAGTGATGCCCTGGACATCTATACAGTGCGACAGAGCGACACAGTGCGAACCGAGCGACCGAGCACCCCAAAGGGGAGCAATAGCGTCTATGCGCCTCGAGAGCCTACGCATTGAGAACTTTCGGTCATTCCGAGACGCTACAGTCAACTTCCACAACTACACCTGTCTCGTCGGGCAGAACGGAGCGGGCAAGTCAGCGATTCTGGCTGCGCTTAACGTCTTGTTTCGTAACACGAACTCTCCAGGATTGCCGACGTCAGTGCTCACCGAGGAGGACTTCTTTCAAAGAAAGACCGATCAACCGATCGTGATCACTGCCACGTTCGGTGGGCTCTCAGTCGAGGCTTCGGAGGACTTCGAAGCGTATGTGAGGCACGGAACCTTGCCGATCAAGGCCACAGCTGTTTGGTCTAGCTCGTCTCGCAGCGCTGACGTCAGGCAAGTTGGAGCGAGGCGAGTTTGCAAAGACTTCGCGCCTTGGTTCGAGGCGAGCAAAGGGGGAGCGAAGGTACCGGAACTCCGGACTCTGTATAACTCGATACGCGGGAGTCTGGCGGATCTGCCCGAGGCGTCGACGAAAGCTGCCATGGAAAGTGCCCTGAGGTCCTACGAAGAGGCGCATCCTGACAGATGCGAGTTGGTGGACAGCGAAGACCAGTTCTACGGCTGGAGTAGGGGTGAGAATCGACTCCGCAAGTACGTTGAGTGGGTGTTTGTGCCCGCAGTGAAGGACGCCTCAAGCGAGCAACTTGAAGGAAAGACGACAGCGCTCGGTGAGCTCCTTGAACGCTCGATTCGCCAGAAAGTCGATTTCGAGTCTCCCTTGGCCGCTCTTCGACAGGAAGCATCCGAAAAGTACCGGGGGATCCTGGAAGGCAAGCAACCCGAGCTCGCGACGCTCTCCACAGCTTTAGAAGCTCGTTTGCGCCAGTGGTCACATAAGGGCGCTCGGCTGAACCTGCACTGGAATAACGACCCCGCGCGCAACGTAGTAGTTACCTCCCCGCTAGCCAAGGTAGCAGTGGGAGAAGGATCCTTCATCGGCGAGCTGTGTAGGCTCGGCCACGGTCTTCAACGATCATTCCTTGTTGCTGTGCTCCAGGAACTGACCCAGAGCGACGGTTCTGCATCACCCAACCTACTGCTGGGGTTTGAAGAGCCCGAGCTCTACCAGCATCCACCACAGGCCCGCCATCTTGCATCTCTTTTGGAGCGCCTCGCGACCAGGGACGCTCAGGTAATCGTCACAACACACTCTCCGTACTTTGTGTCGGCGCATATGGTGGAGAGCATTCGTCTGGTGCGACGAGACCGCGCCGATCAGGCTACGGAAGTTGCGGATCTTAAGGCTGACAAGCTGACGGAACGCCTCTCGGCGGCGCTCGGCGGACCGCCGACGGCTCCCTCGGTCCTTATGGCATCGCTCGAGAGTATTCTACAGCCGTCTCAGAACGAGTTGTTCTTTTGTCGGTGTCCAATCCTCGTTGAGGGATCAGAGGACATCGCTTACTTGGTGACCTACCTCGAGTTGACGGGGCGCTGGGAACAGTTCCGATCGCGAGGTGGCCATTTCGTCACCGCCGCAGGCAAGACGAATCTGAGCCGACCGCTAGCAATCACCCAGGAATTGGGAATGCCGGCATATGTCGTGCTTGACGCTGACGGCAATCAAACTGGCGCCGGGGAGCGCGCAAGGAATCAGCGCGACAATCAGTGCATCCTGAATCTGCTCGGGCTTCAAGACGAACCAACCTTTCCCGAGAACGCTGTCGTCCGAGCCCGGCTCACCATGTGGCCAGCGAGTATTCATGTTGCCGTGCGGAGCGATTACGGCGAGGTCAGTTGGGATGCTGCTCAGCAGGCGGCCCGGGACAAGTACGGACTACACAGCATTAAGAACAAGAATTCCCTGCTAGTAGTCGCGACCATGGAAGAGCTTTGGACCCGAGGTGAGCGTTCCCAGCTGCTCGACGAAGTGACAAATAGCATCCTCACCTATGTGGATGCGTAGGTCGCGCACCATGCCACATCGGAGCAAAGGGATTGACGTCCTCACGCAGGCCCGCACCGAGCACATCGTGGGACTTTCCGAGGCTGCACTACAGTCTCGACGCACCCCGCACCTCACAAGATTGTAAACTTGTGAAGGCTGTCGCGTCGTACTCCAAGGCAGGAGCGGTCCTTTCCGCAGGCGACGAGGAGCGGGCTCCGTGACCCACATTCGGATTACTGTCCCTGCGGACGATGAGGGCTTCGTCGCGTTTCGTTGCCGCTCTTGCGCCGGCAGGTTCAAGCTGACCGCTGCAGACTGTGAAGAACACAACCGCCCAGATATTTGGTGCCCACTCTGCGGACTCAGGAACGAGACCGCCGACTACCTCTCGCCCGAGATACTAGAGGCTGCCCGGGCGCACGCGGTAAATCTCGCCGCCGAACTACTCAACGAGTCTCTGACCAAGCTTGCGCGTTCACTTCAGGGCACGCCCGGTCTTACGATGAAGACGTCCCGAATTCCCGCAAAGCCGGTGAGTGAGATACGGGCTATCACCGACCTGGCAATCGTTCAGGTCTCATGCTGTGACAAGAGCATCAAAGTGCCCTTTTCATCGGGAGCCGCTCTTTTCTACTGTCCTTTCTGCGGTCAGGCTCAGGACTAGTGACCACGGACAACAGAACGCTCAAGCGATTGTCCCTTGAGTTCAGGGACATCGCGAGCAATGCGCTCCGCTCGAACGATGCGGACGCGAGGCGCAATCTCAGGCGCCTTTTGCCTTATGTCGAAAACCAAGACCTTCTTCGGACCACAATCGCGTCTTCGGGTGGCCCCGTTCAAGACGTCGGGCAGGCGTGGAGTCGGGCCATCGAACACGGCGAACACTATCCCTACCCCGAGTCCGAGTTGGAGGAACTCGGACATCTGCACGCTTTGATCAAGTTCTTGTCCACTGACTCGGGCCAGGATTTCTGGCAGGTTTGCTACGGGTATGGTGGCGTCCGCTCGGGTTCCACTGAAGAAGCGGTAAGCTCAGTACTGCACGAAGTGGTGGGCCGCTATGTGAATAGCCTCAATAGAGTGATCGAACTCGCACTTCTGGATTCATCCGACACACACTACGGGCCAGCGCGTCAAATACAGGTCACGGTGTCCGGTGGGGCACCTCAAGTGAACATCGCTCAGGACCACGGCAGCGTGAAGGCCATTGCCCAAGCTGGGTCCACGCTGCAGGATCTCACGCTGGCTGCCCAACAACTGATGTCAGCCCTATCGACCCAAGCTGGCCAAGAGTCGACAGAGGCAGCCGAGGCCGCTCGAGCGATCAAGGGAGAGGCAGGCTCGCGGTCTCCCAACCGCTTCACAATGAAGGCGGCTGTCGAGCGACTGGACTTGTACGCGAAGGCTGCGACTGCAGCTACTCAGGTTGCCCCGTATCTGCGAAAGGTCATCGATCTTGTCCAACGCTACCTATCGGATACACTGTAACTAAAACGAAGGTCAAGCGAGTAATGGATGCAGCACCTCTCAGCGCCGGTCATCCCTGCCACCGAGAGGCTCCGGCAACCGGCAGACCTGCCGCATCGACGGCGCCAGAAAAGCAACGGAAAGGAGGATTGATGCGCTCGGAAAAACCATGCTCGCTGACAGGGACCTCAATCCGTTCGTCTGAAAAACCCCACGATCCTAGCCAGGAGAGCTGTGAACCAGTTTCCTCGTCTTCCAACCGCGAAAGACTCCTTTGGAGTCTGTGAATCTATCGGACCCCACAACGCGCCCTGAGCGGGACGCTCAGTCCTGCCGACTGACCGATGGACGAATGGAGGCTTAGCCAACCCACGGCGAGCAAGCAACACAAGCGCTCCGGATACAGAGCCACCACTGTTAAGAACCTCCGTCACTTCCAACGGGGCAAGCCTAATCCCTAGGCGCTTCAGCGCTAGGACTCTGACTGCTTCCACTCGAAGTGTTTGGAGCGACGTCTCGATCACTGGAGTTCACCGTACGTGTAGAAGACTGCCCTCACAACCCTGAGTGCTCTCTTGTACTCGGACTTTGCCAAAGTAGGGCTGTCGCTGACATGAGCAATGAAATGGCAGTGTTTTGAGACCGAATGGTTCCGGATGTCTCTAAACGCTTCATTGAACCCTTGGTACGAAACCACAAAGCGATCGCCACGATTGTGACTGAGCTCATCCCTATTTATAGTCACACCTATTGAATCGGGTACGGACAAAAGGATCGTGACGAAGTCCCTTGGCGTTGCTGCTCCGTTGCATGGTGGTGCGTAGGGGCTATTGAACCTTGCTCCGAAGACTTCGCGCAAGGAATCTCGCTCACTTCTCGCTACCGAATCCGCAGCTTTCAGCGAGTCCAGCTGAACAGCCAACGATCCCACCCTCCCGATGACCTTCCGATACCGGCGCGCCCTGGCGCCCTCAAACGAGGCGATGGTCAGCACGACGAACAGGAATGCCAGGAACACCTCGAGCAACGTCGCATTGATGATTTCTGCCGAGGTTCGTCTGCTCATTCGATTTGCGCAAGCTTTAGTCGCACCGCCTCAACGATCTCGTCGAGAACCACGTTCATTTTGTGGGCCTGCCCAGCGGTGTTACCGAGGGAATCGCGCAGAGTCTTCAACGCGCCGGCATCTAAGGACTCGCCGCTCTCCCGGATCCTTGTGGCGAACGACTCCACACTGGCAGAGAACGATCTCGCGGACTGTTCCAGTTCAGATAGTTGAAGTCCATTCAGCCGTGAGGCCGCACTTATGACACCGCCGACGACAGCTGAAGTAGAGTCAGCGAGAGCACGCAGTTGCTCGCTCACTCGCGAGCTAGAAGCCGCTATTGACGCTGCAAGATTGTCGAGACTGTCCTGCGCTTTCTGGGGGTCCAGTCCTGCCGAAGCGATTCTTCGGGAAAGATCCTCTACACTTTGTCCGATATCATCGACCCTTCGAGCAAGGGTGGCGGTTGCCTTACCCACCTGCCCCTCGGCCTGGGCTGCAGCTTTGTCGACCGCATTAGCGGCAGTGGCGTAACTCTGGCCTACCTTTACCAATTCATCGAGACCACCCTGAAGACGCATCGCCGATTCCCGCACCCTACCGTGCAGATCGTTCATTGCCGTCTGCAATTGAGAAGGGTCCAGTCGGAAACTGTCAACGCCGCGCACAGCGGCGTCCAGTGAAGCATGCAAGGTCTCGACTGAGGCCCGAACTCCGGCCAGACCAGTTCGAAGGTCGGTTTCTAGGGTAGTGAGCGTGGAGCCAAGTATCGTTTTCGTGCGATCGTTGACGTGCTCCAAGTTGGACAGGTAATCACGCGTGAGTACCTCGATCCGCTGGTTCGTGGCCTCAATCGTCTCACCAGGCGTCCGATAGAACATCTGCATTACCGTGCGGCCGATCACTCCCACCAGAGTAGTAAAGAGGCCCAAACCGAAGTAGCGGAGGACCTCTGACGTAGACGTACCACCGCTGAAAGGTCGAAGGGACGCTAGAAGCGAAGCGATCGTGAGGGTGAAGCCGAGGTAGTAGAAGGAATCAGAGAACTCGAGTGTGAACTCGTCGCGACGAGCCTCGTTCAAGCCAAACCCCAGATACAGGAACATTCCGGCAATCGGCACCCACCAAAGGTCTGGAGAGACGAATACCGCTACGGAACCGAAGACCGTCGCGAGAGCGTAGGGGACGGCCAGATTCGCCTTGCTCGCCTTTTTCGAGGCTCCAGGTGTCTCTTGAGGAGCAGTCAATTGCGCCTGCTGGAGCATCTCAGGAAAAAAACATCCAGGTCCTGCGGATTGAAGCCCGCGGCTAGCCTGAATTGAGCACCGTTCGCACCCCAAGTTCGGAATCGGTCGGACCACTGCCGGATTCTATCGTCAAGCTGGTGGGGCGTGGTCGCGGTGTTGCCGGTGATTTCGTAGAAGACCGCGAGACAGATCCCTTTGAGGTTCGCTACCGCAGTCTCTCGGCCCCTTGGAAGGTCCTCTTCGAGGTCGCTGAAAATTATGATGCCACGGACGGTACTATCGCTTCCCTCAAGGGCTAAGGTTGCGTATTTCACAGCTCCGCTGATGTCAGTGTAGTCGGTCGGTGAGAGTGTTCGTAGTCGCTTCTCGCAGTCAGCGATATGTTGATCGGTGAGCCTGGGGTCTGCGCCAACGAAGATCCCGGGCTCCGAGACTCGAATCTCGCAAAGAACGCTCTGGTTGAGACCCACATCGCCGATCGTTCCAACGCGATGCAACTGCGGACCAGGCAGATTCTGGTCTTCGCCAAGCGCCTTGATTGATCTTCGTAGCAACGGAATGGCACGGAAAAACGGCGAGTTTGGCGCCCCGGTGTGCATGGAACGCGAGATATCAAACAGATAGAAGACAGTCGTAGGCGCCGGTGCTTCGGTCCTTGAACGAGATGAAGGACGCGCAGGAGGTGTATCCGACAGCCCTGGGCCCTCTTGTTCCGGGCCGCTTCGCGTGTATGGATGCGCAAGTAGCAGGAATAGACCTACCAAGGCAGCGATCAGGGCGATCGGTAGGAGAGTTCCTCTCTTCATTAGGATCAAGTGATCGGCTGCAACCGACGCGTGCGGAGCCAATCCCCAGGGATGGACGCAATCTTGAGAACTTGACCCGCAAGGAAGAGCAACGCCTCAACAACAAGGCTCGCGAGCTCGTACGTGAGGAGCAGCGCTACACTGACTCCTACCAGCATCAGGAATAGCGCATGGTTCAAGGCAAGGAGCTCGGCGTCCAGGTCCAATGAAACGGCCGCGAGCGCAAGTGCCAAGAACAGGCCATAGATCGCATTAAGGAGGCGCGACGAACCGATCAGGTGACCATTGACTGACACCGCAGCGTCGATATAGGCACCAAGCAGAAAGCCAAGGGCGGCGAGATAAAGGACTAGACGTCGACCAGTCCTATCTGGGACGGAGGCAGCCACCACTCCTGCATACCGAGAGGCCAGATATGCGTCCTTCGCCAAGTAGCCAAAGGCTGCAATCGAGATGGCTACTGCCCACGCAGCGCCTACTGAAATGATTCCTACGGTACCCGATTCTGGAGAGGCGAGGTACCTAAGAATGTTGGTGGCGTTCAGGTAGAGCAGGATCGCCCATAGGGAGAGAAGGAGGAGGTGTATCAGCAAGTCCGCTGTCATCTGAGACTGCGTCCGCACTATTCTCTGGGGGCTTGACCCAGCGGTGCTAGGCCCGTTCATCGTCTCTGCAAGAGTGGATCGGACGAACGCGGCTAGGTCTTTCCCGACGACCCGAGTCCCCATCGCCTCGTGCAGACTCTCGACCAAGCTCGTCTTGAACGTCGCCGCTAAGCGCTTCAGCTCCTCGAGGCGAGAGTTCACTACGGCAATTCTCTCATTGACCAACTCCACAGACTTTGCATATGAACCGACGACTCGGAGGATCGCGATCTCTCTCCTCCCTGCCGCGTAGTTCTTCCCACTCGTCCAAAGCATGTAGCCGAGGGCGGATAGGAGTAGAGTGATAACGGCCCCGAAGAATGCGAAGAAATACTCTACGATCGGGTAAAATGAACTGCTCGGCCCCAATCCCAACCGTGCCGGGAGATCCATTCTCGTCGAAAGGAGCGCATATGCCAAAGTCTCGACGGTCATCAGTGCGAGAATCACAAGCCAAGGCACCATTCGGAAGAATCGGACACTCCCTGTGTCGATCTCTGCGGTCTCGAAGAAATGCAAGACCATGCCTGCGGCGACTTCCATGAAGGCAATCAACAGAGCGAGGACATGGGAGGCCTGCAGATCAGGGAGAGGGTATGGGAGGAGGCGAAACGACCCCAGCGTTTCTCGAAAGTACAAGTTCAGCAGAAATGAGTTTGTGGCGCCGAAGGCGAGAGCCATGAACAACAGTAGCGCAGAGAACCAGAAGCTCTCCCTTGCTCTTTGGGCACCTGCTTTGAGCTTCTCAAGATCGAAACCGGTATCACTCCTCGATGCGATGCTCAAGCTCTGCACTACATTCAGATCCTTGGCGATTCCCCTTTGCAGATCCTCAAGCCTAGCGGTTTCCTTTCGCCCAGGGTGTTCCATCACATCGGCGAGTCGTCTCAATTCGACGGCGATTGGCGCTCTTGGCTCCCCTGCTTTGCGTGACCAGAATCGCTCTACTCGAGCCACAATTGACGGGATCAGCTGCCTGTGGACTTGCTGGCGGACTTGGCGGATGGTGCTTCGGGTCGCTTCAAGCACGCGGACGAAGCCTCCAGTGAGGAATGACAAGAGCCAAGAAGCTACCGCCAGAACGCCAATTACAAGGGCGATTCTCCCTACCGTGTAGAGTGCGGCGATCAGCTGTTCTCGGTTCATTTAAACCTCTTCCTTGTCGCGCCCTGCGCAGCCGAGCGAGCTCAGCTCTTCAATGCTGCCCATGTTCTCAAGTTGCCGGCTTCCGAGCGAGACGCTTCAAGATGACGAGCGGGGGGAGCACACAATATGTGGTCGGGAGGGGGGTCGCAAGCTCTGGACGAGCGATCTGGTACCCTGATTGTCGTCCTAAAGCGGTGTCCGTTGCCGGGGAAATTACCGCAACAAGGCTCGAAGGGCCGTTCACACGCAGGATGTTCCACACTCAGACTAGGGCTGACGCGGCTGTAGCCCACGACAGGTTACCGTCACCTGACCCCTGACCGTTTTGCGGCTAACCGTTGAGAAATAGTTGGAGACGACAAGGTGATACTCACCGCCCTGAGTCACTGCTGCGTTCAGGGTCGTCACCGTCTGCCGCCCTGTGTGGAAAAGCGGTGTGACGGAGTGGTTATTTCTCCAGTTGGTGAAGTCGTCCGCGGCGAATAGAAAGACCTCCACGTCCTTATTGGTCCCACCCTCAAGCGTTTCAATCCGCCCGTGCACATTGCAGTCAGTCGTCGAGGAGTCTAAGACAAACACGTAATCGGCATACTTCTGTGGGCCTATGGACACACCAGTGGTGTTCATCAGCGCTAAGTCACGAGGGCGTGAGCGTTCGGCGCGAAGCGAGTCGGCCACAGCTTGCCTGCGGGCCGTCTTGAGAGAGTCTTCCCGTCGCCTTTGCTCTCCTGCCTGAGTCGCCTGAGCCAGGCCCCCGTCGCTACCGCAAGGATGGCTGCTGTCGCCAGCGCGCGCCAAGGCGAAAGTTGATGTCTCCTCACAGGTTCGCGCCTCCGTCTTCGAGTTGGCACGCAAAGGTGCGTCTTGCTTGGCTGGCTGACTAGGGCGTTTTTGCGGCAGGATGGGGCGGAAATGCGGCAGGCCCCAATCCAGCTTCGCATGCCCCAAACCGAACAACCACTGCGCGACGGTGAGTCTCGTCAGGTGGACTGGTGCCTCAAGACCCCTGGATAAGGTGTCGCGGTGTCAGGTCGTGAGAAACTCATTCAGTCGAGTCGCCACGAGCGTTCGGCGCTGATTAAGGAACGCCTTATAGCCGTCGACGCCAAGGAGCGTGAGATCGGTCGGAATGCACTGCGCTTCGAATGCGGTGAGCCCTGACTTCTCGATCATCGGCGGAAAGTACTGGCCTGGCGGCTTGTCACTGATCTGGCGATTGGTCTTGCCTGCGATGAAGCACAGGTTGGCGATGTCATCAGCCTCACGGCCTGAATAGCTACCCTTGAGCACTGCCTTCGGGAAGATGTGGTGAAATTGAAGCTTGTGTTGTGTCCCGGAGTGGCCGAGGGCAATGGCGACCTGCGACCGCCAGTCTTTCGCGCCTGACGCCCTGAATGCAAGGAACATAGTCTTGAAAAGCGCGCTACGTTGGTTGCGGCCTTCCAACTCCTCCGGCGCAATGTCGAGCCGGCCGACTTGCTGGCGAAGACGGTCGATAAGCTCTTGCGCGCCGCCTCCAGTCTTAAGGATCGTGAGGTCCTGATCGAGGAGCGTTTCGCTCGATCCCCTCGAGTAGCGCCCCTTTGCGTTAGCCACAAGTACCCAGTACCGTAGGCGCCGTGACTCCTCTGCAGATAGGGTGTAGTCGCGCCTATGTCCATGGTAGGCCAGCGTGATCAGCATGAACGGTGACGACAATAACGCCGGGCTGTCGATCTCGGCGTTGTTCTTCAAGAAGTTGAGCGCAAACTCCATTCCCCTGCAGCTCTCCGTCCATCCTACTTGCAGCGCCTTAAGCCGCAGGTTACCGACGGTGAGGAATCGCGACTGTCCGGTAGTGAAGACAACAAGGTTCTTGAGGTGTAGTCCCAGGTCAAACTCGAAGCCGGCTTTTGCACACTGCTCCTGAAAAGCTTCAAATGTCTTGAGCGAGTTGCGCCACTTCGCGGTTATCTGGGCCAGCGCCAGGTCGGAGCTCCGCAGCTTGGCCCCCAGTGAGTTCACGCGTACGAAGATCTCGGTGACCTCGTCGTAAGAGAGCCGCCGCTCGAGGACGTCCATCCGGTAGACGTACTTGCGAATGCCGCGCAGATGGGCCAGTCGCTGGCTGTAGCGCTCGTATTTCGGGTCCTCGAACCCGCTCACCCCAGCCCGCCTGAGGAACGCGGCATCGCTGTCGCTCTTGAATACCTCGGTGACTTTCACCCACTGTGGCAGCTGCTCGAGCTTGCGCGTGCCCACCACAAAGGTCATCCGGTCGAAGCGCCTCTGTAGGTCGTCCTCAGTCGAATCGGCCTCGTCGTCGATGAGCTCGTCAGCCTCGTCCTCGTCGTCGCCGTCCTCATTCACCTCGGTCACGACGGCGAGCTTTTCAGGGTGGTCAAGGTTAAAGAGTAGCTCGATGGGCTTCTTCCGGCCGCGTACCTTGACCGACTCGCCACGGATCACAGCGGAGAGCGAGGTGAGGCGCTGCTGGCCGTCGAGCAGAAGTCGGGTACTCTGGTAAGGGTTCGCCTGCTGGGTGATGGCCATATCTTGGAGCGGCACCTCCTCGTCAGTCTCCCACAGGAGGATCGCGCCCGAGGGGTAGCCGCGATAAAGCGAGTCGAGAAGGTCGCGCACACGGGTCGAGCGCCAGACGTAGCGGCGCTGCATCTCCGGCAAGCGCAGCTCGCCGCGCTCAATCATGCCAATGAGTTCTTCGACAGAAGCTTCAGCCTTCGCCATTCCGAAGATTGCCTCTCAAGAAGGTCCCCCAAAAGCCCCTGCCAGCTCCCAACGTGGGTCGAGCCTCAAAGATGAGGCTGAGTTCGGCCGCGTTCGCTGTTGCATGGCCCGGCACGACCGTCGATCTGCTAACACTAAGCTCAAGCAGGCGAACAAGCTGGGGGACTGGCGTTCCTATGCTGTGATGACCCTCCCACCACTAGACAGTCGCTTCCAGAACTCAAGATTGTCGCGCAACCCTCGACCCTCTACATCCCTCCTACCGATGGCCTGCGAAGCACTCGGGATGAACTCTTCGAGCGTGGTCCCGAGGTGATCTCGGGCAAGTACAATCATCCCTACACGGTGCCGCGACGCCATCACACAGAGGCGGCCGGTTTCGAGGTCGAAGGCCGATGGCCTCAACACGCCGGAGAGTGGATGCACAACAATCATGATTTTGCACTCTAGCCCCTGCCACCGCTCGGGCGTGTCCACGTGAACGTGGCCGCGGAGCTCGCGAGGAAGTGACAAGTCCAGGGCGGTGTTCATGGAACGATGGGTGGCGCACAGCCCAATGTCAGCGGGAGTGAGCTTGCGCTTGCCATCATCGTCCGTCACCTGTGCGCCGCGAGCTAGCAGAGCCCTCACGAGGGCTGTCGCTGCGTCGGCTACGTCGATGTCCTGCTCCAAGGGGGGGCCATGATCAGGAGTAGGCAGAGTCATTGCTGCTGCCGAACCGTTCCGTAGCAGATCGAGCAGGCGGTGTTGTGGCGCCTTTCCCCCAGGATCGAGAGAAACCTGCCGCTCCCCCCGTTGCGCGAACGCGCCAAAGTCGAAGTCATAGAACTGCCGGACCAGGTCAGCCGCATCGTGGGGCAGACGCCGCGTGGCTGGGAGCGACCACTCGTCGCGCTTCAATCGGGCGTCCTCGACGATGACCTGCGGTGCCGCGAGGTGAGGGGGCCGGGGTGCTGTCTCCCAGCGGGCAACATCAATCGTCACGACCGGTGATATCTGCCCCGGATCCCCGATCAGTAAGAAGGACTTCGCAACCTGTCCAAGCAACATGAAGTCGGCCCAGGACATCTGCCATGCTTCGTCTATGAGGAGCACGTCGTAAGGGTCCGTTATGTTCACAAGCCCCCACTTCGCTGTCGTCCCGACAACAACACACGGCCCGTTAGGGAGCTCCTTTGTCTCGGTCACCCAGGCCACGCCATTCGGCAATGTCCCCGGCTGCGCAGACCCGCCGGCGAATCTTGTGATAGCGAAGCCACTCGCCATCGTGGCGAACCGCCGGCAGATGCTATCCACTTGCGAATTCGTCTGAGCTGCCACGGCAACTCGCATCTTCGCTGTCCGAGCCGCCTCGATCGCCTCAAGAAGAAGCCAGGTCTTGCCTGAACCGGGCGGCGCCTTGACGATGCCAAGCTTCCCGCCATCGACGACGTAGCGTCGGACCCCAGCCGTCTGACGCTTTGCTTCCGCCTCGAGCGCTGAGCGCGCTCCATCGGCCTTCACTTGCCCGCCCTCTTTTGTAAGGCCTCCACATCTTCGCCGACGTCGCCTGGCAGTTCAGCGCGGCGGCCAGCTGCAGGCGAGTGCGTCAGCCACCCACCGGGAGTCTCGCGCTGCCAGGTCTTTTGGCTCTTCCGGCGGAACATTCCCTCGGCACTGTCGGGCACCAGTGTAACCTCGGTTCCCACGAGGCGAGCATCGTCGGCAGCAAGGACCCCTCGCGGGCCATCCTTGGGTTTCTTCTTCCAGCCGGTGATTTCGATCTGGATCTCGAGCTTGTCCGGGCCCGCTCTCTCAATGCTCCTTACCCTCGCGCTCCGCTTCGGGAGTCCGGCCACGCAAAGCCAGCTTCCTTCTCGGACCCGCAGCGGAGCGTCGTCACGGACTTCGAGGGTCCAAATGGGCTCTAGCCGCCGACCGGGGTCGACATCCTCAACCGCGGTTATGACACCGCGCAACGCGTGCCCCTCCGCTACGGCTTCGACCTGCATCTCCTCGTCGTCGTGAACAAGCGCCGACAGGTACAGCTCCTCCGAGGCTTCGTGGACGAAGTACCGAGACGCTGCCATTGGTGGGTAGCGATCGGTCTCTGGAGAAAGGGTGATCGCAGGACCGTCCTGCTGGTCGTCAATCTTGAGCTCCTGTCGGATGAACTGAAACCAGAGCTCCTCGTTCGACACCGCCACCAAACGATCGAGACCGCTGTTGCGCCGTCTCTTGTCCTTGCGGAGTACCTCGATGGCGCGTTGCGTAAGGTCAAAGCGACGAACAAGCTCCGCGCGAAGCGTCGTCTCGATGGCCCCTGCGTGGCGCGATCTCACCTTCGGATTGTCATTCGCCTTCGCTTCATTCCAGGCCTCCACCGCTGGCTGCAGGTCGGCTCGCTCAACGGGGGGATCGAGACTCGTCGCCACGGCCATCCGCTCGGCTTCGTGCGCGGCGTGTAGACGGACCTCACGACCGCCCCTTGTTTCCAGCCAGGCGAGCAGAAAGCCCAGGTGCGCCTGTCGGACGTCCTCTGCTGGGAAGCTGTAGGCCTCTTGAAGGGCAGCCGTGGCCACGATGACCGTCTGTTGGCCCGGACGCTTGCCTTCTCGGAAAAGCCATCCGCAGACTCGTCCCAGCTTGTTGAGGGTCTTCGCGCGATCACGCTCACCCACCCGCGTGAACGTGTACGCATAGGCCATGAAGTGAAGCATGTCCAAATGGGTGCCGTTGGGCAGCCACAATTGGCGCAATGCCCCGATGTGCTCGGGACCCGTTGGGCTCACGTGGTCGTACTCCGGGTGCCGGAAGTGTCGCAGGAGTACCGGGGCGAATTCGGCCGCCATATCTGCGACCAACGTCCGGTTCCGTCCTTCCGGGACCGTGAGTATGGTCGGCTTTGTGCCGGCGAGGCCGGAAGCGACCCCCCACGGGGCTGACTCCCCACCCATCCGCACAAAGGCTACGATGAGCAAGTCGCGATTGTCCGCGATGTGAACGTGGCGGGTCGACCCCCTCGGGAGCGGTTTCCCTGCGGCCCATGCCCTTAGGCGTTTGACGATCTGGTCCCCTGTCATTTCGCCTCGACTCTCATCCTGCGGACTAGGTCCTCTTCCGCCTCGTCCTTTGGTTTGGTCCCCTCGAAGAGTTCAACGGCACGATCCAGAGATACCTTGCCGAGAAACCGCGCGACATCCTCTCCGAGGACGATCGGGTTACTCTCGCGGAGGGCTCTTGCAAGACAGGCGGGCGCCCGGTCGCAGAAGGACACGCACTCCTGTCGATAGTCGGTCTCCGCAGCCTGAATCGCCGCGATCGGATCCTTGCTCCCCGGCGGAGGAAGACCCTTCGCAGCTTCCTCGAGCTGCTTAAAACCCCGCTCTGCTCGCCACGCCTGGAAGCGGAGGTCCTCTCCCGCACGGACATTCGGGCGGTTGACGCCCGGCCGACTGAGCACGAGAAAGCCCTCGTCGGCTACCGTGATCTTCTCCGCCAGGCCGAGCTCCGCCAATGCCGTTCTGAGGCCATGCACGTAGACCCCAGCCTGAGCGCGCGCCTGCGCCAGTTCGGCCCCGTCAGTGTAGCCTCCACGATCGGGGTACGTCTTGATTTCGCCGACCATCAGGACGGGCGCCCTCTTCTCACCCGTGACGGCTACCACATCCGCTACCAGGATCGTTTCAGGGAGCATGATTAGGCGGGGAAGGCGCACTGTCGCGGACGCGATGATTGCAACCTTCGCTTTTCCGACGGCGAGGGCCCGCAAGAGCTGGGACGTTGCTGCGATCGCCTCATCGTGATCGCGGACTTTTCGCCCGCCATTCATTCTCAATCGAAAGTCCGCGAATCCCTTGGCCCGCGGGGACAGAACGCCTGCCTCGACCAGAGACTCGTGAAGCGTCTTCGCATCATCACGGAACAGGATGCGTTCGAACGTCTGCCCGCGGGCGAGAGCGAACGGGGACTGCCCCATCGAAGGGGGCACATGGTCACCCTTCGTCGCGACTTCGGCCATGGAGATTCCGTGCACGGCCGAGAGCGTGTTTGCCCGGCAACTCGGGTTTCGGGCCCACTGCTCAAAGCGAAGGCGAGTGTCGCGTCGCTCCGGTCGCTCGGCCAGGTCCATCCTCCGGTGTAGGATCTCGTCGCGTGATGCACCAGGGATTACGACACCAACTTATGCGGACAGCGCTGACATGCCGCTAGGGCGCTTTTGCGGCAAAGGGGGGCGAATTTGCGGCATGCCCGGGTATAGGAGCTGCAATTCCAGCCTGCTATAATGGCCCGATTTGCGCGCGTTTCTTTGACCAGGAGTAGCATGAAATCGGTCCCACGCGGCTACGGAACTCATGCAGACTTTCTAGACATGGTCCGGAAGTCGGCAACGATGAGGGCGGAGGCCATTCAGACGGAATTGCGCACGGCATTCGGGCGCTTCGTGCGAGAAGAGCCTGTCCTGGTCATTCAGCTCGCCGATATCAACGTTCACGACCTCGCCCAAATCCTCAGGCAGCACCCCCTGGTGCTAAAGCCGCTGGTCATCGCCGCCAACGTCGCCGCTCGCGCGATAGAGCGGGACCTCGGGATCGCGAACGTCGACACCTACGAGCCAAAGCTCTCGTCTGAGGAGTCTGCGGCCATCGCCGGTTACTTGAAGCCGTTCCTGCCGGCGTCGGTCGCTCTGCCAACGCTTGTTCAGCTCGACCAGGTTGAGTACGTGGACAAGGAAATAAGAGCGCTGAAGGGTCGTTGGGAGAAGCGTGTCACCGACGCCCTATCGCGAGGCAGCAAACGACAGTTTGGGAAACGGAAGATCGATGTGCGGGGTGAGGGCTTCGAGATCGACGCGGCCTTCCCGCCCGACGGCGACGTCCAATTCGCCGTAGACATCAAACGGATAGAAGCGCGGCGCGATTTTCACAAGCGCGTCGACGAGATTGTCAACAAGGCTACGAAAGTCAAGAAGCACAACCCGGGCGCGAAGTTTGGGACGGTCATATATTTCCCTTTCGAAGACCAGCACGCCCAAATTCGCAACCGTCTCGGAGAATCGGCAGTCGACGCCGTTGCCTTCGCGAACGAGCTTGATGAGTCCATTCAACAAGCTGCAACAGACGTTCTGAGGACGTTTGGCGTCATGCGTTAGAACCGTGACATCGAGGTTGAGGTAGAGCGTGACCACACCTGTGAACGCTGGCGTTGACGCCTTCCCCCTCCCCGCTGCAATTGGGGAGTTGAAGGACCCCCAGACTGACCTGCCACGGATCGCTCGTGACCCGAAGATGCCGGCAGTCATCGAGTCAGCAGTGCGCGGTCTGCCGACTCAGCACGACCTTTATTTGCACGACGCTCGCAACATGCGGTTCCTGACGCCCGACAGCGTGCATTTGGTCCTCACGTCGCCACCATACTGGACCCTTAAGGAATACCGGCGTGGTGACGGGCAGCTCGGGTTTGTGAGCGACTACGAAGAGTTCTTAGCAGAGCTCGACAAAGTCTGGAAGCAGTGTTTCGACGCGCTGGTTCCGGGGGGCCGGTTGATCTGCGTCGTAGGTGACGTATGCCTCTCGCGGCGCAAGAACCGGGGGCGCCACACAGTGGTCCCGCTTCACGCCTCCATCCAAGAACACTGCCGCACGCTGGGCTTCGACAACCTTGCTCCGATTATCTGGAACAAGATCGCCAACGCAGTCTACGAAGTTGAAAACGGCTCCGGTGGGTTCTTGGGCAAGCCGTACGAACCCAATGCTGTGATCAAGAACGACATCGAGTTCATCCTCATGGAACGGAAGCCTGGCGGTTACCGAGCTCCGTCAGTGGCAACGCGTGTGCTCAGCGTCATCTCTGCCGAGAACCACAAGAAGTGGTTCCAGCAGATCTGGACCGACGTGCGGGGTGCTTCTACTCGCGAGCACCCAGCTCCCTATCCTACCGAGCTCGCCGAACGTCTAGTCAGAATGTTCAGCTTCGTGGGCGATACAGTGCTCGACCCCTTCATGGGCACCGCTACAACCAACACCGCAGCCCTGCGTTGGGGTCGCAATAGTATCGGTGTGGAGGTGGACCCCCACTACTTTGGGATGGCGCACCGGCGTGTGACTGAGGCTGGGGCGGACTTGTTTGGGAAGGCGGCCGTCCGGACACACGGGGTTTAGCACTCTGGCCCCGAAGCGTCCGCCAGCGGACAGTGTTCTCGAGCAGGCGATCACCAGCCTTCTCTCCCACCCGCCCACGTCAACTAAGCGCCTCAGCGCACTAGCTGACTACCTGAAGGAGCTCTTTGAGTATGAGGGCTTACCCAACGTAAAGGGTGGGTCCGGCGGCGAGCTGCAGGTCCCCGGCCTTTCTCGAACGAAGAACTGGGATGTCGCCTACGAGTTCGCTGGAAAGTTTCGCCTGTTAGTGTCACTAAAATCCATGTTAAAGAACATCAGCGGCTCTGTCCCAAATAGACTTGATGACCTGCAAGGCGAGATCGCGAACGTACAGCAGCTCCGCCCCGAGATCGTGATTGGCTACGTCGTGTTGTTTGACATGGCCGAAGACACCGTGCGTAACGAAGACAGGTCAAGGTGGTCGGATTACTTCGAGGCTGCGCTTCAGAAGATGGCGATCCGGAGAGCACCGTTGTGGAACCAGGGATTGCTCGAAGGATTGTGGTTCATTCGATTCGACAGCCGAAAGACCGCCGGTACGCGCGTACTTTCGCGACGCGACACGGCCCAAGCCCGACAGCGCTTCTTGAAAGCCCTGTTGTGTGAACTCAAGTTGCGAGAACCCGCTGTGCAGCTATTGAAGGAGCTGGACTGCGCAGGCTAGGTTTTGTGGGGCAATAGGGGAAGGGACGAACTTATCTCATGTACCTCTGCAGAGAACCATGATGACCACGTTCGGTGGTGTGCTTCGCCGAGCTCGGCTCGCAGCGGGGCTTACGCAACGGGAACTCGCGCAGCAGGCGGGGCTCTCGCGCGCTGCCGTTTGGCGCCTCGAGGCGGAGCGGAGTCGGCCCCGGCAGGCACAGACGCTAGCGCAACTTGCAAAAGTGCTGCCGGAGTTAGCCCGCGTGGATCTTGCGACGCTGGATCCTCCTGCTCCGAAGACTGAGAAACGAAGCGGGTGATGAATGCTGCTGAAGCAGGCGCGCTGGCGAGAAAGGTCCCGTGGACGACCGTGGTGATACTCGGTCAGCATCAACACGAAGATCCCCGACCCAAGGCCAAGACGGATGGGCATGATCCAGTAATTGCTAGGCCTGTTTCTTAACTACCGTCTCGATCTTCTTTCCTCGAAGGGCCTCGATGAAAAGCGTCTCCTGAGCGCTTTGAAGCAGATCAGGCAGCAGGACGACGATTAGGTTGTGTCCGTAAGCCGCCATGTATTGATCCATCTGACCTAGCGCACGCTGAATGTCGCTATTGCTAGCGGGCATCTTGAATTCAACGCCCACGCCGCCCTTTTGCGGATGACCGATGTGGAAGTCGATTTTCAGCGTGCTTCCGTGCGCTATGGGATGCTCCAAATGCACATTCTCTTCCCCAAAGAGCTCGAGCATTTCCTCATCAAAGGCCTGGTAGAAGTCCCGTTCATAGGTGCCGCGTTTGATGATTGGGTACCATTCGACAAAGGGAAGAACGACGTTCTTGTCGAGAGTCTCGTTCTGCGCTGAAATTCGCGAGAGCCACTGTTCTCGAAACCCAACCTCCCGGTAAATGCGTCGAAAAAGCGCGTCCTTCGTACCATCGCTCGATAAGCCCAATTCCTCGCAGATCTCAGCGAGGACGTCAGTGCTGAAGGACCTTAGGTACGAGACCGTCTGTCGAGGGAAATCCTCAGCCGGCATGGAGAGGTACTTGGTGTTCTCTCGAATCCTTTGCTTCTTCTCTTCGGCCGTGCCCGTGGCGTCCTGGCCTATATCCCGGAGCCACTCAGACAACGCGCTTGAACTCGACGAGCGAAGGTAAACCTCCAGGAGTGCCCTTCGTAGCTCCGGACTCGCGGCAACACTATTGTCACGCATTCGAATCTCTCAACGGGAGGGTAAGCCAAGCGATCCCGCGGGGCTAGGCCCCCCAAAGTTGGTCGACGGGCAAGCTCATCGACATAGATCCGTAGTCGTCACGCCCGCACAGAAGGGCCGCCGGCAACCGCCGACCGGACCAGCGACTCGCCGGCAGCTTGAGCGCGAACGATCAGCGATGCTAATCCCCGGGCTCGTGCCCGGGCTTCATCGGCCTGTCCTTGCACGAAGAAGGGCCGCCGGCGATCGCCGGGCGGCCCTTCAACGTTGCCCCTCCTGGGCTCGAACCAGGACTCTCCTGATCCAGAGTCAGGCGTGTTGCCAGTTACACCAAGGGGCAGTGATGTCCACGCCAAGATAATCTCGTCATCGGGCCTTTGGTAGCAGCCCTTCAGTCACAGGACGGCTGAACAGGACGACGAGATTGATGATGACCGCCGGTACCAGCAGGCCCAGGGCGAGAACCAGGACCCTAGCTGGCGCGTGGGCCTGGGTGGGGACGAGATCCCAACGCCCGATTGCAATGACCGCGGCGATACTGGCCCAAAATCCTGACTCGAGCGCGTTGAGCCGCTCATCGGCCCGCAGGTGGAACCCGGCGGCCATGAGCACGATGAGAGCGAGGCCGATGGCCGCGAGCGGTGTCAGCCACGGCACAATGCCGGTCGCCATCGGCAGCACCAGGCCGGCAGCGCCCAGCAGCTCCGTGACCCCGATGAACACCACCAGCGGACGGGGCAGGTCGGAGAACCCGGTCCACCGTTCCAAGCCGCGGCCAATGAGCTTCGGGGCTCCCGCCGCGAGGAAAAACAGCGCAAGAAAGCCCTGGACGCTCCAGAGGACGACATTCAATAGGTTCATCGCGTTCATGATTTCGCTCCTTTGAGCACTCTGCGGATCGTGTAGATGCCCGGTATCATGGGCAGGATCGCCGTGTACATCCCCGGGAAGTAGTACACGCCCGTTGTCTTGACCCAGTAGTTGTGCATGTCGGCCACGAAGCGACCGTTCGACACGGCTTGGGATATCGTGCCGGCGAGCTGGGGCTCGATCGCGGGCCTGAGGATGGGAAAGATGAAGTGGGTGAACTCCGCCACGCCCGGGCCAATGAAAATGAACCAGGCCAGAAATCCGGCCACGGGCACGCGGTAGTACAGGCCCAGCGCCGTCAGGGCATAGAGCGTCGGCCCGACGAACGCAAACACCATCAGGAACGACCGCTCCGTCCAGCTGATATCGAACAGCCGGCTCATGGCGGGCCCGAACCCGGTCACGTACTCCTCGATCATGTGGACTTCCAGCGCCGCCACCGTCAAGAGAAACCCCGGAAGGATGATCTCGGGATCGAGCGGGTTCTTGACGTACGTCTTGATCCACAGGACCAGCGCGACCAGGCTCGACCCACCCACGATCACGACCGGCGGCACCCCGATACGCCGGTAGCCGGCGGTCATGGCCACCGCGACGAACAGCACGGCGGCAATCACGCTAAGGACTTGAGGTCGTTTCGACGTTTCCATAGAGTCACCTTTCGTAGTCAACGCCTGTTGACTATGTTCGGGTTCCCAGGTGTGGAGAGAGGGGCTGTGCGACAGAAAGGCAAGGCGAAGGCCAGAATCTTAGCCGCGGCCCGCAAGCACT
>WNGI01000844.1_pt1 | contig 24173 bp, 20 predicted proteins | sample 5400621 | NCBI WGS metagenome assembly WNGI01 (sample SAMN13153374, study PRJNA577476) | soil metagenome | isolation source: 20 cm soil or saprolite under Garry oak tree replicate 1 | place: USA:California | collected 2016-06-15 | reverse complement strand
GCTTCCATACCCGCTGCCCGATCGCCCAGCAGATCTGTTCCGAGGTGGAGCCGCCGCTGGAGATGAAGGAAGGCGGTCACCTGGCGGCCTGTCACTTCGCCGGTAAGCTCTGAGGCCCGAATGAAGAGGCTGGCGATCTTCCTGGCGACCGGGCTGATAGGAGCGGCGTCGCTCCTGCTCGGCCTGGCGCTGGACGCCTACCTTCATGCACAGGACCCGACCCTGGCCCACCGAGAAGGGATCTTCACGCTCTCCAATCCGGGCCACGTTCTCCTGGGGGCCGGCATCGCGATGGTCGTGGTGGGGCTGATTGGAGCCGCCTACACGTCATTGCCGGGTGGCACGTGGGCGCGCAGAGGCCTGCTCATCGCCTCGCTCGCGCTGATCGTGGTGTCGAGCGACGCGGCGGGTTGGGCGGCCTCGGTGGAACGGAGCACCTCGACCGCGGCCCTGACCGATCACAGCCACGCGACGTCAGGTGGTCCAACCGGCGCCCAGCTCCAGGCCGCGGTGCAGCTGATCGACGCGACGAAGGCCGCCGTGGCGAAGTATTCCGACCGGCAGGCCGCGATCACCGCCGGCTACAAGCCGATGGAACCCGAGGGGCTGGCAATCATGCATTACGTCAACGCCGCCTACTTCACGGACGCCGACATCCTCAAGCCGGATCGCGTGCAGTCGCTGATCTACTTCAACAGCAGCCACGGTCCAGTCCTGATCGGCGCGATGTACATCATGCCGAGGCTCGGAATGAAGGGCCCGGAGGTCGGCGGATCGCTCACCGTGTGGCACAAGCACGACAACCTGTGCTTTGACAGGACGACTGGCGTGATCGTCGCCTTTACGCACGACGGTTCCGCCAACATCAACGACAAGAGCGGCACGTGTCCGGCCGGAAGCAGCAACCGCAGCACGCCCGAGATGCTTCACGTGTGGCTGATCGACAATCCCGACGGTCCCTTCGGAAGCGACATGGCACCGGAGGTCCTGGCGTCCCTCAAATAGTCAGAGCGTTCGCTCTGGGCGCAGTCGCCTGCATGTTGCTCACCGCGTGTCAGAGCGGAAGCACGCCGGCAACGTCTCATCTCGCCGCCGATCAGACGTTGAAGTTCCCGCTGCTCCACGACTTCGGCACTCTCGACCCGGCGCTGTCCGACGCTGAGACCGACCTCGAGATCCAGCAGAACCTGTTCAACAACCTGGTCAAGTTCGACAACAATCTCAACATCGTTGCCGACCTGGCGACCACGGTGCCTCAGCCCGCCGACGGCGGCCTGACCTATACGTTCCAGCTCCGCCACGACGTGACCTTCTCCAACGGGGACAAGCTCACCTCGAAGGACGTGCTGTACTCGTGGAACCGTGCCGCGGCGATGCAGGGGTCGTACGCGACCAACCTGTCCGCGATCGACGGCTACACCAAGGTTGCGCAGAACACAGCCACTGGTGCGGCGCTTCAGGCCCTGCTTGAAAAAGGCGACCCGTCGGTCACCCTCACCGGCCTCACCGCGCCAGACGACTACACGGTCAAGGCCAAGCTCAGCCTGGCGGCTGGTTGGTTCTTGCCGTCGATCGCGGTCAGTGGCACCACCGGCGCCGTCGTCGACCAGAACGTGGTCAAAACGGACTTCGACAAATGGTGGACGAAGCCTGAGACGTTGGTCGGCACAGGTCCGTACAAGATGGTCTCTCACGTGGCGGACCAGTCGGTCGATTTCGCAGCGGTCGACAGCTGGTGGGGTTTGCCCAGGCCAACTGTCAAGAGGGTCCACGTGGACATCATCAGTGATGCCTCGGGCGCCGTCGCGAAGTACGAGCAGGGCGTCTACGACATCTATGGGTACGGCGGTTTCAGCAACGCGCCCGTTGCCGATATCGTCCGCATCCAGGGCATCGCAAAGGAGAAGGACCAGCTTCTGCTCCGCCCGAAGGTGAGCACGATGTGGGTGAGCTTCAACCTGGTATCCGACGTCAAGCGCCAGGCCAAGGGCCCGTTCTCGCTCGACCAGGGGCAGAGCGCGCACGACCTGCGCCTGGCGTTTGCGCTCGCGGTCGACAAGAAGAAGCTGGCGACCACTGTGTGCTCCGACGTCGCTTGCACCGCGGCCACCGGCGGCCTGATCCCGAAAGGGCTCATCGGCTACATGGGTGACGGCCAGGACCCGCTGGGCAAGTACGACCCGGCCAAGGCCAAGCTGCTCTTCCAGGGCGCCGACCCGACCGGCGCCAAGACCAAAGCCCTGGTTTACGTGTACGACCCCAGCAACGGGTTCAACAAGCCGACCGCGGACTTCCTGAAGGCGCAGTGGCACGACAACCTCGGCGTCGACGTAGAGCTCCAGGCCGTTTCGCACTCACAATTCATCACGGCACGCTTGAACGGGCAGTACGTGCTTTCACGCGACGGATGGAAGGCCGACTACAACTACCCGCAGGATTGGTTCGACAACCTGTGGGGCCACGTCGTCGGCTGCCCGGATGCAAACTGCACGAGCGGCTACGACACGAAGGCTTACGACAGCCTGCTCGACAAGGCGGACGCCGAGACAGGAGACCAGGCGATCGCCGACTACAAGAAGCTCAACCAGATGCTCATCGACGACGTCGTCTACATCCCGCTCTACTACTCAAACGGCGCCTACCTGTTCAAGCCGTATGTCAAGGGAGCGGGCGCAAACAACTTTTTCGAATACCACTGGAATGAAATCCAGCTGACCGCTCACTAAAGGCGCTGGAAGTAGTAATTAAACAGGTCACTTCCCCGCCTGCGGGGAAGGTGGCGCGCAGCGCCAATTGGATAGGTCACTTCCCCGCCTGCGGGGAAGGTGGCGCGCAGCGCCGGATGGGGGAGATCCAACCACAACCCGCGCCCGAAAGAATTAACTAATGCCTGAGTATCCGCGCCTCAGTCCAGGAAAAGTCATACAGCGCGTTGCCCCCGACGCCCGCGACATACGGGTGTGAGAGGTACTGCTGCACTCCGTAGATGAGCGGGGCGAAAATCGTGTCGTTGATCAACATGTGGCCGGCGGTCTTGTCGTCAACGAGGCTCTGGCTCAGCGGCGCCGCATCGGCTGCGGCGACAACCTTGTCCAGGTTGGGATTTGAATAGCACGACCCGGACGAGCTCGCGCCGGTGACGAAGAGATAGTCGAACCAATCCTGCGGGTGGTCGTAGTCGGCGCTCCAGCTCTGGCGGAACAACGGATAGGCGCACCGGCCGTTGCGGTCATCGAAAAACGTCTTGCGGTCCATCTCGACGCAGCCCACGGCGACGCCGAGGTTTTTCTGCCACTGAGTCTGCAAGTTGGTGCAGAGGGCCTTGTTGAACGCGTTGGTGTCATACGTGTAATTGAGGCCTTTGACCTTCAACCCGTTGGGGTCCCAGGTCCTGTATTCAGCCTTGGCCGCCGCCGGGTCGAACTTCACGTTCGTGTCTGCTCCGTCGCCGAGGTAGCCTTCCAGGCCCTTGCTGATCACGCCGCCGGTCGCGGCAACGCACGCGGTCTTCTGGTTGCAGAGAGCATCGACCAGTGCGTTGCGGTCGATCGCCGCGCTGAACGCGCGACGCCCGGCCTTGCCCGCCTCGATGTCCGCAAATGGACCGGTGCGCAGGTTGAAGCCGACCCAGAAGGTGAGGCCGATCGGGACCAGGTCGAGCTGGCTCTTGAGCTTTGCGTCAGTGGTGTACCGGGTGGCCGCGGCGGGGGGGAGACCCTGCCGCCCGTAACCGATGAGGCTGAAAACGCCGGACTCGTACTGGGTGACCTGCGCGGTGGTGTCGGGGACCACCTCGATGTGAACTTTCGCCAGCTTTCCGGTTGCGCCTCCGTACCAGGTCGGCACGGGCTGAAAGTCCATCGACTGGCCAGGCACCCTCGCGCTCATGTGAAACGGTCCGCTGCCGACCAGCGTCTCGGGTTTGGTGAACCAGAGATCCTCGCCCGCCGAAGCGATGACTTTCTGGTCCACCACCCAGAACGGCCACAGCCCCAGCTCGGTCATGAAATATCCGGACTTTTTGGTGAGGGTCGCGGTGAAAGTGAAGTCGTCGACCTTCGCCAGGCCGCTCATCTGGGCGGCCCTCCCAGCCGCGACCGCGTCGTAACCCGCGACCACGTTGAACAGCCCCGCGTAGTCACCCTGCTTCGCGGCGGCGCGATTCCAGCTGTAGATGAAGTCGTCCGCTGTGATTGGATCGCCATTCGAGAAGCGGCCGTCGTGGCGGAGGCGAAACGTGTAGGTGAGTCCGTCGGCCGAAACCAGCGGCTGGCCGGCCGCGAGGTCCGGCACCTCGCGAAGCTTGCTGTCGAACTTGTATAGCCCGGAGAAAACGTTGCGCAGGATGTCGACATCTGCGGCGGTGGAGATGAGCGCGGGGTCGAAGTCGGCCAGGTCCTGGGCGATGGGGAAGCTCAGCGTCTGGTCGGCCGCCAGCGGCTCCGATTTGGATACGGGGTTGGTCGGCGGGCCGACGATGACCACGAGCAGCAGAGCAATCAGGCCGAGCGCTATTCCCGCGCTCACGGGCAGGTAATGCCGAAGCCGAGAAGGTGGCCTGGCTACGCCAGCAGGTGGTGAAGCAGCCGGTAAAGCCGACGGCTCGGGAGGTTGAGGCTTTACTTCCTCACCTGTTGGGGAAGTACCCGGAGAAGCCGGGGGCTCAGGAGGTTGAGGGGGTGGCCCTTCCGGATCAGACAGTGAGGATCACCTTGCCCGTGCTCTTGCCCTCGGCCACCATCGCCAGCGCGCGAGGCGCCTGGCTCAATGAAAGCCGGGTCGAGATGTAGGGCTTGATCTTGCCCGCTTCATAAAGGTCGAGAAGGGCGCGCGTCGCCGGCGCGATGAGCTCAGGCGCACGCCGCGTATAGAGGCCCCAGTGCAGCCCGACCACCGAGTAGTTCTTGATCAGCACGTGATTGGTGGCCGCCTGCGGAATGCGGCCCGATGTGAACCCGATGACCACGATCCGGCCCTCGAACGCGATGCATTTGGTCGAACGGTCGTAGACGTCGCCTCCGACCGGGTCGTAAACAACGTCGGCGCCGCGACCGCCGGTGATCCTCTTGACCTCTTCGACGAAGTCCTGCGTCTTGTAGTTCAGAGCGTGGTCGGCGCCGATCTCGCGGCACACCTCGACTTTCGCGTCGGAACCCGCGGTCGCGATCACGGTCGCGCCGGCGGCCTTGCCGAGCTGGATCGCCGCGCTGCCCACGCCGCCCGCCCCGGCGTGCACCAGCAGCGTTTCGCCAGCCTTCAGATTCGCACGCCGGTGCAGCCCGAACCAGCCGGTCTGGTAGATGAGAGTGAACCCCGCGGCGTCTTCGAAGGTCATCTTGTCCGGCATTCGCGTGAGCGATGAAGGCGCCGCATCCGCGATCTCCGCAAAGCCACCACGTGTGAGGCCGCCGTGGTCGAGCAGCGCCATGACCCGATCGCCGGCCTTGAAGCCGGAAGCGGCAGGCGCAGTCATCACCTCGCCGCTGACCTCGACACCAGGGACGAAAGGCAGCTCGGGCTTCACCTGGTAGAGGCCGGCGACCATCAGCACGTCGGGGAAGTTGATCGCTGCGGCGCGCACTTTGATCCTGACCATTCCATCGACCGGATCGCTCGGTGCGACTTCCTCGAAGTGCAGGCTCTCCGGCCCGCCAAGCTCCCGGACGACCCAGGCCTTCACCGGGGGAAGGCTACAGCCCCGGATCGGGTGCCCGCATGAGCGGCGTAAGCTCGTTGGGCGCGAGTGCCGGCTCGCGCGGCTATCTCACTCGATGCAAGCACGCGCGCGCCGGCCCAGGCGGAGAAAACGCTGGGCCGAGCGTGTAGCAGGGGTCGCAAGCCACAATTTGAGTACGCCGGCGTAGCTCAGCTTGGTTAGAGCAGCGGTCTTTTAAACCGATGGTCCAGGGTTCGAATCCCTGCGCCGGCACCAATCGATTTTTTTTGCGAAACCCGCCGGTCCGAGCCCCTTCTCGCTTCTTATGTCTTTTGAGGGCTCTCAGCCAGTCGACTGTCGTGACCGAGCCGCAAAGCCCGCACTGCACCCTCTTGCGACTTTTGTCTCCCTATCGCCGCCTCCCTGCAGGAGTCGCAGCACCAGGTCCGGTCAATCGAGCGCTTGGCGCCAATGAGCTGGCTGAGGATGCCCACCTCCATTCAACGCAGTTACTGATCGATTTGGTCGGGGCAACAGAAGACATTCAGCGTTTCCGCGCGGATACGTCCTACCAAATGCCCCACATAGGTCCTTTCCGCGCGGAAACGACCCTTGACATAATCCACGTGTGCGTTGGGGCAACGCCTTCTTCTGGATCAGCGTGATTGCATTGGTGGCAGCGATCTTCAGCCACATCTTTGGATGGGAGCTCGTGCGGGACGGCTTCTTGATCGCCTGGGTGGTCTTCGTGCTGCTCGTCGCGATGACCCGCGGGATGCGATGGACGAGCGCTCTCGCATTTCTATCTGTCGCGGCCCTGATCGGCGCCGTCGCCAGCCAGCTCGCCGGCCGTCAGGACGTGCGCGGCTGGTTCCTCCTCGCATGGGCGATTCTCGTGCTGCCTGTCGCCATCTCCCTCCTGAGCCATCCCATGCGACGGCCCGCACTGGGTTTGTTCATCGGCTTTTGGGGAGTGGTGGGAGCCCTCTGGCTCATCGTGCTCGAGATCCTTGCCGTCACACACCTGCTCGGTGGTGAAGCCCTCACCGAATGGACCGCTTGGCCCTTGGCCCTGGTGGGCCTCTGGTTCGTAGCCGCATCGGGTCTTGGTTTCGGAGCCGAGAGATTTCCGGCGTGGGTCGACGGCTTGGGCCTCCTCGCTGGCGCCGGCCTTCTCGCGATCAGCATTTCGACCTGGACCGATGCATCCGATGGCACGACGCAAGGCGTTGGACTCTTTGCCGCAGCCGCTTACGTTCTCTGGGGTTTCGGCCTGACATGGGTCTTGTGGGGAGCCCAGGATGTGACCCACCGCTTCCGCGGCCTGCCGGTCAAACCCGCTCTTAAGACGGCGTAGGGAGCCGGCTCTACTCCCACACGCTCGCGCTCTTGCTTCCGGCTTCGCGAATGGCGCTTCCGTCGACGTTGCTCCAGCTGGCGGCCATCCCGCCCTTCAGCCACTCGCACGAAATCGACAGCGGCCCATCGGGGGGAAGCGGCCAGACCCAGTACTGAAAATCCATCCGCTTGCCACCGCCACTGCCGCCTAATTGCCCGACGACCGGCCCCGTGGGCACCTCGGGCTCGCGGCCCTCCTGCCACGCCAGGTAATAGGCCATCGCTGCCGGTTCGGGCCCATAACCGGAAATCGCCGATTCACGTCCGTCCGCAAATCTGACGCGGACCTCAAACCTGCCTGCCCGATCGGCTTCTGAAGGCGGACCAAAGCCGAAGCTGCGGTGGTCGAGCTCATTCTCAGACCGAATCGCGATCCCAAAGCTGAGCCCGTTCGAGTACGCAACGCAGTCCGTGAGCGCGATGACAAGCCCAGGCTGCCTCGCCAGAACGGTGCGAAGTGGGACTGCGACTCCGAGTTCGGACTCCGGCGGACCAGCCCATGGCGGTGGTCCTGGGGGCACACGACCAGGTAAGGGCGCCCGCGGTGGCTTGAACATCTGCCCCCAGCGCCGCCAGAACGGTCCAGGCACCCGAACCGCGTAGCCGCTGTACCGCAACCACGCATGCGATGGACGGTGCACGCCGAAGCCCGCCAGCGTCGCGAACCACAGCGATCGGAACCGCCAGCGCAAGCTGCCAATCCGGTCCATCCCAAGATCGATTGTGATCGTGCGCAGGGAATCAAGGCGCAGTGCGTCACATTCGGCATGGAGCCTAGGTCGCGTCCTACCATCGGCAGCAGCTCTTTCCGGAGCAGATGGTCGCTCGCCCTCGCCCTGGCCGCCGGGCTGTCCATGTCATTGGCACTGCCCGTACAGGCGGTCACCGACTCTGTGGATCAGTCGCAGACAGTCGGCATCAGCTTCCAGCGTCTCGAGCTGATGGCCCAGACGTTCACCGCCGGGATGACCGGCCAGGTGGACCGGGTCTCGCTGCTCTCTGACTCAAGCTATGCCTTCGTCAGGCTGACTGTCCAGATTCAGTCGGTCACCACAGGGGGCGCCCCGAGCGGCACCGTCCTGGGCTCCACTTCGTACTCGGGCACGCTGCCGTTCAAGACGTTTAGCGACTTCGCGTTCAACCCCGGCGTACCTGTCACCGCCGGCACGAAGTACGCGATCGTGGTCAGCCACAGCGTCGGCACCTTCAACTGGTACAACAGCTGGCAGGCCAACCTCTACCTCGGCGGCCAGCTCTACGTCGGCTGCTTTGGCTGCACCTGGTTCACCGGCGCAAGCTACGGCCTGGACTTCGCTTTCAAAACGTGGGTTGCCATCAACACGAACCACGCTCCCGCACTGGCGGCGGACAACGCCGCGGTCAGCGTCGATGAAGGCACCAAGCCCACCAACACCGGCACCTTCTCCGACCCCGACGGCGACACTGTGTCCATCACCGCTTCCACCGGCAGCGTGACCCAGAGCGGGACCGGCACTGGCACCTGGGCGTGGTCTCAGCCGGCAGGTGACGAGGCCGCCGTCGAGACGGTCACCCTCAGCGCCAACGACGGCAAGGGACTCACCACGACGACCTCTTTCACGGTCGCGGTCGCAGCAGTCACCCCGACCGCGTCGATCTCGTCTGCGAATCCAGGCCTCTCCGCCGCCTCGTTGAGCTCGGCGGCGTCGTCGATGTCGAGCCCCGAGGGGACCAAGGTCACGCTCAACGGCTCAGCATCCAGCCCAGCCGGCCCTGACAACTCCGCCGGCTTCAATTACAGCTGGACCGTCACCAAGAACGGGAGCTCGTTCGGCGCCGGCAGCGGCGCTGCGTTCAGCTTCACGCCAGACGACGAGGGTACGTTCGTGGCCACCCTCCGGGCCACTGACGACGGCGCGATGACCGGCACCACCTCGGTGACGATCACCAGCGCCAATGTCGCACCCTCGGCCAAGATCGCCGGCTATGCACCGACGTCAGGGCTTCTGCTGGTGGTCCTCACACCGAATCTGTCATTGACGTTCGGCGGGAACTTCTCTGACCCCGGGGCGTTGGACTCGCACACCGCCACCTGGAACTTCGGTGACGGCTCCACCAGCACAACGAACTTCGGCGCCGGGGGATCGGCGGGCCTCTCCTCAGCACACTCGTTCGGCGCGGCCGGCAACTACACGGTCACGCTGACGGTCAGCGACGACGACGGCGGTGTGGGCCAGGCGACCACCAGGGTCATGATCCAGACTCCCCAGGCGGCTTTGACCTCCATCTCCGGGGCGGTCCAGAAGCTCTCGGCGCTCAATGACGGGCAGAGGAGCAGCCTCAACGCCAAGTTGAATGCCGCGAACGCCTCGTTGACCCGCGGGGACACGAAAGCCGCCAACAACCAGCTCAACGCATTCCTCAACGAGCTCCAGGCACTGGTGAACAGCGGTCGCCTCTCGACCGGCGACGTGACTGCTCTTCGCAACTCAGTCCACGCTGTGCAGGCCGCGATCGGAACTTACAACCGATTCCTGGAGTGGTGGCCATTGGGGGCTTAGACTGCCGGCCATCCAGATGGCCAGCCCCGCTCTACCACCCGCCGACCTCCTGCCTGTCGGACGCCAGGCCAACCTCCCGTATCGCGCAGTCCGGCTGATCGCTGGTCCCCTCCTGCGGCTCTGCTTTCGCTTCCAGGTGGAAGGCCGCGAAAATATCCCCGAAGGACCCAGCAACTACATCGTCATCGGCAACCACCTGAACTGGCTGGACGAATTCGCCATCCTGCTGCTCTTTCCGGTTGAGCCTCGACTCCATTTCCTGGCCGACCCCACGATCCTCGTGACCCGCAAGTTCCAGTGGTGGATCATCCGCACCACGGGCGGTTACGTACCCGTCGTTCGCGAGCGCCATGGCGACAAGGCCCTCTTCCACCACGTCGACCGATGCCTCGAGCTGGGGGGCGCCATCGCCATCTTCCCCGAGGGCAACTACGGCCCCAAGGAAGGCGAGCTCCTGCCCTTCAAGAAAGGATTCGCCCATTTTGCGATCAAGGCGAAGGCCCCGGTCGTGCCGGTCGCCCTCTCGGGCACGAAGGAGCTCTGGTTTCGGAAGCGGATCCGGGTGGTTGTCGGCAAGCGGATCCTGCCGGAGGGCCATGACCCGGCCTCGCTGACCGAGGCGGCCTTCAAGGAGATCACCAAGCTGATGCCACCGTATTCAGAACCCACCGGCCGGAAACCGCTCCGGAGGCAGCTGACCCACCTCTTCTGAACCTAAGGAGTACCCAAGGCCGGGTCATTTTTGCTAAGGTGCCTACTTCCACGGTTCCTGAGCGGCCTTCTACACGTCTCGCTCCGAGCTCAGGCCTGAACAACGCCCCAGGGGTAGGGCGACTTCAGAGGAGGAGCGGAGGGGTTTGCTGCCGCTGTTTCGTGCGGTGCTGGTTTGGGTCGTGATCCTGGCCGGAGTCATCCTGCCGCGCATGGACGCGCCGGCGGCGGTGACACATGCCGTCGCAGTGACCCAGCTGAGTGCCTTCGACCGCCTTTCGGTGGTCCAGCAGACCCGCAACGAGCGCGTCCAGGCGGCCCAGATGGCCCAGGTCAGCGTGTGGTCGCAGGAGCTGAAGCAGGGCCTGGCCGACTACCAGGCTCAGCAGGATGCTCTCGCAGCGGCCCAGGCTCAGGCGGCGCTCATCGCCGCGCTCAACAACCACCCGCCGCCGCCGGCCTACATCGCCAAGATCATCAGCGACGCCTTCAGCCCTCTCGGGCAGGACGCCCTGGTGTGGGCGATGCGGATTGCTTACTGCGAGTCGCGCTACCACCCCAACTCGGTGAACTCGGACAGTGGGGCTTCAGGGCTGTTCCAGTTCATGCCCGGCACCTGGGCCGGCACGCCTTGGGCGAGCCAGTCGCCGTTCGACCCTGTGGCGAATGCCCAGGCCGCCGCCTGGCTTTACAGCCACTACGGCCCCGGCCGCTGGTCCTGCAAATAGGAGAAATCTCCCTCCCCGCTCGCCGGGAAGGTGGCGCGCAGGGCCGGAGGGGACGCCTTGCCTCCCCACCCTGTGGGGGGTGGCCCGCAGGGCCGGAGGGGACGCTTTGCCTCCCCACCCTGTGGGGAGGTGGCCCGCAGGGCCGGAGGGGACGCCTTGCCTCCCCACCCTGTGGGGAGGTGGCCCGTAGGGCCGGAGGGGGACGCTCCCCTTCTCTACTCTGCGGTGACAGTTATCTCGAGCTGGTAGATCGGCTGGGGGCTCGAGGCGCCCTTAAGCAGCATCGGCTCGTAACCCGCCACCTCGAACCCGTCGGGCACCAGGTCGCGGGTTGCCTCGGACATCAACACCTTCGCCGGCCGCACCTTTGACAGGTAGGAGCTGTTGTTCACCGGTACCCCGATCAGGGTGAACTCGAGCCGCCGATCCGAACCCACATGCCCGGCGACGACCGGGCCCGTGTCGAGACCGATGCCGACAGAGATCGCGGGCCGGCCGGCCTCCACGAGCTCACGGTTCAGCCGGTCGATCTCCGTGACCATCCCGCGGGCGGCTTTGAGCGCTTGGGCGGCGTGATCCACCATCGGATTGGGTGCGCCAAAGACCACGAGCATCCCGTCGCCCTGGAACTTGTCGATGTTTCCGCCGTGCGCCAGGACGACTTCGATCATCCGGGCGAAGTAGTTGTTCAGGAAGTCGACCAGCTCCTCCGCCTGCATGCTCTGCGAGAGTGCCGAGAACCCGGCGATGTCGGAGTTCAACATCGTCACCTCGCGGCGCTCACCGGGCAGGAACATGGTCACGCGGTCGGATCGCGCGAGCACGTAGTCGGTGACCTGCTTGTTGACGTGCAGCTCAAAGAGCTCACGCAGGAACTCCGAGCGCTCGTACTGCCGCGCGTTGTCGATGGCGATGGCGGCGAGGTCGGAGATGGCCTGCAGGAACTCCTTGTCCTTCTCCTCGAAGATCGCGGCCCGGAACGGGTTGTCCACGTAGACCGCGCCGATCACCTTGCCCTTGGTGACCAGGGGCACGGCGATGATCGACCGCAGGTTCTGGAGGATCACCGACTGCTGGCCTTTGAACCGGTCGTCGAGGCTGGCGTCGGTCGAGATGACCGCCTGGCCGGTCGCGACCACCTGCTCGATGACCGTCTTCGAGCCGAGGAAGGAGCTCGTCTTCTCGAGGTCCGCCTCGCCGCTGGACATCTGGACCGACATGGTGCCTGTGACCGGGTCGACGAGCACGATGAAGCCGCGTGACGCCTTCATCAGGGTGATCACGCGGTCCATCACCTTGCGCAGCACGATATCGAGCTCGAGCGATGAGCTGAGATCGCGCGCGAGCTCGTAAAGCAGGTGATCGCGCAGGCCAAAATCGACTTGGGGAGCCAAGGCCATGTGGAGTCTAACGAAGCAATGCGCGATTTCAGGCGGATAAGCCGCTGCGTTGATTCACGCATTCCCTCCCCCGCAGGGAGAGGGTTAGGGTGGGGGGCCGACCCTCATTCCAACCACCGGTAAACTCGATTCCCCATGTCCACCGACGGATCACCCACGCCTGCGGTCGAGTCGCTGCTGGCGCGCCTGAACCCGCCTCAGCAGGAGGCGGTGACCCACGGGGACGGGCCCCTTCTGATCTTCGCCGGTGCCGGCAGCGGCAAGACGCGCGTCCTCACCGCGCGCATCGCATACCTGATCGCCACGAAGCGGGTCTGGCCCGACCGCCTGCTCGCCGTCACCTTCACGAACAAGGCGGCCAAAGAGATGCGTGGCCGGGTCGAAACCCTGGTGGGCGAGGGTGCTCAGAAGATGTGGGTCGGCACGTTTCACTCCACCGCGGTGAAGATCCTGCGCCGCGAGGCTCAGCGCATCGGGGTTGTGCCGAGCTTCGTCATCTTCGACGAGGACGACACGCGAGCCGCGCTCAAGCGCGTGCTTGACGAGCTGAGGCTTGACCCGAAGCGCTATCCGATCGGCGCGCTCAGCAACGCCATCTCGCAGGCGAAGAACGAGCTCAAGGGACCCAACGAATATCCGAACCGCAGCTACGCCGATGAGATTGTGCGCCGCGTCTATGAGTCCTACCAGGAAGTCCTGCGCCGCTCCGGCGGCCTTGACTTTGACGACCTGATCATGAAGCTGGTCGAGCTCTTCAATACCGACGCCGAAGCCCTCGAAAAGTGGCGCGACCGCTTCCGGCATGTACTGGTCGACGAGTACCAGGACACCAACCGGGCGCAGTACGTGCTGGTCAACTTGCTCGGGGCGGAACACCGGAACGTCGTCGTCGTCGGTGACGACGACCAGTCGATTTATCGATTCCGGGGCGCGGACGTGCGCAACATCCTCGACTTCCGCAAGGACTATCCCGACGCCCACGTGGTCCGTCTGGAGCAGAACTACCGCTCGAGCCAGGCGATCCTCGATGCCGCCCACAGCGTCATCCGCAGCAACCCGGAACGGGCCGAGAAAAAGCTGTGGACCGAGCGGGCGGGCGGCGAGAAGGTCATGGCGATGCAGGCCTACAACGAAATCGAGGAGGCGGAGTTCGTCGCCGACGAGATCGAGCGCCTTCGCCGGACGGAGAACCGCGGCTACTCGGATTTCGCGGTTCTGTATCGGACCAACGCGCAGTCACGCTCATTCGAGGACGTGCTCGCGAGGCGGAGAATCCCTTACCGGCTCGTCGGCGGCATCCGCTTCTGGGAGCGGCGCGAGGTCAAGGACGTGGTCGCGTATCTCCGCTTCTGCTTCAACCCCAAAGACTCGCTCAGCTTCGGTCGCATCGTGTCCGTGCCCGCGCGCAAGATCGGCAGCGTCACGGTGGACGCGCTCAACGTCCACGCGCGCGAGACAGATTCAGACATCCTGTCGCTGCTCGAGGATCCGGCGCGCGTCAAGGGCGTCCCACGCGCGGCCGTTGCCCCGCTGCAGAAATTTCGAACGCAGATCGAATCCATCCGTTCGGTGATGGGAGTGCTGCGACCCAGCGAGCTGCTCGACCACGTGATCGAGGTCATGGACCTGCGCCAGCACTACCTCGATGGGACCCCGCAAGGTGAGGCGCGGATGGAAAACCTGAACGAGCTCCGCGGACTGGCGGAGAGCTTCGACGACCGCGACCCCGCCCAGGGTGTGGAGGATTTCCTGGCCGAGATCGCTCTGGTGTCAGACGTCGACGCCTACGACGAGAACGGCGAGGGCGTGACTCTGATCACGTTGCACATGGTGAAGGGGCTCGAGTTCGCGGTCGTCTTCCTCGTCGGCATGGAGGAAGGGCTGCTGCCTCACCAACGGGCCCTCGACGAACGCGAAGAGAACCCGTCCGCGGTTGGCGCCGCGACAGAGATGGCTGAGGAGCGACGGCTCGCGTATGTGGGCATGACCCGCGCCAAAGACCGGCTGTACCTGAGCTGCGCCTTCCGCCGTCACCTCTACGGCCGCTCTCAGCCGGCCTTCCCGAGCCGCTTCCTGACCGAGATCCCCCAGTCGATGCTCGCGGCGCCGAAGGGCAGCGCGCCGGTGGCGCCGCCCCGCCAGGGCTACAAGGAGCGCTACCAGGAACGCCAGGTGCAGGCAGCGCCGGCGCCGCCGCCGGTGCAGCGCTTCACCAGCGGCGACCGCGTCAGTCACCCGGCGTTTGGCCCGGGAACCGTGGTCAAGAGCACTCTCACGCGTACCGATGAGGAGCTCGTGATCAAGTTCGACAAGGTGGGCCTCAAGATCCTCAGCGGCATGCTCGCGCCTCTGACGAAATGAGCAAGCGGAAGAGGACCGTCGACTCGGCGGTCAGGGTCGACGAGCTGCGCGCGTACATCAGGCGCCACGAGCACGCCTACTACGTCCTGGACAAGCCCGAGGTTTCGGACGCCGAATACGACGCGTTGTTCCTGGAGCTTCGCCGGATCGAAGAGGAGCGGCCGGACTTGCTGACCGCGGACTCGCCGACGCAGCGAGTGGGAGGCGAGGCCTCGGACCAGTTCGCCAAGGTCCGACACCGCTCACCGATGCTCAGCTTGCAGAACGCCTTCGACGAGAACGAGATCCGCGCTTTTGACAAGCGCGCGCGCGCGGCTGTCGGCGACAAGATCAAGTACTGCGCCGAGCTGAAGATCGACGGCCTCGCAATCAGCCTCACCTATTCGAAGGGCCGGCTCCAGAGAGCCGCCACCCGTGGCGATGGGACGGTGGGCGAAGACGTCACCGCCAACGTGCGCACCATCCGCAGCGTGCCGCTGAGCATCACGCCGGTCGCCGGCATGCCCGACGTTTTCGAAGTGAGGGGAGAGGTCTACTTTCCGATCGCCGCCTTTGAAAAGCTGAACCGAGAGGTGGAGGCGGCCGGGAAGGTGCGCTATGTCAATCCGCGCAACACCGCGGCGGGCAGCGTCCGCCAGATCGACCCCAACGTCACGGCGAGTCGCGACCTCCAGACCTTCATGTACACACTCGACCCGGGTGGTCCTGCTCGGTCGCAGTGGGAGGTGCTGAGCGCGCTCGAGAAGATGGGGTTCCGCGTCAACAAGCACCGCCGCCGGCTCAACTCGATCGACGAGGTGATCGAGTATCACGCCGAGTGGCAGCGCAAGCGTCACGAGCTCGAGCACGAGATCGACGGCGTCGTCGTCAAGGTCGACGGTTTCGCCCACCAGCTGGAGCTCGGCTTCGTCGCGCGGTCGCCACGCTGGGCAATCGCGTTCAAGTACGCGCCCGAAGAGGCGGAGACAGAGGTCGAGGAGATCGCATGTTATGTGGGCCGCACCGGAGTCCTGACGCCTGTCGCCCACGTCAAGCCCGTGGTTGTCGGCGGCGTAACGATCCGCAACATCACCATGCACAACGAGGCGCAGGTCAACGAGAAAGGCGTGTACGTCGGCGCGCGAGTCGTGATCCATCGGGCCGGCGACGTCATCCCCGAGATCGTCAGCGTCAAGGAACCGAAACCCGGATGGAAGATGCCGGCCAGGTGTCCGGTGTGCGGCGGTGAGGTGGTGCGCGAGGAGCCGTACATCGCGCACCGCTGCATCAACCCTTTCTGCGCCGCGCAGCGACTCGAGAGGCTGCGCCACTTCGCAAGCCGCGGCGCGCTGAACATCGAAGGTCTCGGCTACGCCACAGTCGGGCAGGTCATCGACCGCGGCTGGGTTGAAGACCCGAGCGACCTGTACCGCCTGACCAACGAGCAGGTCGTGGAGCTCGACGGCTTTGCCGAGAAGTCTGCTCAAAACCTGCTCGACCGAATCGCCGAGAGCAAGCTGCCGCAGCTCGGGCGGTTTCTCTACGCGCTGGGCATCCCGCAGGTCGGTGAGGCAACTGCCGACTTGCTCGCGGCCGATTTCGGGACCATCGAAAGGCTGCGAGCTGCGACCGAGGAAGACCTGATGAGGGTCGAGGGCGTGGGTCCGAGCATGGCGCGCGAGGTGTACCTGTACTTCGAGGGCCATGGCGGCGAGCTGGTGGGCAAGCTGCTCGCCCAGGGCGTCGAGCCTCAGGCGGTCGAGGCCTCGGGCGAGGGTCCGTTCACCGGCAAGACCTTTGTCTTCACCGGGACGATGGAGACGATGAGCCGGCCTGATGCAGAGGCTTTGGTCCGCAAGCTGGGCGGCAAGGCTGTCTCCAGCGTGAGCTCGAAGACCGACTACGTCGTGGCCGGGCCGGGCGCTGGTTCGAAGCTGGAGAAGGCGCAGAAGCTCAAGGTCGCAGTCCTGGACGAGGAGCAGTTCCTCGCCCTCGTGCCGAAGTGACCTTCTACTAGACTCCGCCGGATGCAGGCTACCCAGGAACGGGCAACCCCGGCCCAGGCGACCACGCCGCCCTGGGTGTGGGTCGCCCTCTTGATCGGCTCAGCACTGATGCTGTGGTGGGGCTGGTTCATCATCGGGTTTCTTACCGAACCGTCCGCTGTGGGCAGGATCTGGGTGGTGCTCGTGACCTCGTCCGCGTATTCGGCCGGATCAGCGGTCGTGGGCGTGATCGGTGCGATCGGCCTGCTGAGGCGGGAGCGGTGGGCGCGGATGGTGGCGGGAATCGCCTCGGCGGCGATGACGCTCACCGTGATCGGCGCGATCGCGGGAATTCCAGTGCTGGCGGCGCTGGTTTCGAGCCGCAACTCCAACAAAACCTAAGCTAACCGGATGCCACTCTCGAGAGCTGAGGTCCGGCATGTCGCGATGCTTGCTCGCCTCGCGCTCGAGCCCGGCGACGAAGACTTCTACGCCGAGCAGTTGAGTGGCATCCTCGCGCACATCGACCGGCTCCAACAGCTCAATACCGAATCGATCCCGCCAACAGCGCAGGTGGTGGAGGTCGCGAACACGCTGCGCGAGGACGTCCCGCGCCCGTGCCTGAGCCAGGAGGAAGCCCTCGCCAACGCCCCGGCAGCCGTCGACGGGTTCTTCCGCGTGCCCGCCATCCAGGAAGAGGCTTGACCGACCTCACCGAGCTGACTATCAAGGAGGCGGCGCGGTTGTTGCGGCTGCGCTCGTTCTCTGCGTCGGAGCTGGTGACGGCACACGTGGAGCGCATCGAAAAGCTCGACCAGCGGGTGAAGGCGTTCCTTCGTTTCACTCCCGAGCTGTGGGAGAAGCAGGCGGACGAGGCCGACCGCAGAATCCTGCGTGGCGATCTCGGTTCGCTGGTCGGGATCCCGATGGCTGTCAAGGACGTGCTCTGCGTGCGGGGGGTGGAGACCACGGCCGGTTCGCAGATCCTGCGCGGCTTCAAACCACCGTACACCGGCACGGCTGTGTCGAGGCTGTTCGACGCCGGGGCCGTGATGCTTGGTGTGACGAACTGCGACGAGTTCGCGATGGGCAGCTCCACCGAAAACTCCGGATATCACGCCACGCACAACCCGTGGGATCTCGACCGCGTGCCCGGCGGCAGCTCCGGTGGCAGCGCCGCAGCGGTGTCCGCGGGCGAGGCAATGATCGCGCTCGGCACCGATACCGGCGGGTCGATACGACAGCCCGCGGCGTTGTGTGGAGTGGTCGGCATGAAGCCGACGTATGGCCGCGTGAGTCGGTACGGCCTCATCGCATTCGCGTCGAGCCTGGACCAGATCGGCCCGTTCGCTCGATCGGTCGAGGACGCGGCGATCGTGCTCGAAGCGATGGCTGGTCGCGACCCGCTCGACGCGACGTCATCGGATCGCCCTAACGACGTGCTGCGCGACTTCGACGCGGGCGTGAAGGGGATGCGGCTTGGCGTGCCACGCGAGTACTACGAGGTCGAGGGAATCGAGCCTGGTGTGAAGGCGGCCGTCGACAATGCGATCAAAGCTTTTCGCGCCGCCGGCGCAGAGATCGTCGACGTTGCACTGCCGCACACCGACTACGGGCTTGCGGCGTACTACATCATCGCCCCGGCCGAGTGCTCGTCGAACCTTGCCCGGTTTGACGGGGTCAAGTACGGAATGTCGGTCGAGGACGCGCACAACATCACTGAGCTGTACACCCGGACGCGACGCAAGGGCTTCGGTACTGAAGTCAGGCGGCGCGTGATGCTGGGAACGTACGCCCTGTCGACCGGATACTACGACGCGTACTACTTGCAGGCGCAGAAGGTGCGCACGCTCATCAAGCGCGACTTTGACACCGCATTCGAGAAATGCGACGCCATCATCAGCGCGACCTCGCCGACGGTTGCTTTTCCGATTGGTTCCAAGACGCAGGACCCGCTCTCGATGTACCTGTGCGACGTGCTCACCCTGGGCGGCAACCTCGCTGGCCTGCCCGGAATCAGCGTGCCTTGCGGATTCTCAAACGACCTGCCGGTCGGCCTGCAGATCCTCGCTCCGCAATGGCGAGAGGACACCGCCCTGCGGGTGGCGCGCGCCTACGAAGTCGCGAGCGGCGTCAGAACAGAGGTCGCTCCAATTGCCTAGCGATTGGGAAGTCGTGATTGGCATGGAGGTCCATGTCCAGCCGCGCACGCGCTCGAAGATGTTCTGCGGCTGCGCTATCGGAAACCTCGGAGACCCGCCCAACTCCAACGTGTGCGAGATCTGCCTCGGGATGCCAGGCGTGCTGCCCGTCATCAACAAGGCCGCGGTCGAGGCGTGCCTCAAGACGGCGCTGGCGCTCAAGTGCGAAATCCCGCGCCACACCAAGTTCGACCGCAAGAACTACATGTATCCCGACCTGCCGAAGGGCTATCAGATCAGCCAGTACGACCTGCCGATGAGCACCAACGGAAACCTCGAGGTTGACGGCCGGCGCGTGCGCATCCGGCGCGTTCACCTGGAGGAGGACACGGGCAAGCTCATCCACGCCGGCGACAAGCTGCACAAGGCGTGGGAGTCGTTCGTCGACCTGAATCGAGCGGGCGTGCCGCTGATGGAGATCGTGAGCGAACCCGACCTGCGTTCGGCGGACGAGGCACGCGACTATGCGGTCGCACTTCGCACTTTGCTGCGAACCATCGGCGCTTCTGAAGCGGACATGGAGAAGGGTCAGCTGCGAGCCGAACCCAACATCTCGATCCGTCGCGCCGGAACCGAGGAGCTGGGCGTGAAGACCGAGCTCAAGAACATCAACTCGTTCCGCGCGCTGCATCGCGCGATCCTCTATGAGGTGACACGCCAGACGGAGGTCCTGGAGTCTGGCGGCACGGTGGTGCAGGAGACGCGCGGTTGGTCCGAGGCCGAGCAGCGCACCTTTTCTCAACGCAGCAAGGAGTTCGCCGAGGACTACCGCTACTTTCCCGAGCCGGACCTGCCTCCGCTGGAGTTGGACCGGGCCTGGATTGACGAGCTCCGCCGCGCCCTGCCCGAGCTGCCGGGAGCCCGCCGCGCCCGCCTGGTTTCCGAGTACGGCCTACCCGCGTCGGACGCCATCCAAATCGCGGCGGACCGCGAGCTCGCGGACCTCTTCGAAGGAGCGGTCGGCGCAGGGGCGGATGCCAAGCCGGTGGCGAACTGGATCATCGGGGAGATTGCTCCGACCGGAAAGATTCCGACCGCCGAGCACCTTGCCGAGGTGGTGAAGCTTGTGACCGCCGGAAACATCACGCGGGACCAGGCAAAAGAGGTCCTGATGGAGTCGGTCGAGTCGGGCCGCTCGCCGTCACATATCGCCAGCGAGCACGGCTTCGCCCAGGTCAGCGACGAATCCACCCTCGAGGCGGAGGTGCGAGCGGTGATGGCCGCCAACCCCAAGGCGGTCGAAGACTACCGAGCAGGCAAGAAGCAAGCGATCGGAGCCCTGATGGCGGACCTCAAGAAGCGCGCGCCCCAAGCGAACCCGAAGCTGGCGAGTGAGCTGCTGCTGAGACTCCTGGGCTAATTCATCTCGTTACCCCGACGGGCTGGGCTCGTTGCGTACTGCAATGAAGGTCGGGTTCGTCGCGATCGTTCTGTTGATGACGGCGGCGTGCTGCGGGCCGACCCCACGCGGCACCGCCTATCCCAGCCCACCTACCGAAGCCCTCGCCGCCTGGCAGAGTTTTCCCGCCAACCAGGTGCCAAGGCCGATCGTGATGTTCTGGAACTCCTTTGTACCGGCTGGCGGTTTCGCCGGCGACAACGAGAAGATCGCGGGCATGTGCGGCAAGTTCGTGCTGGCTTCGCCTTTGCCGGTACAGGTACCGAGCCAGGCCGTAGCGACGTGGACCAACGGCACGACCGCCGCGTACTCGGCCATCTCGGCGTCCGAGGCTTTCGCCGAGATGACTCACGTCGCAACCAGGACGCCGGGCCCAGAGTGCGTCTCGGTGTCAGCCCTGCCGATTACCGCCGCCCGCTTCGGCGCCGCCCAGTTAAAGACTGATCGCGGCACCGTGACGCTGAGCTCATGGCTCTTCACCGCGACCGGCGTCGTGGGAGAGATGGCCTACCCGGCGTTGGCTCGTACGGCTTACTGGGACCTCGGAACCGACAAGCGGTCGTGGGACCAGGGTGCCGCAGTGAGCGGGGACGCCCGCGTGATGACCTTCACGTTTACGGGCGCTCCGGACAACCCCGGGCCTTGTGGGGCCGATTACACAGGCGCTGTCGCCGAATCTCCTTCAGCGGTCGCAATCGCCGTTTTGGCGATCCCTCACTCAGCACCCGACGCGCCCATCGCGTGCACCGCGATCGCTGCCAAGCGATCCGTGACGGTCGTCCTGACCGCGCCGCTGGGTGGGCGGGTTGTCGTGAACGCTTCGGGCGACGCCGTGACAGTTTGCCCCGACGCGGCCCGCCCTAGCTGCTAGGGTCCAACCCCCGGCGCGAGAGCCAGGTGCTGTAGACAAAGATTCCGGCCCCGATCAAGTAGGCGCCCACGGCGATAACGACGAGCAATCCGCCAACGTGCTCCGAGACCATTTCGCTCCAGCCGATCGCCACGATGGATGCCCCCAGGCCGATGGCGCTCACGCCCTGCAGGCGCGCCACGCCTGGCGTGACCCGTACGACGGGCCGGAGGATCCACTCCTTCCACCAGCCCGGGAATGCGCCCCGCACGAGCAGGTAAAGGCCAATTCCGAGCAGTGGCCCTCCCACGGCATAGGAAATACCAAGGACCACCCACCCCACGGCTGGAAATTGTAGCCAGAGGGCGTCCAGCTAGCCTTGTCAGGTGCCCCTGCCGCCTGACCTCCACGTGCACACCGAATGGTCGTGGGACGCCCCACAGGGTGATATGGAACGCAGCTGCAAGCGTGCCCTGGAGCTCGGCCTTCCGGGGATAGCCTTCACCGAGCACGCCGAATGGAACCAGGTTCACCCCGGTCAGCACTCGGTCGACATTGCCGGCTACCTCGATGCGGTCGAACGCTGTAGGGCGAAGTTCAAAGCTCTCCGCATCCTTTCGGGCGTCGAGCTGGGAGAGCCTCACTGGTTTCCACGCGAGACGGCCGAGGTGCTGGCGGCCGGCCCGCTGGACCAGGTGCTCGGCTCGATCCACTGCATTCACGACGTTGACGGCGGCTTGCTCGATGCGAGCCAGTTCCGTGAGCGCGCCGGCCTCGACTTTCCAGGCGCTGTGAGGGAGTACTTTCGCGAGACCCTGGCGATGATCGACAGCGGCCTGCCCTTCGAGACCCTGGCGCATATCGACTATCCGAAGCGCTACTGGCTCAACGGTGTCGCGCTTTATGACGAGCAGGACTATGAGCCAGAAATTCGGGCTGTTCTCATCGCCGCTGCGGGCACAGGTCGCGTCCTCGAGGTGAACACGACGCGCGGTCGCATTCTGTGCCCCGACATCACAGTCGTCCGTTGGTGGCGAGAGGTGGGGGGGCAGGCCGTGCAGTACGCCAGCGATGCTCACGACCCTGAAAAGATCGCTGAAGGCTTCAAGCTTGCGACGCAGATGGTCGAGGCCGCGGGATTCAAGCCCGCCAAAGACCCGATGGCCTTGTGGCGCCGCTGATCCTCCGTCCGACCGCTCCCGCCCACGGAGGAGCGGCGGTCGCCCGCGATGACGAAGGCAGAGTGTGGCTCGTCAACTACGCATTGCCAGGCGAGGTCGTGGAAGCGGAACCGCGTGGCCGTCAGGGCGGTGTCGCCGTGGCGGCGGCAACGCGGGTCATTCAAGCCTCGCCGCACCGGATGGCCGCTCCCTGTCCTTACTTCGGTGAATGCGGCGGCTGCCAGCTCCAGCACGCCGCCTACTCGCACCAGCTGGAGATCAAGCGCCAGGTGGTAGAGGAGGCGTGGTCGCGGGCCGGCTTGCGCCTGCCGCCGGACACGCCGGTGCTGGGTATGGACGACCCATGGCGCTACCGGATCCGCGGTGAGTTCGAGGCGATCTCCAGCGGGGGCGCCTGGCGCTTTGGCTTTCACCGGCTTCGCTCGCACTCGGTGCTGCCGATCGATACCTGCCCGATCCACGACCGGCGAATTGAGCAGGCCCTCCCCGCATTTGCCCAGGCCGCAAACGAGATGCAGCTGAAGGACCTGCAGAACATCCTGCTCACGGCGCAGCCGACGGGGGACGGCTTGCTCTGGCGAATGCGACATCGCGGTCGCCCGCCCGCGTGGCCGCGAGACGAGTTCGCGCACCGGGTGGCCGAGCTGCTGCCGGACCAGGTCCTGCTGGACGATGCGATGTCGCTGGAGTTCTGGGGCCTCACGTTCAGGGTGCGGAGCGATACCTTCGTGCAGACCAACTACCGCCAGATGCTCGTGCTGTACCGGACCGCGCTCGACATGCTGGCCGCGAAGCCGGACCACCGTGTGCTCGACCTGTACGCAGGGATAGGAACCATCTCGGTCGCCGTGGCGAGCAGTGGCGCGACTGTTACTGCGATCGAGGAAATCCCGAACGCGGTGCAGCTCGGCCGCCTGAATGCGCGGATCAACTCCGCCAAGGTGGACTACATGCCGGGAAAGGTCGAAACGGTGCTGCGCCAGATCAGGCTCGACCAGTACCAGGGCGCGATCCTCGATCCGCCTCGCGCGGGATGCGAACCGGCCGCGCTCTCAGAGCTGATTCGGCTGGGAGTGCAGCGCCTCATTTATGTGTCATGCGAGCCGTCCACCCACGCGCGCGACCTGATCGCGCTCGTGCGGGGCGGTTACCGGGTAAGGCGAGCCGCGATCGTGGACATGTTCCCGCAGACCTACCACATCGAGTCGATCGCCCTGCTCGAGCGAAGCTAAGTTCGAGTGCCAGGTCACGCGGGTGCCGGCCCCGGCGGGAGTCCCGCTCGTGCGAAGCCCGCGAATGCACGCTCCGGCGGGTTCAGCGGTCGACGAACGCTAACCGCCTAGAAGGCGTCCAGGCTGTGCCCTAGCTTCAAGAGCGCCAGGCGCATGCGACCCGGTCTCATTTGCCTGACCATGAACGCCAGCAGAGGCTTCAGAAGGGGCACGGAACTCTCAACGCGGGCGGAAGCATAGGGTTACGAACCAGGGGAACACAAGCCCTTATTGGAGTTGGTGGACGAACTCGGCCAGCCTACCGACCCCTTCTCTGAGATCGGTGTCTGAGCTCGCCAGGCTGATCCGGACCGCCCCAGCGGCCACCTCCCCGAACGCAGTCCCAGGGGCGACGGAAACGCCCTGCTCGCGGAGGAACTTGAAGGCGAACTCACGCGCCGGCATTCGGGCGCGCGAGATGTCGGCCATGCAGTAGAAGGCGCCGGTCGGCTCGTTGATCAGCATCTCTGCTTCTTTGAGGATGTCGACCACGACGTTTCGGCGGTGCCGGTA
>WNGI01002968.1_pt1 | contig 24188 bp, 15 predicted proteins | sample 5400621 | NCBI WGS metagenome assembly WNGI01 (sample SAMN13153374, study PRJNA577476) | soil metagenome | isolation source: 20 cm soil or saprolite under Garry oak tree replicate 1 | place: USA:California | collected 2016-06-15 | reverse complement strand
GGGACGAGCAGCACCGGTCCGGGCAGGTTCGGGGCGACGGCCCGGCGGGTGCCGCCGCTGCTGCTGCTGGCAAGCGCCACGACGGCCGCCGTGACGCCGGCCACCAGCACCGCCGCGAGCAGGCCGAGCAGCAGGCGGCGACGGGCCGGCGCGAGAGAGGCGAGCACCTGAACATGGTGCCTGCCAAACGCTGTGGAAAGAGCGGGTTACGGTCACGTTTCGCATCGTGACGTCCGGCGGCGTGGCGCGCCGGCGGCGCATACCCTGCAGGCAATCCCGCCCCGTCACGCCCAGGAGGCAGCCTTGGCCATCCGCATCCTCGCCGGCCCGAACTCGAAGAAGCGCAAGGTCCAGCTCGTGCTGCCCGACGACGTCCACGACGGTCCGGTGTCGGCGGTCGGGACGTTCAACGACTGGACGCCGGGCAAGCACAAGCTCGTGCGCCGCAGCAACGGGACGCGCAGCGTCACGCTGATGGTGCCGGCAGGGCAGGAGTTGCGGTTCCGCTACCTCGGCTCCGGCGGGCGCTGGTTCGACGACCCGGACGCTCAGGACGGGGTCATCCGGCTCTGACTGCCCGCCGGGCAAGCTCGTCGAGCAGGAGCGTCTCGGCGACACACGCTCGCTCGAAGTCGCCGAGGTCGAGGCTCTCGTCGACGCCGTGCGCGCGGCAGTCGGGGTCGGCGCCGGCGCTCACGACCAGGATCGCGGCCTTCGGGAACGCGTCGGCGAACTCCGCGACGAACGGGATCGTGCCGCCGATGCCGAGGTCGGTCATCGGCGCGCCGTACGCCTGCCCGTACGCCGTACGTGCGGCGTCGAACGCCGGGCCCTGCGCGTCGATCGCGTACGGCTGGCCGAGGTCGGCCCCGGTCACGGTCGTCTGGACGCCCCACGGCGCGTGCTCGCGCAGATGTCTCACCAGCGCCGCCTGGGCGCGTCGCGCCTCGTCGCCCGGCGCGATCCGCACGCTGACCTTCGCCCGCGCAACCGGGACGAGCGTGTTGGACGCGTCGGCAACCCGTGTCGCGTCGAGGGCGAGCACCGTCGCCGACGGCTTGTTCCACAGGCGGTCGGCGATGCTGCCCGTGCCGATCAACCCGACACCGCCGAGCATGGCCGACTCGGCGCGGAACCGCTCCTCCGGGTAGTCGAAGTCCGACGGCGCTGCCGTGACCAGGCCGTCGATCGCGACGTCGCCCCGCTCGTCGTGCAGGGTCGCAAGCAGCCGGCACAGTGCGGTGAGCGCATCAGGTGCCGCGCCGCTGAACGAGCCGGAGTGCCCACCATGCGCCAGCGCGCGGACCTCGACGATGCATGATGCGATGCCGCGCAGGCTGGTGGTCAGCGACGGCCTGCCGAGATCGAAGTTCTCCGAGTCGGCGAGCACGATCACGTCGGCGGCCAGCTTGTCGCGATGGCGGTCGAGCAGGGCGCCGAGCGTCGGTGAGCCGATCTCCTCCTCGCCTTCGACGAACACGGTCACGCCGACCGGCGGACGTCCACCGAATGCCCGCAGCGCCGCGAGGTGCGCGGCCACGCCGGCCTTGTCGTCGGACGAGCCACGCCCGTAGAGGCGGCCGTCGCGCTCGTCCGGCTCGAACGGTGCGGTGGCCCACGCGGCCGGGTCACCGGTTGGCTGCACGTCGTGGTGCGCGTAGAGGAGCACGGTCGGCATGCCGGCGGGTGCCGGGTAGGTGGCCACCACGGCGGGCTGGCCACCCTCGACGTCATCGAGGATCTCGACATCAGCGGCTCCGGCGGCCCGGAACAGGCTGGCGGTCAACATCGCGGAACGGCGGACGTCGGCCGCGGCGGCGGGGTCGGCGCTCACCGACGGGATCCGGATCAGCGCGTCGAGATCGGCCCGGACGGCCGGGAGCACCGCGCGCACAGCAAGCTGGAGATCAGTATCCGACATGCGCCAAGCCTTGCAGCAAAAGCAGGCCCTGCCCGCCCGTCATCTCGGCGAGCAGCCTGTCGTTGCGCGCCTCGGCGGGGCTGAACCAGGTCAGCTCCAGCGCGTCCTGCTGCGGCGCGCAGTCGCCCTCGACCGGGACGACGTAGGCGAGCGACACGGCGTGCTGGCGCGGGTCGTGGAACGGGGTGACGCCCGGCGTCGGGAAGTACTCCGCGATCGTGAACGGCTGCGGCGAGGCCGGGATGCGGGGCAGGGCCAGCGGGCCGAGATCCTTCTCCAGGTGGCGCAGCAGCGCCGAGCGAACCTTCTCGTGGTAGTGGACGCGCCCGGACACCAGCGCCCGGGTGATCCGGCCCTCGCTGGTGGCGCGCAGGAGCAGGCCGACCGCCGTCACGATGCCCTGCTCGTCGACCCGCACCGGGATCGCGTCGACGTACAGGATGGGCATCCGCTGCCGGGCGGCCTCGAGCTCCTCGGGCGCCAGCCAGCTGCTTTCTGACTGCGGTGTCGTCTGGGTCATGCGCTCTTTCTAGCGTCCCGGCGTCCACCGCGCGATCGCGATCATGGGGGCACGTCCGGCAACCGCCGGCCGACCTCGCGGTACTCACGCGCGGTCGCCGCCTGGACGTGCCGCGCGAAGCGGACACGGTCCATGATCACGTCGCGTTTGCCGGCGCCGCCCCGTCCGCAGGAGTGGTCAAACGCGACATGATCAACGCTGACGCGGGCTCAGCCGGCGGCGCCGTCGTCGGGCAACCGCCGGCCGAGCTTGCGGTACTCACGCGCGGTCGCCGCCTGGACGTGCCGCATGCCCAGCAGCTCGCCGGCGCTCGTCGCGTCGTAGGCCGCGGCGAGCACGATGTTGCGGATGTCGCCGCCGGTGAGTTCGACCGAGTGGGACAGCCTCGCGATGTCGACCGGGTCGGCGTCGTCGGTGCCGCCAACCTGATCGAGGTGCTGCTTCCAGAGCAGGTGCCGCGTCGGCTCGTCCGGATCCGGGAAGTGCACGATGAACTGCATCCGCCGCGAGAACGCCGCGTCGAGGTTGCCGCGCAGGTTCGTCGCGAGCACCGTGATGCCGTCGAAGTGCTCCATCCGCTGCAGCAGGTAGCTGACCTCCTGGTTGGCGTAGCGGTCGCGCGCATCGCGGACTTCAGAACGCGAGCCGAACAGCGCGTCGGCCTCGTCGAAGAAGAGCACCACACTGCGGCTCTCGGCTTCGTGGAAGATCCGCTCCAGGTTCTTCTCGGTCTCGCCGATGTACTTGTCGACGATCGCGGACAGGTCGACCTGGAAGAGCTCGAGGTTGAGCTCCTCGGCGACGACGTGGGCCGCCAGCGTCTTGCCGGTGCCGGGGCCGCCGGTGAACAGTGCGGTGATGCCGCTGCCCTTGCCGCCCTTGCCGTGCACCGGGCCGCGGGCGAGAACCTCGTCGCGATAGGCCGCCCAGGCGACGAGCCGGTGCAGCTCGGCCACCACGTGCTCGGGCAGGACCAGGTCGGCGAATCCGGCGACGGCCGCGTGCGAGCGGGCGGCCGTACGTCCCGATCCCGGGCCCCAGGTGTTGGCCAGCGCCCGGGCGGCGTCGCGGACGAGCGCGATGGTCATCGGCTCGTCGCGTGTCGCCGACAGCAGCCTGGCGTGGCGTGCCGTGGCCACGATCTCCTCCGGGGTCAGCCGCAGGCTCAGCAACTCGGCCCGTCCCTCGTCGCCGGGCAGCTCGCCGAGTGCGGCCTGCCAGATTCGGGCCCGGTCGGCCGGAGCCAACGTCGGCGCGTCGACGGTCAGCGGCGCGGCGCGCATCGCGGCCGGCTGCCAGGGATGCGTGCCGACCGCGACCACCGGTACGGAGCAGCGCGCGAGCACGTCGAACGCCTGGCCGGACGCGAGCACCTCGGCACCGGAGACGACAAGGCCGCGTGCGGTGAGCGCCGCCTCGCGAGTCGCCGCCCGGACGGCGTCGACGACGGTCTCGGCCGGCGCGTGTCGGCGCAGGTCGACGACCAGGCACCGCAGGCCCAGCTCGGCGTACGCCTGTGCAGCGACGGCCACTCCTGCCGTGCCGAGCGGTGCGCGAATCCACACCAGCCCCGCGTCGGCGGCGAGCGCCCGGGCGACGAGACGAGCCTCGGGCGCGTCGAACGGCTCGGCGTCGACCTGCATCGCGGCGACCGTCGGATCCGGGGTGTCGTCGCCGGCGAGGTGGGCGACGACCCGGTCAGCGGCGCGCAGCGTCCGGCGCAGCCACGTCGCGTCGCCACCGACCTCGATCAGGCCCTGCCACCGCAGCGGCGCCGCCGGGCCGAGCCGGCTCAAGCCGTCCGCGGATGCGGTGGGCACCCCGCACAGCTCCAGGGCAAGGGCCACGGTCGGACGCGACGACGCGGTCTCGCCGCCGAGCAGGCCGAACGCCAGGCCGATGTTCGCGTCGAGGTCGGCCGCCGTGGCGACGAGCAGCAGCTGTAGTTCCAGGGCGTCCAGGCCGAAGAGCTGAGCCAGCGCAGCCGCCCGGTCGCCCGGATCGTCCGAGGGCGCCTCGCAGTCGGCGTAGTCGGCCTTGAGCGCGCTCAGCACGGCGTCGGCCAGCGCGGTGTCGGCGAATGCGGCGCTGCCCGAGCGTCGCGAGGCGGCGCTGCTGAGCTGTCCGGCGAGCCAGGCGAGTCGCTCACGCACCGGCGGCCTCCGCAGCGATCCCAGCCCGGTGTGAAGCTCGGGTTGGACATATCAGGTCTAGAGCTTACGATCTTGATCACGGGGAATCTAACTGCGATTTGACGTGTCCGCCAGCGGGCCGCGTCTGCGCATGACCGCTAGCGCCGAGGAAGGCGACGTGCTGATCCCCGTGGTCGAGCAGGGCGTCGAGGCGCTCCTGCGCGCCGCGTTGCCGCTGCGCAAGGAGCTGGGCGACGTCTCGTTCGACGCGCCGACCGGATCCTGGTCGGCCCAGCTGTCGCGGATCACGGTGGACCTGTTCCTGTTCGGGTTGAGCCGCAGCTCCCAGCCCGCGCGGCCCACACCGGGACGAACCGGTCAGGACGGCCGGGCTGAGCGTCGCCGCCCACTGCCGATGATCGAGCTGAACTACCTGGTCAGCACCTATGCCGGGACGACCCGTGACGAGCACCAGCTGCTGTCGGACGTGTTCACCTGCTTCATCGTCAACCCGGCCCTGCCGGCGGAGTTCCTGCCGCGTCCGCTCGACTGCACGGTGCAGCTCACGGTGGCACCGCAGGACCACGGCCGCGCGAAGGACGTCTGGTCCGGCGTCGGCGGCACGCTGCGGTCGTCGTTCGAGCTGGTTGTCACCGCCGCCCTCGAGGGCCTGCCGTGGGAAGCGGTGCCGCCGCGCGTCGAGCGCATCGAGGCGCTCGCCGCGCCGATCCCCAACCGGCCGATCCCCAACGGGCGGGGGTAGCCCTCGTGCGGGTCGCATCCGAGACGAGCCTGCTGGACGTCCAGCCCGGCGACACGACCGAACTCGTCGTCGAGATCGTGAACACGAGCGAGGTCATCGACGGTGTGTCGACGCGGGTGATCGGCCTGCCCGAACCGAGCGTCACGAGTTCGCCCGCCATGCTGCCGCTCTTCCCGCAGACGAGCGGTCACGTCACGCTGTCGCTCGCCGTGCCTGGCACCCATCCGGCTGGGCAGCACTCGTTGACCGTCGAGGTGATCTCGCACGGCGCGGGCGTTGCGCCGCAGTACCTCGACCTCGACCTCGTGGTCGCGCCGCGCCCGGCGATGACCATGGCCACCCGGCCGCGGATGGTGCGCGCTCACCGGCAGGCACGGTTCGTCCTGGAGATCACGAACGCGGGCAACCTGCCGCTCGACGTGACCTTGCAGGCCGTCGACGTCGACCGGTCGTGCGTCGCTTCGTTCGCGCCGGACCAGCTGCGGATCGTGGCGGGTGCGGTCGCACCGGTGCTGCTCACGGTGTCCGGCCCGCGGATGATCTTCGGCGCGGAGCTCGACCGGACGATCACCGTCCAGGCCCTGGCCCGCAGCGTCGAGGACGCCGGCCCGCGCGCCGCACCCGACGCCGAGCCCGACGCCGAGCCCGACGCCGCGCCCGAGGCGCCGATCACGCAGGAGACCACGGTCCGCCTGCGACAGCATCCCCGTATCACGCGTGGCCTGCTCACCGCACTGATCCTGGCCAGCATCATCGTGCTGTGGGCCGCTGTGTTCCTGCTCGGCTTGAACAAGGTCTTCTCCGGCGACCCGATGACCAAGGCCGTGCCCGCGTCGTTCTTCGCCGCGGGTAACGACGCCGGCGGCGGCGGCTCCGGCGCCAACTTTGCCGGGGTGCAGGTCGCCGAGGGCGCGGCGCCGGCCGGTGCGTTGCCGAAGAACGGGCAGCTGCCCGCGGGCGTCGGCGGTGGGATCAGCGGCCAGGTCATCGCCGCAAGCGATCACCAGCCGGTGGGCCGCATCCTTGTCGAGGCGCTGCGTGACTCGCCGGACGGTCTGCAAGTCGTCAGCTCGGCGGCAACCCAGTCCGACGGCACATACGCCCTGGCCGGGCTGTTCCCCACCGACTACTTCGTGCGGTTCAGCGCGGCCGGATACCGGGCCGTCTGGTACCCGGCCGGCCCCTTCCAACTCGGCGCCAAGACAGTCGCCGCCGTGGCGCAGAGCGTCAGCGACGGCATAGACGTCACCATCACCGGCAACCCGGCGAGCATCTCGGGCACGGTCGACCCCGGTGACACGCTCACGCCGGTGCACACGACGGTGGTCGCTCGCTCGCTGGAAGGCGCAGGCGGCACGAAGCCGGTTGCGACGACCACGACGTCCGCCGGCGGCACGTACAAGCTGCCGAACCTGCCGGCCCCGGGCAAGTACGAGCTGACGTTCACCGCGTCCGGCTACGAGCCGACCACGATCGTCGACACCGTCGCGGGCGGGCAGCAACGCCTCGAGCCCACCGTGCAACTCGCCGTCGGCGTGGGCGAGATCAGCGGCACGGTCACCGACGGCACGGCCCCGCTCGGCGGCGCCGCGATCAGCACGACCGTAGGCGGCAAGGCGCTCACCCTCACGACGCCCACAACGGGCACGGTCGGCGCGTTCCTGCTCGGCAACCTGCCGACACCGGCCACGTACGTCATCACGTTCAGCCGCCCCGGATACGGCACCCAGACCCAGGTCATCGACCTCTCGGCCGGGCAGAACCGCAATGCGCTCAAGGTGGCGCTCGCGGCCGGTACCGGCAGTGTCAGCGGCCGGCTGGTCGGCAGCGACGGCAAGGGGCTCGGCGGAGCGACGGTGACCGTCGGCGGCGCAACCACGGGCCCGACCTCGCCGAGCACGGGCACCGCCGCCCCGGTGCCGACCACGACCACCCTGACGTCCGGCGCGGTCGGCACGTTCGCCATCAACGGGCTGGCCGCACCCGGCTCGTACACGCTGACGTTCACGCTCGCCGGCTTCGCACCGGCCACGGTGCCCGTGACACTGACGGCGAGCGGGCCGCCGTCGACGGTCAGCGTCACGCTCTCGACTGAGCTCGGCCGCATCAGCGGGACGGTGACCAGCGCGGACGGCGCGTACGTGGGCGCGACGGTGACCGCCACCGATGGCACGCGGTCGTGGAAGGCGACGTCCACGAGCTCGGGTGCCGGCCTGCCCGCGGGCGGCTACATCATCGACCAGCTGCAACCCGGCACGTATGCCGTCACGGTCACCGCACCGGCGCTGGCGCAGCAGACCGCCCTGGTCACCGTCGTCGCCGGCGCCACCACCACGCGCAACCTGCGGCTGGGCGGCTGACATGCGCGTCGACGTCTCTCCTCGCCGCGCGGATGTCACGCCCGGCCAGCCACTGGTCGTCACCGTCACCATCACGAACACCGGCCTGGTCATCGGCGGCTATGTCGTCCGGATGCTCGGCGCCGACCCGGGCTGGGTCGCGCTGGACACCGACCAGGTGTCGCTGTTCCCGGACGAGACGCGCACCGTCACCGCGACGGTGACCGTGCCGGCAGGCATCCCGGCCGGGACGCGGCGGATTGCCGTACAGGTGCGTGAGCTGACGCCGCCGGAGTCGAGCACCGTCGCCGAACTCGACCTGACCGTGCCCGCGGCGCCGTCCGTGCAGGTCCGGCTGGACCCCCTCGCGGTCACCGCCGGCCGGCGCGCGACGCTCAGCCTGGTTGTTGAGAACACCGGCAACACCCCGGTGTCGCGGCGCTTCGAGGGTGACGACCCGGAAGGCAAGGTCGAGTTCGCGTTCGAGCCCGAGACCGTCGCGCTCGCGCCGGGCGAGCATGCCGTGGTCGACCTGCGCGCGAAGGCCAGGCGCCCGTTCATCGGCTCGCCCGCGGTGCGCATCCTCGGCATCCACCTGGACGAGATCTCGGCCAACCCGTTCTTCGACGACGCCGACCCCGAGCATCCTGTCGCCCGCGGCGAGCAGGCAGCGGCGGCGACCGGCACGTTCATCCAGCGGCCCGTCCTGTCCCGCGGCCCGATGGCGTTGCTCGGACTGCTGGTCGCGGTGTCGGTGTTCGCCGTGGTGATCACGATCGCCATGTCGCGACTGGTCGGCGCGTCCACGGCCGATCGAGACCTGGCGTTGCAGGTCGCGCAAGCACGCGACGCCGGGGCGTCCACCGGGACGGCGGGGCTGGCCGGGACCGTGCGGCTGCTCACCTCGGGGGCGGCGGCACCGGGCGTCGCGGTCAGCGTCTTCGCGGCCTCGGACACGACGACGCCCGTCGCCACCACGGCCACGGACAGCAAAGGCGCCTACCAGGTGAGCCAGCTCGCGGCCGGCGACTACAAGCTCAGCTTCCGCGGCGCGGGTTTCGTCCAGCTGTGGTACCCGGCGGCGGCCACCGACGCGGACGCCACAGCGGTCACGGTGAAGGCGGGCGAGCGCTCGGCGGGCCTGGACGTCCGGCTCGGCGGCATCCCCGCAACGATCAGCGGCACCGTGGTGGGCGACGACGTGTCGGCAGCCACCCTCTACCTCGAAACCGGCGGCACCGCGGCTTCGGCGGCAACGGCGGCTTCGGCGGCGCAGGCGGGTGTGCTGCCGAACGGTACGCCGGTACCGCCGGACAACGGGTCGGCGGTGGTGCGGACCGTGCCCATCGGGTCCGACGGGTCGTTCACGCTCACTGATGTCCCGTCGCCGAGCGTCTACAACCTGGTCGTGACGAAGGCGGCGCACGCGACGTCGACCCAGCGGATCGACATCGGCGCCGGTGAGGACCGCAAGGGCGTCGAGATCCGGCTGCGTAAGGGCGACGGGCTGATGTCGGGGCACGTCAACTCCGCGACCGGCCCGCTGCCGGGCGTCACGATCACCGCGACGTCCGGGCAGAGTACGGCAAGCACCGTCTCGCTGACCGCCGACGACATCGGTGCGTTCACCCTGCGCGACCTGCCCACACCGGGCAGCTTCACGATCGTCGCCAGCAAGACGAACTACGCCTCGCAGACGCTGACCCTGTCGCTGGCCGCCGGGCAGAAGCTCACCGGGGTGTCGATCACGCTCGTCCGCTCGTCCGGGACGCTGACCGGCGCGGTCACGATGTTGCCCGAAGGCGACGCCGCGCCCGGCGTGACGGTCACCGTGACCGACGGCCAGCTCACCGTGCAGACCGTCACCGAGAGCACGGGCGACGTCGGGCTTTGGAACGTCGGCGGGCTTGCGGTGCCGGGCACGTACACCGTGACGTTCGCGCGCGTCGACCTGGCGTCGCAGACCGTCTCGGTGTCGCTGGACTCCGCCGGCAACATCACGCCCGGCTCGCAGGGCGCGACGATCACCGCGGCCGGCATCGCCGTCGCGATGCGGTCCGCAACCGCCACCGTGTACGGGACGATCAGCCAGAAGGGGGCCGACGGCTGCGCGTCGAGGCATCTCGGCGAGGCGACGGTGACCCTCAACTCGGGCACGTCGTCGTACACGGTGACCTCGGCGTCGACACCGGCAGGCGACTGCGGCAAGTACCGCATCGAGCACGTCCCGCCCGGCACGTACACCCTGACCGTCAGCACCACCAGCGGTACCAGCCCGGCATCGCGGGTGGTCACCCTGCAGGCCGGCGACGCCAGCCGTCAGGACGTCACGCTCGCGATGCCGTCGTCGATGTCGGGCACGGTCGTCGGCACCGACAACACGTTGCGCGCGGCCTGGACGGTGACGCTCTACGTCGCCACGCAGTACCCGGCCGTCGTGGCCGCGACGACCACCACGAACTCGCACGGCGAGTTCACGTTCGAAGACATCGCGGCGGGCAACTACATCGTCGAGGTGCGGCCGACCAGGTCGAGTGCGCCCGTCGCGTCCAAGACGGTGACGGTGCGGGCGAGCACGCACGTCACCGTGACCATCACGGCGGATCCCGGTGGTTAACCCGCTGCGCGAGGAAGCGCCGGGCGTCGCCGCCGACCCGTCGCTGCGCACCGGAGCCGGTACGCCGGTGATCGCCCAGGTGACGGTCACCAACCATGCGCGCGAGCCGCGCGTCCTCGCGGTGACCGCCCTCGGGGTCGATGCCGCGTGGCTGCCGGCGCCGAGCCGCAGCCGGCCGCTCATGCCGGGCGCGAGCGCGCAGCTCGACCTGCCGCTGCACCCCGCGATCGGGACGATGCCCGCGCGCTACCCGCTGACCGTCGCCGTCCAGGCCCTCGACCCGGCGAGCGGCGCGGTGACCGCGCCCACGGCGATGACCGAGATCGTGCTCGTGGTCGACGCCCCGGGACAGGTCGGCGTCGAGCTGGCGCCGGCCGACGTGACGGCAGTGTTCGGCAAACGGATCGCGGTGCTCCTGCGCAACACCGGTCCGCTGCCGGCCGAGGTCCGCCTCGATGTGCAGGCGCCGACCAGCGCCCGGATCCGGCTGGGCGCGGGCCCCGTCCTGGTTGGGCCCGGTGAGACGGTCCGCGTGGGCGGCCGGGCGCGGGTGCGGCGAGTGCGGTTCCTGGGGCACCGGGCCCGCCACGCGTACACGGTGACGGCACGCAGCACGGGCGCACCGCGGCACGCCCAGGGTTCGGTGACCGAGCGCGCGATCCTCGGCCCGGCCGGCGCCAAGGTCGGCGTGATCATGACGGTGATCGCCGTGTGGCTGGTCCTCGGGGCGCTCCTCATCCCGAAGCTGGCCGACCACGTGAAGTCCGGGCAGGGCGGCGGGCCGAATGCCACCGAGACGGCCCCGGCGACCGGCGCGGCCGGCGGTTCCGGCGGAGGCGGCTCAGGCGGAGGCGGCTCAGGCGGGGGCGCAGGCGGCGCGGGTGGCGGCGGTTCGTCCGGCGGTGGCGCCGGCGGAGCGGGTGGCTCGGCCTCGGGCACCGCGAAGAAGGTGCGGCTCAACGGCACGGTCGCCGGCGCCGCAGCCGCCGGCGTGGCGGTCACGCTGCGCCCGACGTCCCTCGTCGAGAAGCAGGCCGAGACGGCCACGCCGATCGGCATCGCGCCCCAGACGCTGGCGGTGCACGGCATGGTGCAGGCCGGGACCGTCAACCTGACGGCGCCCGGCACGGTGTCGCCGAAGCGCGCCACGATGACGAGCGTCGACGGCGCGTGGTCGTTCCCGGGCATCTCGGCGCCGGGCTACTACCTGCTGACGTTCGCCCGTCCTGGCTACCAGACGCAGCGCTACGTGATCAACGCGGCCGAGACCGCGGCGACCGAGCCGCTCAAGGTGACGCTGGCGGCCGGGCAGGGCACGCTCGGCGGAACGATCACCGGGCCGGGCGGCCCGGTCGGCGGCGCGCAGATCACCATCACGGACGGCACGAACACCATCACGACGAGCAGCAACTCGCGGGGAAGCGTGGGCAGGTGGTCCGTCGACGGGCTCTCGACGCCGAGCACCTACCTGGTGAGCGCCAGTAAGGACGGCCTCGGCACCGAGTCGCGCATCGTCACGCTCGCGGCGGGCGGCTCGGCCCAGGCCGACCTCACCCTGCACGCGGGCGTCGCCTCGCTGGTGGGCACCGTCCAGGGCGTGAACGACCTCGGCGACACGACCGGCCTCGGCGGCGTCTCGGTGAGCGCCACCGACGGCACCGTGACCCGCACGGCCACGACGGTGACCGACGGACCGGTCGGGCGCTACACGCTGCCCGGCCTGCCGGTGCCGGGGCGCTACACCGTCACGATCACCGCGGACGGCTACCAGCAGCAGACCCGCGAGGTCTCGCTCGCCAAGGGCGCCTCGAAGGCGACCGTGAGCGGAACGCTCACCCGCTCGACCGCCGTGGTGGCCGGCAAGGTGACGGTGCCCGAGTCCGGTGACGCCGAGGGCGCCGGGCTGGTGCTGAGCAACCCGAGCCAGACCTACAAGACGATGGCCGGTTCGGGCGGGACGTTCCGGCTCAACGGCGTCGCCCCGGGCAGCTACGTGATCGCGGCCGAGCTGTTCGGCTTCACCCAGGAGTTCGTCGCAGTCGTGGCCATCGCCGGGCGTACGGCCAGCGTCAACATCGCACTGCACTCCCAACCGAACGGCGGGCTGCCGAGTACCGCGCAGATCCGGATCCAGGGCGTCATGGACGCCACCACGAACGGGCCGATCACCTGCGCCACCGCACCGGCCTGCCCGCTCAAGATCGCCGTCGACTCGGGCACTGCGGACGACTTCGACTCGTCCGACATGCCGCCGGGCGGCTACGTCGTGCCGGCGAGCAGCGGGCTGGCGCCCGGCCTGCACAAGGTCACCGTCCACGCCGACGGCTACGAGGACGTGACCGTCTCGGCGCAGGTCCCGATCGGCGACGCCAGCACGCTGACGCCGACCGCGACCGTACCCACTGTCACGCTCTTCCCGGCACCGAAGCTCGTCGGGACGATCACGGCCGCCGTCGGCTCGGCCACCGGCGTCTGCGTCGTCGCGACCCCGAGTGGGACCCCGACCGGTTGCACCGAGGGCGAGGGCATCGTCGATCCCGACACAGGCGCGTACGAGCTGACGCTGCCCAGGCACGGCACCTACCGGGTCAGCGTGCTCACGCCGTCCGGCTCGGAGTACATCGCGGTGCCGCCCATCTCGATGACGTTCGGGCTCGGCCAGACGCTGCGCTACGACGCGACGCTGCATCGCCTCGGCCGCATCGACGTCACCCTGCTGCATCCGGACGCGACGACCGGCCTGCTCGTCCCGGTGCCTGACAACCCGGATGTAGCGACCGCCGCGTGCGACGACCCGCTCACGTCGACCGGCCCGACGCTGACCGTCACGGACTCCGCGCTCAACCAGGTCCGGAAGGTCTGCTGGAACGGGCCCAAGTTCACCTTCGCCAGGCTGCAGCCGGGGACGTACCACATCAGCGGGCAGTACCAGGGGCATGCCAGCGCGCCGCAGACCGTCTTCGTCGACAAGGATCAGGAACCGTCGACCACCGTCACCGTCATCAGCCCGCTCGGCCAGTTCGTCGGCCGGCTGGTCAGCACGACGGGCGGGACGACTCACGGCGTGGCCGGCGCGACGATCACCATCGGCGGCATCACCGGCTACAACGGTACCGATCCAGCTACCGACCAGAAGACCGTCACGACCGACACGAGCGGCTGCTTCGCGATCACCAGCACCGACACGGCTGCCACGGCGGTCAGCCCGTGCGGCGTCATCGCGGTGGACGATCCGGCGCGGGCCACGCTCGCGCTGGCCACGCCACAGGCCACACTGGTGATCAGCGATGACGACTACCAGCCGCTCACGCTCGCCAACAAGGGCATCGGCGGAGCGGGGCTGATCACCGTCACGCTGACGCCGAAGCCGTCGACGTTCGATGCAACCGACTGCGCGGGCAGCGCCGACGGCTGCCGGCTGCGGGTCGTCCCGGCCTCGCCGGCGCCCGACCTGAGCACCGCGAACATCGTGGTCGCCAAGCAGCCGGCCGGCGCGGGGCGCGTCTCGGTCGTCGCCAGCTCGACCGGTGAGCTCACCTGGGACGACTCCAACTTCGGTCCGGACAACGAAGCATGGCCCGGCACGTACACCCTGACCGCGACCTTGCCCGGGTTCGCGCCCGCCACGTCCACGGTCACCTGCCCGCTGAACGCGCACTGCACGATGACGTCGTTCACGCTGCAGCAGTTCGGCACCCTGGTGATCTCCGCGGCGGACGGCAGCACCGGCGACCCCGTCGACGGCGCGACGTTCACGTTGACCGGCGCCGGCTCGATCCCGCAGACCCAGATCGCCGCGCCCGGCGCCAGCGGCGTCACGTTCACCGCGCTGGCGCCGTCGGCGAGCCCGGCGTACGTGGTGCACATCCAGGCGGCGGGCTACCAGTTCGACGACACGGGGACGGCCGGCATCACCCTGGCCTGTACCGGTGGCACGGCGTCCACGTCGGTCGCCGTCTCACCCGGCGGCACGACGACCTGCGTCGCGTCGCTGACCCGGCTCGGCGCGATCGCCGGAACGGTCAGTGCCGACCTCGGGGCCGCAACCCAGCCGCTCGCCAACGCCACCCTCGTCGCCCGGCGCTGCACGGCGTCCGGCGACACCGGCGCCGAGGCCTGCGCCACCGTCGACGCGTCGAGCGCGCGCACGGTCGCCAGCGCGAGCGACGGCACGTACCGGGTCACCGGCACGGCCACGGTCGCCGGGCTGGCCTCGGGCTGGTGGAAGGTGTCGGTGACCGCGCCCGGCTACACGAGCAACGTCGGGTACGCGCAGATCCCGGCGACGGTTACCGCCGACACTGCGCTGGACGTCACGCTCGACGTCGTGCCGGTGACCGTCCAGGTCGGCGTGCGGACCGCGTCCGGCGGGGCACTGCGGATCGACGCCACGGTGACGCTGTTCGACTCGGCCGGCACGGCCATCCCCACGACGCTGGACACGGACACGAACCTGTACGTCGTCAGCAACCTCGCGCCGACGACGTACTCGCTGCAAGTCTCCGGCGCCACGATCGCGACGATCAACCTGCAGGTGACCGCTCGCGGTCGGCGTCTCGCCACAGACGATCTCCGTGCTGACCGACGTCAGCGCCAGCACCGTGTCCGGCACGATCAGCGCTCAGCAGGGCTCCGCCGCCGCGGCCGCACCGCTGTCGGGCGTCGCCGTCTCGATCGGGCACGGCAACGACGCAGCGTCCTTCGCGGTGGCCGACGGTGTCGACAACCAGCCGATGACCGCGACCACCGGCAGCTCCCCGGCCGGCTACTTCAGCATCTCCACCGTGCCGGACGGTACGTACAACGTGCAGATCTCGCACAGCGGGTACGAGAGCCAGTGGCCGGTGATCACGGTGGTGCACGGCCAGGCGCAGGCCCAGCTGAACGTGACGCTTTCGCGCGTCACGCACAACGTCGTCGTCGACCTGAACTCGGTGAACGGGTTCGCGCTGACCGGCGCCACTGCGTCGCTCACGCCGACGGGGTCGAACCCGCCTCAAGCCGACCAGCCGTTCAGCCCGACCAGCCCGGGCGGCACCCACAACTACCGCGCGACGTTCACCGCTGTGCCGTTCGGTACCTGGACGCTCGCGATCACGCTGCCGGCGCACCACTACGGCACGATCATCGGGACGGGCTCGACGAGCGGGTTCACCGTGAGCGTCCCCGGCAACGGCAACCCGAACACGCCTGTCAATCCGACGTACTCGCTGACCGAGGGCGAGCTGGACCTCGCCGTCGTCGGCGACACCGACGCCGTCGACAGCCCGCCGGCCACGGTGTCGCTCACGGTCACGCACTCGGCGAGCACCGTGTACTCGAACGCCACGTTCCCGACCGGTGCGGGCGCGGCGATCCCGATCTGGGTGACTGCCGGCAGCTACGCCGTGGCGGTGGACCCGCAGTCGAGCCCGTGGGTGGCCAAGTCGGTGACGTTCACCGTCGGCTCCGGCACGGTCGACGGCACTGTCACGATCACCGAGACGTCCAGCATCACCATTCACGTGACGCACAACGGCGCCGCACTGCCCGGGGCCACGCACGCGACAATCACCTTGACGCCGCAGGACGGGCAGACCGTGCCCCCGGCGTACACGTCCGGTGCCACCACGGGAACCGGCGACAACGTCACGCTGGCCGGCCTGCCGGCCGGCGACTGGAAGTTCACCGCTGCCGTCGGCGGCGACAGCACCACCAGCGGCACGATCACCCTGGTGCCCGGTGCCGCGGGCGACGACGGCCTCGGGGCCACCCTCACCATCGACGTCCTGACCCCGCCCTGATCCGCGTCGGTCGCTTTGCCGATCCGCGAACCACCTGGAGCGTCACGTTCTGGTCGGAAGAGCGGCAAGGCGCCCTCGGCCTTGCCCGCGCAGATCGTCAGCTGACGTAGACGATGATCGCGACGGCAGCGAGCGCCCCGACCACGGCCAGGACCAGTAGCGCCCACACCCACCACGGCGTGGTGCGGCGGACCGGCTCGTAGACCGGTTCCGGGAGTGGGGGCGGCGGCACGTAGACCGGGACGGGCGGTGGGGGCGCCACCGGGCGCAGCGGCTTGCCGCAGCGCACGCACAGCTCCGCGGACGGCGCGTTGTTCTCCGCGCAGTGCGGGCAGACCAGCGACGCGATCGTTGCCCGGCCCACTGTGCCGGGAAGCCTGCGCAGCGACCCGTCGGCGGTCGTGGACGCGTCCAGCACGATTCGCGACGGCACCCAGAACAGCGGGTAGTCGCATTTCACGCAGAAGTCGGTGGAGTCGCGGCGGTTCGGTGTCACCATCCCGACGGTCCCGCAGTTCGAGCAGGTGACCTGCTCGCGCGCAGGCGCCTGTGGCTGCGCGCCGTAGCCGTTGGAGACGATCTGCGCGGTCATCGGCGTCCTGCCTCCTGCGTCGACGTGGCGCCCGGCGACGACCAAGCCAGCCGAGTGCCGACCCATAGCTCCGCGCGCACGTGTGCGGGCACCTCGTCGCGCAGCAGCGCCACGAAGTCCGGCTCGGGCAGCCACCCGGTCGATTCGACGGTCATCGTGACCCATGCGGTGTCGCGCGGTGCGTCGCCGTCACGCCATACGCCGCCACCGTCGGTGACTTCGGCCGGGCCGCCGCTGATCAGTTCGAGGAAGCGCCGCAGACCGGCCGCGGTACCGCGCCAGGTCAGCGTCTCGGCGCTGCTGCGGACGATGCGCCGCTGCAGCTCGTCCGGCAGCGACGGGTCGAGCGAGTCGACGCCGATCCACGAACCGAGCCAGCGCACCATCTCCGGCGGAGCCACGCCGCTGTCGATCACGTTCGGGATGTTGTCGGCGTTCTCGACGAGCGATGTCGCGATCTCCTGGAACAGCGACACGAAGCGCACGAAGAAGTCGCTGCCGAGCATCCCGACCGGCAACTGGTTGAGCAGCCACTGCGGGCTGCGCGGTTGCGTGCGCATGTCCGGTATCCGGGCGAGGGCAGTGCGCTCGGAGACCTCGGTCATCGGACCACGACCTGATGCCCGGCCGACAGGAACAGCGAATGGCCGTCGAGCCGGATCACGTCACGCGCGCTGGCCAGGCGCCGGCCGGTGCGCAGGTCGTACTCGAACAGCAGCGCTTCCTCGACGCGCTCGACCCCGTCGACGGACTCGAGCAGCTGGGTCACCGCCGCCGAGTTGATGTCGGTGTCGAACGGCCATCCCGTGCCGTCCGGCCCGCCGACGAGCGGGTTGAGGTAGCGGGTGAGCGCCTCGACCGCACGCTGCCGGACGAGCGCGCCCGGCCGCCCCGGCGCGGTGTGCACCAGCGCCACAACCGAGACGCCCTGGTAGTAGGGCGTGGTCACCTCGATGGCAGTGCCGACCAGCCGGTGCTCGTCGAGATGCTCGGTGATGCGCCGCATCAGCGGAGGGCCGATCGCGAAGTCGTCCAGCTGGTGCGCGCGGGCGTCCAGGCGGACGTGCGGCACGACGAGTACGCGCACCGCCCCGTTGCCGCGCGACGCGGGCAGGCACCGCGCCCGCGCCACCTCGGCGGAGGACTCCAGCGTCAGCCGCTCGAAATCGCCTGCGGTCACGGCACGTTGACCGGTACGCAGCGTCAGGGGCCCGCGTACCTTCGCCTCGGCGACCGACTCGACGTCCACGCCGCCGAGCGCCGGCGCCAGGTTGACCGCGCCGCGTACATAGGGGACGGCCGAGCGCAGCACCGTCAGCGTCCGGGCGCCGACGTTGCCCGCGGCGCCACCACCGTGCCGGTAGCCCGTCACCGTGATCTCGGCGCCGTCGCGCGGTATCTCGCCGTGCTGGCGGACCGTCCCGTCGGGGTACCGGACGCGCGGGCCGAACCGGATCATGCCGGTGCCGCTGTCCCACACGTAGTGCAGGCTGTGCGGGCCCGAGCCGGCGAAGTCCTCGACCTCCGCCCAGTCGGTGGCGCCGGCTGCGTCGACGACGCGCACGCACTCGTCCGGGCGACGCGGAAGCACCGGTGCGCGTGACACGGCGAACGACTGCGCGGGTGAGCCGTCGCTGCGCCCGATCGCCTCGGCCGCGAACGTCTCGGCGTGCTCCGCGTTCACGGTGCCGCCGAGTGCGGCCACGTCGACTGCCTGGATCCGCGGCGAGGCCCGGTACGTGGGCTGCCCGTCCCTCGGCGCGAGCAGCCTTGCACGCAACCAGAACGCCGCTGTGTTGCCGAGCGTCAGCAGCTCGTGCTCGCCCGGTACGAGCAGCACGATCTCGCCCGCGCGATTCAGCCCGCCGGTCGTGTCGTCGTACACCGTCGTGGCGATCCAGGTCTCACCACTCCAGACCTCCCAGACCAGCGGCGGGTTGCGTGGGTCGACGCCGATGCCTTCTGCGTGCGCCTCGATGCGCAGCCGCAGCGCCATGCCGGCGACGCTGGCCGCAAAGCCCAGGTAGAAACCGTCGCCCGGGGTCAGCTCCTCGGACGCGAAGCACCGCACGCCGGCGAAGCGCAGCTCGTCCCAGACGTCCGCGACGCGGTCGTCGGCGAACGTCGACGTCTTGGCGGCGGTCAGCTGCGGTGGCGCGATCTCCAGGTCACGGACCGTCGTGAACACGACGGCGTCAGCGCCTTCGCTCGCGGCGGCGGGCGTCGTGACCTTCGTGCCCGCAGGCACGACGACCGGCGCGTCGAGCTCGGCCGAGAGCCAGAACGTCAGGTCGGTGCGCGCGACCGACGGCGGGAACGGCTCGATGCCGACCATGTTCAGGAAGTGCACGTAAAGGCGCTCCGGCACCTGGTTCACCCGGAAGAGCGTCATCTCGCTCATCCACGCGAACAGCTCGATCAGGGCGACGCCCGGGTCCGAGACGTTGTGGTTGGTCCACTCGGGGCAGTACCGCGGGATCAGCCGCTTGGCTTCGTCGACGATGTCCTGGAACGACCGATCGTCGAGGTTCGGTGCTGGAAGTGGCATGGCCGGCCTATTCGGTGTCGTGGGGGATGACGTAGAAGGGGTAGACCAGGTTGCGACGGTCGTTGGTCGCCCGGACGCGGTAGCTGATCTGGATGCGCACCAGGGCCGAGTCGTCGTCGTCGGCCGCCGGTGTGACGTCCTCGACCTCGATGCGCGGCTCCCACTGCGCGAGCGCGTCGCGTACGGACTCGGCGATCAGGCCGAGCAGGTTGGGCGTGACCGGCTCGAACAGGAGATCCCAGATACGGCAGCCGAAAAGCGGCCGCATGACCCGCTCACCCGGCGCCGTCAGCAGCACGATGCGGATCGACCGGTCGAGATCCTCCGCGCCGCCGGTCAGCATGATCGAGCCGGTGTGGTCGACCTCCATCGGCCAGCAGAATCCCCGTCCGACAAAGGACGGATCGCGGTCGGGCACGGGCAGCAGTTCGGTCATGAGACGAGGTTCTCCATGAGCATCGCAGCGAGTACCGCAGCGAAGCGAGGAACGCCGCGAGGAGCGGAGTGGAGGGCCGAGGCGAGAGACACAGTCATCAGTTGATCGCCACCATCCCGCCCTTGAGCGCCAACTGGCCGCCGCCCTCGACGGACGCCATGGCCTGGCCCTTGACCTGCACCTGCATGCCCTCGACCGCCGTGATGGCCGACGACTTCGCGCTGAGCCCCCCGGTGCCCTCGATGTTCACCTTGGCCTTGGCCTTGATCGTGACGTTCGTGCCTTCGATCGTCACCGAGCCGTCCTTGGCGATCTCGAACTTCGCCTGGCCGGCCTTGATGGTCACCGGATTGCCTTGCGGAACCTCGACGTCGAGCTTGTCGGCGCCGAGCAGCACCGTCCCCTTGCCGCCCGCGAGCTGGAGCAGGATGTGATCGACGTCCGATCCCGCGGCATCGGCCAGCTCGACGAAGTTGCCGGTGCGTGACGTGATCCGGCGGCTGGCGACCTTGCCCTGCTTGACGCCCCACGAATCCAGCTTGTTCACCTTGCTGTACAGGCCGCCGAGCACCAACGGACGCCGCGAGTCGCCGGCCTCGAAGCCCACCAGCACCTCGTCGTTCACCTCGGGCTGGAAGACCATGCCACGCGACGGGCCGGCGCCGAGCGTGGCGATGCGCGCCCAGGTGCTCTCGACCTCGTCGCTGATGCCCGGGTACTTCACCTTGACGCGGCCCAGCGAGTCCGGGTCGTTGATGTTGGTGACTTGGCCGATGAGCAGCCCGGGCACGAGGAACCCGGCGTCCTTGCGCGGCGCGGTGAGGGAGCCGACCAGGCTGGGCGGCCGGCTGTCGCCGGCGACGAAGCGTGTGTGGAACCCGCGCTGGCTGTACACGTGCTCGACCTGGCTGACCCGATAGCTGCCCGACGCCGGCCCGGCCTGCTTGATCGTCAGTGCCACCGTCGGCTTGATCGCTGCATTGACGTGACACGAGCCGCGCGCGACGACCGCCGCGGTCGCCCAGCTCTCCTCCAGCGACGAGGCCACTGCGGTGGCGTCCGCTCCGGTCTGCACGCTCTGCCCGGACACAACTACGGCAGCCGAGCCCAGTTGCTTCTCCGGCACGACGAAGGCGTTGACGAAGTCCGAGCGGGCTGTCGCGCTGGCCTTGACCGGCCTCTGGGCCTGCAGTGCCTGCTGCCGGTCCGCGTCCCATCCCTGGACGTTGACCTCGGTGGGATGCAGTCCCGACGCTCGCACCGAGAACGTGAGCAGATCCTCGGTGAGCTGCAGCGCGACCGAGCCGTTGGACTTGCCCGCCTTGTCGACGTGCAGCTCGTCGCCGCCAGCGCCGTCCACCCACCACATCAAGCCGGCCCGCTCGGCGATGCTGTCGAGCACGGCGAGGTCGCTGCCCGCCTGCAGCACGTATTCCTGCACCCCCGCGGTCGCCGAGACGACCGTCTTGAGCCCGCTGCGGGACGCGATCGTGCGGATCACGTCTGACCACGTGACTTGCGCGTACGTCTTGACGCACGTGCCGCGAGTCAGCTTGCGCGCGATGTCGTCGATGACCACGACCAGCTCGGGATGATCTCCTGCCGACTGTTCGAGGCTGACGGCCGTGACCGCGGCGTTCATGAGCAGCCCACCGCCGTGCAGGCTGATGCGTACCTGCGCCCCGACGCCGAAAGGCCCGCCCGCCGAGAGCGCGTATCCCGGATCGACGAAGCGCAGCGTCCCCCGGCCGACCATGCCGATCGCTCGCTCCAGTCGCATGCCCACGAGCAGGTCGAGCCAGTTGTTCGGCAACGGCGCCCCGTCGACCGTGATCGCCGGCGCAACCGGATCGAGGCCGGTCATGTGGCCTCGATGCGAGGGACGGACAGGAGCGTGCCCGGGCGCAGCGTCAACGGATCCTCGATGCCGTTGGCTGCTGCGAGGCGGCGCCAGCGCGTCGAGTCGCCGTAGTACCTGGCCGCGATCCGGTCAAGCGTCTCGCCCGGCTGGATGCGGTGCACCCGGTGCGGGCGGGGCGTGCCCGAGGTGGGGTTCTGCGGCCCGAACGCCTTGGACTGCTCGTACTGGCGCAGCGCGAGATCCATCTGCGCGCGCAGCGGGATCCCGGTCGAGGAGAAGTAGGTGAACGTCAGCCCTAGATCGCTCACCACGGCCTTGAACGAATGCAGGTCGCCCCAATGGAACGTGACGTACGGCGGGCGGGCGTTGTTGGTCGTCTCGTCGGTGCCCGGGACGGACGGGTCGACGTCCATCAAGGTCAGGATCTTGCCCGTGTGCTTCGTGACGGGCGTGCCGTCCACCGTCGTGTCGAAGATCAGGCTGAGCCGCATCCAGCCCGAGTCCGCGCCGCCGTAACGCAGTCGCGGCACCCCCTTGCCCGGCATCGGCTCGGCGACCCAGTTGTTTCGGCGCCCGACCTCGATCGACTCGGGATTGAACAGGCACGGCACCCGATCGCCGCCCTCGATCTCGAGGAAAGCCTTCTCCATCTCCGGCATGTCAGAACACCTCGGGACTGTGCCGTCGGCCGCGGCGTTCGAGCTCGTCGACGACGCGCTGCTCGATCAAGCTGGCGACCGCGTCGACGATCTCGTCCAGCACGTCGGACCGCGGAACGGCGCTTGCCTGCTTGACGACCGGGGCCTCGTCGACGAACCGGCGGATCACCTGCGGTTGCTGTGCCGCGCCTGCCAGGGCGGCGCGTCGGACGAGTTCCTGCCCGTTACCGCGGTCTGGGTCGGTCACCGGCTGGCCTCCACGATCGTCGTTGCCGTGCGACGCGCTCGCTCGCCGGAATATGTCGGCGGTCGCCGCGACGAACGTGCCCGGTACTGCGGCGCCGGCCATGCTGCGACGCAGTTGGGTAGCGGTGGGCGTGTCGATCGGGCTGGTCTTCGGGGCCGGCTGAATGCTGACCCGCGGCGGGGCGACAGGGAATGCCGGTGCCAGTAAGGACATCGTCGCGTGGTCGGGCCCGACGGCTGCTGTCGTCCACGGCGCACGGCGCAGCAGAGAAGTGGCGCCCGGGGCCGCTGCCTTTGCCAGCGGCCCGACGGCCTGCACCGACGTCGCCGGGCGTACGGGCTGCGGCGCGCTGAACGCGGTCGGCAGCGCGCGCTCCTCGGGCCAGCCGTACTCGACGCTCGACGCTCGATGCAAGATCCGCGCCGACGGGATCGTGCCGACAACTCGGGCCGGCCTCGCTGCGACCAGCTCGGTCGCCGCGCGCGGCGCACCGCCTAAAGGTGCTGGACTCGAGGCCACGCCGTGCGACGCCAGCCGAGTCGTCACGCCCTGCGGCGCCACGCTCCGCGGCGCAATGCCCTGCGGCGCCATGCTGGACGGCAGCATGCTCCGCGACGGCGGCACGCTCCGCGACGGCGGCACGCTGGACGGCGGCACGCTCCGGGGGGACGTACCGCGCTGGGGCATGTCGAACTGTGCGGGCCGGATCGGTGTGGCGGCGTCGACGGCCCGGCGGATCACGCCGGCTGCGGGCAGCGCGCTAATGCTCGCCAGCCCCACCCCGGCCCGGACGGTGCGGCGTATCGGCGCCAGCACTCGGGGCGCAGCGGGTGCGTGCTCGTCGACGGTTCCGGATGCCCGGCGGTCGACGCGCCGGAGGTGGTCGATGTCGGGTCGCTCGTCCGGCACTCGCGGCGCAGCGGGTGCGTGCTCGTCGACGGTTCCGGATGCCCGGTGGTCGACGCGCCGGAGGCGGTGGACGTCGAGTCGCTCGTCCGGCAGTCGCGATGCGCTCTGCACTGCGGTGATGGGCGGTGTGCCCGTGCTGTCGGCCCGCACCGCCGGGAGGAGCGGCTGCGCCGAGCCGACCGCACGGCGCAGTATCGATCGGGTAACGCGCGCGATCGGTACTGCGCCGCTCGCCGCGAGCGGTACAACGTCGTGGCCGGACTGGCTGATCGCGAACGGTCCGCCGCCTAGCGCGAGGGCGCGGCGCAGCGCAGGCAAGTCCGCTGAGCCGACCGGCTCGTCCGCCGCCGGAACGGCCCTTGCCCGTGGCGCTGGGCCGGGAGGCAACCCCGGGTGCGACGGAGCCGGTGAGACCGTCGGGTCGGCGACGGTCGGTTGAGTGGCAATCGGCGCTGGCAGCCCGCTGCGCCGGATCGCGTCCTGGGACGGGACGGACTGGCGCGTCGACAGCCGCGGGCCGTCGGGCGAACTGCTGGGCCGCGCCGTCGTGCCACGCGTCGGTTGTTGCCCGGGCTCCGACTTGCTCGGACGCGCCCGGGCGATGGAAGCAGGTGCCGGCGTACCCGGAATCGACGGCGGCGCCGGGCGGGCCGGAGCGGCAAGTGCCGGCGCCACATCTGCCGACGCCACATCTGCCGACGCCGCCACGGCGGTGCCCGGGACGGCCGCAGCGGCCTGGTCCGCCGTAGCTGGAGTTCGTCGCAGCGGTGCCGCGCGTTGCGTCGACGGCGCCTGCGAGCGTGCCGGAGTCGCCGCGGTGCCTGGGACGGCCGCACCGGCCTGGTCCGCCGTAGCTGGAGT
>WNGI01001017.1_pt1 | contig 24208 bp, 25 predicted proteins | sample 5400621 | NCBI WGS metagenome assembly WNGI01 (sample SAMN13153374, study PRJNA577476) | soil metagenome | isolation source: 20 cm soil or saprolite under Garry oak tree replicate 1 | place: USA:California | collected 2016-06-15 | reverse complement strand
ACATTCGTGGTGTGACCGGAAAAGACCTCACGCCCGAAGTCGCGCGAGTCATCGGGCGCGCGTATGCAGCGTTTCTCGCCGAGAAAACTGTGTCGGGTGCGATTGCGGTTGGAAGAGACAATCGACCGAGCGGCGTCGATCTACACCACGAGCTGGTGGCGGGTTTGTTGGAGAGTGGCCTCGACATCGTCGATATTGGAGTTGTGCCTACACCAGTCGCGTACTGGGCTCAGCACAATCTCAATGTCGGTGGTGGGATTCAAATCACGGGCTCGCACAATCCGCCCGAGTACAACGGATTCAAGCTCGGGCTTGGAACTCGCTCGATTTCTGGCGCCGACATTCAGCACATCTATGAGCTGGCACTCGCTGGAGAGTTTCCCGAGGGGAAAGGACGCGCGCGCGACGAGGCAGTTATCGAGCGCTACGTCGATGACGTCGTCGCGCGAATCGGACCAATCTCGCGCCGGCTCAAGGTTGTAGCAGATGCCGGCAATGGTGCGGGCGCGCTCGTCGCGCCGCTGTTATTCAAGAAACTCGGCGTTCCAGTTTGCTGTCTTTTCTGCGAGAGCGACGGGACATTTCCGAACCATCATCCCGACCCAACGATTCCTGAAAATCTGTATGACCTGATCGCCGCAGTAAAAAGTGAGGACGCCGACGTTGGAATCGCGTTCGACGGCGACGCTGACAGAATCGGCATCATCGATCATACCGGCGAGATCATTTGGGGCGACCAGCTGCTGATCATCTACGCGCGCGACGTGATCGCGCGAAAAGGGAAGGGACAGCCGATAATCTTCGACGTGAAATGCTCGCAGGGTCTTCCCGAAGCGATCGAAAGAGCGGGCGGAAAGCCCGTGATGTGGAAGACAGGCCACTCGCTGATGGAAGAAAAAATACATGAGACGGGCGCGCCAATCGCTGGCGAGATGTCCGGACACATGTTCTTTGCCGAAGGCTACTATGGTTTCGACGACGCGCTCTACGGCGGTGCGCGCCTGTTGAAAATCATTGCCGATAGTGGAATCAGCGTTCACGAGATGCTTGCCGACGTCCCGAAGTTTGTCTCCACGCCAGAGTTGCGCGTCCCATGCCCCGACGAAACAAAGTTCGCCATCGTCGCCGAGGCGACGAAATACTTCTCAGCAAAGTACGACGTCATTGACGTTGATGGTGTCCGCGTGTTGTTCGGCGACGGATGGGGATTGATTCGCGCTTCGAACACGCAGCCCGTTCTCGTGATGCGCTTCGAAGCGAGGACGCAGGAGCATCTCGACGTGATCAGGTCGGAGATGGAAGGCTGGCTGCGCCATCACGGCTTAAAGGTTTGAGATGACACCGGGGCGGCGGCTCCTCATCGGGCTCGTCGCTGCCGCGGCAGTTCTCCTTCTCGGGCGTGCACTCGCGCTCGTCTACGCTGACTACGCCTGGTACGACGCGCTCTCGGCAGCTCCATTGTGGAGCGAGAAGACGGCGGACCTCACGGCTATCCATCTATTCTCGGCCGTTTTTGCGGGATTGTTCGCGCTGGTCAACCTGTTTTCGATAAGGCGAAGCATTGTTTCGCTGGCTTTCCCACGGCGACTGGGTAACGTACAGTTCGGCGAGGCCGTGCCGTCTCGCTATCTCGATCGCACCGTCATGGCGCTGTCTGTTGCAATCGCCTTCCTGATGACTGCGATGACACCGTCATGGGAAAACCTCGCTCTCGTGCGAACGGGCGTCCGCTTTGGCGAAGCAGATCCATTCTTTCAAGCCGACCTCAGCCTTTACATCGCATGGCTCCCTCTCGAGCGGGCATCGTACGAGTGGACATTGGTGCTTCTGATAGTTGTCACGGCGGTGGTCATCGGGTTGTATGCGCTTACGCCGAGTCTTCGGTGGGAGCAAGGAACGTTTCGGCTCTCCGTCCATGTTCGCCGCCATCTCTCGGTACTCGGTGCGTTGTTCCTGTTGGTGATGGCGTGGAGCTATCGCCTCGACGGTTATCATCTCCTGATACATGGCACCGGCCCGAATGGCGCCTTTTCCTATCTCGATCACCAGTGGCTTATCCCTGCTTACCTGTCGTTATCGGTAATCACGATGGCCGCGGCCGTGCTGGTTTTCGTAAGCGGGTGGACCGGTCAGCTCCGAACAATTTTTTTCACCGTCAGTGCGCTGCTCATTGTGGCAGTCACGTTTGATTTCGTACTGCCATCGGTTGCTCGAAGGTACGCTTCGAGCGGAGACGATGTGCACCAGCAACCCTACGCGGCAACGAGGGCCGCATTCACTCGCCGAGCATACAACGACACGACGAATGGCACGTATGTCGGACATGAAGTCGCGAGGTTCGCCTCTTTTGGAGATACCGCAAGAACGGCGGCGCTTCTCAATGAACAGCGTGGCCGATTGCTCGTTTATCCAGACGCGCGCGGCGCGGCAATTGTGACTCACGCCGGTCCAATCCCCGCACCCGAGCTAGGCAGTGGTCTCGCCCGTCTTGCTCAAGCATGGGCCGAGCAGCGACTCGATCTCTTGTGGGGTCCCTATCCGTCAGACGCGAAGATCGCGCGACGGAGAGACGTCCGTAAGCGTGTGCACGCTCTCGCGCCGATCTTCGCGCAGGGCAGCCCCATCACGCCGGCGTTTCTTGGCGACACACTGATGTGGGTTGTCGAACTGTACTCAGCCTCTTCATGGTATCCGCTGAGTGCGCACGCCACGATCGCCGGAGAGGATCAAAGTTATTTCCGACACGCTTCGACCGCGCTCGTGAATTCGCGCACCGGACGAATGATGGTTGTGTCCGACCCAGCCCCAGATCCGATCGCTGTTGCGTGGCGTGCAAGATTTCCAGGAATGTTCAGGCCTGGCCGCCCGGATATTCTCGACGTGCTTACGATCAATCCCGCGGGGAGCCAACAGGGCGCGGTAGCACCGCGAAGATTCCAATCGGGCGCAGACAGTGCTTTTCATCGCGACGTGATCAGGATGTATTCACGAATGAGACAGGCATTGTTCTCCGGAGATCTCAAAGCATTTGGAATGGCGTACGATTCACTCGGAGAAATCCTGAGGCGTGACTGAATCTGATGCGCGCACGGCTGTCGTCGCACTTGGCGGTAACGCATTGTCTCCGCCCGGGGAGCGCTCGACGATTGCCGATCAGTTTCGACATACGCGTGAAAGTCTTGCGCCTATTGTGGAGCTCGCGCTCGATGGCTGGCGATTGTGCATTGTCCACGGCAATGGGCCGCAGGTCGGAGACGAGCTCGTTCGAAACGAACTTGCGCGCGCCGATGTCGAGCCGTTGCCGCTGGGAATTCTCGTCGGCGCAACGGCGGGATGGATCGGCTACATGATCCAGCAATCACTCGAGAATGCATTGAGGATCGCGGGAAGCAGTCGTCGTGTGACGACGATTATTACGCAGGTGGTCGTAGATCCTGCTGACCCGGCGCTTCGTACTCCGTCAAAATTCATTGGGCACGCAGTTCCAGAGTCACGCGGAAAGGCTCTCGTCTCCGAGGGACAAGCCTTACGCATCGACGCGAATGGCATGTACCGACGCGTTGTTGGAAGTCCTGCACCGCAATCGATTCACGATCTGCCGATCATCCGCCAACTCGTAGAGAGCGAGACGATCGTGATCGCGTGCGGAGGAGGAGGGGTTCCGGTTTACGTGGATCCGCATAGAGGATTGGAAGGAGTAGATGCGATTGTCGACAAGGACGCCGCCGCGTCGGTACTCGCGCGAGAGCTCGATGCAGAGCTGTTGGTAATCCTCACCAATGTCGATGCAGTTTACGCCGACTGGGGAAAGCCCTCGAGGAGAAAGCTGCCTCATCTATCTGTCGACGAGGCTCGCTCGCTAGATGAACAAAAATCGTTCGGTGAGGGAAGCATGGCGCCAAAGGTTCGCGCAGCGATGGAGTACGTGACCGCGACCGCTGGTCGCGCGGTGATTGCCGCGCTCGAGCAGGGCATGGACGCAGTCCGTGGACGCGCAGGAACAACCATTGCCCGTTAATTTCGTGATTCCCGCATTTGATCCGTTCAAATCCGAAAGATCTGTTTTATGAATATCCACGAGTACCAGGCAAAAGAAATATTTCGGGCAGCGGGAATTCCCGTTCCACCCGGTGAAGTCGCATCGACACCGGAAGAAGCTGAACGAATTGCTCGGAAGTTCGGAGGAAATGTCGTCGTCAAGGCGCAGGTGCATGCCGGAGGACGGGGAAAGGCGGGAGGGGTGAAGCTCGCAAAAACACCTGAAGAAGTCGGGAGCGTTGCCGAGAGAATTCTCTCCCTCACGATCAAAGATCTTCCAGTGAAGAAAGTCCTAGTGACACCGGCTGCAGATATCACAACTGAAGCCTACGTCGGCGTGATAGTCGACAGAGCGTCGAAAAAGCCGGTCTTTATGGTCAGTCCCGCCGGCGGAATCGACATCGAAGAAGTCGCCGCGAAGACGCCGGACAAAATTCGCCGTCATCCCGTCGATCCACGGTACGGACTTCGATTGTACGAAGCGATGGAGCTCGGATTTTTTCTTTACTCCGACGTAAGACAGGCACGCGCTGCAGCCAAGATCATGCAACAGCTGTATTCGGTGTTCATCGCCAACGGCGGATCACTCGCGGAAATCAATCCACTCGTCACGACTCCAACCGGCGACGTCGTTGCGCTCGACGCAAAGATGGTCGTCGATGACAACGAGCTCGATCGCCTACCCGCAATAGCTGCATTGCGCGATGAGACATCCGAGGCGCCAAGTGAGGTTGAAGCGCGAAAGGCTAACCTGACATTCATCAAGCTCGACGGAAACGTAGGCTGCATCGTGAATGGTGCCGGCCTTGCCATGGCTACAATGGACCTCGTGAAATACTACGGCGGTGAGCCCGCAAACTTTCTCGATATCGGCGGCTCATCGAATCCGGAGAAAGTCGTAGCGGCGCTTCGCATCATCACCGCCGATCCGAACGTGAAGGCGATTCTCTTCAATATCTTCGGCGGAATCACCCGCACAGACGACGTCGCGAATGGAATTGTCACGGCGATCAAAGCGAATCCGCTCAAAGTTCCGCTTGTCATCCGACTTACTGGAACCAACGAGGAAATCGCCGTCAAAATTCTCCAGGAAAATGGATTGTCGGCCATGACCGACATGGATGAAGCCGTGAAAAAAGCCGTCGCGCTCGCGACGGGAAAAAAAGCAGCGTGAGCATCTTCATCGATGGCAGCACCCGGTTGCTCGTTCAAGGCATTACCGGACGTGACGGATCATTCCACACGCGTCAGATGATCGAATACGGAACGCAGGTTGTCGGAGGCGTCACGCCTGGTAAAGGCGGACAGAAGTTCGACGGGGCCGTTCCGATTTTTAACACAGTCGAGCAGGCCGTGAAGGAAACCGGTGCCAACACGACAGTCATCTACGTTCCGCCAATGTTCGCTGCCGATGCGATGATGGAAGCTGCCGATGCGGGCATTCCGTTCATTGTCTGCATAACCGAGGGCGTTCCCGTTCTCGACATGACGAAGGTTTATCCATTCGTCAAAGAGAAGGGCGCGCGGCTTCTCGGTCCGAATTGTCCGGGCCTGATATCTCCTGGAAAATCAAAAGTTGGAATTATTCCGGGGAGAATCTGCACACCTGGGCCAATTGGACTCGTCAGTCGCTCGGGCACACTCACGTATGAAGTCGTCTTTCAGATGACTCGCGCCGGAATGGGGCAGACAACGTGTGTTGGAATCGGAGGCGATCCCATCAACGGCACCAGCTTCATCGACTGTCTCGCGGCATTTGAAGCGGACCCCGACACCAAGGCCGTTGTGATGATCGGAGAGATTGGCGGCACGGATGAGCAGGAGGCGGCGGGATTCGTCAAGAAAAAAATGTCGAAGCCGGTAGTGGGATTCATTGCTGGCCAGACAGCGCCGCCCGGCCGGCGCATGGGTCATGCTGGAGCAATAATCTCAGGATCGGCCGGCACGGCCGCCGAAAAAATGGAAGCTTTCGAGGCTAATGGAATCGGTGTCGCGAAGCGACCAATCGATGTCGTGCAACTTCTCAAGCGACAATAACCAAGTGACTATAGGACAACTACATGGCTGTTAGCCGCACGCTCACGATCCTAAAGCCGGACGCGTTCGGATCCGGCAAAGCAGGACGGATTGTCGCCCACCTCGAAGATGCAGGATTTCGTATTCTCGCATCGAGGGTATTGAAGTTGACGGAAGCGCAAGCCGGCGCTTTCTATGAAGTGCATCGTGAGCGACCGTTCTTCGGACCTCTCACGAAATTCATGACGTCGGGCCCATGCATGCCGATGGTCCTCGAGCGAGACGACGCGGTTGCTGCGCTTCGCCGAACGATCGGCGCGACTGATCCGGCGGAAGCAGAGGCGGGAACGGTCCGAAAACTCTACGCGGAGTCGAAGGAGCGAAATGCGATTCACGCCTCGGATTCTGACGAGAATGCTGAGAGAGAGATCGCGTTCTTCTTTTCAGCTACGGAGTTACTTCAGGCGAGGTAGAGAATCATTACGGACTGCGGACTAACTGCGGACTTCGGACTCACTGCGGACTCCGGACAAATCATCGGAATTAATGATGGATAACACTCCGCAGTAGTCCGCAGTCCGCACTAGGTCCGAAGTCCGCAGTTAGTCCGGAGTCCGCAGTGGTAGTTGGCCCTTATGGTCGCTAGCTTTAAGAACTTATGCTGTCCTTTGACATCCGCTCGCTGGAGTCGCAGGCAGCGCATGTGGACGGCACCGTTTCGCCGGACGATCCGGTTTGGGAAGCCGGAGACATGCGCCCGACAGAGCCCATTCATGTTGAAGGCCGGCTGTCCGCCGCGGGTCCCACTCGCTTTTATTTCAGCGGACGGATGGCGGGGGTCATCGAGATGCCATGCCGCCGGTGTCTCGAGGACGTCAAGGTCGAAGTTTCCGAGGAGGAGCACTTCATCTTTTCGGCGGAGGGCGAGGGGGGATCTGATGATCCGGACGTCTTTCCCTTCGATCCAAGGGCGCACGCGCTCGACATGCGACCGGCGGTGAGAGAGGCATGGCTGCTTGCGGCTCCGGGCTTCGTTCAATGCCGGGAGGACTGCAAAGGCCTTTGCCCGACGTGTGGAACAGATCTGAATACCGGCTCGTGCGATTGCGAGCCGGCAACAACCGACAGTCGCTGGGAAAAGTTGCGCGCTATTCGTGATAGTTTTTCCTAGAACGCTACATCTAACTTTTTTTTGATATCAAATGGCCGTCCCGAAGCGACGCACCTCCAAGAGGAAGAAACGCGCGCGCAACACGCACAAGACCGCGCCCGCAATTGCGATACAGAAATGTCCACGCTGCCAGAGCATGAAGCGTCCGCATCACGTTTGCGAGGAGTGCGGATATTACGACGGTGAGCAGCGAGTAGCAGCAAGGGAAGCCTAGCATTGGCGCGAATCGCGTTGGACGCCATGGGAGGAGACTTTGCACCCAGGGCACCTATCGCTGGAGCGCTTCAGGCACTTGCTGAGCTCGACGACGCACACGTCGTGCAGCTCGTCGGACGTATTTCCGAAATCGAACAGGTACTCGGCGATCTGCTGGCTGGTGAGCTCGCCGGCCATGCGCGCGTGCGCGATCGCATTTCACTCATCGATGCGCCGGACACAATCGCGATGTCCGACAAACCGACTGCTGCATTGCGCAGCTCGTCGAACAATCCAATGTCGGTTGGCATCAAGCTGCAGGCCGAAGATGCATCGGATGCGTTTGTGTCAGCCGGTAACACAGGTGCGCAGATGGCCGCGTCCGCGCTCCTGTTAGGGCGACTCTCCGGCGTGACTCGCCCCGCAATTGCAACAGTGTTTCCAACTGCGCTGAAACCGATTGTCGTTCTCGACTCGGGCGCGAACGTCGATTGCTCTCCATACGAGCTGGTTCAATTTGCATGGCTCGGCTCCGTGTACGCCGAGTGTGTCCTCGCACGCAACCAGCCATCTGTGGGGCTGCTAAGTATTGGAGAAGAAAAGGAAAAAGGAAACGCCACGACGAAAGCTGCACATGCTCTCTTTCAGAGTGCCGGTTTCAACTTTCACGGAAACGTCGAAGGTCGGGACCTTCCCGCAGGGTCGAGCGACCGCGGTCCAATCGATGTTGTTGTGTGCGACGGCTTCGTTGGAAATGTTGTTCTCAAGTTCTATGAAGCAGTCCTGCCGATGATTGTCACACTGCTGACCGCCGTACCGTCGTTCGATCAGGCTGTCCTCGAGGCCGCACTCGGGCCGCTCGATTCGACTTCATACGGCGGCGCTCCGTTGCTCGGAGTGCGAGGCGTGAGCATCATCTGTCATGGAAACTCATCGCCGCGTGCAATCAAGAACGCGGTAAAAGTCGCAGTGCGCGCCGTGGAGACAAGAATGAACGAGCATATCGAGGAGCGATTAGCAAGCGCGGCAGGCTCACTCTCGAGCGGGCAGGTCGCATGAAGCGACCAATTGCGGCGGTAGTCGGCACTGGGCGCGGGGTGCCCGACACCATCATGACGAACAACGATTTCGCGGCGATTGGAATCGAGACTTCGCATGAATGGATTGTCGAGCGGTCGGGTATCGTCGAGCGGCGCATTGCGAAAAACGGCGTGACGACCGCCTCGATGGCTGCCGATGCCGCGCGCAACGCGATGGAGAAGGCTGACATTCATCCCGGTCAGCTCGACTCGATAATTCTTAGCACCGCAACGCCAGACCGCCTCCTGCCATCGACTGCGGTTGATCTCCAGGCAGAGCTCGGTGCCGACCGGGCCGCCGCATTCGACGTTGGCGCCGCGTGCTCAGGTTGGCTCTACGGAATGACTGTGGCCGAGGGCCTCATTTCGTCGGGGTCTGCGGAGACGATCCTCGTTGTTGGTGCAGAAAAAATGAGCGCGATAGTTGACTGGAAAGATCGCGCGACATGCGTCCTCTTCGGCGACGGCTCTGGTGCCGTGATTCTACAACGCGCGAAGACGGGAAAGGGAATCCTTTCCAGTTTTCTACGAAGCGATGGGAAGCTGGCGGAATTGCTTTATCGTCCTGCCGGCGGCGCAACTATTCAGTTCTCACAACAGGTGCTCGATGATCGCGCCCATTTCGTGAAAATGGCGGGCCGCGAAGTATTCAAGCACGCGGTGAGATCGATGTCGGAGGCCGCGGATCGCGCTCTGGATGCCGCGCGACTCACTGGTGACGACATCGATCTTTTGATTCCGCACCAGGCGAATATCAGAATCATCGAAGCCACTGCGAAGCACTCCAACATCTCGATGGACAAGGTCTATGTTAACGTGGACCGCTTCGGCAACACCTCATCGGCCTCGATTCCGATCGCAATCGATGAAGCAATCGAGAAAGGACGCATTCGCGAGGGCAGTACCGTAATGCTTGTTGCATTCGGCGCCGGCTTCACCTGGGCGTCGATGATCATCCGCTTTTAGCGCGTGGACGTCGTGCTGCTTTTCCCGGGGCAGGGATCCCAGAAGCCGGGAATGGGAAAGGACCTTGCGGAAACCTTTCGCGCGGCACGTCAGGTATTCACCGAGGTTGACGATGCGCTGTCGTTTCCATTGAGCACGCTTTGTTTCGAAGGTCCTGCAGACGAGCTCACGCTCACGCACAATGCACAGCCCGCATTGCTAGCCCATGGCGCGGCAGCCTGGCGAGTCGTCAAGGACGCGCTGTTACCGCATGTACGCGCAGCGGCGGGGCATTCTCTCGGTGAGCATACCGCATATCACGCAGCCGACTCGACTACGCTCGCAGAAGCAGTGAAGCTCGTGCGACGTCGCGGTCAGCTGATGTTCGATGAAGGAATGCGCCGGCCGGGTGCAATGGCTGCAATCCTCGGCAAGTTGACGCAAAGTGTCGAGTCATTGTGTGAGCAAGCGAGTCGAAACGCAGGCGTCGTCGTCCCGGCAAACTACAATACGGAAGAGCAGATCGTCGTCTCCGGAGAAGTAAGCGGGGTCGAGCGCGTGATGCAGCTCGCGAAAGAAGCCGGAGCGAAGCGTGCGGTTCGATTGCCAGTGAGCGGAGCGTTCCACTCGCCACTTATGGAGCCTGCCGCGAAGGGACTACGCGAAGCACTGGCATCCACGACCTTTGCTGAGCCGGTGTTTCCAGTTTTTTCTAACGTGACAGAGAAGGAATCGAATGGCGCAGCCGACGCCCGCGAGCTGTTGGCAACTCAGCTGACGTCTCCGGTGAGATGGGCAGGTGAGATCACGAACATCGCGTCAAAATTTCCTGAGGCGCTTTTTGTCGAGCTCGGTCCCGGCGCTGTTCTCACCGGATTGCTTTCTCGAATTGTCCCGGGCGCGCGCGGCGTTGCCTGTGGTTCGCCGGCCGAAGTCGAGAAGCTTCTTGCTCAGGTCGCCTGAGTGAAGATCGATCTAACTGGACGAGTGGCGCTCGTCACGGGCAGCACTCGCGGAATCGGTCGAGCGATCGCCGCTTCTCTTATCGAATGTGGAGCGCGCGTCGCAGTGACTGGCCGCGACAAGAGCACGGCGGATCGCGTGGCGAGTGAGCTCGGCGGCGGGGCTCGCGGATTTAGTTGCGATGTCGCGGACACTTCTACGGTGACGCAGCTGACCAGCGATGTCGAAGCCGCATTTGGCTCGCTGGACATTCTCGTGAACAACGCAGGCCTCACTCGCGACAACGTTGTCATGCGCCTCAAGGATGATGATTGGAACGCAGTGATCGACGCGAATCTACGAGGACCCTTCGCCGCTATTCGCGCTGCATCGCGTGGAATGATGAAGCGGAGGTGGGGACGAATCATCAATATCTCGAGCGTCGTTGGCCTCATCGGAAACAAGGGTCAGGCGAACTACGCAGCGAGCAAAGCGGGCTTGATCGGCCTGACCAAAGCCGTCGCAAAGGAGCTCGCGTCGAGAAACATCCTCGTTAACGCCATCGCGCCCGGCTTTATCGAAACGGAAATGACTGAAGCGATGACCCCGGAGGCACGTAACGGCCTTATTGGAATGATTCCTTTGGAGCGTCTTGGCAGCCCGGCGGACGTCGCCGCTGCGGTTGCTTTTCTTTCGTCAGACCACGCTGCCTACATCACGGGTCAGGTTATCGTCGTCGACGGGGGAATGGTGATGTAGAACCAACGGTAGGATAGACGGCGTAACTTTCTGTCATAACGTCAGTTAGATATATTTCAATCCAACCAACAACGAAGAGGAATTTGAGATGGCCGACAACTCTGAGAAGGTCAAGGACATCATCGAGAAGGAGCTCGGCGTCGAGCGCGAAAAGCTCACCAACGATGCCAGCTTCATCGAGGATCTCGGAGCTGACAGTCTCGACATCGTCGAGCTCGTCATGGAATTCGAGAAAGAGTTCAACATCGACATTCCGGACGAGGACGCTGAAAAGCTCCGTACGGTCGGTGACGCGCTCGGCTATCTGAACACCAAAGTCACCGCGTAATGAAACGAAGGGTCGTCGTCACCGGCGTGGGTGCTATTACGCCCGTCGGCAACGATGTGGCGACGACTTGGCGTGCGCTGCTCGAGGGAAAATCGGGCGCAGCGCCAATAACGCATTTCGATGCGTCAAAATTCCCGGTTCGTTTTGCGTGCGAGGTGAAAGAGTTCAATCCACTGGCCTATATGGAGCGCAAGGAGGCCAAGCGAGCGGACCAGTTCACACAGTATGCTGTCGGTGCTGCAACTCAGGCGATGGCCGACGCCGGCCTTGCCCAGCAGAACGGCATTGACCCTGACCGCATCGGTGTGATCGTTGGCAGCGGCATCGGCGGACTCAAGAGCTTCGAAGAGCAGCACGACGTATATCGTCAGCGCGGTCCGGGAAAAATCTCGCCTTTCTTCATTCCGATGTTCATATCGGATATCGCCGCTGGCATCGTATCGATGCGGTTCAAAGCAAAGGGCCCGAATTACGCGACCGTCTCTGCGTGTGCAACGAGTGCTCATGCAATCGGAGACGCGTTTCGCACGATTCAATACGGCGATGCGGATGTGATGATCACCGGCGGCGCAGAGGCAACTGTAACGCCGATGGCGATTGGTGGATTTGCCAACATGAAGGCCTTGTCGGAGCGAAACGATTCTCCCGAAACGGCGTCGCGGCCCTTTGATGCGACTCGTGACGGCTTCGTTATGGGCGAGGGCGCGGGAATGGTGATTCTCGAAGATCTCGAGCACGCACAGGCACGAGGCGCTCGCATCTACGTCGAGGTTGTGGGCTATGGTGCAACGGGCGACGCATACCATCTGACTGCACCCGCACCCAATGGTGAGGGTGCTCAACGCGCGATGAAGCGCGCATTGAAGGATGCAAACCTTCGCCCCGAAGACATTCAGTACATCAATGCGCACGGCACGTCCACGCCGGCAAACGATTTGAATGAAACGCTGGCGATCAAAGCCGTGTTCGGAGACACGATCAAGAACATCAACGTCAGCTCGACGAAATCGGCGACTGGCCACATGCTTGGCGCTGCAGGTGCGGTGGAGTTCGTGATCAGCGCGTTGACAGTGATTGAAGGCAAGATTGCTCCGACAATCAACTACGAGACGCCGGATCCTGAATGCGATCTCGACTACACCCCCAACAGAGCGGTGGAACGGGAAGTGAATGCAGTGATCAGCAACAGTTTCGGATTCGGCGGGCACAACACGACGCTCGCAGTCAAGCGATTTGCGGCGTAGCCGACGATGAACGTTCTGCCCGGCTTCGACCTCTCACGGATCTCTGATCCAGCGTTGCGCCGAGTAGGCGAAAAGGTTGTCGCTGGAACTCGGCTCGATGACGCCGATGGCGTGGTGATGTTTCGCTCGCCAGACTTGCTTGGACTCGGCGCGCTGGCTTCCCACGCGAATGCCGCGCGACATGGCGACGTCGTGACGTTTGCCGCCAACCAGCATATCAATCCGACGAATGTTTGTTACCTGCGGAAGACGTGCGTCTTCTGCTCCTTTGCGCGTTTGCCAAAAGAAGACGGCGCTTATCGATACTCGATGGACCAGGTGATGGAAGAGGCGTCGGTCGCCGGCAATGGACTCACGCGTGAGTTTCACATCGTTGGCGGTCTCGACATGCACGCGGGACTGGAATACTACAGCGAGATGTTCCGCGAGCTGAAGTCGCATTTTCCGCAGGTTCACATCAAGGCGCTCACGGCGGTCGAGATCGCGCACATCTCGCGAATCGAAAAAATGTCGATCGAAGAAGTCTTGATTGCGCTCCGTGAAGCCGGCCTCGACACACTTCCTGGCGGGGGCGCCGAAGTCTTCGGGCGCGGCGTGCGAATGGAAATCGCAGACAAGAAACTCGCTGCCGAAGATTGGATCGCGGTGCATCGCACCGCACATCGCCTGGGAATTCGCTCCAATTGCACGATGCTCTACGGTCACGTTGAAACGATCGAAGATCGCGTCGAGCATCTTGCCATTCTTCGCTCTCTTCAGGATGAGACCGGCGGATTCCTCGCGTACATTCCGCTCGCCTATCATCCCGACAACAACGAGCTGGGAATCGAGCTCGGTCGACAGGGCACCGCAACCACCGGATTCGACGATCTGCGCAACCTTGCAGTCGGTCGTCTTTACCTGGACAACTTTGAGCACATCAAGACGCACTGGATCATGGTCACGCCGTTCCTCTCGCAAGTCTCGCTTTCATTCGGTGTGAACGACCTCGAGGGAACAGTGGTTCGCGAGAAGATCTACCACGAAGCAGGCGCGACAACTCCGCAGGCGATGGCACTCGATGACATTCTCAAGCTGATACGCGAGGCCGGTAAAATTCCCGCGGAGCGTGACTCGTTCTACAACATTCTGCGTACCTTCGACGGATCGCACGCGGTGGCTGCATGAGTCTCAGAATCGGCCGCATTCCCTATATCAACTGCTATCCGGTTTACGGCGCGATCGATCGCGGTGTGATCAGGATCGATGCGGAGCTCGTTGACGGAGTTCCGACTGCGCTCAATGCGCGAATGGCTGCCAGCGATCTCGATGTCAGCGTGGTTTCCGCTGTCGAATACGCTCGTGATTCGCGCCGCTACCTTCTCTTGCCAGATCTTGCGATCTCGTGCGACGGTCCCGTGCGGAGCGTGATGCTTTTTTCAAAGAGGCCCGCCACGGAGCTGTCGGGTCGCCGGGTTCTTGTGAGTCGAAGCTCGATGACAAGTGTTGCGTTGCTCGAGCTGTTGTTCGAGAACGTCTGGCATGCTCGCCCAAGCTTTATTCCGACTGACGCCGAGATCAGCGACGTCGCGCGATTCGAAGGTGAAGATCATGATGCACGACTGGTAATCGGCGACGCGGCGCTCCTCCTCAGTTCGGGCGCGAGTCCGCGATATCTGCATGCGTACGATCTCGGCGAAGTCTGGAAGGAATGGACGGGACTCCCATTCGTATTTGCCGTTTGGGTTGCGCAGCGAAACGTTGTCGTGAACGATGCGCTCGCCGTGCATGCTGGATTGATCAATTCCCGCGATTGGGGAATCGCAAACGTACCGACTCTCGCGCGACAGGCAGCAAGCGCCACCGGAGTTCCAATCGCCGCGTGCGAGGAATATCTGGCCGGCTTGGATTACGGGCTCTCGTATCCGCACCTCGCTGGCCTTACGGAATTCTATCGTCGCCTCGTGCACCGCGGCACTGTGCCGAATGGAACGTTGACCTTTCTTCCAGCCGCCTGACCGATGCGCGACCTCCTCGACTTCTACGCAAATGCGCCGCTCATCGAGCTTGGTGCCGAAGCGGATCGTGTTCGTCAGCGCCTCCATCCGGGCGATATCGTCACGTACATCATAGACCGCAACATCAATTACACGAACGTGTGCGTCGCCGATTGCGGATTCTGCGCATTCTATCGAAGGCCGAAGCACGGCGAAGGCTACACGCTTTCATTCGAGCAGATCGGTGCGAAGATCGATGAAGCGAAAGCACTCGGTGGTGTTCAGATCCTGATTCAGGGGGGGCACAACCCGTACATACCATTCGATTGGTATCTGGATTTGATGCGTTACATCAAACGCAATCATCCGATTCACATCCACGGATTCAGCCCGAGCGAGATCGATTTCTTTGCAAAGCTTTTCCGCATGGAAGCGATCGAGGTGATACGAGAGCTGCGATCGGCAGGACTCGATTCGATTCCCGGTGGTGGTGGTGAGATTCTGGTTCAGCGCGTTCGTGATCTCGTCGCTCGCAAGAAAGCGGGCGCCGACCGCTGGCTCGAGATAATGGAGCTCGCTCACGGAGAAGGGATGAAAACCTCCGTGACGATGATGTATGGTATCGGCGAGACACTCGCGGAGCGAATGGAGCATCTCGAGCGAGTTCGCGAAGTGCAGGCGCGCACTGGCGGGTTCACGGCGTTCATCTGCTGGCCGCTTCAGCCCGAGAATACACCGACGATGTCTCATATGCCGAAGACAGGCTCGGACGAATATCTGAGAACCGTTGCGATTGCGCGCATCGTCCTCGACAACGTTCCCAATCTTCAGTCGAGCTGGGTAACCATGGGAATGAAGGTCGGACAAATTGCGCTGCGATTTGGCTGCAATGATTTTGGATCGCTGATGATCGAAGAGAATGTCGTCTCCGCCGCCAACACGACTCACCGCACGACAACCGCGGAGATGGAGCGTCTGATCTCGGACGCCGGATTCAAACCCGTGCGCCGTCGCCAGGACTACTCGCTCATCGAGTCCGCGGCGAATGCCGCCTGAACGACGAAGCATTGTTCGCACAGGCATAGGTTACGATTCGCACCGCTTCGCGCCGGGAGGGCCTCTCATCCTCGGCGGAGTGAAGATTCCACACGAGTTCAAGCTGATTGGCCATTCCGATGCGGACGCCGTGGCGCATGCGTTAACGGACGCAATTCTGGGTGCGGCGTGCGAGGGAGATATCGGGGAGCTATTTCCGGACACTGATGCCGCCAACAAGGGACGCAGCTCGGTGGAGATGCTCGGGCTCGCAGTCGAGCGCATCGAGAGCAAGGGATTTGTGGTGGCAAACGCCGACATCACAGTCGTTACTGAGAACCCACGCATTGGGCCATATCGTGCGAAGATCCGCGACGTGATCGCGCGCGCTCTGCATGTTCCCACGGGTGCCGTGAGCGTGAAGGGAAAAACCAACGAAGGGATGGGTTGGATCGGACGCGGCGAAGGACTCGCCTGCATCGCTGTTGCCAGTCTCGCCGAGCGCACCCGGTGAGCATTTCAGCGTGAACGTTGAAGCCATAATCAATTCTCTCAGTCAGCTCCCCCTGACTGTGCTGTACCCGGCGATTGTAGTCATCTCTGCAATCGAAAATATTTTTCCGCCATTTCCCGCCGATGCAGTCGTTGCGCTCGGCAGCTTTCTCGCGGCGCGAGGCAAGGGCTCGCCTTACTCGACGTTTCTCGCAGCCTGGCTCGGGAATCTGGTCGGTGCAGCGTTCATGTATTACATCGGGCGGCGATACGGGTCCGGACCATTCCGCGAGCGTCTCGAGCGATGGGTGGGGAAGAACGCCGAGGCACGGTTCATGGCGCTCTACGAGAAGTACGGTCTCCCCGCGCTTTTTGTGAGCCGATTTCTGCCGGCGGTTCGCTCACTCGTTCCGCCGCTCGCGGGTGCGATGAAGCTTCCGCCAATTCCGGTTGCGCTCGCTGTCGCAACAGCATCCGGAATCTGGTTCGCATTCCTCACCTGGGTTTCGTTCCGCGCCGGATCGGATTGGGACGTGCTGTACGCGCACATCGTGAAGTCGAGCAAAGTTGTTGGTTCCGGCGCGGCTGCTCTTATTCTTCTTCTGATTATCTGGGTGTACCTCCGATACAGGAGAAAGCGGCCGTGAGTGGCAATCCTCTCGCGCAAGTGTCCGATGAGCTTTCCCGCGCATTTCATCTCGAGGGATTCCACGATTTCCTGTCGGTTGAAAAAGGGGCGTCGGCGCGAACCGACGATGCGTATCTGCGCGACCTCGCTCGATTCACAATTTTTGCGAACCTCAAGGGGGCGACCGCTCCAGGCAGCGTAGGCTCGCGAACGCTTCGTGAATATGTCTATCACCTGAAGGATCTCGGATTGGCGCCGGCTTCAATTCGCCGGAACGTGTCAGCTGTTCGGACCTATTTCCGTTTCATGCTTGACGAGGGCCACGTTGTTCGCGATCCCAGCGAGCGACTCGAGACTCCGAAGCGATGGCGCACTCTGCCCGAAGTTTTGACCGTGGATGAGGTGTCGCGCCTCATCGCAGCTCCATCGCTCGACGAGCCGCTCGCTTTTCGCGATCGGGCAATGCTCGAGCTCGCTTATGGTGCAGGGCTGCGCGTGTCAGAGTGGGTTTCAATCGGTGTGCGCGACGTGCTGATGGACGAGCATCTCGTTCGCGTTTTCGGAAAGGGCGGAAAGGAGCGTGTCGTGCCTATCGGTCGCAGTGCCATTGGTGCGGTCGCGATTTATACACGCGAGCTGCGGTCGCGAATCGAGCACGGTAAAGGGAAGGGAATTCTTTTTTTGAACGCCAGAGGAGAGCCGTTGTCGCGGATGGGCGCGTGGAAAATTCTTCGCAAGTATGTCTTGCAAGCGGGAATCACGAAACGCGTTACGCCGCACACGCTTCGTCATTCGTTTGCCACGCATTTGCTCGAAGGGGGCGCAGATCTCCGAGCGGTCCAGGAAATGCTTGGACACGCCGACATATCGACAACTCAGATTTACACGCACGTCGACCGCGAATATCTCAGAAACGTTCATCGTCAATTTCATCCACGGGCATGATTCTCGTAATCGACAATTACGATTCATTCACTTACAACCTCGTGCAGTATCTCGGAGAGCTTGGTGAGGATCCAATTGTTCGGCGCAACGATGAGATCACCGAAGACGAAGTGGGAACGCTCGGGTTGACGGGAATCGTAGTGTCGCCGGGGCCTGGCAAGCCTGCCGACGCAGGTATGACGGTCCCGCTGATCAAGCGATGGTCGGCAACGATTCCGACGCTCGGCGTTTGCCTCGGTCACCAGGCGATTGCAGAAGCATTCGGCGGGAAAGTAGTTCTTGCGCCGAAGCTGATGCATGGAAAAACATCCTCAGTCAGTCACGAAGGCAAAGCGCTATTCCATGGGATCCCTTCGCCGCTGGAAGTAATGCGCTATCATTCTCTCATCGTCGAGCGCGAAAGTCTGCCGGACGAGCTCGAGGTGATTGCGTGGAGTGAAGAGCGTGACGAGATCCACGCGATAAGACACAGGCAGCATCCAGTGTGGGGTGTTCAATTTCATCCCGAATCGGTAATGACCGAGCACGGGCGAGACATCCTTCGGAACTTTCTGACGCTCGCGAGATGACTCGAACTTTTCTTGTTGCGGCTCTCTTGTTTGCGATGTCGTCGGCCGGTGCGCAAACAACAACTCAGCCCGCCGACACCGGCTACGTCGCTTACCGTGAGCCGTGGATAACGCTGCCACTCGGAATTGGACTGCGCGTTCCGGCGTACGACAGAGTAGACGGCTTGTCGCTTCCGTGGGGACCGGAGATATCCTTCGCAGAAGAACATGTCGTGATCGACCCGACCGTGACGTATCGCTCGCACATCGGGAAATTCGATCCGTACGTCAAGGCGATGTTGCGGAACAAAAGCGGCGTGATTCTCGACATCAAGGGCGGCAGAGCGACGTTTACCAACGACGATTGGATTCGCTCTGATGTCGTGAACTCGCTTGCGGCGATCGCGGTTGGAAGCGATTCGAGAAATTATTTCCGTGCTGATCGCGGGACGGGAATTTTGTCTCTCGAGATTGGCCGGCCAAACATCACGGTCACTCCCGGAATTGGGATAAACTTCGAGAACGATTGGTCCGTGGGTTCACCTTCACCAGGCGGATTCACTCCCACACCGTGGAGTCTTTTTGGCAAGAACGATGCGCTAAAGATGAAGCGAGGGAATCCTTCGATTTATGAAGGACATCTGGGGTCGGTGCTCGGGCGTGTACTCACGGAGTACGAGAGCGCTGGCGTGAAGGGCTCGTTTTCAGGATTGGTTGAGCATTCGTTCAAGAATCCTGCGCGCAGGAGCTCAACCGGATTCTTGCTCGCCAGCCCTGACTTCACGCAAGTAACTCTCAATGCAATCGTTGGGTTCCCAACATTCCGGACACAGCGATTTGACTTTCGTGGTCATGGAGTCTTCACGTCGAGCGACGCGAGTGCGCCGCCGCAGCGATTCGCGTACCTTGGAGGAGCGGGGACACTCGCGACAGTCGATCTCCTCGCACTTGGAGGCGACAAGCTCTTCTTCGCAGAAGGTGAGTACTCGATTCCCATCGAGAGGATCGATCTTCCGCTGGTGCGAAATCCAATCGCGAGCTTGATCTATTCCGCAGGGTCGGCGGGCGTCGGCGAGCTTCCCGATTTCATCCAGAACATCGGAGCGGGATTGGGCTTTTCAATGATCAAGTTCGAATACTACATCGATCCGAATTTCAAGAAGACAAGCTTCACTCGTAAGCACGCGTTCGCGGTGAGCCTCAATCTGGAGATGTAGAGGGAGTAGAGAGAGGGAGAATGGCGATTGCCGCGAAGGCGCGGAGACGCGGAGAAAACTGAACGGCGCAGGGAGACCGTGAAACCGTGAGAACTACGCACCTACACCTTTATTGATTTTTTTTACTGCGTAACCGCGCAGTTGCGCCGTGAAAATAAAAAAAAGGCGCTGTTACGCAGTTCTCACGGTTTCACGGTCTCCCTGCGCCGTTCAGTTTTCTCCGCGTCTCCGCGCCTTCGCGGCAATGAGTAGTTCTCCAATTCTCTATTTCCTCCATCCCTCTCTGAGACTATATTAGATGGCGTGACTTTTGCATCTAGCCGCGCGATTCTAGGTGGTGGGTGAGCACGCTCGTGGTGATTCCGGCGCGACTCGCAGCGGTCAGACTCCCCCGCAAACCGCTCCGCCTCCTCGCCGGTCTCCCACTAATCGTCAGAGTCTGGCAGCGAGTCTCCTCGATGAACGTCGCCGATGCGTGCGTCATTGCGACCGACGATGAATCAGTCGCAAGAGCAGCCCGCGATGCCGGCGCGGACTGCGTCATGACAAGCGACGCTCACACGTCCGGGACCGAAAGAGTAGCTGAAGTTGCCCGCCAACCGAGATTCAAGGACTACTCTACCATAGTGAACGTTCAGGGCGACGAGCCGTTCATTGGCTGCGCTGCAGTGAAGGGTGCGGCAAACATTGTTTCGACCAGCCAGTTTCCTATCGGGACTGCCGCGTCGCCGGCAGGGTGGGACATCAGTAATGATCCGAGCATCGTAAAAGTCGTCTGCGCCGACGACGGACGAGCGATGTATTTCTCACGCGGCGCGATCCCGTTTCCACGAGATGGAAGCGAATCCACAGAAATTCGGCCGTTACAGCACATCGGGGTGTATGCTTATTCGCGTGAAGCGCTCGATCGGTGGGTTGCTCTTCCACCGCACGAGCTGGAGCTCGCCGAACGACTCGAACAATTGAGACCGCTTGCGGCAGGGATTCCAATCGGCGTTGCAATCGCTGACGAACAACCGGCGGCTGGAATCGATACCGAAGAAGACTTGAGCCGCGCCAACGCGCGGTGGGACGTATTCACCGCAGGACGGTAGACAATGCAGCAGAATCCGAGTCAGCAAACTCGCTACATCTTCATCACTGGAGGAGTCGTCTCGTCGCTGGGCAAGGGAATCGCCGCGGCCTCGATTGGACGATTGCTCGTCGAACGCGGCATGCGGGTGACGATCATGAAGTTCGACCCGTACCTCAACGTCGATCCGGGGACGATGTCGCCGTTCCAGCATGGCGAGGTCTACGTCACCGACGACGGCGCAGAAACGGATCTTGACCTCGGACATTACGAGCGATTCATCGACCGCTCTCTCGCCCAGGCGAACAACGTCACGACGGGGCGCATTTACTTGAACGTCATCACCAAGGAGCGTCGCGGCGAGTACTTAGGCTCTACGGTTCAAGTGATTCCTCATGTGACCGACGAGATCAAAGCAGCGATGAAACGACTCGCTCCCGAGAGCGACGTCGTGATCGTGGAGATTGGCGGCACTGTCGGTGATATCGAATCGCAGCCGTTCCTTGAAGCGATCCGGCAATACCGACACGAGATCGGCCGAGATAACGCGATCTTCATTCATGTAACGCTCGTTCCATTCATTGCCGCGTCGGGCGAAGTCAAGACCAAGCCGACGCAGCACTCGGTACGTGAGTTGATGGAGATTGGAATTCAGCCTGACATACTCATCTGCAGATGCGACCGTCCGCTCTCGGAGGACGTGAAGCGCAAGATCGCGCTCTTCTGCAACGTCGAGTTTGGAGCAGTCGTCGAAGCGCGCGATGTCCCGACGATTTATCAGATTCCACTCGATTTCCACGAGCAGGGGCTCGACGAGCGCGTGATGCACCGCCTCGGATTGCTCGGTCGCCGAGCGCCGGATCTCTCGGCGTGGAAGCAAATCGTTCAGCGAATCGTGAATCCGTCGGGTCGAGTAAAAGTCGCGGTAATCGGCAAGTACACGGACCTCGTGGATTCGTACAAGAGCGTTCAGGAAGCACTCATTCACGGCGGAATCGCGAACGACACGGGAGTCGACATTTCTTGGCTCGCGAGCGACATGTTCATCGATCGCCAGCGCACACGCGAATTGCTCGCGGATTATCACGCCGTTCTCGTGCCCGGTGGGTTCGGCGTGCGCGGAGTGGAAGGAATGCTCGAAGCGATTCGCTATGCTCGCGAATCCGGACTTCCTTTCTTCGGCATTTGCCTCGGCATGCAGACAGCAATCATCGAGTTCGCGCGCAATGTGATTGGGCTCGACGACAGTCATTCCAGCGAATTCTCCCCAGAGTGCGCCGATCCTGTGATCTCGCTGATGGAATCGCAGCAGCATCTGACCGACATGGGGGGGACGATGAGGCTTGGCGCGTATCCATGCAGACTTGGAGTTGGTACGCGTGCCGCCGCGATCTATGGCGTGCCACAAGTGAGCGAGCGGCACCGGCATCGATACGAAGTATCCAACGCGTACCGCGATCAATTCGTGGAGCACGGTCTCACTCTCAGCGGACTTTCGCCTGACGGCTCCCTCGTGGAGATCGTGGAGCTGCAGACGCATCCATGGTACATCGGTTGCCAGTTCCATCCCGAGCTTCAGTCGCGACCGACTCGTCCGCACCCGCTCTTTGCGAGCTTCATCGCCGCAGCGGTCGAGGCGAAAAAGACCTGCGCCGAACGCAGGCGGCCTGCGCTAGAAGTCGCCGAGTAGATGGCTCAGCTATTCCCCGCGGACCGGCTGTTCTTCATCGCCGGTCCGTGTGTCGTCGAAGATGACGCGGTCAACATGCGCGTGGCGACGGAAATCGCTCGTCTTGAATCGCGCGTGCCTGGAGGTGTGATCTTCAAAGCGAGCTTCGACAAAGCAAACCGCTCCAATGCGGGAGCTGCTCGCGGCCCAGGGTTTCATGACGGACTCGCCGCGCTCGATCGCGTGCGCTCGGCAACAGGTCTAAGAGACCAATGTGCCGGTGCCGCCGAGTTTGTCGACGTGTTACAAATCCCCGCGTTCCTTAGCCGGCAAACCGATTTGCTGCAGGCGGCGGGCGCGACGGGAAAGCCCGTGAACATCAAGAAAGGGCAATGGCTTCATCCCGAAGCGATGCGTGGCGCCGTCGAAAAGGTGCGCGAAGCTCGACCAGCTGGCGGCGCAGGGGAGATCGCGGTCACTGAGCGCGGCACCTTCTTCGGGTACGGTGATCTCGTCGTGGACATGCGATCGTTTTGCCGGATGCGCGAAGCTTGCAACGTACCTGTGATATTCGATGCGACCCACAGTGTGCAGCGGCCCGGACTTGGCGAGGGAGGATCGAGTGGCGGTGCGCGCGAATTCATCCCCCATCTTGCGATGGCTGCGATTGCCGCAGGCGCGCAGGGGATATTCGTCGAAACTCATCCCGATCCCGACAATGCGCCGAGTGACGGACCAAACATGCTGCCCCTCTCGGAGCTCGAGGCGCTGATCGACAGACTCGTTGGCGTCTGGGAGAAAGTCTCACCGTGACTCCCGAAGAGATCCTCGATCGCGGTCGTCGCGTTGTGCGGCTCGAAGCCGAAGCGCTCGTCGAAGCGGAAAAGCGACTGGGAGAAAATTTCGCACGTGCTGTTGACGTTCTCGCAAAATCAACTGGCCGCGCAATCGTTTCCGGCGTAGGAAAATCCGGACTCGTCGGAAGGAAAATCGCGGCGACTCTCACTTCGACGGGAACCCCCGCGACATTTCTTCACCCAGCCGAGAGTTTCCACGGAGATCTCGGGATCGTCGGCTCGCAGGACGTTGCGATTCTCATCTCGAAAAGCGGCGAATCAGATGAGATGGTACGTCTTCTCGATCATCTCAAACGCCTCGGCGTCTGTACCGTTGCGATTACTGGAAACGCAGAGTCGACGCTAGCTCGGCACACCGACGTCCATCTCGACGGGTGGGTGAGTGAAGAAGCGTGCGTTCACGACCTCGCCCCAACGACGAGCACAACCGTTGCACTTGCGATCGGTGATGCGCTCGCCGTCGCGCTCCTCGAGGAGAAGGGATTCAAGCCTGACGACTTCGCGCGACTGCATCCGGGTGGGGCGCTTGGTCGTCGCCTTTTGACCAAGGTTCGCGACGTAATGGTGACCGGAACGCTCATTCCAGCGCTCCCAACGACCGCGACAATGCGTGAGGCAGTCGTTCAGCTCGCCGAGCGGCGTGGAATTGCCGTGATTACAGGGGAGCAAGGTGACGTTGTTGGGGTTATCACTTCAGGGGACCTTACGCGTCTGATGGAACGGGAGGAAAACGTCCTCCCGATTCGCGTGACTGATGTGATGACATCCGATCCAAAGTTGGCTGAGGCAGACGATCTAGGGAGTGCAGTGGTCTATAGAATGGAAAGGCACGGAATAATCTCGATGCCCGTTGTGGACGGGGGACGCAGATTGGTCGGCGTCATTCATCTGCACGACTTGATGCGCGCCGGAGTGGTATGAGTCGAGCGGAGTTCATCGTTGCAGCAATTCTCGTTTCCGCGGTAATGTTGACTGCTTGTGACGACAAGGCCCAGCCACCAATAGTGGGAAAGGCTTCACTCGCGGACTCTGCAGATCAAGTGATGTTCAAT
>WNGI01003306.1_pt1 | contig 24209 bp, 31 predicted proteins | sample 5400621 | NCBI WGS metagenome assembly WNGI01 (sample SAMN13153374, study PRJNA577476) | soil metagenome | isolation source: 20 cm soil or saprolite under Garry oak tree replicate 1 | place: USA:California | collected 2016-06-15 | reverse complement strand
ACGGCGAGAAATCTGTCTAATATTGGACGATTTTCGAGAAATATTAAAATGTTCGTGGCAGTGTGGGCAGGCGCTCTAGCTGATTCGATCTCTCACTTACGCGGCTGCTCCGAACCCGGCGGTCAGTCCCATGGCCACTGCACCATGCACCGTCACACCCGCACCGCCCGCCCACGCCGCCAACCCGGAGACCATGGCGGCGCTCAAGAGAGGCATGGCTGCGCCCACGGCTCCGAATTGGCAAAAACTATCTAGCCAACCGCGCTGGCAGCGATCTGGTGCGAGGTCGAGTTGCCGACCTCAAAGGTCTCCACTTTAGGAGTGCCTTCAATCACCCTTGCTAGGGCTCTCAAAATTTCAGGGTACGTCTTCTGGTTGTGGGCCTCCGCGTCTTCTTTTTTATCCCACAGACTGATCGCAACTGCTTCATTGCGATCCGGAGCAATGAAGCTGATCGCATCATCAAATCCTCTTTGCCTTCTGAGCAAGGGAATGACCTCTCCCTCAAGGATCTTCGTGAACTCCGCCGCGCTCTTCGCCTTGAGTTTAAAACTCACGTTTCGGCTATACATTTCAGCCTCCCTGGTTGGATCGGTTAGAGGGTTGAAGATGGTAGGCTTACTTGAAGAATTTCAAGTACCCGCGGAACGGACACCCTGCGCCGTTAAATCTTGTTAGTCTATCCCGACCGGTGCGGGATTGCTGTCTAATATTGGACGGTTTTAAAAAGAGTCACTCATGATCCCCGTGCCCTACGGGTAGGTTAAGGCGGCTATGGCGCTCCACCCGACGGCCCGCCAATCGCGCGCAGGTTCAGTTCCTCGCTTGTTGTGCGGTAAATGCGACACCTCGGAGATGATGACGCACCTGTTCCTGAAACCACGTGTCCTTGGGCCATTGCCAATTCGAAGAAATCGCCGTCACTGTTACCTCCTCGGTATATTCGCGCGTGAATGTTACGCAGTGGCTCCTACTTTGGGACGCCATTTATCGAAGCGGTGCTCCGCGCGGTCCAATATCGTGGTCAAAATCACCCCGGACGTGGCAAATATCAGGATGCCGACGAAAACCTTGTCAGTCTGAAAAGTCGCGCCCGCCACCGTGATCATAAAGCCGATTCCCGCGGTGGCGGCGTATAACTCGCCGACCAGAACGCCGACGAGGGCTCTGCCCACTCCAAGCCTCAATCCAGTAAGAATGAACGGCACCGTGGAAGGAAACACCACGCTCCTAAAAATCTGCCATTCCGACGCGCCAAAACTTTTGGCAGCGTTGAGAAGATTTTGCGGTGTCGTCTTCACGCCGTCCCGCGCATTGATGAGCATAGGGAAAACGGCACCGAGAAAGATGATGCCGACCTTGGACGGAATGCCGATACCCAACCAGATGATGATCAGCGGCAAAAGGGCGACCCGCGGCGTGGCATTCATCGCATTGACGAAAGGGTCGAAGACATAGGCCATCTTTTTATACCAGCCCATGCCGATGCCGAACGGAATCGCGACCGCCACGGACAGAAAGTATCCCCAGAAAAATTCGGTGCCGCTGACGTACAGATCGTTGTAAATATCTCCCGAGCCGAAGAGATCCAAAGCGGCTTTCCAAATCAGCGACGGCGCGCTCATAAACATTGGATTGATGCGCAAAAACGGGATCGGATTGTAAGCACTCAATGCCCCACCCATAAACTCCCATAGAGTAAGAAAAAGCATCACCGCGAGGGCTCCCAAGATCTTTTTTTCCTGATTGAGATAAAACTTGTAGAGATTGGATGCGTCAGCGATCTTGATATCCAATAGGACTTCTTCAGCCGTTACATTTTGCTCGGCCATCAATTACACCCTCCCGTCTGTTTTGCACGTCGAGACTTTCGGACGAACCCGCTGCACTCGCTAATATCGCCCGACAGTGAACGCGAAAAGCAGCTAATTAACATCTCTCTCGCGCCACCTGATCTGAACCTTTCAGTATACGCCGATGCGGAAAGATTGCTGTCTAATATTGGACACTGTTAAAAAGAATGATGGCCGGGGGAGAGATGCAAAGGGTCTTCGGGCCGTTGACGGAACACGTCGAACTCGGATGGACTACCTTGCACCTGGAAGGACGCCGGCTATTGTTAAAAACTGCCTCGATGCGCTATTCGGCCGCGCCCATCTCTCACGTCAACACTCGCTCCAACTGACGCAAGATGCCGTCGGGTTCACGCGGCCCAAGTTCCGCGATCTGATTCGCGCGGCTATTTCTTGTATGACGATTTCTGGTCGCCGCCGCGCCAGCGCTTGAGTCCTTGGCGGATGTATTGCGGACAGAGGTCGAGCGCACCGCAAATGGACAGAAACGAGAAAAGCCAGTTAGGGTCATCGCTGAATAACCACTTCTCGGCCTCCCGACCTAGATGCTTGGCACGCCGGGTCGCGTGGCTAAACTGCTTCTGAAAACAATCCACGGCATCTTCAAGCACAGCGTACATCAAGGCCACTTCTGCATAACTGGCGGCGAGGCTGGGGCGAGCGTTGAACGCCTCGTCCGCGAGCATGCCATCGCCGGGCCGCCGCGCGGATACGGGCTGACGGCCGCGCCGCACGACCGACACTAATTTATTTTGCCGAGCATGGATGTGCGTCGCGTACATATTGTTTCTCCTTCTGAGAAATACCAAAGATACGCATCACGGCCCCCCCTGCGACGGGACCGAGGCGCACGTTGCTGGACACAGTCCTAAGCCTAGTGCCAAAGCTGAAGGAAAGAAGACTTTGATGACGAGATTTCTTCTGGCCGTAAATTCAAGTCTCGTTCTGCCCCTCTAGCGGCAAATCCGGTCGCCCACGTCGTCGCTCCCGATCATACGATTCTCGGGTCGATGGTCCTGGGGCGGTTTCATCTTGGGTCTCGGCTAATGCCGGATTGCTTTCACGGTCACTTCTGCCTCGGCGCGGGGGTCGTCGACCCTCAGCACGTCGGTTATCAGCAGCCATCGGTTACCTCCGTTTATTTCGAATTAGTCTAAGCCGGATCGACAAGGGTTTCTGTCTAATATTGGACGATCCGGAGAAGATTTATCGGGAACCCGGGAAAGCGGCGAGGTTCGTCAACAGCGCCGAGAGCGCCGATTAAAGGTCGGATTAGAACGCTGGTTCGCTCTGAAAACGCAGTGGTTAAAGACATAATATCCAATGGGGTGTTTTCTAATTTTGCGCCTAGGCAAGTATTAAACAGTTATCGTCCTAAGCGAGCGAGAGCGCGAAAGGATCGCTCCGCATCAGCATCTCTCTGATTTCATCGCGCTGCTTTTTCTGCGCAAGGGAAATGTCTAATAGGAATTTCGTGATGTCCGGGTGCTCGGGTCCGATTCTCCGAAGTTGCTCTGGTAGACGATCAGCACTGCGATGTTCATCCTCGAGAGCCTTCGACAAAGATCGCCAACTGTTTTCGTCCGGCGAGCGGCACTCTGACGCCTCGGGCAATTTGCCTCCAAGTGCGGCGATCTTTTCCGCGATCCATTGAGCGTGTTTACTTTTCTCCGTCGCCAACCGGAGGAGTTTTCCCTGATATTGGGAATAGTGCATCCTCCGAGCGTACTGCTCAAATCGATCGGCTTGCTGCATCTCTCCGACATATCTATCGCGCAGAATGTCAACGACTGTGCATGACTCGTCTCTACTAAGATCGAGAAAACGGCGCCACCATTCGGACGAGTTTTTGCTGAAGGCCATAGAGTTCTCCCCTATCAAAAAACCTTTTCCGATAAATCGGCTGTCGCGGCGCGATGTTTCTCAGCAATTTGAATTACTCCAGGATCACGACTCGGAATCTTCTTCTCGAAAGCCGTATTTGATCAGTTTGTAACGCAGCGCCCGCTCACTGATGCCGAGCCGTTCTGCGGCATGGGTCTGGACATCGTCGGACCTAGCGAGCGCGTCCCGGATCATACCACGCTCCAGCGCCTCCACCGCGACCGTGAGATTGGTTTCCCCGTCACGATCCGCTACCTCCAATGCATGAACGGTCAACGGAAGATCGCCGCTGCCAATCACATCATCCCTGGTGAGCACCACCGCGCGCTCGATAATATTTTCCAGCTCTCGGACATTTCCCGGATAGTCGTAGCGTAAGAGAATATCCCGGCCTTCAGGCGTAAGCCCGCGGATCGTCTTGCCGTTTTTCTCCGCGTATTGGCGCAGGAAGTGGTCCAGCAGCAGCGCAACATCGGAGCGCCTTTCCCGCAGCGGCGGAATGAAAATCGTGACTACATTGAGCCGATAGTAGAGGTCTTCTCTTAGCTGTCCCGCTTTGATGAGATCCTCGAGCGGTCGGTGGCTGGCCGCCATGATTCTGACGTTGACCCGAACCGGACGACTGGAGCCGACCTTCTCGAATTCGCGCTCTTGCAGGACGCGCAGGAGCTTGGCCTGCAGGTGCAACGGCAGATCGCCGATCTCGTCGAGAAAGATCGTTCCGCCGTTGGCTAATTCAAAGCGCCCCTGGCGCGAAGTCAGCGCACCGGTGAAAGCGCCTTTTTCATGGCCGAATAATTCCGATTCGAGCAGCGCTTCGGGAAGCGCCGCGCAGTTGACCTTCACGAGCGGCCCGCGCGCTCTCGGGCTGCCGAAGTGAATGGCCTTGGCAATCAGTTCTTTTCCCGTGCCGCTCTCGCCGCGGATCAAGACCGTCGCTTCGCTCGGCGCCACCCGTCGTACGATTGAAAGAACTTCGAGCATCGGGCCACTTTCGCCGATGATTCCTTCGATGCGATAGCGGTCCTGTAAGGCTTCCCGCAGCTCGCGGTTCTCATTGATAATTCGATAGCGGTCGCTCACCTGGCGAATGCGGTAAAGCAGCTCATCCAAGTTCAGCGGCTTGGTCAGGTAGTCGATAGCGCCATGTTTGAGGGCGGCAACGGCCGCTTCGATGGTGCCGAAAGCGGTAATTAAGATGACCGGCGTTTCCGCGTTGATCGTATGCACGGCTTGCAGCAGCTCCAAGCCCGACATTTCAGCCATCTTTTGATCGCTCAGAACCAGATCAAAGGCGTCTTGCCGAAAGAGTTCCAAGGCTCTTTCAGCACTATCGGCCGCGATCACTTCAAAGCCTTGTTTCTTGAGAAACCCGCCAATCATCTCGCGCTGCACCGGTTCGTCGTCGACCACCAGAATATGAAAACGATTGGGCATTTACACCTCCACACCGTTGAGCGGCAAGGAAATCTCGAAGCGGCACCCACCGCCCGATTCATTGGTAGCCGTAAGCGTTCCATCGTGCGCTTCGATAATCCTGCGGGAGATCGCCAGACCCAACCCGGTGCCCTTCGCCTTGGTCGTAAAGTAGGGCTCGAAGATGCGCGCGAGATTTTCCGGCGCGATCCCGGTTCCGGTGTCCGTAACGGCGATGAAAAAATTGTTGTTCGAAGTTTTCGCTTCTAGTGTCAATGTCCCGCCGTGCGGCATCGCTTGCAAACCATTGAGCATGAGATTCAGCAAGACTTGGGTAAGATGACTTGGGTCGGCCGTGAGCGTCGGCAGATTCGGCGCCGCGATGACTTGGATTTGCACCTGTGACCGCTTGGCGTCGCTGTCTTCCAATGCGGCTAACTCCTTCAGGATTTCCGGCAACGGCAAGGCTTCGGGTTTAATCTCGAAAGGGCGCGCCAGCGAGAGGAATTGTTCGACGATCGTGTTGAGGCGGTGCACTTCGCCGAGCATCAGTTCTGCAAGACGAGAGTAGTCCTCCTGATCCTCAGTCGGCTGAAATTCCAACTTGAGCCGTTGCAGTCCCATAGAAATGGCGTTGAGCGGATTCCTGACCTCATGGGCGACGGCCGCAGCCAGGTTTCCCAGCGCTGAAAGGCGCTCTCTGTGTAACACTTCAGCCTCCAGGGCTTTGACCTCTAGCAGATGATTGTGCTGGTTATGAAAAATCGCCGCCATGCCCAAAATGCCCGCGCCCAGGATCGCCAAACCGAGAATCACGATGGCGCGCACGCTGTTGCGCCAGGCGATCTCCATCGAGCCCAATGACAGGCCGATCTTGAGGAAACCCAAATTGGATTCATCCAGTGCCACAGGTTGCACCACCTCAAGATACCGTCTTCCCCCACCGCTCTCGACGATCTGGCTGAATAGCTGACGTTCGCCTTTGGCTTTCAAAACCAGGGGCTCTTTTTCCTGCTGTCCGATGCGGCCCCGGTCGGTATGCGCTACGACGTTCAGGTCGCTATCGAGAAAAGCGACGAACTCACTGTCCGATTGGCGGCCGAGATCCTCGATCTGGCTTTGCACTCCGATCGCCTTCTCGAAGTTGAAAATATAGTCGGCGTTGGCGTGGATCGCGATGATGCCCGGAAAACTGCGCGCCCCCACGGCGACACCGAAGGCACTGCCTTTCCAGAACTCCTTATCTTTGATGGCTGTCGGCGGTTCGCCCGTCTTTGCCTCGGCTTTTTCCGTGGGCAGCCGCCAGCGCTTTCCCCAGGCGTAGCTTATCGTCGGCCGGTGCGGCAGAACGGTTTCTTCTCGCGTCTTTTTTCTAGCTATCACGGTCGGCAGTGCGGCAAGTTTCCAGGGCCGGCCCTGCTCATCGAGGAGATCGATTTTTTGCAGACGGTTCATGGCACTGATCTCTTTGAGCAGTGCCTGATCGACGTGACGAGAGAGCAGCAGTTCGTCGATCAGCCCGGCATTGTCCACTAAACGCTGCCGGATCACGTCCTCTAACAGAGCGTTGCCGACGATGGCATTTTTAACACTGGTCTCCATGGCCTTTGCCAATGCCATCCCCTTGTCTTCGGTCTGGCGCAAGAGTTCTTGCTGAAGCCTTTGAGCTTCAAAAAAAACATAGAGGGATGCCAAGATGAGAAGTAGCAGACCTGATGCGAGAAAGTGACGTGGTAAAAAAACCTTGCGCATGGACGAAATGATTATAGTCACGATTGCTCGCTCATACGCAACGACCCCCAGGGCCAGTTGGTCCCAAGGGTCGTCGATCTATCTCTCTGGTCTTGAGACTGTACTGCCAGAAAGATCGAGTTATTACTTAATTGCCGGTGCGGAATCCCACGTCGACGCGACGATCGCGCTGCCAGCAAGCGTCAGTCGATTCGTTGCACTGCGGCTTCTGCTCGCCGAAGGCGCTCGTCTGGATCTTATCGCTCGCCACGCCGGCCTTAACCAGCGCATCACGAATAGCGTTGACACGACGTTCGCTCAGACCCTGATTGTGTTGGTCGGTGCCGCACGCATCCGCGTAGCGGCCGGTACCCACATTCATAGGCGCATTCTGCTTGACGTGCGCCGCGATGTCGGTGATCTTGCTCATTTCATTGGCCCGAATGTCCACTTGTCGGTGTCTAACCGGATATCCTTAAACGGGACCGCGCGCTTCAGCGCACCCGCCTGGCTTTGGGGACCTACTGGATTAACCAGAGCTTGTGGACCCGCTGGTCCGGTTGGACCTTGCGCACCCCTGACGCCGACTGGGCCTGCTGGGCCGCGTTCGCCCGCAACGTTAAAGGGACCGCTGAACTCCGTAACGTATCCGAATTGATCGACGCGAAGATTGCGCGTCTCAGCCGCCGAGTTTCTCGTGTCGATGGAATACTCTACCGAATAGAAGGATTGATGCCTTCCGGTCGCCGGGCTGTCGGCCTTGTAGCACACGGTCTGATACCCGCCGCCGTAGCCAAGCGGCCTTACCACCTTGAAACCGGCCAAATTCTTGTCCGCGTACTGTTGAGCGAAATCCCGCGCTTGATCCTCGGTAATTTTCTCCTTGGTAACCTGGATTTGGGGGCAGTTTGCGCTGGCTATCAATTCATGACTCATGCCGCCCATCCAACCCTTTGCATCACCTTCCCTTTGAGCCATGGCCACACCGGACAGCGCTAAGATGCCCACTGCCGTAACCATCGGCTTTACTAAACCCAATCTCTTCATAACTTTTTTTCCTCCACTAAAATTTTACCAAGCGGTCTACAGCGCAACTGCTGTGCCGCGCCTTGGCACCGGACAAAGGTGATTTTCTCTAAGCATTCCGACGTATCGCGGTGAATCGGAGCGCGGGCACAGCGAAAGCGTCGAGAACTTCGACCAAACCGTCGGTCGATTCACGATCTCTATTCTTTCCTGGTTTGGTCATCTGCTATTCAGCCGGCTGATCTTCGATTTGACTTTGTCCTTTTCAACCAGCCCGCATCTCCGTAACTTCGAACCAATCTAACATGGCGTAGTGACTGACAGGCCTTCCACGGTATTTTGGGGTGGCGTCGCCAAACTGGCTTCAGCGATACCGACGATTTCAATTTTCTTGTAAGTTCGTTTCCATTTAACTTTTCTCCGTGGAATATGAGCAATACGGACATAGTTATGCGCCGCATCTGACGGGTTTGCTGTCTAATTTTGGACTACTTCGAAATGAAACTTTACGAGGGTCGCACGCACGACCCCTTGCCTTAGACAATCTGCGCGAGGTAATCGGTGAGTTTGTTTTCCTTGATGATGAGAAAATGATCGCTATTGGTTTCGATCAATCCCAGGTTGCGAAATCTTTGCATGAAGAAGCTGATCCGAGGCCGCGTCGTGCCTACCATCGTGGATAATTCATCATGGGAAATCTTCAGCTCAATGCGAATGCTGCGCGGGTCCTTCTTGCCCATGGTGCGGGCCAACTGCAACAACGTTTGGCCCAGCCGCTGTTCGCTGTCCGCCGTGACCAGATTGGCGATGACGTGCTGTTGGTCGGCGATGCGCACCGCCAGGTAGCGTACAAATCCCTCAGACAAAGAGTCGCGGCTCAGACGCTCAAAGAACTGGGCACAGGGTATTTGTTTTATCTTCGTTTGTTTCATCGCCACGGCGGTTTCGTGACGTGCGCCCAACCCGGCTAAACACAGCTCGCCGAAAATATCTCCACCGCTATGGATGGCCAGCAGACATTCTTTACCTTCGGGCGAGAGCAGAAGCAGTTTGATCTGGCCGGTCTCGATGAAGTAGACCATCTCGTCCTGGTCGCCGCAGGTGTAAACATTCGCGTGCCGCGCGATCGTCACGGCACGAGAGTTCAGCGTCTCGTGCTGCAACGAATCGCGCATTTGCTTTTTGAAGCGTTCCGCTTCGGGAGTCTGTTGAATCATGGATCCACGGCTAAATCCGATGTCGCATGATGATTGAATAGATTCATCTCTCCTAATAGATGATTTAGAGCTGGCCGGTCAGCAGTAGAAAGACAACGAAAAGCAGCGCGACACCGGCTATGCTCGACGGTGCAAAGCCAAATTTGTGATAGCCCCAGTTAGGCAAAGCTCCCACCAGAAACAGAAGTATTACGATCAACAGTATCAGACTCATAGTCAGTCACCTTCTTTCAATTGTTCTTTTCTCAATGAGTAAAGGAGCAGCTTACGTGCCAGTTCTCACGATCAGGTAGGTACCGCATATCGCTGGAGATTATTTAACGCGCCGGAGGGAAACGGAGGGACGGATCGGCGAAAGAGTCGAAATGATCGACCAAATGGTCGACTTACAGAGAATGCCTTGTGCTATGAAACAACGCCGCCCGTACAGTGAGACACTACGATGAACAGATCACGCGGATTATCAGCGTGCGGCGAGCGAAACCGCGCAATCGACATTCCTTTTTCTTTGCGACGAAGCTTCACTCCGTTTCCGCAGTGTATACGTCTCGCTCATCCGCATGACTTGCGATGACCCGCCCGCCGCGGCGTCGTAATATTTATTTTCGAGATTGTTCAATATTGGACAGCAACGGTAGCCGATCCGGCGCAGCATGAAGTTTAAAGTGAACTAAAAACTGCGTGTTTTAAACTATCAACTCGGCTATGAGGAGTAACAATCATGAGCAAAGGCAAAGACAGCAAGAAACAAAACAAGAAGAAGCCACTGAAGACCTTGATGGAAAAAAGAGCCGCGAAAAGGGCCAAAAAAGAGAACACATCATTTTCGCTCGTTATTAAATGATCCGATCAGAGTAGGATCGGTTATCCTGCAGTCGAGAGCAGGCGCATCCTGTTCCCCTCTCATCAAACCCTACTTGCGATTCCTTCCGCACACGGCTTTTCGACATCCTCAAAACGCGAGGAGTGCCGATAGCGATCATGGCCCGTATGTAGAGGACTGTCGGCGGCGATTCACCTAAACACTGAAACGCTTCGTTCACGGTTAAGTCTTTTGTTACAAGGTTTCCGTTACAAGAATGCGATGCACTAACTATCAATCAAAGACTTGCTCGATCTACCGACCCCACGCCGAAGCCTTTGACAATCAATCCGACCAAACTTTAGCGTTTGCAGAAAAGCGCCGTCAGCATCCGATGTAAGATATTAGTTTTTACGGTACCCCTCCTGGTTACTCGGGCACCTAAATTTAAGACAAAGTGTAATCATGATCATTTCTACGAGTCGCTAAACCTCGATGCCCTTTCGTTAATGAAATAAATGACTCTCCAATGTCTGTCTCCTGTTGATTCCTCGCGCGTCGCTAGGTCTCTTGAGCTGTGACACCGCGAGCTCGAATCGGTAGTGCCCGGCTAACCCGAGGCACTGATAGCTCTCGACTGCATGCGCGGTCGAAGCTCTGCAGGTAGCGGTGCGCGACCGCGGGCCAGACCATGCTGCGGCCGTGAGCGGCAGCGCGAGCGCAGAGGGCCAATCGTTTTGCATCATCGCTCAGGAGATCCACGACCTCGCGTGCGATGGTCTGAGAGTCTCTCCATGGCACGAGTATGCCGCGACCGTCGGCGAGGAGCTCGCGCGCATAAAGATAAGGCGTCGAGATGACGGCTTTGCCGGATCCTACCGCATAGGCCAACGTCCCGGAGGTGCTCTGCTCCGGCTTGAGGTAGGGCGTCACATAGATGTCGGCGGCAGAGAGAAACTTGACGAGCTCGCCGCGGCTCACGAAACGATTGTCAAAGATCACGCTCGATGCGACGCCGAGTCCTTGAGCACGGCGCTCTAGGCTCTCCCGGTAGCTCTCGCCGTAGCGCTCTTTGATATGTGGATGGGTCGCTCCGAGCACGACGTAAACCGTGTCCGGATAGCGCGCGAGAATCGCGGGCAGCGCGTCGATGACATGCTCGATACCTTTGTCCGGAGATAGCAGTCCAAACGTAAAAATCACCGACTTGCCTTCGATCCCGAGTTCCTTCTTATTGCTTGATGCGAACGGCACGCTGGGAATCCCGTGCGGGATGATATCGATCTTGTGCTCGGGTACACCGTGAACCGTATGGAGGAGAGCGGCGCCGTGGGCGCTCATGACGACGAGCCGCCGCGAAAGTCGGGCGATCTCATCCATCGCTCGACGCTGCATGGAATCCGGCTCGCCGAGGATGGTGTGAGCGGTGGTCACGATCGGCATGCGCAATTTGCGCAGGAGCGTGAGCAGATAGTTACCGGCCTTGCCGCCGAAGATGCCGTACTCGTGCTGTACAGACACGACATCGATCTGGTTGGCGTTCAAATAATCCGCTGCGACGCGGTACGACGCGATCTCGCCCTCGGCCACCTCGAAGCGGACCCGCGGGGGATACGCATAACGTTTGCCGGCGTCGTTCATCGCCACCACAAAGCAATCGCCATTCGAGATCTCCGAGGCGATCGCGCCGCTTAGATCGGTGGTGAAAGTAGCGATGCCGCACTGGCGCGGCAAGTGATTGCCGAGGATCGCGATTCGGCGAGCCGTTCCCGCGACGGTTCCGTGATTCATGATTTCTCCCACCATAAGAAGCCTGATCAGATTCATCCCCGGATCATCTGTATTCCCAGCCAAATCCCAACAAGTACGACCCCTAGCATCAAGAGCAAGCTTGCCATCGATCTTCTTCCAATCCACGCTAATGCAAATTGATTCACGGTCCTTTTCGCCGAGGCACGGCCGGTCGTACTCGGCCGCAGTGCCGCTACGACGACTTCTTGGATCCGACCGCGACCAAGACGGCTCCACCGACAAGCGCCAGTCCTATTAGCAGCGGTGACATCGGAATGGTCTTCCTAGTGTCAACGCTTGCCTGGCGGGAGCCAACATCGATGACCTTCTCGCGGCTTGTGTAGGGGATTCCGTGGTAGGCAAAAGCCACGATCCCGAGAACGATGAGAGCGATTCCAACAAGTATTATCGGCGTGATACGCATGTTATTTTTCCTTCGTCTTTGAGCTTGAATGGCTAATCCACTTCATACGGCCGAACGCGATTGGATACCGCTCGAATGCGATGGATTCCAAGCGCCACTAGTGCGCTAATCAGTAAAATTTGGATGACCGCGCCAACGAACGTGTAGGAAGCGAGCAAGCCCACTACACTCAGGACCAAAAGCATCGCAAAGACAAGCCAAAGCATTTTTCAGCTCCTTATTCTTCGAGAAAGCCTGCCGCCGAAATTTTCAGCCGCCCAGGTTTTCTCGTCTGTCTTCCTGATAGCCTTGCTTTTCGGCCTCCGTAGAGTGATCGACCGAGGCGGAGCCCTTGCAAGCTAGGAGCTTCTTTCCCTGTTGCACGATCACGTCGGCAGTCTCGCGCAACTTGCCCGCCTGCTGATTCAGGTAGTCCAGGCTTTTACCGCTGCGTTCCCGAAGCAATTCGCGCGTCTCTTTGCGGGCGAGAATCGCCGCCATGAGCCCGCCGATGGCTCCTAAACCTAACGCAATAAGTAAGTACGAAAATTTCGATTCGCCGTTCGTTGTCATAAATTTCTCCTTATTGAATTGCTCTCGCGTTGGAACAGTCCGGCTCTAACGCTTGATGACTTGCAGGTTATTGACGACCTTTTTGACGCCCTTTACCTGCGACGCAACCATTCCCGCGCGCGACTTCTCCGCGGCGGTCTCGACTTCGCCGGTAAGGTACACAACGCCGTTGTTGGTCTCGACGCCCACACGTGTCAGGGTGTTAAGCCGCTCTCCTGCGAGTGAGGTCTTCACAGATGTCGTAAGGGTGCTGTCATCGATATTCTGCCCCGCCGTTTCACCGGTCGTTGCTTGGCAACCGGTCATGAAGAAAAGAACTACCAAGATAACTGCTAACATTTTAACGGATCATAAATATCTCCTTATTAGTTTTCAAATTTCTGTTTTCCTGATGACCAGGAGGGATAATCGAATTAATAGAGGATCGATCCTTTTTCTATCTGCGACGTACGGGATTCATATTCTCTACGAGATATTCTCTCGGTCTTATAATCGGCCTCGAGTTTATCCATCTGATTGTGAGCGTTGTATTCATAAGCGGCTCCCGTCCCGAGAGTTCCTAACGCCGCCCCGCCCAGGAAGGCACAGCCGCTTTGACCAAGAACTAACAACAACGCTGATGCCAAAATTACTTTTTTCATTTCAACCTTCCCGGTTGGACTGATTAGTGGGGTCGAGTCAGGCTTACTTGAAAAACTTCAAACAGCCTGAGGGATGAAGCTCCACCCCTTTAGCCTCTTTAACGATAGGCTGGCGAGTTAGAGATTACTGTCTAAAAAGAGACCAATTAGAAAAGAAAATGAAGTGAGGCCAGGACTCCTGCGAAGGGGGGCTCTCCCACCCATTTCTCTGGCCATATTAAGCATCGCTACTACAATTTCCGCTTCACAGCGTTCGCCGCGTCCTGGGTCTTTTCGCCTGCCCGTTCAATGTCTTGGCCGAAACCGTGAACCGTGTTGCATGCCACGTTCGTGGCTAACAGGACTAACATCAGTATTGCGAAGATTATCGGGCGCATAGAGTATCTCCTGTTTTTGGATTTAATGTTCTAACCCCACTATACGGAGCACTATCCGTGCCGGACCTGGCGATGAGAAAAAGACTGTGTTTCCGATAGCTTCACAGGACTGTCCGGCAGGAACGAAGAAACGGCTCGTTAAAAGCGTCGAAACTCTCGACCAAAGGGTCGAACGAGATCGGGTGAATCGTGCATGGCAACGAATAGAATTCGAAGGCGACTCACTTCGCCTGCTGCCGGGGCGTTTTGGAGCCGATACACCGAAGAAAAAAAATGCACAGAAAGTTTCAGCGGCCGATCTTCCGCTGCCGCCGACATTCCGCAGGCGGAACTGTGGTGAAGCAAGCGATGTGATCTAATCCGGCCTGACTTCCGGCGTACCGGTATCCAATTCCCCACGACGCAACGCTTGACGCGCAGTGCGTGCGAGCTCTTCATAGCGCATGCGGAACCGCTCGAGGTCTGCTTCTTCAAGGCCTTCGAGGTCGAGCAAGGCATTGTGCGCGCCGCTCACCGCGCGAATCAGCTCGTCGAGTTTGAGTTGGACAGCGTGGCTATCACGGTTCTGGGTATTCTGAATCAAAAAAACCATCAGGAATGTGACGATTGTCGTGCCTGTGTTGATCACTAATTGCCACGTGTCGCTGAACTTGAATATCGGGCCTGTGACCCCCCAGACGATGATGATCAAAGCAGCGATGATGAATGCCGCCGGATGGCCCGTGGCTCGTGCCGTCCACTTGGCGAAGTGGGAAAAACGCGATGAAGAATAAATCACGCTGTCATCTGCTTTCGGGTTTCAGTTTTTTGTTTATGCCGGGCGGCAGAGATGATTCAAAGACTCTTCTCTCTGCCGCCACCCGGGTCATAAGCCGCTAAGGGTAATTTCGACTAAAGTTTGCCGGCAATAGATTTGGCCGCCGTCACTCCCGCTTCGCCGGCTTTCCGACGTCCCTTACCGACCTTCTCCTGAATTTTACCGGCTACGCGTTCAACCTTGCCTTTAGCTTCGAGCTTGGGATTCTTGATCAATTCCCCAGCTTTGTCCTTGATCGCGCCAGAAATTTGTTTGCCCTTACCTTTGATCTCATCTTTGTTCCACATAATTGTCTCCTTTTAAGGGTTCGGATCCTTACGCAAGGATCGGGTTGTTAGTGCCGATAAAAACTTTCCAAACTTCACTCGGGCTAAATCAAATTGCCATGATGGTTCAACATATTTTTCGTTTCTCGGCTCTAACGCGAGCGAGGCGCTTATTCGCGGTGAACGGCAGTCACCGAGTCTAAGCAGTGTCCGCTGGCGATGAATCGGGCGCACGAGGACAAACTCATCCCCGCCGTAGCGGCACGAGATATCGCCCTTGCGCAGCTTCTCACGCAGCGCTTGCGCGGGGGCCTGGGGTGAGCATTCCGCATGTCACATCGCACAATTAATAGCATAACGAATTCTATGGCTGCTTTTCTTTCATCTACGAACGAGCTCGGCGAAAGAAGATCGGGCGATGACGCGATTGAACTGGGATCGGTAGTTGTTGACTACGCTAATGTCGTTGATCACCATATCGTAGATTTTCCATTCTTGGTCGACGCGATGGAGTTTGTAGTTGATCGTTAAAAGGGACTGGTTATCGCCGACGATCTTGGTGTCCAATTGTGCATAGTTCTGATCTCCACTCTCGCGCGTGTAGACGACATTTTGACTGGTATAGGACTCAATGTTATCGGCGTACGCTCTTCCCATCAGCGCGGCGAAAATTCCTACGAATTCCCGTTGCTCCTCCGGGGTCCGGCGTGTCCAGTTCGATCCGAGGGAACGTTTGGCCATCTCCGGGAAGTCGAACCGGGGATAAATGATCTCAATCAGTTGAGCCCGCTGCTCGTCCATTTGTGCCTTCGATTTTGGTTTGGCACTTCTGACAATAGTCAGCACCTTGTCCACTGTGGCGCGTACTTGTTCCGTCGGGCTGTCCACTCTCGACGCTGCAGGAAGTAAAAGACAGCAAAGCAAGAACAAGAGGCTTACAGCGATCAATCGAGCCAGGAGAATTGTTGTTATCGCTGCGCTTACAGCGTGCTTACTCTTATTTACCGTCCCCTCTTGGATCCGCCACTGGACCTGACCCGTCTTGCCAATCATTGCCGTTTTCCTTTTTTTCACGAAGCACAACTCCAAGGTCGTCTCGTTGCCACCCTTTTGGAGCTGGCCGGGTAACAGGCAACAGGTGCCACTCTGTCGGAACCTGGGCGCCATAGTCCGTTACCTCAGTTTTCAGTGAGCTTAGGCTGGTTCACCAGAGATTGCGGTCCAATATTGAACCCTTTCGAAAAGAATCGAAGCAAGCCCAAAGGCCGGTAGCGCTCCCCAGCCAGGTGTAAGACCCTGGAGTGCCTGACAGTCGAATCCCGACTTTCTGGCTATGATTCAGATCAGCGCTATTTCTGGTGTGTCTATCTATGAGGCTAGCAATAATTCTTTTCAGGATTGTTCAATATTAGACAGCAACTGTCGCTGAGTAAGCTCAGCATGAATTGAAAGACTCCTATGGCCAAGCGCGATCACAACACTCGCGTGCAAGGAAGGAAGGTAACATGGCTTGGTATGCGATTGATGTGCGGGATGGAGTGGTCCGGCGGGTGACTGGGGAATCCAACGAGGTGGACAACCAGGGTCGGGTTCTGATCGAAGCCGGTTCCGCGAAACAGGCATGGGTAAAGTCTCGCGGCTCATCGGCGGCAAATGGCAGCGCCGAATGCAAGTGTTGTCGCCACTGTCATTGCAGCGTTTGTGAAGAATGCTCGGTCACAAAACAATACTCGGACTATTGGATTTGTCACCGCTGTGGGGAATTAAATCGGCGTGTTCCAAACTTGTACTTAAGGGAGGTGTCTCATGGATTGGGATAAAATTAAGCTAGGTGGATGGAGCGCCCTCGGTGGCGCGGCGGTATTAGCCCTCGTCGGGTTTAATTATGGCGGATGGGTGACCAGCGGTACTGCTGCGGCAATGGCGAAGGAGACCGCTGCGGATGCTGTCGCCGAGCGCTTGGGCACGATTTGTGTCGCACAGTTTAACCGGGACTCAGCGAAGGGCGAGAAGCTCAAAGAAATGAAGGGAAAAGATTCTTGGGACAACGGCCGCTATATAGAAAAGCAGAGTTGGGCGATCATGCCGGGTGAAGATAAACCCGACAGTAAAGTTGCCGATGCGTGCGCCAAGCATCTTGCCGATAAGGCGTAAGAACTCCTGGCGGCGATAGGTCCGAAGAATTCTGCCGCCAAAGTCCGTTCGGTAAGTCATTCGGCTCTACAACGTGGTCCTCCCGGCGAACGCCAGGACCACGTCACGGAATTCTAGGATTCCAGGGCACGCCAGCGTTCGCCAGCTTGCCCGGCACTACTTGTTCTTACCGCTTTCATTCTTGGAAAAGCATCGATCCAGAAAAACTCCCAGCGGACCGCGCGCCTGCCGTCGCAAAATCCCGGCGAGCTCGCCTTTGTTGAGCCAGATCCCTTCACAGTTTTCACAGCGTTCTAAATCGAATCCCGTAAATCGGAACTTGGCGAATTGTCCTGAACATTTAGGACAGGTGACCCTCTGCGCTTCGCGCCGGCCCTCTTCAGCCTTGTGAAATTCGAACTTCATATCTTCGACCAGCTCGTGTTCTTTCTCGGCAAAATAAATCTCTTCGTTGGCGTGCTCGTCGAACCGCGGTTCATCTCCGGGCCGTCGCGTTTCGCCCTTCATGTTTCGCTCTCCGCGTTTGGCTGATTGATTTCGCTACCCAGCGCGTCCGGTGATCGCTTCTTTTCATTTTTTTCTTTGGCGCTGTCGATTCTTCTGACTTTTAGAATCGCCTGCAGCGCCGGCCTGTCGACAACTTCCTTTTCCAGCAGCAGCTTCGCCAATTCCTCCAGCGCCGTTCGCTGTGTGATCAGGATATCCCGGGCTTTGGTATGCGCGTCCGACAATATTTGCTTTAGCTCGCCGTCGATGAGCCGAGCGGTTTCCTCGCTGTACTCTTTGGCACTCTGCGTGGGCACCATCAGGAACGTGGCATGGCGCGGTCCTTCGAGAGACGCCAGGCCGAGCTTCTCACTCATGCCGAATTGGGTGACCATCGTCCGGGCAATTTCGGTGGCTCGCTGAAGGTCGTTCTGAGCGCCGGTTGAGATGTCGCCGAAGACAATCTCTTCCGCCACTCGTCCGCCGAGAAGGACGCAGATCCGCGCCAGGAGTTCAGACCGTGTCATGAGATAACGGTCCTCAGTCGGCAGCTGCGTCGTGTAACCCAGAGCGGCGATTCCCCGCGGAATAATAGAAATCTTGGAAACGGGATCAGCGCCCGGCACGAGTTCCGCCAAGAGAGCGTGACCCGACTCGTGATAGGCAACAGTTTTCTTCTCCTTGGGATTGATGACGTGGCTCTTCTTTTGTAGTCCCGCGACCACCCGTTCGATCGCCTCGTCAAATTCCGCCATATCGATCGACTCTTTGTCCTGCCGCGCTGCCAGCAAAGCAGCCTCGTTGACGATGTTGGCGAGATCGGCGCCAACGAAGCCCGGTGTTTTGGCTGCCACGACAGCAAGATCGAGATCCGCCGAGAGCTTCACCTTCTTCGCGTGCAATTGGAGAATCTTGGTGCGGCCCTTGATGTCGGGACGATCCACCAGGATCTGCCGATCGAAGCGGCCGGGACGGAGCAGCGCGGCGTCGAGGATCTCCGGCCGGTTGGTGGCGGCCATGATAATCACTCCTTGATTCGGATCGAACCCATCCATCTCGGCCAGAAGCTGATTCAAAGTTTGCTCCCGCTCGTCGTTGCCCGTGAGCATGCTCACTCCCCTAGCCTTGCCGATGGCGTCGAGCTCATCGATGAATATGATGCTGGGCGCATTCTTCACCGCTTGCATAAAAAGATCCCTGACCCGTGCCGCGCCGACGCCGACGAACATCTCGACAAAGTCGGAACCGGTCAGGCTGAAGAAAGGAACTCCCGCCTCGCCAGCAACGGCGCGGGCGAGCAGGGTCTTTCCCGTGCCCGGCGGCCCGACGATCAACACACCTTTGGGAATATGGCCGCCCAATCTTTGATATTTGTCCGGATCCTTAAGGAACCCGACGACCTCGGCGACCTCTTCCTCGGCTTCGTCAATGCCCGCAACGTCGGCAAAGGTAACCCCGGTTTTTTTCTCGATGTAGACTTTCGCTTTGCTCTTGCCGATCTGCATTAAACCGCCGCTCGCCGAGCCCATCTTCCTGCCGAGATAGCTCCACATGAGAACAAATAGCACCACGGGAACCACCCAGGATAGAATCGTCGGGAGCCAATTGCTGGTGACCTCTCCGCGAAACGGTATTTTCGCCGCTTCGAGTTCGGCTGTGAGGCCCGGATCCTCCACTTTTACCGTTTGGAAGGGAAGACGGGTTTTGCCTGCCAGTACGTCCGGAGACATCTCTTTCAATTTCTCCGGCGGGAAAATTTCTTTCATTGCCGTTGCCTTCAAATTGCCATCGATGGTCGTTTCACGAATGACAAGATCGTTGATCAAATCCTGCTTGGCGAGGGATTTGAATTGGCTATAGCTGATGATCTCAACATGAGAGCGACCGAGAAAATTCTGCACGAATAGGACGAGGAAAACCGTGGCAAAAAAATACCAGATCGGAGACGGTCGGTATTTTTTGTCGTTGGGCGCTAAATTCTTCCTTTTCTCAGCATACTGCTTGCGGATATCGGCGATGAAATTTGCCACGCGCTTTCGCGGCCCGGGCTCGTGCGAGGTTTCGGCGAAGTGCCGGTCGGGTAGAACTGGAAGGATTCGGCTGGCAAATTTGTGAATTGGTATTTTCATGTATAACTCAGCTTTCTATTTGACGGACTCTTGGTCACCCGAAGGCAGGTTCTTACGGAATGATAAGAACGATAGAAGGTAAATCCGCTGCGACACCCGTGAAACGTTCGGGGCGGCGCTCATTTCTGACGCGCTCGCTAACTTCCGCTCCTATTCCGTTCAGATGAAGGATGCTCTTCGCATCGAGCAAGACCGCGCTGCGTCTTTCTCAAGAATCTCGTCTTCTACCAGGGTAAATCAATCTCCATTTTGTGCTCGTAACCGGAGCAGCCGACCTCGACGACTCTGGATCACAGCACTCAGGCCGATACCTGGGTATTTTTTACCAGCCATTTCTCCTGCCGGATCTTGTCCTGGATTCTTAGAAGCCCTTCGGTCAAAGCTTCGGGGCGCGGTGGACAGCCGGGAACATAAACGTCGACGGGAATGATTTTGTCTACGCCTTTGCAAACCGAATAGGCGAGCTGAAAAAGCCCGCCGCAGTTGGCGCAGCTTCCCATCGAGATGACGTATTTCGGATCAGGCATCTGATCGTAGAGGAGCTTGGTGCGCTTGGCCATTTTGTAGGTCAGAGTACCGGCGACGATCATCAGATCGGACTGTCGCGGCGTGGCGCGGGGCACTGCGCCGAAGCGATCGATATCGGCGCGCGGACCTCCGGTCTGCATCAACTCGATCGCGCAACAGGCCAAGCCAAACAGCATGTACCATTGCGACGAGGCGCGACCCCAGTTAAGCAGCTCGTCGACCTTGGTCGTAAAAGCGGTTTCCGGTAACTGGTTCAATAACGACGTAAAAACCTCCTGGTCATCTTTTCTACTTGATAACCGTCAATTCTTATCGATCCAACGCATGGCGTCTTGCAAGGCAAATTCGTCAGCTTCATTTTCACTCCAAAACGCTTTGTCGAGTTGAGCGTGATGCGATGGAACGCAACTGGTCTCGTTTTTGGCATCCTGGCACGTCACGGTATACTGTGGAATCCAGCTGCCTTTGGTTTCTCGCTGAAACGATTCACTGCGAATGAGGCAGTTCTTGTAGGAAATGCTGCTTTTCATTTGTCGCTCTTTTGCCTCATCGTCGATGACCATCGTCTCGTGTTCGCTAGGTACGTGCGGCTAGCCCCGGCAATCGCGGCATTCCACTCAACAACCCTTGCCATTCAATTCGAAATTCTCAGAGCCATACCAAGGGGCACTCTGGCATCGCCCACATTGACCGCTGTTCCCGCGCTCGCCAGTTGCCAGTTCTGCAGGATTTCTGCTGAGGGCTCAGCTCGCTTGGGTAATTGTACGATGTAGGGTTCTGATGCTTTGACGACATATTTAACGTTGCTGCCGTCGCTAAGGGTCAGGGACAACACCCCATCTTTGCTGTCGGCGACCGCGAATGTTTGGATCGAGCTGATTTGCTTTGATACCGTAGTGACTCTGACGGCGTCGGAATAGAGAAACCATGAGGATGCGACAAACACCGCCAGGACTAACCACGCATATTGGCCGACTCTCTTTTGGCGTTTCAAAAGTCGCGATCGCTGCAGTTGAAAAAAATGATAATTCGCTTGGCGCTCGGCTGCCAGTTTATGGGTGGGATCCTCTTCGAATGAAAATGCCGGTTGATCATGGACAATGTGAATACTGTTCAATAGGATTCCAATGATTATCAAAGCCATAGGGATGGCAATAACGAACAAAGAACTCAATCTATTTCCCCTTATGGCCGGAGCTGACGGCCGTTGGCTTGGAGGGCTGATGAAGAGAGGCCTACTTGAAGAATTTCAAGTAACCGCGGAGGAGAACCCTACGACTGTAGAGGAGCATTAAGCCTAGGTGATTTATGTCATGATAGCAACTCAAAGTTTGCAGCCACTGCCAAACTCCAAGAATTACTCTAGCCAGCGAATCTGTGCAGCAGCGACTCAGGAAAGCTCGCGAACCAGAAACCGGAGCATCAGATCATGTTCCGGTCACCAACGAACGGAAACTCACCAGTTTTTTGTTTTTCTCGTCGTACAGGCCCAGCCGTAACAATTTGATACTTGTCCGCAATGTGATCGCTTTGACTGTCTGCAAGGCGGGAATTTCATCCTGGCATTGTTGTAAGTTGTAATTGGGAATGGTCGGCCGAACGTGGTGAATATGATGCAGACCGATATTGCCCGTGAACCACTGGAGGATTTTCGGCAACTTGAAATACGAGCTCCCGTCCAAGGCAACGCTCATCGGATCCCAAGACTGGTGCCGCATCCAATAGGCATCTTCAAATTGATGCTGGACATAGAACAGCCAGAGCCCGAGGCCTCCGCCGATCAGAATGACGGGCAATTGGATCAATAGATATGTCTGAAATCCGATCGTCCAGGCTGCCACCCCGACAACGAGCAAGAGTGCCGCGTTCGTAACCAGCACGCTTTTCCGCTCTCTCTTTCCACCGCCTTTCTTGCAAAATCGCTGCAGGAATAGAAACAGCAGCAGCGACCCCGGACCGAATAAAATAAAGGGATTGCGGTAGAACCGGTAGGCGAATCGCCGAGCTAGCGGCGCTGCCAAATACTCCTCTGTCGTCATCGTCCAAACATCGCCGATTCCCCGTCGGTCCAAGTTTCCCGCCGTTGCGTGATGCCGGTTGTGGGCGTGTCGCCAGTCTTCAAACGGCGTAAAAGTCAGAATACCCGTTACGTAACCTAGCACGGTGTTGGCCCGGCGCGACGCAAAGAAGGAACCGTGACAGCAATCGTGGAACAGGATAAAAATCCGCACCAGGAGGCCTCCTGCTACCGACGCCAGTGTTAGGGTAATCCAATAGGAAAATTGCTGTTGAACCGTATAGACCATGAAAGCCCAAAGAGTTAAATAAGGAACAAAGGTATCAAACAGTTGCCAGAGCGATTTGCGCAGATCCGAACGGCCATACCTGGCAGTAGTCTGATACAAAGCGGGCTTGGTCGTTTTAAGTTCGGGAGAATTCGTATCAGGAAACATTTCCTGCCTCGTGATGTACGGAATGATATCGGTACGCATGGGTAACAATTGTGATCTCCAACAAAATATTGCGAAATTGAGAACTAGAAACGCCAGGTCGAAACTAGCCCGCGCTGGCGCCTTTGAAGCTTCTTAGCGGTTTTTTCGGTTTTGTTTCATCGTTCGGCCAAACACGATGTCTGCTTTTCTTCCTTCTGCCGTTTCTTAAAAGTTTCGCTTGCCATGGTCTTACTCGGCTTTGTTGCCAACACGGCGGCACTTCACGATAGTCCGGTTTTCAGGTCACGGCCTCATGCTCCTTCTCGCCTTTGGAGCGCGTGATCTATCTGCTCCGCCACCGCGCTCTTGGTCTTTCCCGTCACTTCGGAAATTTCGCAAACCAGGATTTTTCTCGCCCGCTCCAGCATCTGCCGGTCGCGCAGCGACAGCGGCTTCGCCGCGCCCAACTGGGTGAGCGACTCCACAATGTTGGCCAAATCGAAGGCCGACCCCGAGGCGAGTAGTTTCGTGTTATCAATGACGCGTTGCTTCCAGTTTTTAACGGGCGAGGCAGATTTTTTTAGCTGCGCTAGCAGTTTTGGAATCTCGGACTTTTCCAGTAACCGCCGGATACCCAAGTCTCTCATGTTGTCTATGGGGATAAACAGCTCGCCACCGCCATCATCCAGGACAGCCAAGCGGTAAAAGTTTTTCGGCATGCCGCCGATCACCTTTTCAACAACCGCGCCGATGAGGCAAGGACCCTGATTTGGATAAACAACCTTAGTCCCAACGCTAAGTGTCAAGCGATTCTCCTTACCTGTTTAGCGACCGGAGTTCTTTAACGCGATCCGTTGCGGTCAAGCCACTCAAGCATCGCTCGCACGCTGCCGGTGGCTAGGCCAATGCTCGTGTCGGCCGCTCCATAGTAGAGGTGGATGGTGTCGCCGTCCGGCGCAATCGTGTATCCGCAAGGAAAAACAACGTTGTCCACGTCTCCACGCTGCTCGTAAACTTCTTGCGGTGCGAAGACCCATTCATCGCCCCGTTTTATGCAGCGCTCCGGCTCCTGCAAGTCAAACAGGGCCAATCCTAATCGGTAAATCGCGCCGGACGCGGTCTGGCGTACACCATGGTAAATCACCAGCCAACCTTGAGAAGTTTCGAGCGGCGGCGGCGAGAGGCCAATCTTATTCGCATCCCACCAGGCGCCTTTGCGTGCTTCGAGCATCAACTTGTGATTGCCCCAATGGTGCAAGTTCGGCGAAAAGGACATCCACATATGCGCGCGCGGCGCGCTGACGGGCCGATGGATCAAAACCCACTGCCCTCCGACACGGCGAGGAAGTAACGCCGCATCCTTATCTTCCGGCGACATGATGACGCCGTAACGCTCGAAGGTGCGAAAATCCTTAGTCAGTGCCAGAGATACGCCCGGACCATCGCGCGAGAATGCGGTATAGACAACCGCATACTTGCCTAATTCCGAGAGGTAGGTGATGCGTGGGTCCTCAACACCCCAGATCTCCTCCGGAAATTGTTCAGGGTCAGCCGGCATCGTCGGCCGGGAATCGATCTCCCAGTGATCGACGCCATTGGCGGAGCGGGCCACACACAAATGGGAAAGCCCGCGGCGATCTTCAACGCGACAAAGCAGGAGCGTCGTGCCGTCAGGCAGCAACG
>WNGI01000842.1_pt1 | contig 24222 bp, 25 predicted proteins | sample 5400621 | NCBI WGS metagenome assembly WNGI01 (sample SAMN13153374, study PRJNA577476) | soil metagenome | isolation source: 20 cm soil or saprolite under Garry oak tree replicate 1 | place: USA:California | collected 2016-06-15 | reverse complement strand
AACACGATCGACGACGTCTCGTTCACATCGGCGCTGACGTCGAACCGCAGCTTGCTTCCCGACAGGGCCTGCTCGGCGACGTTCATCCCGATCGAGGAGTCGCCAGGCGACGAGGTATAAATCGGAACGGCGGCCATATGCGCCGCGCTCAATACCGACTTGCGGGAGAGGCCGAGCGCCCGCTCGCGCTCCAGAACATAGCCGCCCAGCAGGTAGTGGTATTCGGCGGTGCTCATCGGCCGCTGGAACTCCTGCCGGGCTGAGACCTCGCGCACGAAGCGGTCAGTGGAGAGCAGCACGTCGTAATCGAAGAAGATGTCGTAGATCCGCACGACGCCTTCTTCCCGCAGCACGACATCGTCCGCGAACGGCGTGCCGCGATGCATCGCCATGCCGAGACCGAAGTGCGCATCGTGGTAGAGATTCGCGCCGGTCGATACGATCCAGTCGACGAATCCCGCTTCGATCAGCGGAATGATCGTGGACATGCCGAGCCCTGCCGGGGTCATCGCGCCCGTGAGACTCATGCCGACCGTGACATCGTCGGCGAGCATGCGTTCGGCGAACAGCCGGCAGCCTTCCGCGAGGCGGCCCGCGTTGTAGGCGAGGAACGCGTTGTCGACGAGGTCGGCAACCGTCTCTTTGCCGCTCACCGGCTTGGGGCTGATGCGCTGGCCGCGCAGGAACTCGTTGTGGGTCATCGCGTGGACTGGCTGATCGGTTGCATGGCGCGGAAGGCGCGCGTGCGTCGTTCGCGGGCTTCCACGATCCACCCGAGCGTCTCCTTGGGGTCGTCGGTGACGAGAAACAGATTCAGATCTTCCGGCGAAATCTTCCCCTCGGCGGCCACCCGGTCCTTGAGCCAGTCGGCCAGGCCGCGCCAGTATTCTCGGCCGAACAGCACGACGGGGAACTGCTTCACTTTGCCCGTCTGCACGAGCGTCAGCGCTTCGAACAGCTCGTCCATCGTCCCGTAGCCTCCGGGGAAGGCGATGAATGCCGTCGAATATTTCACGAACATCGTCTTCCGCACAAAGAAGTAGCGGAAGTTGATCGCGCGCTCCACCCATCGGTTCGTGCCCTGTTCGAACGGCAGCTCGATGTTGCAGCCGATCGAGAGCCCGCCGCCTTCTTTGGCCCCGCGATTGGCCGCTGCCATGATTCCTGGCCCACCGCCCGTGATGATCGCGAAGCCTTCCTTGGCGAGCATACGGGAGGTCTCGTACGCCGCCGTGTAGAACGGATCGTCCTCGAGCGTGCGGGCCGAACCGAAGACCGTCACGGCGTTGCGCACGTCAGACAGCGTGTCGAATCCCTCGACGAACTCGCCCATGATGCGCAGCACGCGCCACGGGTCCGTGCTCGTGAACGACGCCCGCCGCTCGATCGGAACGACCTGCGGCGGTGTGAGAAGTTGTTCGTCTTCAGTGAGTGGGCTGCGCGGCGAGGCGCTCGGTTGCTCTGACATTGTCATCCTGCGAGTTATAAAAGAAAGGCGAGAGTCGGACGTGGCCTGGCCGGCTGTCGGCAATGATGCCGCCCGCGGCCAGGTGTCGGACGGATCCCGCGGGATCCGGCATCGGAATCATGACGATCGCCGAGCGCTGCTGGGGCTCGGCGGCGATCTTGGGGTGGAATCCCGCCGCGCGCGCCCGCGCGATCAGGTCTTCGGTCAGCGCGGCGGTCGCTTCCCGAATGGCGGAAATGCCGATCTCCTCGATGTACTCGAGCCCGCCCAGCTGCGCGTAGACGGCGGCGAGCGACGGCGTGCCGAGCTCGAAACGGCGCGTGTCGTCGTGAAACGTCAACGTGCGGGGGTCGAACGCGAACTGATCGCGCTGCCCGAACCAGCCGGAGATCGCGGGCTCGAGCCGGCGGGCCACCGCTTCGCGCAGGTAGAGGAACACGATCCCCGGCCCGCCGAGCAGCCACTTGAGGCCGCCGGCGACCAGCGCGTCGACTCCGGCGTCGCGCACGTCGACGGGGATCTGGCCGACCGACTGGTACGCATCGATCAGGCAGAGCGCGCCGTGCTCGTGCGCCGCCGCGGCGACGCGCTTGATGTCCTGGATGGCGCCGCTCGTGAAGTACACATGCGAGGTCACGACCAATGCCGTGCGGTCGTCGACGGCTCGCGCGATCGCGTCGACGGGTACGCTGACGCGGTCCGGACTCTCGACGATCACGAGCTCCACCCCTGCGCGCGCTTTGGCGAGCCACTGATACGCGACCGAGGGAAAATCGAGCGACGTGATCACCACTTTCGGGCGACGACGGTAATCGACTGACTCGGCGATCGCGCTGAGGGCGACCGAGATGCTCGGCGCGAGGGCGATTTCCCCCGGCGCCGCGTTGACGACCCGGCCGTACCGCGCGCGCAGGTCGGTCAGCGCCTCCCACCAGACGTCGTACCACGCGGCGGCGCCGCGACTCTGCCAGATGTCGAGGAATTCGGCTACCTTGCGGCGAGACCGCTCGCCCAACGCGCCCAGCGAGCAGGTGTTGAGGTAGACGCTGTCCCTAAAGATGGGAAACTCGCCGCGATACGTGGCGAGTCCAAGCGCGCGTGGTTGTACGCTGCTTGCGAGCGTCATAGGTCGTGAATATACAGAAGGAATGCGGCGTATCGCGAGTTGGTCGGGACTTTACGTTCGTTTGGCGGCGCGCGCGCTGGTGCGGCCGCGACTCGCCATCGATTTGCTGCGACTCACGTGGAGTTTTCGCGCGCGCGACTGGTGGCGCCGGCCGCCCTTTCTTCCCATTCCACCCCGCGAGTACATGCAATGGCGGATGTTCACCGCATATGGCGACGAGCAGGCCGTGCCCCCGGTCGATGACGTGGTGAACTTCGCGCGCTGGCGGCGCGAAACGATGGGGCTCTGAACCGCCTCCTATGAACCCCGCCGAGCGAAGCCTCGAGGTCAAGCGTCGAGCCACGGCGTTGGGATTCACCCTGACCGGTGTTACGCGGCTGGACCGCAACCCACACGCCGCAGAGCTCGATGCCTGGCTCGCTGCCGGGCATGCCGGCACGATGACGTATCTCCACCGGCAGGCCGAGAAGCGGAAGGACCCCCGAACGATCATGCCGGGGGCGAAGGCGGCGGTTGTGACACTGACCAGTTACTTCCATGGTTGGCGTGCCCCGGGGCCACGTTCCGGCGCAGAGGTCGCCCAATACGCCTGGTCCTCGGACTATCACGATGTGCTCGGCGAGCGCCTGGAAGAGCTCGCGGCTGCAATCGGCGAGCTGATCCCCGGCTCGACGGCCCGCTGCTACGTGGACGCCGGACCGGTGCCCGAGCGCGAGCTGGCACAGCTCGCCGGCCTCGGATGGATCGGTAAGAACATGATGCTGATCAACCCCGAGATCGGCTCATTCACGTTCATCGGCGTCGTGCTGACGGACGCCGAGCTCGAGCCGGATTTGCCGTTCGAGGCGGATCGCTGCGGCAGCTGCCGGCGCTGCCTCGAGGCATGCCCCACCCAGGCGTTCGTCGGACCCCGCAACCTCGATGCGCGCGCGTGTATCTCGTATCTGACGATCGAGCACCGCGGCGAGTTCACCGCCACCCAGCGCGAGCAGGTGGGCGAATGGCTGTTTGGATGCGACGTCTGTCAGGACGTTTGTCCCTGGAATGTCAGCTTCGCGCGCGCCACGAGCGACGCCGACTTTGCGCCGCGCGGCGATGTTGCGACCCCCGATCCTGATGCGATCCTGGAGATGGCCGACGAGGACTTCGTGTTCCAGTACGCCGATACGCCATTCGCGCGGCCCGGGCCTGCCGGCATGCGCCGCAACGCCGCGGCGGTGCGCGCGCGATGACCTCGGCCGAGCTCATATCTGATCTGCAGCGAAAACTCGCCGAGGGTCTGGCGACGATCGATCCGCATCACCGCCTGCTGGGTCGTCCCGTCAGCTACCGGATCATCGACGGACGGACGCTCGAGATCACGTTTCGCGACGTGGCGGGCATTGCCGACGCTGAAGTGCTGGGGGTCAAGCGTGTCATCGGCCAGGAGTGTTTCTGCAGTGTGAGTCCCCAGTCGGCCGAACGGCTCCTGGTGCGGTTCGTCGTCCCTCTGAAGTAGCCTACTTCCCGGCGACGCGAGACACGACGTCGTAGTAGAACCGCACGCCAAAGCGGAGTGCGTCCAGGCTCACGCGCTCGTCGTTGCCGTGCACACCGCGCGAGTCATTCTCCGACAACGGGAATGGGCTCAGACCGTAGCTCTGAATCCCCAGGCGGCGGAAGTAATGGCTGTCGGTGAAGCCCGGCAGCATCAGCGTGGTGACGAGCGCGTTGGCCTGGCGCACCCGGGCCACCGCCGTGATCGCGCGAAACATGTCCGTCTCCGTCGAGCTTTCGGTGGCCGGCCAGTTCGGCCCTTGCGGCTTGAACGTCACCGCCGTGTCACCCACCACGCGCACGAGATCGGTGAGAAACGCCGCCGGCTCCTGACCGGGCAGCAGCCGCACGTCGAGCGCCGCGGTCGCGCTCGGTGGAATCACGTTGGTCTTGTCGCTGCCTTTCAGGCCCGTGATCGAGATCGTATTGCGGAGCAGCGCGTTGTAGGTGAGGTCCGACGTCAGCGTACGGACGGCCAGCGAATCGCGCAGCGCCGTCCTGACGTCGGCCAGCCAGCGGCGCACCGTCGTGTCGCGTTCGATCGTGGCGAGGTCGCGGAACGAGCGCTCTACCGTGGGCGTCACGAGCAACGGCGTCTGCCAGTCGGCGATCTTGCTCAGTGCCCGAACCAGGCGATTGACGGGATTGTCGGGAGTGGGACGCGAGCCGTGTCCGGCGGTGCCCCGGGCCGTGACATCGAGCCAGTACGGTGACTTTTCCGTCGTGCCGACGCCGAAAAACTGTACGCCGCCGCGGCCGTCGGAGCGCGTCAATCCGCCTTCATTCAACAGGAACTCGGCGTCGCGCAGCAGATCGCGCTGGTGCTCGACAAACCATCCGGCGCCCACTCCGGCGCCGATCTCTTCGTCGGCCGTGGCGAGAAAGATGATGTCGCGCTTCAGCGGCACGTGCGCGCGCCTGAGAATCAGCATGGTCATCAGCTGCGCGACCGCTTCGCCCTTCATATCCAGCGCGCCGCGGCCCCACACGTAGCCGTCCTTGATCACGCCGCTGAACGGATCGACGGTCCAGTATTCCGGCGACGCCAGCACAACGTCCATGTGGTTCAGCAGGATCAGCGGTCGAGCGCTACCGTCCCCGGCGAGCCGGGCATACAGATTGGCCTTGCCAGGCGCGGGTTCGAAGATCCGCGCCTCGATCCCGTCGCGCTGCAAGACCGCCGCCAGCCACCGCGCCGCGACGATCTCATTGCCGGGCGGATTGGTCGTATTGATGCGGATGTAGCGCGAGAGCAGGGCCCCCGCTTCATCGCCCAGCGCCTTCCAGTCGGATTCGACCGGCGCCGCAATCAACGCGACTCGCTCAGGCGTCTCCAACACGGGCGCGTTCGCTGGGCCAGCGAGCGGCGGCGCGGGATTGCGTGCGCATGAGGCGAACAGGAGCAGGAACAGGCCTGACCTCCACCATCCGCTACCAACCTTCACCATCCTCCACCGTCCTTCCTAAAGGCTCAGCGTCTCGCCGTGCGCGAGCTGGCGGTAGTTCTCTTCCGGCAGGCCGGCCGCCCGCCAGGCGACGCGCGCGCGCATTGGCGGCTCATCCATCGCTTCGTCGGTCAGCTTGAATGTGCCCCAGTGAATAGGCACCATCACCCGGGCGTTCAGTGCCGCGAACGCTGCCACCGCTTCCTCGGGGTTCATGTGGACGTAGCGCATGAACCAGCGCGGCTCGTACGCACCGATCGGCAGGAGCGCGACGTCGAACGGGCCGTAACGCTCGCCGATGGTGGCGAAGTCCGGATGAAAGCCGGTATCGCCAGCGAAGAATACGCGCCGTCCATTCGCCGCTGTGAGCGTAAAGCCGCACCACAGTGTGTCGCCGCGATCTCCAATGCTGCGGCTGCTGAAATGCATCGCCGGCGTGGCCGCGATCCGCAGGGAATCCACCGCGTGCTCCTGCCACCAATCCAGCTCGGCGCTCGCGCGAGCGCCGCGCGTGCGCACGAATGGCGCGAGGCCAAGCGGCGCCAGCCAGAAGGCCTGCGGATGGCGCCGCGCCAGTTGGCGCACCGTGAAGTCGTCGAGATGGTCGTAGTGGTTGTGCGACTGGAGTACGACATCGAGCGGCGGCAGGTCATCGAGTGCGATTCCCGGCGGCACCCAGCGCCGGGGGCCGATGAACTGTGCCGGTGATGCGCGCTCGCTCCACATCGGATCGGTGAGAATGTTCAGACCATTGATCTGAATCAGCAGGCTGGCATGTCCCACCCACGTGACCGTGAGCTGCGAGGCCGAAGCACGGGGACGTACAAAGGAAGGCTGCACGCGCGTGAACACCGACGGGTCCGGATCTTTGGGTCGTGGTCGCGTCGTGCGATGCACGAGCATCCACTTGAGCAAACCGCCGAAGCCCGGCACGGCCTGGTCAACCCATGGATTGCGAAAACCGCCCCCCGGGCGGTGATGTGATGGAAAAGCTGATGGTGGCACGGCGCGCAATATAGCCGCGCCGTGCCACCAACGCGCTTACGGTCTGCGCGGAGCGGGCGGTGGAGTGGAATCGGGGACTACGAAAATCCTCAGTGTATCCGTCAACCCGCCGCTCGACGCGACGATGCGTCCACTACCCACTTGTTTCGCTGTGACGCGCGCCACCCGGGCGCTGTCGACGACAAGCCCGAGCACGGTGGGATCGAGATTCTGCCACGCCACGACCGCCGTGGTATCCTGCTGGTGCTGCGCGTTGATGACGAACGCCTCGAGCCTGTTGGTGCGGCCCACGAGCATCGAGCTCGCGCCATAGATATGGATGGAGCCGCGGAACACCGAGAGCACGACGGAGTGCGGTGTATCTGCGCCCTGGTTTACGAAGACGCTCGAATCGAGGCTGCTGGCGAGACTGCTGGGCGACGGCGGATCGACCCCGACGATGTAGTTGCCCGGGAAGAGATACGCGAGCTTGTAGTGCCCAGCCGCATCGGTTGAGCCGGTCGAGTAGACGTACCAGTTGGCCGGCCCGCCACCCCACGCGCTGACTGTGACGTTGGCCACGGGACCTGGTGTTCCGCCGCTCGTGTCCTGACTCACGATGCCTGAGATCGATCCCGTTGCCGCCTCATTCACGGCGCGAATCCAGGGGAAAAAGTCGAACGCGCCATCGCCCAGGTTGTTGTAGGGGAAACTCTTCCCCACGTCAAAGTCGAGCACGATGTCCGCGCCCTCAGTCGGCACGTCCACCGCGGCCTCGACGAACGAGTGGATCGCCTGCCGACCGGCTCCGCCCCACCGCACGACTGCTTCCGAGCCGTTCTTGAACCGAATCGCCGAGGAGTCGGCATCGATGATGACTCGAATGGCCTTGTAGTGATCGGCGGGGATCTCTTTCTCGCCCAGCAGCGAGGTAGTCCCTCGCTGCAGGCTCAGCAGGTTGATCTGGCGATGGGGCTCTACAATGGGCACCCACTGCACGTTGTCGGCAGAGCTGCCAGTGTCGGGCTCTGTCGAGGCGGAAATGCTGATGATATACACGTCTACGCTCTGCACGGTGTCGAACGGAAACGGCGCGTCCGTGATGAGCACCCTCGTCGCCCGTCGGTTCGCGACATTCGCGGCCGTGGAATCGTCCTGATAGCAGGCTCCTGCTACGAGGGTGGTTACGACGGCAGCGAGTAGCGCAAAACTCGGTCTCGACATCGTCAGAATCCTCCTTGGGGTGTTGCGCAGACGGCGCTCTCGCATTGAATACCCAATATGGAGCCGGCAACGTCACAACGCGGTTTACGGTCTTGATTGGTCGCCGGTGGTCGACGCCTTTCGTTCGACGTCGTTTTGTGACGTGTGTAGGGAGCGCATGGGTATAGAGATAGTGGAGGCAGGAGATGCAGAGCTGGTGCGCCGGATCCGGGCCGGCGACATCGGCGCGTATACCGCGCTGGTCGCGCGCTATCGCGATCGCCTGGGACGATATGCCCTCCACATGATCGGGGATCGTGAAGATGCGGAGGAAGCGCTGCAGGACGCATTCGTCCGAGCGTATCGCTCGCTCGCGCGCTGCGACGACCCGGAGCGATTTGGCGCGTGGCTGTACGGCATCCTGGTCAACCGTTGCCGCACAACCGGCGCGCGAGTGGCGCGCCGCCGCCGCCTGTTCGTCCGCGATGAGAACGCGATCAACGGCGCGACACACCCCGATCAGTCGGATCGGGTGGAATGGGCGGACGTCGTGGGCCGCGCGCTCGCCAGGCTGGCGCCCGAGCATCGTGAGGCCTTTCTCCTCAAACACGTCGAGGATCTCGAGTACGAGGAGATCGCGGACCTCACAGGCACGGGCGTGTCGGCGTTGAAAATGCGCGTCAAGCGCGCCCGCGAACAATTGCAGCGGTTCTTGAAAGAGGCGGAACATGTTTGAGCGGCAGGACGAGGAAGACATCGTCGAGCGCGTCATTCGCGAGCTGCGCCGGCCCGCATCCATCGATCGGGCCCTCGACGCGCGCGTGATGAGCGAGATCGCGCGGCCCGAGACCGGGTTCGTCGCGCGCCGCCCGTTTGCCCGCGTCTGGCCGTGGCTTGCCGCGGCGGCGGTACTCACCGCGGTCGTGATTGCCCGACCCTGGTCTCGTGGCACGCGGCCGGATGCGTTTCAGTTCGTCCTGGTCGCGCCGCAAGCCGCGTCGGTCGCTCTGGTCGGGGACTTCAACGATTGGGATCCAACGCGCGCGCCGATGCACGCCGCGCGCGGCGGCCTGTGGGCGACGGTGATTCCACTCGCTCCTGGACGGTATCGCTACGCGTTTCTCGTGAACGGCGTCGAATGGCGCGCCGACCCCGGAGCGCCGGCCGCGCGAGACGATGAGTTCGGCACGCCGAGCTCGGTCGTGACCGTCGCAGGACGCGGCTCATGATCCTGACGGCGCTGTTGCTCGTCATCGCACAAAACCCCGCGCAGGATCCACGCTATGCGCGCCTGGATCCCGACACGCACGCGCGCGTGGTCGCGATCGTCGACTCCGCGCGCGCAGTAGGCCTGCCGAGCGAGCCGCTGATTCATCGCGCGCTCGAGGGCGCGATGAAGAACGCCGCGGGCGAGCGCATCGTCGCCGCCGTGCGACGTCTGGCCGGTGACCTCGGCACTGCGCGGGACGCGCTCGGCTCGAAGGCCACGCCGGCGGAGCTCGAGGCCGGCGTCGCCGCGCTGCGCGCCGGCGCAACGCCTGCGACCCTCACGCGCTTGCGGGATCTGCGAAAGCCACCCGTCACGATGGCGCTCGCGGTTCTCGCCGATCTCGTCGCGAGCGGTGTGCCGGCCGACTCCGCCGCCGCGGCTGTGCTCGTCCTCGCACCCACGGCTCGCGACGCCGACCTCGTAGAGTTTCGCCGCGCTGTCGAGCGCGACATCGCTCTCGGCGCGCCTCCAGACGCCGCTACCTCCGTGCGGCTGGGCGCGACCTCTATGGGGTTGGATGCGACCGCGCGCAACGCCCGGCCCGGCAAACCCTAACCTCGCAGGTTGCGCGCGTTGGGGAGCGGGCGCGTCGCTGCTGGCCGCGACAGCCCTGCTTGCCGCGCCGCGCGTGATCCTGGCGCAGGCACGGGCCACCATCGATGTGGGTGCGTCGCGCGTGCATTACGACGGCTTCGAGGTGAGTAACGCGGCGACGATCACACCGACATTCGACTGGTATGGACACCGCGGAGCGGTGAACGCCCGCGGCACACTGCTGCGATTCGAAAGCGGCAACCGCAGTCTGCAGGGCTCGGTCGTCGGATCGCTGTTCATACGCCCGGCCGACGGCTGGCGTATCGAGACCTCCGCGACGGCAGGCGCATCGTCCTACGCCGACTTCGCGAGCTTCTGGCACGCGCTGGCTGAGCTCCGGATCTATCGCGACATCAGCAAAGGCGGGGTCTGGATCGCCGCGACGGGAGGGCGAACGGCGTTCGGTTCGCCGAGCGACGCGCGGCCAGTCTTCGCGGCGTCGGTGTCGGCGTTGCAACGGCCTAGCCCTTCCTTGTTGCTCCTTCTGACGGCCGGACGGGCCTTCGTCGGGGACACGCAGTATAGCGACATCGGCATGACAGCACGCGGACAGTACGGCAGAATCGTGCTTGAAACGATCCTCGGTACCCGCGTGTGGAGCCAGGGCGCCGGCCATGGCGTCTACGGAGAAGCGAGCGGTAGCCTACGCTTTTCCGATCGGTGGGCGTTCGTGCTGTCAGGGGGCCGCTACCCATCGGACCCGATCCGCGGGAGCATCGCGGGGCGTTACGTGTCGGCCGGGCTGCGGTTCCGCATCCCGCCGCCCATTCGTCCTGCCCCTCGTTTGCCGGCACGGCACACCGGAGCGAACGGCGGGGACGGGAGCGATCCTCCGCCGTGGACGACGCTCACCCTCGTCCCGGAATCGCCCGGCAACGTGCGCCTGGTGTTGCGTGCGCCTCCCGCCACGCTCCTAGAGATCGCGGGAGACTTCACCGATTGGCAGCCGGTCTCAATGGCGCGGACGGCTGGTGGCAGCTGGGAAGTCGTCCTGCCAATGGCGAAGGGCGTCCATCAGATCAACCTGCGCATCGACGGCGGCCGATGGAGCGCGCCGGGCGGTACAACTCGCCTCGTCGGCGATTACGGCGACGAGGTGGGGACGTTCATCGTCCCCTAGCGTTTTCCGCCCGCGAGTCGCAGCGCCTCGGGTCGAAGCCGCAGTGCAAGCATGGCCCACACACCGACCGCCGGCCCGATCGCCAGCACACTCATGCTCCATCGCCAACCGATGGCGCCGGCGAGCGTCGGCAGCAGATAGATGGTCGCGGCGGTGAGCAGAAAGCCGAGACTCGTCTGGAGCGTGAGAGCCGTGCCGACGTATTCGCGCGGAGCGAGCTCGCTCACGGCCGCCGAGAACTGCGCGGAATCGGCCACGATGCTTATTCCCCACAGGAGCAGAATGGGCAACAGCGCGATCAACGGCGCGCCGTAGAACAGCCCGACGTTCAACGCGCAGATTCCCGAAACCAGCATCGAGACGCTCGTGACGAGTGTGCGACCGAACCGGTCCGCGTACTTGCCGCCGAGCCAGCATCCGATGGCGCCACTCCCGACCACTGCAAACGTCGTCAGCGCGGCGAGCGCGGTGACGTCCACATCTCCACCACGCCGCGCGTGCTCGCTCGCGGCGATGAAGACGGCGATCCACGTCCACATTGCGTAGAGCTCCCACATGTGTCCGAGGTAGCCGAGGTTGGCGAGTGCGACCGCGCGGTCCTGGAGAATGCGGGGAGCGGCGGTGAGAGAAAACGGCGGCGATGGAGCGGCGTGCGGCCCGTCGCTCGGTACGAGCAAGACGAGCAGTCCACCGACGAGTGCGCTGAGCGCGGCGACGACGAGAACGATGCGCCAAGCATGCGGCGACACCGCCCAGCGCACGAGATGTGGACTCGCAGACCCGAGCGTGAGTGCGCCGACGAGAATCCCGATCGCCCAGCCGCGCGACTCCTTGAACCACCCGGCAGCGATCTTCATGCCCGGCGGATACACGCCGGCCAGTGCGGCGCCGGTCAGCAAGCGGCAGGCGATTCCAACCCCGAGAGCTGGCGCCGCGGCGACACCGAGTGTCGCGAGCGCGGCAACTGCTGCCGAGCCCGCGACGAGCCGCCGAGCCGAGAGTCTGTCGGCGAGAGTGAGGATCGCGCTCACAAGCGCGCCGGCGACGAACCCGAGCTGTACTGAGATCGTAAGCCACGCCGTGGCAGCGGGCGTCAGGTGCCACACGTGCGCGAGTGCCGGCGCGACCGCGGACGCGCTGAACCACGGGGCCATCGCCAGGAGCTCCGCGACAGCCAGCACGATCAACACACGACGCGGGCTCACAACCCGGTGGGATGATCCAGAAAGACCCAGGGCAGATCGAACTTCTTGGAGATGTGCTCGGCGAGTGCCTTTACGCCAAGAGTCTCGGTCGCGTAGTGCCCCGCATAAAAGACGTTGAGATGCAACTCTTCCGCATCGAAGAAGGTCCAGTGTTGGCCTTCGCCGGTGATGTAGGTATCCAGACCGGCGGCGGCCGCCTGCGGAATCAGTCCGCCCCCTGCCCCGGTGACGATGCCGACGCGTTGGACACGCTCGGGGCCAAACGGCAGGACGCGTGGGGCACTGCCGAGTGCCTTGGCCAACGCGCGACCCAGCTCGTCACGCGTGCCGGTTCGCTCGCCCCATACGCCGACGGGCGCGCCATGATACGAGCCGAACTCCGCGCGGATCGTGACCCCGAGTTGTCGCGCCAGGACGGCATTGTTACCGACGTCCGGATGACGATCTAAAGGAAGGTGCGCAGAGTACAGCGCCATGTTTCCGCGGACGAGCCCGGCGACTCGCTCGTAGTTGGGGCCCACCAGCGGTCGCAGACCTCCCCAGAACAGCCCGTGGTGGACCAGGAGCAAGTCGGCCCGCTGCTCAGCCGCCAGCCGAATCGTCGCTGCGCAAAGATCCACCGCGGCCGCGACACGACTGACTTCACCGGAATTGGTGACTTGCAGTCCGTTCAGGGCTTCAGGCGGATCTGCTGCTTCTTCGGCGACACACAGGTACTGATCGAGATAGGAGACGAGGGTGTCTAGGCGCATTTAAGACACCGTAGGGACAGTATCGTGGCAGTTGCGAGTCTTCCACATAGCACGAGAGCATAACGTCTTGATTAACAACGAATTAGAGAATCCACATGGGCGAAGCGCTGCCGTGTGGATATCTAGGCTCGAGCTAGAGAGGCCTGTCCCGTCCGTGTGGCGACCTGGGGCGGCTGGCCGGCGTCTTCGCCCATCCGCAGCACGCCGTTCATCTCGCCGCCTTCCTGAATCAGCAGCCGCTTGGTGTGCACGTCTCCGTGGACGACGCTGGTCGACTGCAGCTCCACGCGTTCCTCGGCGTAGATAGCGCCGCGGACTTCGCCGCCGATAATCGCCTCGCGACTGACGACGTCGCCTTCTACTTCCCCGCCCCGCGCGACGAGCACCTGTTTAGCGGCGCGCACGGTTCCGCTGACCGACCCTTCTATCTTTACGACGCCGTCGGCGGAGATATCGCCCACCACCCGCATTCCTGCGCCGATAATCGACAGCCCCTGCACGCCTTCCCGGCCGCCGGTAGCGCTCTTTTCGCTGAACACCGCCATCAGTGCGTCCCCCCCTCTTTCACGAGGTCGAGTGGATCGACCGATTTGCCGTCGTGACGAATCTCGAAATGCAGGTGCGGCGCCGTCGACCGCCCCGAGTTGCCGGACAAACCGATCACTTGTCCAGCCTGAACTTCGTCACCTTCAGCGGCGAGTAGCCGTGATGTATGACCATACATCGTCTCATACCCCGACGGATGCCGCAAGAGAACGAACAAGCCGTAGTCGGGATCGTAACCGGCTGCGGTGACGGTCCCGCCTCCGGATGCCCGAACGGGCGTCCCAATTGGCACCGCGATGTCGATTCCGGGGTGGGATTCATCGGGAACGCCGGGTCTCACCTGTCCCCGCGTGACGAACCCTCGTACATCGAGCGGCCAATGCGAGGGTGCAGATGGGCCCGTCTCATACTGCTTGGTACTCCCCGGCCTGGCCGCCTGGATCGGCACGGCGCGCATGGCGGTGCTGAAGTCGGCGTTGCTTGCGACGCTGCTGCCACCGCGCGTGGTCGTGGGGGGCGCTTTCACGCCCAGCATCTGGCGCAGCTCCTGGTAGTTCGCTTCGGCACGATTCAGCGCCGACGCGAGCCGCTGTACGCGACTGTTCTCTGTGCGCAGCCGGGAGACCTCGCGTTCCAGTCCGGGGACGCGGGCGGCGTTTCGGGAGATCGGTCCCGCGAACGCAAAGAACCCCACGACCGACACGGCAACAGCCCCGGCGCCCCACTTCCCGGCTGCGAGACCCCACCGCGGAATGCGGTACTGTTTGGATTCGAGATCGCCGTCAGCGTGGATGACGATCGTGACGCCGCGCGTGGTCATCCGTCGAACGGAGCGCCGAGGATCAGCTCGAGCATGCGCGCGAGATCTTCGTTCGAGTAGAACGACAGATGAATCTGGCCTTTGCCCTTGGCTCGCAGGCTGACACGCACATCGGTGCCCAGCCGCCGGCGCAGCGCGTCTTCCACCCGCCGGACCTCGGGCGCGGCGCCGACGCCCCGTTTCATCCGCGGCCGCCGTTCCGGCGCGCGACCGCCGCGCACGCGATCTTCGACTTCACGCACCGACAGTCCCTGTGCCACCGCCTCGCGCGCCAGGTTCGTGACGATCCGCGGATCCTCGAGCGCGAGCAGCGCGCGCGCGTGCCCCACCGACAAATGGCCTTCGTGCAACATCTGAAGGACGACTTCGGGAAGCTTCAAAAGCCGGAGTGCATTGGCGACGGTCGAGCGATCGCGACCGACCGCGTCGGCCACGTCCTGTTGCGCCAGCTTGAACTCGGCGATCAATCGCTCATAGCCGCGCGCTTCGTCGACGGGCGACAGATCATCGCGCTGCAGGTTTTCGATCAGCGCGAGGGTTAGCAGCGTGCGGTCGTCGGCGTCGCGCTGCACCGCGGGGATGCGCTCCCAGCCGAGCTGCTGGCAGGCACGCAGCCGGCGCTCGCCCGCGATCAGCTCATATCCGCCGTTCGCCCGGCGCACGACGACGGGTTGCAGCAGCCCGGCCTGCTTGATCGACGAGACCAGCTCCTCGAGTGCCGTCGGGTCGACCGTCTGGCGGGGCTGGAACGGGTTCGGCCGGATGTCCTTGATCGGCAGCTCGACCAAACTCCCTTCTCGTTCTGCCTCGTCTCGAGTCGGTCCGAGGAGCGCCTCGAGGCCACGGCCGAGGCGACGTCTACCTGCGGCGGTTTCCGTCATGCGGGCACCTCCGGGGGACGCAGCGATTCAATTGCGGGCAGGTTTGGCGAGGGTGGAGTGTCCTGCTCGACCCGGCGGATCAGCTCCTGGGCGACGGCCAGATAGCTCTTTGCCCCCACCGACTGCACGTCGTACAAGACAATTGGTTTACCGAAGCTCGGCGCCTCCGCGAGCCGCACGTTCCGCGGGACCGTCACGCTGAACATGCGGCCCCCGAAGTATTCCTTCGCCTCATCAGCGACCTGCCTGGAAAGGTTCAGGCGCGCGTCGTACATCGTCAGCAGGACGCCCTCGATCGCGAGCGCGGGATTGAAATTGCGCTGCACGAGCTTGATGGTGTTGAGGAGCTGCGAGAGCCCCTCGAGCGCGTAGTACTCGCACTGGATTGGGATGACCACGCTGTCGGCGGCCGTCAGCATGTTGAGCGTGATAAGCCCGAGTGAGGGCGGGCAGTCGATGATGACGTAGGCGTACTCGTCACGCAGATCCCGCAACGCGTCGCGCATACGCGTTTCGCGCGAACGCTGATTGACGAGCTCGAGCTCGGCCCCGACCAGGTCCTGTGTCGCCGGGACGACGTCGAGATACGGGAAGTGGACGTGGGGGAAGCGTGCCTGCGACAGCGCGGCGCCCTCGATGATCGCGTCGTAGAGCGAATGACGAATGCGATCGCGCTCGATGCCGACGCCACTCGTCGAATTGCCCTGCGGGTCCGCGTCGATGAGCAGCGTTTTGCGCTCGGCGATCGCGAGAGATGCGGCGAGGTTCACCGCGGTGGTCGTTTTGCCGACCCCGCCTTTTTGATTGGCAACCGCAATTACACGAGACATGCTATAAATTATTGTCTCAAAAGGAGTTATGTAACTACCGCATTGCTGTGCGTTCAATATACGTTCGTTTCACGTGAAACGAAAGAGCGTACGTTTCACGTGAAACTGCAACGTAGGGCCTAGGCGACGCTCCGCCGCCACCGCATCGCTTCGACGACGAGGTTGTGCAGGTCGCTCGGTGTGACTCCCGGGACGCGCGCCGCCTGCGCGAGAGACGCGGGACGCACGCGATCGAGCTTCTGTCGCGCCTCGGTCGCGAGCGTGTGCAGATCGAGGTAGGGCAGGTCGGTTGGCAAGGAAAATGACGCGAGCTCTGCCAGCCGCGCGGCAGCGTCGCGCTCGCGCGCAAGATAGCCGTCGTACTTGATCTCGATCTCGGCCGCGAGGACGGCGTCCGTCGTCCCATTAACACCGACGCCTGCCGCCGCCAGCAGGGCAGCAAGCGAGACGCCAGGACGCTTTGCGACCACGGCAATGCGCTCGCTTCCGCGCAGCGCTGTCCCACTCTCCGCGAGGATGTCGTTGGCCTGCGCCGGCGCGATCGACGTCTCGCGCGCGAGATCCAGAACGGCCTCTTCCTCCTTCAAGCGACGCTCGGCCGCGCGCAGCTCCGCGGCCGTCAACAAGCCGAGTCGCTCGGCGAGCGGCAGGAGCCGGCGCAGGGCGTTGTCCTGGCGGAGCAGCAACCGGAATTCCGAACGCGATGTAAAGAGCCGGTACGGTTCGTCGACGCCGCGCGTCACGAGATCGTCGACGAGCACGCCGATATACGCGTCGTCGCGACCGAGGACTACAGGCTCGAGTCCGCGGATCCGGCGCACGGCGTTGATCCCGGCGACCACGCCTTGGCCCGCCGCCTCTTCGTATCCCGTCGTGCCGTTGATCTGTCCCGCGAAGAACAGATGCTCGACGGCCTTCACCTCGAGCCAGGGCGTGAGCTGGGTCGGCGGGTAGTAGTCGTACTCGATCGCGTAACCCGGCCGCGTCATTCGGGCGTGCTCCAGGCCGGGGACCGCGTGCAGGAACTCGAGCTGCACGGCGACGGGCAGGGAAGTGGACAGACCGTTCACGTACAACTCGGTCGTGTCGAGTCCTTCCGGTTCGAGAAAGACCTGGTGGCGCTTGGCGGCCGGAAACTTCACGATCTTGTCTTCGACCGACGGACAGTAGCGCGGTCCGCGCCCGCTGATCGCTCCACCGTAGAGCGCCGATTCCTTGATGTGGCGCTGGATGATGTCCTTCAGTTGCTCGCCGGCCCACGTGATCCAGCAGGGAACCTGGCGGGGCCGTTCCACCCGCTCGTGGAAAGAGAAGCGGTAGTCGTCGGCGTCGCCGTCTTGCCGCTCGACTTTGCTCCAGTCGACCGACCGGCCATCGACGCGCGGGGGCGTGCCGGTCTTGAAGCGTGATACTGTAAGTCCAATATTCTCAATAACTTGCGCCATCTGAACCGATGGGGCATCGCCGGCGCGGCCCGCCGGGATTTGGGTGTCAGTGCCCAAATGAATTCGACCGCGCAAAAACGTCCCCGCCGTGATGATCACCGCTCGCGCGCTGAACCGCCGACCGTCGGCCGTCTCGACGCCGCTGATGCGAGTACCCTGGTCGTTGAAGAGCAGATTTGTGACCATGCCCTGTGTCAGCTCGAGAGCGGGGAACTGCTCGAGCAGATGACGAACAGCGCGGCGATAGAGCGTGCGATCGGCCTGTGCGCGCGGGGCCCACACGGCCGGCCCCTTCGAGCGATTCAGCATGCGGAGCTGGATGGTGGCGCGATCGGCGGCACGACCCATCAGTCCGCCGAGGGCATCGACCTCGCGAACGACGGTGCCCTTGGCGATCCCGCCGATGGCGGGATTGCAGGACATCTGGCCGATGGTATCGAGGACGGACGTGAGCAGCAGGGTCCGCGCACCGAGACGAGCAGACATAGCGGCAGCTTCAGTGCCGGCGTGACCGCCACCGACAATTAGGACGTCATAGTCGGACATAGCGCGAAGTATACCGGGCTAGACCGCGAGACGGCGAGGGACCCTACGCCCTCACCCAGCGAACAAGCTCCTTCATGGTGGGGCGCTTGCCGGTCATCAGAATCCCAACTCGGTAAATCCGGGACGCGACCCAGGTGATCGCCACAATGCCGATTAAGAGCATCGCCAGCGACACCGCCAGCTCGCCCATTCCCATGCTGCCGGCCGTCCAGCGAACCGGCGTCGCGATCGGCGACGTAAAGGGAACCATTGAAAGCGTCCGGGCAAACGTCGAGGCCGGATCGTTCGTGAGTCCGATGATCGACAAGTACGAGATCATGAGCAAGTAGGTCACCGGCTGCTGCGCCTGGCGCGCCTCCTGTTCGTTGCTGGACATCGCGCCCACGGCCGCAAACATCGCGGAGTACAGCAGGAACCCCCCCAGGAAGAAGGCCATGAAGACTGCCACGGTTGCGAATGGGATGTGAGGCAGGGTGATGTCCATGGCGGAAGCGGGATCCGCACCCAGCAGCCGCGCAATTGGAACGCGAAGGGCGACAAGCAACCGCGCCGATACGCCCCAGATGACAAACTGGAAGAACGAAACGGCACCCGCGCCTGCGACTTTGCCGAGCATCAGTTGGAAGGGACGCAGCGATGAAACGAGCACTTCAATGATGCGGGTTGTCTTCTCCTCCAGTACCGAGCTCATGACGTTCACGCCGTACAACAGGATGGCCATGAACAGGAGAATCGCCATGACATACGCCAGAGCGAACGATTGGCCGGCGTTCTCGGTCGTGATCTCGCCCCGCGCGATCTTCTTCTGGGCCAGCGTGACTCTGAGGGCCTGAGCCCAATCCACCACGGTCGGGTTCACGCCCTTGCCTTCGAGTCGCACCTTCTCGACGACACGATTCAGGGTGCGCTGCAATTCATCGATGGTCTGGAGCGACAGATTCGATGCGCGGTATTCCGCCTTACCGTCGCTGGGCAAGGAGTCGTCGAGGATGAGAAATCCATTGAGCTGCTTGGCCTCCACCGACCGCTTCAACGAGTCGAGGACACCCGGTGCCAGGTTGACGGCATTCGCGCGAATCGTCTTACTGGCTCCAAGCGCCTCCACGACCTTGTTGCCATAGCCCAGCGTGCCGCTGTCGACAACGGTGATGTTCCGCACGCCGCCGCCCAGCGACTGTACGATCTGGTAAACGATCATACCGGCAAACAGGACAGGACCGAGGATCGCCGAGACCCAAAACCACCTGGTGCGGACGCGCTCCACGAATTCCCGCCGAATGATGGCCCAGACCTTATGCATGCGAGGACACCTTGTCGGTTGCTCCGACCGGGACCGCCGCGGCAGTGGCAGCCTCCGGCCCGACGAGGTCCACAAAGATCTTGTGGAGTGAGGGACTGGCGAGCTCGAAGCGCGACAGCCGGGCGCCGGAATTCACCAGGCCGCGTAGGATCTCCTGCGGATCCGCGCCGTCCGCCAGCTCCAGCTCCGCCTGCTGCCCAAAGTCCTGGACTTTCGCCACCAGCCGCCGGTCCCCGAAGAGCTGCTGCGCGCCGCCCTGGCTGCCGTCGAATACCACGATTACGTGCTTGCCGCCATGCGTCCGCTTGACCTCGGTGAGCGAATCGTCGATCAGCTTCCGTCCACGGGCAATGATGCAGAGCCGATCGCACAGCTTCTCCGCGTGCTCCATGATATGCGTCGAAAAGAGCACGGTCTTGCCTCGGCGCCGGTAGTCGATGATGGTATCCTGCAGCACCTGGGAGTTGACGGGATCGAGACCGGAAAACGGCTCGTCGAGAATCACGAGGTCCGGATCGTGTAACACCGTCGAGATGAACTGGACCTTCTGCTGCATCCCCTTCGACAACTCCGAGACTTTGCGCAATCGCCAATCACCCAGCCCCAGTCGGTCCAGCCAGTCGAGTGCTTTGGCACGCGCGCTGCGGCGCGAGACGCCCTTCGCCTCCGCCAAAAACACGAGGACGTCCAACACGCGCATCTTGGGATAGAGACCGCGCTCTTCAGGCAAATATCCGATCCGCTCGGAATGGGCTCGTCCGCCGGCGCTCGTTCCCAGGACGCGCACCGACCCTTCATCGGGCTCGTAGATGTCCATGAGCATCCGAATGGTCGTCGTCTTGCCGGCCCCGTTCGGACCGAGCAAACCGTAGATGATGCCGGACGGGACGGTCAAAGAAAGGGAATCGACTGCGGTGTGACCCGCAAACCGCTTCGTAACGTGATCGACGACGACTGGATCGGACATGCCCCCACAAACTATTGGGGGCGAGTGAAGGGGGAAGGGGGCTACGGATTACGCGGGAACGCCGAACAACTCGCCGGCCTTCCGAACTGCACTGACCAACACATCGACATCATCGACGTCATTGTAGATGTAGAACGACGCGCGAGCCGTGGCTGCCACTCCGAGCCGCCGCATCAACGGCTGGGTGCAGTGATGGCCCGCGCGAATACAGACGCCGTCGCGATCCAGGATCGTCGCCAGGTCGTGGGGATGAACGTCGCCGTACGTGAACGGAACGACGCCGGCCCGATGATCACGCGGCCCGTAAATCGTCACGCCCTCGATTTGTGAAAGCCGCTCGATGGCGACACGCGCCAGCTCCTGTTCATGCTCGGCGACGCGGTCCATGCCGAGGTGCTCGAGGTAGGCGATTGCCGCCCCCAGCCCAACGGCGGCTTCGACATTCGGCGTTCCACCCTCGAATTTGTGTGGCACCTTGTTCCAGGTGGACCGGTCGTCCCAGACCCGCTCGATCATTTCGCCTCCACCGTGGTAGGGAGGCATCGCCTCGAGCAGCGCAGGCTTGGCTACCAGCGCCCCGCTACCCATTGGCGCGAGCATCTTGTGGCCCGAGAAGGCGTAGAAGTCGCAGTCCAGGGCTTGAACGTCCACCCGCAAATGGGGCGTGGATTGGGCCCCGTCGACGACCGTCACCGCCCCCGCCGCATGCGCCAGCTTGCTCAACTGGGCGGCCGGGTTCACGGTGCCAAGGGAGTTCGAGACGTAGGGGAAGGCGACGAGCTTCGGCTTCGCGTCGAGCGCCTTGCCGTAGTCCGCCAGGTCGATCCGGCCATCTGCGGTGATTTCGACCATCCGGAGCTTGGCGCCCTTTTCCTGACAGAGGATCTGCCAGGGGACGATGTTGGAATGGTGGTCCATCGCGGTGACCACCACCGTATCGCCGCGTTGCACGTTCGCCCGGCCCCAGGACCCGGCGACCAGGTTGATGGACTCGGTCGTCCCCCGCGTGAAGACGACCGCCTCGCGCGTCCACGCATTCACGAAGCGGGCGACGGCCGTACGCGCCGCCTCATAGGCGTCCGTCGCCTCCACCGCGAGGCCATAGGCCCCGCGGTGCACGTTGGCATTATGGCAGCGGTAGTAGTGCTCGATCGCCTCGAGCACCTTGCGGGGCTTCTGCGACGTCGCCGCGTTATCGAGATACACGAGCCGCTTGCCGTTCTCCTGGCGCTCGAGAATCGGGAAATCCCGGCGGAGCTTCTGCGTCTCCAGCATCAGAAGTCCCCCGCCGATTCGGTCGTCACCGGGGCGGCGCTGTTTTGCAGGGCGGCGTGCAGCGCGTGCCACGCCAGGTTTGCGCACTTGATGCGGCTGGGAAATGCGCGGACGCCCGAGAAGGCGGCCAGCTTCCCAGGCGCGTTCGCCCCGCCGGCAAGCATGTCGCGGAACGCCTGAAACATCTCTTCGGCCGCGGCGATCGACTTGCCCTTCACCGCGTCGGTCATCAGCGACGCCGACGCTTTCGAGATCGCGCAACCGGCACCCTGCGGCATCTGGAAGCCGATGTCCGTGATGGTATCGCCGTCGACGTGGACGAAGAGATGGATCCGGTCGCCACACAGCGGGTTGCTGCCTTCCGCCGTGCGGTTGGCGGTTTCGAGCCGGCGGAAATTGCGGGGATTGCGGTTGTGATCGAGAATCGTCTGCTGGTAGAGCTCGCCCAGGTCCACCATCACGCCGCCAGGCGATCGCGCACGATGCGATCGAGCTCGGCGCGCAACGCCGCGACGTCCATGCGACCGAGGATCTCCGCCGCGAACCCGTACGTCATCAGGCGGCGCGCCTCCGCCTCGCCCACGCCGCGGCTGCGCAAATAGAACAGCGCACGCGGATCGAGCGGCCCCACGGTGGAGCCGTGCGTGCATTTCACGTCATCGGCGTAGATCTCGAGCTGCGGCTGGCTGTCGGCATGCGCATCGGTCGAGAGCAGCAGGTTGTTGTTCGTCTGCTTCGAATCGGTCTTTTGCGCACCAGGCCGCACGATGATACGCCCGGTGAACACTCCACGCGACTTTTCATCGAGCACACCGTTGAAGTATTCGTGACTCTCGCAGTGATCGGCCGCGTGATCGATGGTGGTGTGATGGTCGGCGTGCTGCTGGCCGGCAAGCAGGTAGAGTCCGTTCAGGATCAATGTGCCGCCCGGACCCGCCATCACCGCCCCGATGTCGTGGCGCGCGAGCGCCGCGCCGAACGCCACGGTGTGCAGGTGGACGGTGCTGTCGCGCCCCTGATGCGTCTGCGTCGTGGCGACGTGGTAGGCGCGCTCGCTCTCCCGCTGCACGCGGTGGTAGTCCACCCGCGCACCCTCTCCCACCACCACTTCCGTCACACTGTTCGTCCAGTACGGCCCCTGACCGAGCGACGCGTACGTCTCGACGATACTCGCGCGGGCTTCGCGCTCGATCACCACCAGATTGCGCGGATGGCTGACGACCTGCGTGGTCCCGCTCGCCAGGAACAACAGCTGGACCGGCTCGGCAATCGTCGCTTTGGCCGGCACGTGAACGAATGCTCCCTCGTGCACGAACGCGGTGTTCAGTGCGGAGAATGGCCGGTCCTGCGTCGCGGCGTACGTGCCGAGGTGCTGGCGAACGAGGTCCTGCCGATGCGCGACGACGTGCGCCAGACTCTGGATGTCGTCGAAGAAGGGCGTCGACAGCGAAGGCTGGAAGAACCCATCGAGGAAGACCAGCCGGTAGCCGGTCTCGAAGAGTAGGAACGGTCGGATGTCGTCGAGCTTCGGCGTACGAGCCGGCGGCTGCGCCAGCTCGAACGAGCCTTCGGCGATCGGCGCGACGCTGGTGAAGCGCCACGCCTCCTGCTTCATGTTCGGAAAACCGAGATCATGAAAGCGGGCGATGCCGCCTTCCCGCAGATCCTTAAGCCAGCTGGGAGCGCCTGATGCGCCGTTCGCAGCCCACGCGCGATACGATCCGACCAGCTGTTCTACATGCGCCATCGTCACGACACCATGGCGGCATCACGAAGCCAGTCGTAGCCTTTTGCCTCGAGTTCATGCGCCAATTCAGGCCCACCTGACTTCACGATCCGGCCGTCAGCGAGAACGTGCACGACATCGGGCGTGATGTGATTCAGCAGCCGCTGGTAGTGCGTCACGATCAGGAATGACCGCTTAGGACCCCGCAGCTGATTCACCGTGTGCGCGACGGTTTTCAACGCGTCGATATCGAGCCCGGAATCTGTCTCATCGAGAATCGCAAGCCGCGGCTCGAGCACGGCAAGCTGCAGGATCTCGTTGCGCTTCTTCTCGCCGCCCGAGAAGCCCTCGTTCACTGGGCGGTTCATCATCGAGTCGTCCCAGCCGATCGCTTTGAGCTTCTGCTCGAGGACCTGCAAAAAATCGATCGGATCGAGCTCCGGCTCACCCCGCTCTCGGCGAAGCGCATTGAGCGCCGACCGGAGAAAATACGAATTCGTGATGCCCCGAATCTCGACCGGATACTGGAAGGCGAGGAAGACACCGGCGCGCGCACGCTCCTCCGGTTTCATGTCGAGCAAGTCTTTGCCCTCGTACTTCGCGCTTCCCGCGAGCACCGTATACGCCGGATGACCGGCGAGGACCTGGGCCAGCGTGCTCTTGCCCGAGCCGTTCGGTCCCATGATCGCGTGCACTTCACCTTCGCGAATCGCGAGATCGACACCTTTGAGGATCTCGTTGCCCGCGACGGCGACACGGAGACCTTTGACTTCCAGCAACGCGTTTCCCGTTTTCCGTGTCCCGTGTCCCGGCATTACCCGACACTTCCTTCCAAACTGATACCGAGGAGGCGCGTGGCCTCAACGGCGAATTCCATGGGGAGTTCCTTAAAGACTTCCTTGCAGAAGCCGTTGACGATCATCGACACCGCGTCCTCCGCGGAAAGCCCGCGCTGGCGCAGATAGAAAATCTGATCCTCGCCAATCTTCGACGTGGACGCCTCGTGCTCCATGATCGCCGTGCTGTTGCGCACGTCGATGTACGGGAACGTGTGGGCCCCGCACTTGTCGCCGATCAGCATCGAGTCGCATTGCGAGTAGTTCCGGGCGCCCTCCGCACCTTTCATGATCTTCACCAGACCGCGATACGTGTTCTGTCCTCGACCCGCCGAAATCCCCTTCGA
>WNGI01002902.1_pt1 | contig 24225 bp, 20 predicted proteins | sample 5400621 | NCBI WGS metagenome assembly WNGI01 (sample SAMN13153374, study PRJNA577476) | soil metagenome | isolation source: 20 cm soil or saprolite under Garry oak tree replicate 1 | place: USA:California | collected 2016-06-15 | reverse complement strand
GTGGTACCAGCGTTCGAGCGCCTGCGTCAGCAAGGGAAGGCTCGCTTCCTGGGGATTACGGCGGTAGGCGACACGGCGGCACTGCATCAAGTGATTGATGCACGCGCCTTCGACAGCGCTCAGGTCGTCTACAACATGCTCAATCCATCCGCCGGCGAGGAATTGCCGACGGACTATCCGGCACAAGATTATGGACGATTGTTCGATCACACCAGGGCAGCCGGCGTTGGCGTAGTTGGCATCCGCGTTCTAGCCGGTGGTGCACTGTCGGGCTCAGCCGAGCGTCACCCGATAGCGAGTCCGGCGCCCGAGCCGATTGGTTCGGCTATGCGCTACGATGCCGATGTCGATCGCGCTCGCCGTCTAATCCCGCTGGTAAAAGAGGGGTTCGCTACCAGCCTGACCGAAGCCGCCACGCGGTTTGCGCTGTCTCACCCGGCGATGGGCACTATCTTGGTCGGTATGGCGACGCCGCAACAGTTCGAGGACGCGCTCGCCGCGGTCCAAAAAGGACCACTACCGCGAGCTGCGCTCGACTGGCTGTCAACGTTGAGGCAGACATTCTCTGGCGAACCACGATGATCGGACAGCCTGCCATAGACGATTTCAGTTATTAGCGCAGAGCGGTCACCGAGGCGTGTCAAGAGCTGATCCGCTTGGCTTACCAAACGATGTTTGCCCGATATGGCTTTGTAACAGGCCTGATCGGGGCAACGGAAAAAGCCGGTCGCGACGCGACCGGCTTCCACTATTCAAATTGCACTCTCAGTGACCCGCGGGAGCCGAGAGCCCGCCGCGTTGATATCGCGACCAATCGGGCTCTGCCGTCGGAGAGGGCCACGCATAGGCGTTGGAGTTGCGGAATGGTTCGCTCACCGGTGCTGGCGCACGGTTTGCCTTGCGGCCCTTATGTTCCGCGGCCGCGGCGACCTGTACTGCCGAAGCGGCGAGCAAAGCCGAAGCTAGAATGGTCAGGATTGTTCTTCGCATCGTAAATCTCCCTGCAGAGGACGTTCGGCGTTTTGCACGTCAGCGCCTTGTCTCCCACATAACGATTGCTCATGCGGATTCTTACGATGCCGCCAATCACGAAACAGCGAGCAAATTTGTTGGTCAAAAAAGTTTTCGACTAAATATTCAGCAGACGATTACCAAAGCGCTTTATGGACTTCTTTTAGCTTATCCGGTTCAATGGGTCGAACGAGGTATGTCCGGCGAGAGAACCCGATGAAGAAGCTCGTATGTGCAATTCTCTTGGTCGCGTCGCCCGCGTGGGCGCAGTCCAACTTGTCGCCCAAGAGCGCGACCGCTCGTCCCGATAATTGTGCGCCTATCGGACGGACGGCAGATGGCAAACTGGTCTATTCGATGAAGTGCGAAAATCTGCCAGCGCCCGCGCCGCAGGCCGTAGCCAAGGACGTACCGGCGCCAGTTCCGGAGCCGGAAGTGCAACGAAGCGGGATTTTCGGCTGGTCTTACGAGAGAAAGAGACCCAGCGAGTAGGCCTCGTCTTTCGAGCGGGCAATGCGTTCGATATCGGATAGTGAGGTGCGAAATGTTGCAAAAGACCCTTTCCGATTTGAACGCATGCAGCAAGGGCGATTTTGTTGCAGCGCTCGCAAATGTCTTCGAATACTCGCCGTGGATCGCCGAACAGGCTGCCTTGGCGCGCCCGTTCGCCGGCATGAAGCGATTGTTCGACGCGATGAAGGCCGCTGTGGATTGCGCGCCGTCCGAACGACGTCTTGCTCTGATCAAGGCGCATCCCGATCTCGCCGACAGAGCCCAGCGTGCTGCGGGTCTCACCGCGGAATCCAGCGCCGAACAGAACGGTGTCGGCCTCGATCGGTTGTCGGACGCCGAATTCGAAGCCTTCGAACGCGCCAACAATGCCTACCGCGCCAAGTTCGGTTTCCCCTATATCGTCTGCGTTCGGCGCCACACCAAGGATTCCATCCTGCGCGATTTCGAACGCCGTCTGCCGAACGATGCAAAGCTCGAAACGCAGAAATCGATCGAAGAAATCTGCCGGATCGCGGCGCTGCGCCTCGATCAGCTTGTTGCGTCAGAGGATCGACTGCAGGTGCACGGTCGTTTGTCGACCCATGTGCTCGATACCCACAGCGGTAGACCTGCGGCGGGGATAGAAGTCGAACTGGTTGAGCTATCCAGCCTCGGCGCAAGCCGCGTCGTGACGCGCACGGTCACCAACAGCGATGGCCGAACTGATCAGCCATTGATTGCCTGCCGGCCGGTGCCGATCGGCCGGTACGAACTGACATTCAGCGTTGGGAATTATTTTGCGGAACGGCATGTAACGATGTCGGATCCACCGTTTCTCGATTCGATTCCGTTGCGGTTTTCGGTCAGTGAACCCGAGGGCCATCTCCACGTGCCGCTATTGGTGACGCCGTGGAGTTACACGACCTACCGCGGGAGCTGATTTCACACGTGCTGCGCCGATGAGGCAATTGCTGCAGCATCTGCCTCGGCGGCGGCTTTACTACTCATGCCGTTGAAAAATGCGTTCAGCATCACCGCAGCCAGAGCGCAGAGCAAAATGCCGGACTCCAGCAGCGGCTGCAGATCGTGCGGCAGGTTTCGGAAGAAGTTCGGGGCGGCGAGGGGGATCATGCCGAAGCCGACCGAGATCGCGACGATGAACAGATTGTAGCGATTGTTCTTGAAGTCGACTGCGGTAAGAATTCGCGCGCCGGTCGCGGCAACCATGCCGAACATCACGAGACCAGCGCCGCCGAGTACGACCAGCGGGACGGCTTCGACCAGCGCTGCCATTTTCGGCAGCAGGCCGAGCAGCAGCATGATTCCGCCGCCGGCAACGGTCACCCAGCGCGAGCGGACGCCGGTGACGCTGACAAGCCCGACGTTCTGCGAAAACGACGTATAGGGAAACGTATTGAACAGTCCGCCGAGGAGCGTACCGACGCCATCGGCGCGCAGCCCGCAGGTCAGCGCGTCGCGGTCGATGGTTTTTCCGGTGATCTCGCCCAGTGCCAGAAACATCCCGAGCGATTCAATCATCACCACGATCATCACGATGCACATGGTGATGATGGGAACGAGATGAAACTGTGGAATGCCAAAACGCAGAGGTATCACGACGGCGCCCCATGACGCCGCCGCGACTTTTTCAAAATGCATGATGCCGAGCACACTGGCCAGGATCGCGCCGGCAATGATGCCGAGCAGTACCGAGACGTTGGCGACGAAGCCGGAACCCCATTTGATCAGGCCGAGAATGATCAGCAGCACGAACAGGGCGATGCCTAGCCCCTGCAATTGGCCATAACCCGGATTGGGAAACGCGCCGGGAACGCCGTCCACGACCCTGGTCAACGTCGGCAGGCCGCCGCCGGCCCAGTTGATGCCCACGCGCATCAGCGAGATGCCGATCACGAGAATGATGGTGCCGGTGACCACAGGTGGGAACAGTGGCAGCAATCGGCTGATGAAAGGCGCGGCAAGAATGCCGAAGATTCCGGCAGCAATGACCGAACCGTAGATGCCAAGCAAGCCGATGTCGGGTGCCGCGGCCATCGACAGCATGGGGCCGACCGACGCAAACGTGACGCCCATCATCACCGGCAGGCGAATACCGACGCCGGGAAACCCAATGCACTGCACCAATGTGGCCAGCCCGCAAGCGAACAAGTCTGCGCTGATCAGGAAAGCGACATCTTCCGGAGGCAGTTTCAGCGCTCGGCCGATGATCAGGGGAACCGCGACTGCGCCGGCATACATTACCAGCACGTGCTGCAGCCCAAGCGCCAGCAGCCGCGGTGTCGGCAGGATCTGGTCAACCGGGTGAATCTCGGTGCTCATATGCTGGTACTCCTGGCGCGCGGCTCTCGACGAGCCTGGCTCCCCGAATCAATACAAGGGCCATGCCAGAAGCCTTGCCCGATGGCACAAACGTTGCTCAATATGGCACTAGGGCGGGCAAATGAAATCCCGCAACTTGCCCGATGAACTGGAGGCTCGCACGTGCCGCTGATCAAGAACAGATACGGGAAGGGCCGCGTCCGTGTGATGCGGATTCATCGCGACGGCGACAGGCACGAGGTCAGTCAGCTCAACGTCAAGGCGATGATCGAAGGCGACTTTGCGCGCACCTATACTCACGCCGATAACTCAACCTCGGTATCGACCGATACGATCAAGAACCTGGTCAATATCGTTGCCCGTGAAAATACGGGACTTTGCACCGAAGAATTCTGTCAGATGCTGGCGAAGAGATATCTGGACACATATCCGCAGATCGCTTCCGTCGCGATCACGGCGCATGAGACGAAATGGAGCCGGTTGAGTTTTGATGGCAAGCCGCATCCCCACAGTTTCGTACTGGATAGCAACGGCAAGCCCTTTGTTGAATTTGCTGTGGCGCGCGGCGGATCATTGACGCTGGCCTCCGGCATCGACGGCTTTGCGTTCATGAAGTCGACGCAGTCGGGCTGGGAGAATTACGTCAAAGATCGCTACACGACGATCCCTCCGACCGCCGACCGCATATGTGCGACCAGCATGGTGGCGTCCTGGAAATGGTCGAGCAAACCGCAAAACTATCCGGCGACCAATGCGAAGATCCTCGACACGGTACTGGAAGTGTTCAGCACCACCTACAGCAAGAGCGTGCAAGACAGCCTGTACCGGATGGGCGAAGCCGCGCTTGCGGCGGTGCCCGAGATTTCCGAGATCAGCATGGCCTGTCCGAACATGCATTTTATCCTGATGAACCTCTCGGCGTTCGGACTGGACAACAACAACGACGTTTTCCTGCCGACCGACGAACCGCACGGCCAGATCGAATGTACGGTGGGGCGGGGCTAACTTGGGCCTGCGCACATCCGACGTCATCCTGAGGCGCGCGCTGCGATGACCATTCGTCATTGCCGGGCTTGATCCGGCAATCCACCCACTTAGGCAAAGTTCTCTTTTTAGATGGATACGTGGGTCAAGCCTGCGTATGACTACCCATTGCTACGATCCAAACTTCTCGTGCAACGCCGGGAACAACCGGTCTGGCTTGAACGGCACCGCGGTGAAGCGAATGCCGGTGGCATTGGCAAGCGCGTTGCCGAGCGCAGCCGCCACGGGATTGTAGGGACTCTCGCTCATTGATTTGGCGCCCATCGGCCCGAGCGTATCCGAGGTGTCGGCGAAGTAGACTTCGGTGCGCGGGATATCCGCAAACGACGGCAGGTGATAGTCGCGAAATTTCGGATTGACCACGCGGCCACCTTCATCGATCACCATCTCCTCGTAAAGCGTAGCGCCAAGCGACTGCGCAACCCCGCCCTCGACCTGTCCGCGACACTGCATCGGATTGGCGATCCGCCCGGCATCAGCGGCATGCACGCTTTTCAAAATCTTGATCTCGCCGGTGCCCTTGTTCACGGCGATGCGAAAGCCCTGCACATTGAATGCGACCGACCGCGGCGTGCCGGCTGAGCTGCCGGTCGCACTGAGAGCCTGTCCCTGCGCGTGCGCGAGCTTCGCGAGTTGAGCAAACGAGACGCGTTGTTTGCCGCATGACACGGTATCGTTTTCCAGGACGCAGGTATCGGGATTTGTTTTTGTCGCGGTGGCAGCAAAGATCTTGAGATCGTTGGCCAGGTTTTCAGCCGCGGCCAGCGTCGCGCGTCCAGCCACAAACGTGCCGGCGCTGCCGTAGGCGCCGGTGTCGTGGCCGCCACGCGCCGTGTCGGATTGCTTGAGGTGGACTTGATCGACCGTCGTTGCCAGCGCGGTCGCGGCGATCTGGCGATGCACCGTTGAGGTGCCGTTGCCAAATTCGGCGGTGCCGACGATCAGTTCGAAACTGCCGTCCTCGCATAGCGCAATGCCGGCATCAGCGAGGTGTCCGCCGGGCGGCACGGTATCGATCATGGTCAGCGCAATGCCTTCGCCGATCAGCCAGTCGGCGGCGAGTTCTGTCGCCGGTGCCGAAGCCTGCATCGCGCGCTCGACCAGATCGAGGCACTGATCGAGGCCGTAGCTGCCGTAGAGCACGTCCGTATGCTCGGGGCCCGGAGGCGACCGCATCGGATCGCCCGGCTTCACGATGTTGCGGCGGCGGATTTCGAAAGGACTGATGCCGAGGCCCTTGGCCAGTTCGTCGATCGCGGCTTCCACCGCAAACAAGGTTTGTGGCAGGCCGTAGCCGCGAAAGGCGCCTGACGGCACGGTGTTGGTATAGGCGACGACGGCATCGACCTTCTTGTTCGGGCAATTGTAAACGCCGAGCGACTCGCCGCAGGCGTGAAACAGCACCGGACCGGCATGATTGCCGTAGGCGCCGGTGTTCGAGAGCACGTCGAGCTGCAGTGCCGTCAGTTTTCCGCACTTGTCGGCGCCCGCCTTCACTGTGATGCGCATCGGATGCCGGGTCGAGGTCGCGATGAACTGTTCCTCGCGGGTGAGCTCAAGTTTTACGGGCCGTCCGGTCTTGATGGCGGCCAGTGCCAAAATATCCTCGACGAACATTTCCTGCTTGCCACCGAAGCCGCCGCCGACGCGTTCGCAAAACAGCCGAACCTTGTCCGGGGCGAGATCGAAAACCTCGGTCAGCGCACGCCGCGTCAGGAACGGCACTTGCGTGCTGGAACGGACGTTCAGGATCCCGGCAGAATCGATCCATGCGAGACCGCCATGGGTCTCCAGCGCGGCGTGCTGGACGCGCTGGGTCGTAAACGTTCCCTGGTAGGTGACCGCGGCCTCGGCAAGGGCGCTGGCGACATTGCCGTATTCTCCATGCGCTTCCGCCACGATGTTGCGTTGCGCATTGGTTACCCTCTGCTCCGGCGTCTTGTCGCCGTGAATCACGGGCGCGCCCTGTTCGATCGCCTGCGCCGGATCGACCACCGCGGGCAGAATGTCGTATTCGACCTTGAGGCGGCGGCAGCCTTCCTCGGCGGCGGCTTCGGTCTCTGCGACCACAGCGGCGACCTTTTGCCCGATGAAGCGGACGACATTGTCCAGCACGCGGGTATCGTCCGGGTCCATCCAGTTTTTCTCGTGCCGCGCGGTAGAAAAGAGGCGGTCCGGCGCATCTTCGAAAGTCAGTGCCGCATGGATGCCGGGAACGCTCAGCGCCGCTGTCTTGTCGATCGAGACGATTCTGGCGTGCGGATGCGGCGAGCGCAAAATCTTGATGTGCAACAGGCCTTCGATAACCGTATCGAAGGTGTAGGGAGCTGCGCCCCTCACGAGCTGCGGTCCGGCGGGGGCAGGCAAGCTGCGGCCGAATGCGGTGCCGGCTGCCGCGTTCTCAATATTGTTCTTGCCATTAAGGGCGTCTTCGATCGCACGATAGCCGGTGCATCGGCACAGATTGCCTTTCAGCGATGCGCCGAGATCTTGCCGCTGCGCCTGATTAAGTGACGCACAGGTCAGGATCATACCCGAGGTACAGAACCCGCATTGAAATGCCTGCGCATCGAGGAAGGCCTGCTGCATCGGGTGGACACCCCCATCGGGCGCGAGGCCTTCGATGGTGGTGACGATATGGCCCTCGGCGCGGAAGGCCGGGATGATGCAGCTATGTACCGGCTCGCCATCGATCAGCACCGTGCAAGCGCCACAGTCGCCGGCATCGCAACCCTTCTTGACGCCAAAATGCCCGAGTTCGCGCAAGAAAGTTCGCAGGCATTGCCCGGCCTGCGGGGTTTTGGAAAACGCCTTGCCGTTGATCCGATAGCTCATGGTCGCGCCGGGCTCTGCAGTTCGGCGCGAATTTCTTGCGCCAGGCGCAGCGTCATATGCTTGCGCCACTCCGGTTTGCCGTGGACATCATTGTGGTAAAGTCTGTCGGGGATGCGATGCAGGATCGCCTCGCGCAGTTCATCCGCTTGCGGGATATCGGCAAAGGACAATTGAACAGGCCGCGCCGTCGACGCTGTCACTGTCAGCGCCAGGGCGCCATCGCTGTTGACGCTGCCGATCAGCAATGCCGCCGATCGGCCGGTCGGCGTCAGCGATATCTGGCGAAACGCCGCCCGCCGCTTCAGCGCCGCGAACGGAATATCGATTTGCCGCAGCAAGTCACCGGCGGTGAGCACGTTGCTCTGGTTGCCGGTGACGAAGTCGGCGACGTTGATCTTCTGTTCGCTGCCATCAGCCTTCCAGCTCGTACAGACGCCGTCGAGCGCCGCCGTCAGCGCGATCATCGGCCCGGCCGGCAACGACATGCAGAGATTGCCGCCGACGGTTGCGGTCTTCCATATCTTGAAGGATGCCAGAAACGCGCGGCAACATTGGTCGATCAGTGGCGCCGCGAGCCATTCGGGCGGGCAGGCGAGGGCGTCAAGCTGCGCGACCGTGCAGGTGGCGGCGATCGTCAGCCCGGTCTCGCCGATCGTCAGCGCAGGCCATTTGAAATCGGTGAGATCTATCAACCGCGTCAGATGGTGCTGCGGTTCCGAGAACAGCCAGGTTCCGCCCGCGAGCCAGGCATCGCCTGCCGTCCAAATGGGCAGTTGCGCCCGCGTCTTGGGATGAGCCACTTCAGTGATCGTGTTCAAATCCATGGATACGCTAGCGCTTTCAACTAGATGCATCTCCCTATAAGAATTCCTGCAAGACCGACGCCAACTCTCCTGTGGATTGGGCTGGTCTTTGAATTGCAAGGATGGTGGCAGGATGGCGGAACCAGTCGTTTTGCAATCCGGTCACTTGGCAGACGGTAAGGATCATGGACCCAAAACGGGCGATCTGGATCAAAGATCCCTTAGCCATTCTCGCCGACGGAGCGGAGCGTGGCATCGTTGTCCAGAACGGCAGGATCGTCGAACTGGTGCCTAAGGGCGGCCAGCCGACCACGGCTGCGGCATTCTTTGAGGCCGGCGACCATGTCGTACTGCCGGGGCTGATCAATACCCATCATCATTTCTACCAGACGCTGACGCGGGCGCTGCCGGCGGCGCTGGACCGCGAATTGTTTCCGTGGCTGCAGGCGCTCTATCCAGTGTGGGCACGGCTGACGCCCGAGGCCCTCGACCTCGCCGTAACGGTGGCGATGTCGGAACTGCTGTTGTCAGGCTGCACCACCACGACCGATCATCACTACGTCTTTCCGGCGGGACTGGAAGACGCCGTCGACATCGAAGTGGCCGTCGCACAGCGGCTGGGCATCCGCACGCTGCTGACTCGCGGGTCGATGAACCGTTCACAGCGGGACGGCGGATTGCCGCCTGACAGCGTGGTGCAGGACGAGGACACCATCCTCGCCGACAGCGAGCGCGCGGTGGCAAAGCATCATCAGCGCGGCAAGGGAGCCATGGTGCAGATCGCGCTGGCGCCATGCTCGCCATTTTCGGTGACGACGTCGCTGATGAGCGCCACCGCAGCCCTTGCCGAAAAACTCAACGTCCGCCTACATACCCATCTGGCGGAAACCGAGGACGAGAACAGATTTTGTGAGCAGATACATGGCTGCCGGCCGCTCGATTATCTCGAACAATGCGGCTGGCTTAACGCGCGCACCTGGCTGGCGCACGGGATTCATTTCAATGCAGCCGAGATGAAGCGCCTGGCTAGGGCAAAGACAGCCATAAGCCATTGTGCCTGCAGCAATCAGCTTCTGGCGTCCGGGTGCTGTCCGGTCTGCGATATGGAAGAGGCGGGAGTGGCGATCGGGCTCGGCGTCGATGGTTCGGCCTCAAACGATTGGTCCAACCTGATGCAGGAAGTGCGAGCGGCATTCCTGTTGCAGCGTGCACGCTATGGGGTTGGCCGCGTCAGCCATAAGGACGTCTTGCGCTGGGCGACGAAGGGATCGGCGGCTTGCGTAGGTCGTCCTGAACTCGGTGAAATCGCGGTTGGCAAAGCCGCTGATCTGGCGCTGTTCAAACTCGACGAATTGCGTTTCTCCGGCCATGGCGACCCGCTGGCGGCCCTCGTTCTATGCGGCGCGCACCGCGCTGACAGGGTGATGGTCGGAGGAAAATGGGTGGTCACCGATGGGGCTATTCCCGGGCTCGACGTACCCGACCTGATTCGGCGCCATAGCGCGGCCGCGCACGCGATGCAGGTGGGTTGAATCTACGGGGGGTCCGGGCGTCGCCGCCCGAACCCGGTAGTCTCGGAAAATATCGAGCTTTACTTGCCGGGAATCTTGTCGTCGACGCCCTTGACGTAGAAGTTCATGCTGAGAACCTGATCATCGGCAAGATGGTCGCCGCCCTTGCACTCCACTTCCTTGCCGTCCTGGCCCATGATCGGACATTTGAACGGAAAAAGCTTGCCATCGGTAATAGCGGCTTCGGTGTCTTCAGCTAATTTCTTCACGTCGTCGGGCATGTTGGTGTAGGGCGCCATCACGACCAATTTCGATTTCAGCCCGCCCCAGGTGTCTTGCGAGGCCCATTTGCCATCGAGTTCGGCTTTGACGCGCTCGATATAATAGGGTGCCCAATTGTCCATGATCGATGTGAGCTGCGCTTTCGGTCCGAACTTGATCATTTCGGAATCCTGGCCGAACGCCAGTTTCCCGCGTTCGGATGCGATCTGCATCGCCGCCGGACTGTCGGTATGCTGCATGATCACGTCGGCGCCTTGATCGAGCAGCGCTTTGGCGGCGTCCGCCTCCTTGCCCGGGTCGAACCATGAGTTCGCCCAGATGATCTTGACCTTGATGTCGGGGTTGATCGTTTGCGCGCCGAGGATCGTGGCGTTGATGCCGGAGATCACTTCCGGAATTGGGAACGAGCCGATATAGCCGAGCACGCCGGCCTTCGACATCTTGGCCGCGATAATGCCTTGAATGTAACGACCTTCGTAGAACCGGCCGGAATAGGTCGCCATGTTCTTGTCGCGCTTGTAGCCGGTGGCGTGCTCGAAATGGACGTTCGGGTATTTCTTGGCCACCTTCAGCGTTGGTTCCATGTAGCCGAATGAGGTCGTGAAGATCAGTTTATTTCCGGCGCGCGCAAGCTGCTCGATTGAACGTTCGGAATCCGGTCCCTCGCTGACGTTCTCAAGGAAGGTTGTTTCGATCTTGTCGCCGAACTCCTTGACCAGGGCCTGGCGCGCAAGGTCATGCTGGTAGGTCCAGCCGAGGTCACCGATCGGACCAAGATAGATAAAGCCGACCTTGAGCTTGTCGGCGGCGGAAGCGCCGAACATGCTTGCTCCGGCAGTGAGCATCGCTGCGGTTGCCGCAATGAGAATCTTTCTCATGGGTATCTCCGGTTTACCAAAGGGGTGGACTGTCTATCCCGATGCGCACACGCCCCATCGTGCGCGCTTCGGGTATTTATCGATCGGGCACGAACACCGTTCCCAAGGCCGCGGGTGCGGTCGAGCCGCCGGTTCTCGCGCGCGAAATCAGAACGAGAACGATAACGGTTGCGAGATACGGCAATGCCGACATGAATTGCGAAGGAATACCGAAGCCCGCGCCTTGTGCATGCAATTGAAGGATCGTCACGGCGCCGAACAGGTACGCGCCGACCACGAGACGGGCCGGCCGCCATGACGAGAACACCACGAGAGCGAGCGCGATCCAGCCGCGGCCGGCTGTCATGCCCGGGATGAAGAATGGCGTATAGGCTAGCGGCAGATAAGCCCCGGCGAGGCCCGCGCATGCGCCGCCGAACATTACCGCAAACATTCTTATCCGCAGTACGGGATATCCGAGCGCGTGGGCCGAAACGTGATTGTCGCCGACGGCCCGTAACACCAATCCGGTTCGCGCCCGGTACAAGAACAGCCAGACGCCGATGACCAGCGCCAGCGAGACATAAACGAAAGCGTCCTCGCCAAAGAGAATGCGCCCCACCAGGGGAATGTCGGTAAGGCCCGGGATGTACAGATGCGGTGCCGGCGTTATTCGCTCGCCCACGAAGCCGGCGCCGATCAAGCCGGACAGACCGATGCCAAGGATCGTGAGCGCAAGACCGGTCGCAACCTGGTTGACGGCAAGGCCGAGCGTCATGGCCGCGAAGATCAGCGAGAGCAATGCGCCGGCGACGATACCGCAGAGTGCGCCGATGATGGTGGAGCCGGTGAGCCAGGCGCCGCCGAATCCGCAGGCGGCGCCCACGATCATCATGCCCTCAACGCCCAGGTTAAGGACACCGGCGCGCTCGGTGACAAGCTCACCGGTGGCGGCGATCAACAGCGGCGTCGATGCCGCGAGCACCGAAAGAATGATGGCTTCAAGCAGCCCCACTGGATACCTTTCGCGCAGCGAAAATCAGCCGGAAGCGGTAGAGAATGAGGGAATCGCAGGCGAGCACGTAGAACAGCAGGATGCCCTGAAATACCTTCGTGACGTCCAATGGAATTTTCATCGCGATCTGGGCCTGCTCGCCGCCAATGAAAGTGAGTGCGAGGAAAAGGCCTGCAATTAGTATTCCAATTGGGTTCAGGCGCCCGAGAAACGCGACGATGATCGCGGTGAAGCCATAGCCGGGTGAAATGCCCGGCTGGAGGTGTCCGACCGGTCCCGCAACCTCGATGATTCCGGCAAGTCCGGCCAGGGCGCCGGAAACGGCGAACGTCAGAAGGATCAATTGGTTGGAATTGAAACCGCCGAAGCGTGCGGCGCGCGGGGCCGCGCCGACGACGCGAATTTCGAAGCCTTTGATCGTGCGTCCCAGCAGGACGGCCGCTGCGGCAACGACCAGGAGCGTGATGACCGCGCCGAGATGCAGACGGCCACCTTCAATCAGGACCGGCACGGTTGCGACGGGATCGAACTCGGCGGTGGTCGGGAAATTGAACCCGGCCGGATCGCGCCATGGGCCGCGCACGAGATAATCAAGAAAAAGGTCCGCCACATACACCAGCATCAGGCTGGTAAGAATTTCGCTGGCGCCGAAGCGGACCTTGCAGATCGCCGGAATCAACGCATAGAGCGCACCGGCTGCGGCACCAAGCAGCAGCATCGCGGGCATCACCCAAGGCCCGGCACCCGTGCCTTGTGTCTTTACCGCCAACCAGCTGCCAGCGACGGCGCCGACCAGAAACTGTCCTTCGGCTCCGATGTTCCAGACGTTGGCGAGATAGCAGAGCGACAGGCCGATGGCGATCATCACGAGCGGCGTCGCTTTCACCGCAATTTCCTGCAGCGAATAGCTGTCGGTCAGGGGGTCGATAAAGTAGACCCCAAGCGCCGAGATCGGATTCTTTCCCAGAATGGCAAACAGGATGCTCATGGTCACAATCGTCAAACCGATTGCGATCAGCGGCGAGATCAGAGCGATGGTATTCGATCGCTCGGTGCGCTTTTCAAGCACTAGCTGCATGAACCGCTTCCTTCTGGTCCAGACTGCTTCCGCCCATCAGCAGCCCCAGCTTCTCACGGTTAGCATCAGCAGTCGCGAGCGGCTCAGAGAGGTGGCCGTGAAACATCACAGCGATACGGTCGGTGATTTCGGCGAGTTCGTCCAAGTCCTGGCTCGTCACGAGTACGGCGGCGCCGCTTGCCGCAAGATCGAGCAGAGCCTGCCGGATGACCGCGGCGGCGCCTGCGTCTACGCCCCAGGTCGGTTGGCTGACCACAAGCACAGCGGGATTACGCAGGATTTCGCGACCGACGATGAATTTCTGCAGATTGCCGCCCGACAGGCTGGCCGCTTCGGGATCGCGCTTTGCCTTGCGCACATCGAAGGTCTCGGTCGCGCGGTCAACCGTCGAAAGCGTCGCGGCCGTGTTGACGAAACCATGCCGGACCATTCCGCTGGCAGCGTGGCCGGTCAGGAGGGCATTTTCGGAAAGTTTCATGCGCGGCGCGGTGCCGTGACCCAGCCGCTCTTCGGGCACGAACGCCGCACCAAGCTTGCGTCGCTGCGTGATGGAAAGATGTCCCGCGGCTTGGCCGTCGATCACCACCGTACCGGGATCCTGGGCTAGCCGCTCTCCGGAAAGAGCGGCGAAGAGTTCGTCCTGGCCGTTGCCGGCGACGCCGGCGATGCCCAGGATTTCACCACCCTTCAGCTCCAGCGAAATATGCGCGAGCCGTACGCCGTGCGGATCGTCGGGCTCCAGGCTGAGATCGTTGATGACGAGGCGTGGCACCGTGATTTGCCGGACAGCGGCGGCTTTGACTTCCTTGATGTCGGCGCCGACCATCATTCGGGCCAGCGTTGCTGCGGTCTCGGCTTTCGGATTGCAGGTCGAGATTTTCTTGCCGCCGCGCAAGATGGTGGCCGTGTCGCAGAGCCGCTTCACCTCTTCCAGCTTGTGACTGATATAGAGTATCGCACGGCCTTCGGCCTTGAGGCGATCCAGCACGACGAAGAGCTGATCGGCTTCCTGCGGGGTGAGCACCGCGGTCGGCTCGTCCAGGATCAGGAATTTGGGATTTTGCATCAACGCCCGGACGATTTCGATGCGTTGGCGCTCGCCCACGGAGAGTTGCCAAACCTCGCGTTTAGGGTCGAGCGGAAGGCCGTAGACATTGGACACTTCTTCAAGGCGCGCGGACATGGTCTTGAACGATTCCTTGCCGTCGAGCCCGAGCGCCACGTTCTCGGCGACGGTGAGATTGTCGAACAGAGAGAAATGCTGAAACACAATGCCGATGCCGCGGGCACGCGCTTCTGACGGTCCGGAAAGGGTCATTTTCTCTCCCTGCCAGCGTATTTCACCGTCGCTCGGCTGAATCAGCCCATAAATGGTTTTGACGAGTGTCGATTTTCCCGCGCCGTTCTCGCCGAGAAGCGCATGGATTTGTCGTGGCCAGATATCGATATCGATCTTTTCGTTTGCAAGAAAATCGCCATAGCGCTTGGTCAAGCCGACCGTCTGAAGCAACGGCGGTTCGCCAAGACGCTGCCCGGTAGGCGTCGGATCTAACATTCGCTGCCACGCGCGCTAGGGATGGGTGCCTCAATACTGGGCTAGTTTACAGATCAGGGTAAGTCTCGAAAAAGCGCCAAGATTTGCCTAACTCGCCAGCATTTGCCCAACTCTTCGGCAGAGAAATGTCAGGCTTCGCCGACTCAATCTCGCGTCTGGTGACTCTGCAGAGGTATTAGGGGCACTATAGGTCGTCTCGCGCCTAGCGGAGACCGTTGAATGGCCCGTTGCAGAATTGTGACAGTCTAGACAAATCGAAAGTGTCGGGTCAGGCCTGCTCCGAATATGAGCAACATCATTCCATCGCGTGAAGCCGACCGAGAAATCAATTTACATGAGGGCGCCTGTTTCTCCGCAGGGCTGGATCGTCGCAAAAAGCCAACAGAAATGGGTTCAACCAGGCCGTTGTCCGTCTTCCTGTGTTTGCTCCGCGCCGTACGACGATCAGCTGCGACTAAGCATAACTCCCTGGTGCACAGGCTGTTCTTGATGAAACTTGCGGCAAGCCTTGGGGAATCTTGAGGCTTCTCGCGTTCAACGAACGGCGCAAGTGTGGCGGCAACGGGCCTCGATCATCGGTCGTCAACTTGGGGGTATTCAGGATGTCCTATCTTCGCCGAGCAATTGCAGCAGCGGCGCTGTCGCTTGCCACTCTTGCACCTGCTGGCTTCGCCAGCGCCGCCGATATGCCCGTCAAGGCGGTAAAGCCGGTTGCCGATGTCCCGTTCTTCTTCGTGATCGATGACCGGGTCTCGTTCTCCTGGATGCCCAAAGGTACCGATCCCGGCGCCTTCAGCGTTCGGCCGGATGGCAGCATCAACGGCAAGACCGCGAAGCAGGTCTATTCGTTCACCCACTTCGACGCCTGGGCCTACGGCACCAACTTCTTCACCATTTCGCTGTTCAAGTCGGACCATAACGATCCGGCCGCCCCCTGCACGAACGCCGGCGTCATCACCGATCCCTTCGCGGGCTTCGCCAATCATCCCGCCAGTTGCGCCGGCGCCACGGAAATCTACGGCCTGTTCCGATCGACCTTCGGCTGGAACGAGATCTTCAACACCAAAGCCTTTTCCTGGGGTCCTCTGCATAACGTCTCGTTCGAAGTCGGCATGGACGCCAACGATGAAAACAACTATCTGGCGCCGGACAAGCGTGACGTCGTAGCCGGTCTGCAGTTTGCGTTCGACCTGCCCTACAAGGGCTACTTCAACGTCGCGCCGTTGATGTACTGGGAGTTCAATAACCGAAACGCTTTCGTCCAGTGCGGCAATGGTTTCTCTGGTCCAGTGCCTGGCGTGAGTTGTCTCGTCGACGGCGAGAGACACTTCAAGCCGACCTGGGCAGTCGAGACCAACTACTACATGGATCTTGGCTTCCTGCCTGAAAACATGCAGTTCTGGTCGATCAGCGGCCGTGCCGGCTGGTACGGCAGCAAAGGCACCGAAGCCAATCCGCTTCCATTCGCGTCTCCCGGCAACATCAACACTGCGGTCGAATTCAACTCTGAGCCGATCCGCCTGACTTTAGACGCCAGCAAGGCGGCCTGGGGCCCGAAATATTCGCACTTTGTCGATGTCTGGGTGGCCTATCGTTATTGGCAGAACAAGTTCGGCCTCGATCACGCCAAGAGCACGGCCTGCAACGTGACACCGGGTGTCAGCAATAACTCGTGCACGGAATCGACGGTTTATGGCGGTATCACTCTGAAGTTCTAGCCACCTGATCTTCCTCCAGGTGAAAACGATGGCGCCGCGATGGACCCCGCGGCGCCATTTTTCGTTTCGATGATTTTAGAGCGTTTTCAAGGGAAGTGGAGACCGGTTCGCGGCAGGAAAAGGCGTCAAATCAAGGATCTAGAGCCCCCGTTTCGATTCGATCGAACGGGGCCGTAGAACTCTCGAGGGCTATTTCTTCCAGACGCCGGCGTGCAGCGCTTCCGCTTCTTCCTCGAGCAGTGGTCCGAGGACCTCAGTTGCTCGCTGACCGCTCGTGAACACCTCGCGGCATGGTAGATTGAGCGTCGGATTCTCCGGATGATTGCCGGTAACGGCACGCAGCCGGTGTTCGCTCAGGCCGTAGACCAGGCGGCCGATCCCGGCCCAGTAGATGGCGCCCGCGCACATCGCGCACGGCTCGGCCGACGAATATAGTGTCGCATCCTTGAGGATATCCGGGCTCAGCGTCGTGCAGGCCTGGGTTGCCAACAGGCGCTCAGCATGAGCCGTCCCATCATGCGCCGGCATATAGCCGTTCTCGGCCTCGATCAGGACGTTGTGGTTCTGATCGACGAGAATGGCGCCAAAGGGATGATTGCCGTGGGTGAGGGCGCGGCGGGCCACTTCGAAGGAGCGGCGCAGGAAATGCTCATCGCGTTCGGGCGGACTGAGATTTGCGATGTCGCTCATCAGTGCCCCGCCATTTGCCGCCCGATCTCCGTGAGGTCGGCTTCACTGGCGCGTGCTTCGTAGACGAATTGGCCGTGAAACATCACGACAAGACGGTCCGAAAGTTCGAGCAATTCGTCAAGGTCTTCGCTGACCAGCAGCACGGCGGCGCCACGATTGCGCGCGGCCATGATCTCGGCATGGATCTGCGCCACCGCGGCGAAATCCAGGCCAAAGCAGGGGTTGGCAGCAATCAGCACTTCGACGTCGCCGCCAAGCTCCCGTGCCAGTACCACGCGCTGCACGTTGCCACCGGATAGCGCCGAAATCGGCGTGTCCGGCGTTCGCGTCTTGATCTTGTAGAGGCCAATCTTTCGTTCGGCGTCCTTGCGGAACGCCGCGCGGTTGAGCCACCATCCACCGCTCGCGAACGGCGCGCGATCAAATTCGCGGAACGCGATATTGTCGGCGACGCTCATGCCGCCGACGCAGGCGTTCTTCAGCGGCTCTTCGGGAAGAAGCGACATCTTGTGTCGCCGCATCTCCTCACGGCTCGCGCGATAGGTATCGCCGGCCACGCGGATCTCGCCGCTTTCGGCCTCACGCTGACCGGCCAGTACCTCGACGAGCTGCCGCTGGCCATTGCCGGAGACGCCGGCGATGCCGACGATTTCACCGGCGCGGACGGCAAGCGAAACATCATGGACGGCGACCGCTCCGGCGTCGTCGAGCGCGTTCACCTTGCACAGTTCGAGCCGCGTGGCGCCGACGTCGCCGACCCGGGCCGGCTGCACCGTCAATTCTTCCGCGCCAATCATGGTACGCGCCATATCGTCCGGCGTCAGATCGGCCACGCGGCCGCGACCGGCCAGCTTGCCGCGGCGAAGGATAGTCACCTCGTCGGCGAATGCCATCACCTCGCGGAACTTATGGGTAATCATCAGGATGGTCAGGTCGCCATCGACGACCATGGCGCGGAGCATGCCGAGTACTTCGTCGGCTTCGCCCGGTGTCAGCACCGAGGTCGGCTCGTCCAGGATCAGGAAACGCCGCTTGAGATAAAGCTGCTTGAGGATTTCGCATTTCTGCCGCTCGCCGGCGGAAATGTCGGAAACCCTTGCGTCGAGCGGCACTTTGAACGGCATCCCCGCCAGAAACGCTTCCAGCTCCTTCTTTTCCTTGACCCAGTCGACAACTGCCGGAACATCGTCACGCGCCAGTACCAGGTTCTCGGCGACCGTCATCGCCGGCACTAACGTAAAATGCTGGTACACCATGCCAAGCCCGAGCGCGTGCGCGTCCTTCGGATTGGCGATCGCCCGCTCGCGGCCGCCGACAAGGACTTCACCCTCGGTCGGGTGATAGTAGCCCATGATGCACTTCACCAGCGTGCTCTTGCCGGCACCGTTTTCGCCGAGCAGTGCATGGAACGAGCCGGGACGTACTTTCAGTTCGACCTTGTCCAGTGCAACGAAATCGCCGAACCGCATGGTCATGGCGACCGCGTCGATGCCAAGTGCCCCAGTGGTAAGCGGCGTTTCGCCGATGATCATGGCAGCGCCTCGATCATCGCTGCGGACGTTGCGACAGCGCCGAACACGCCGCCCTGCATCTTGATCATTTTCAGCGCATGGTCGTGATTGCCCTTGTCGGTGGCGGCGCAGCAATCCTCGATCAGGACGCATTCGAAGCCGCGGTCGTTCGCCTCCCGCATGGTGGTGTGGACGCAGACATCGGTGGTGATGCCGGTGAGTACGAGGTTCTCGATGCCGCGCAGCCGCAGCATTAGTTCCAGGTCGGTCGCGCAGAACGAGCCCTTGCCGGGTTTGTCGATAATGGGTTCGCCCTGCAGCGGCGCCAGGTCGGGAATGATCTCCCAGCCAGGCTCGCCCCGCACCAGCACGCGGCCGCAGGGGCCGGGGTCGCCGATTCCGGCGCCGATCTGGCGCGACCGCCAGCGCTTGTTCGCCGGCAGATCGGTCAGATCTGGCCGGTGTCCCTCGCGGGTGTGGATAATATGAAAATCTTGTCCACGCATCACTGCGAGCAGTTTCTTGATCGGCTCGATCGGCGCCCGCGTCAACGACAGGTCGTACCCCATTTTGTCGACATAGCCGCCGACACCGCAAAAATCGGTCTGCATGTCGATGATGATCAGCGCAGTATTCTCGGGGCGGAGGTCGCCATTATAGGGCCACGCATAGGGCTCGGACTTCAGGTAGCGTTCGGCCATGTCAGCCTCATTGTCAGTTCATCGGGTGATCGATAGTTCGGCCGGTGCACCGGTCAGGGTCCGCTTCGGCGAGCAGGTGATGATCATGATTGCAAGCGTCAGGATATAGGGCGCGGCATTGAACAGATGATAGCCGGAGGTGACGCCGACCGACTGCAGCGCCGGTCCAAGCGCGGCGGCGCCACCAAAGGCGAGCGACGCCCACAGGCATAGCATTGGATCCCATCGGGCGAAAATTACCAGCGCGACGGCGGTGATGCCCTGGCCGCTGGAGAGTCCCTCGTTCCAGCTGCCGGGATAGAACAACGACAGGAACGAGCCGCCGATCCCGGCCAGAAAGCCGCCGACCATGGTCGCGCGCAGGCGGATCCAGAGAACAGAATAGCCCATGGCGCGCGCGGCGTCGGAGCTTTCGCCGGCGGTGCGGATCAACAGGCCCCAGCGCGTGGTGCGAAATGCCCAGAACAGAATTGGTGCAATGGCGACGCCGATCAGGAACAGCACATTGATCCGCAACGCGGCGCGGGCCTGCGGAACATCGCTCCACCATCCGAAATCGATCGCAGGCAATCGCGGCGCGGTCGGCTCAATCAGGGGCTTGCCGAGATAGAACGCGAGGCCCGTCCCGAACAGCATCAGCGCGATGCCGACGGCGACGTCGTTGACGCGGGGCAGCGAACAGATGCCGGCATGGAGCGCACCGAGAAGAGCGCCGGTGACGCCGGCGGCGAGCACGCCGAGCCATGGCGAGCCCGAGAGATAGGATATGCCGTAGGCGCTCATGGCGCCCATCACCAGGGTGCCTTCAAGCCCGAGGTTGATGCGGCCGGAGCGCTCAGTGATGCACTCGCCGAGGCTGACGAACAGAAACGGCGTCGAGACGCGGATGGCGCCGCCGAACACGGCGAGCGGGACGGTCCAGAGTCCGATCGATCCGTCCGCCATGTCAGGATCTGCCTTTCAGGAAGCCAATTCGACCGTACAGCGCGTCGCTGGCCAGAACGAAGACAAAGATGATTCCCTGCAGCACCAGCACGGATGCATCCGGCAGGCCAAGCCGGCGCTGCAGCAGGCCGCCGCTGGCGCTGATGCCGCCGAGCAGAACGGCGACGGGAATAACGGCAAGCGGATTTTGTCGTGCCAGGAAGGCAACGAGAATACCCGTGAAGCCGTAACCGGCAGCCAGGTTGGCGTTGGTGCGGCCCTGTACCGCGGCAACTTCGATCATTCCCGCAAGTCCGGCGGAGGCACCGGCCAGAAAGCAGATCGTCAGGATCAGCTTACCGACGCTCAGGCCCACGATCTTGGCGGCGCGGATGTTGCCGCCGGCGACCCGCGCGGCGAAGCCGAACACGGTGTGATAGATCAGGATATAGGAGGCGATGGCGGCGACCGCGCCGAACATCAGTCCCCAATGCACGTCGGTGCCGGGAATGCTTCCGATCATGTTGGCCGCGCCGATCTCGCGCGTCGATGGCTTGTTGAGGCTGGCGGGGTCGCGCATCATGCCCTCGACCAGATGGTTGAGGATGGCGAGTGCGATGTAGACCAGCAGCAGGCTCGAGATCGTTTCATTGACGCCGCGGTATTGCCGAAGCCCGCCGGCGAGCATGATCCAAAGTCCCCCGCCCACCATGCCGGCCGCAACCATCGTCAACTGCACCACTAGCGGCGGGGCCGACTGCATCACCAGCGCCGCGCTGGTGGCGGCCAGCGCACCGATCAGAAGCGCGCCTTCGCCGCCGATGATCACCATGCCGAGTTGCGCGGGCAGGGCGGTGCACAGCGCGGTAAGGATCAGCGGTGCCGCGCGCGTTAGCGTGTTCTGCCAGGAAAACCAGGTCCCGAACGCGCCCTGATACATGTAGAAATAAAGATCGAGCGGGCTTTTGCCGAATAAAGCAACGAATATTCCGAACACCCCGAGTGCGCCGACCAGCGCCGCGCCGGGAATAAGGACGTATTCAATGGTCCCGCCGTAGCGCTGGAGAAATCCCGGATCGGCGGCCGGCGATATCGCCGCCGCCTCGACGGGATCCGCTACCTCTGATGTCACGAAGTCGCTCCGATCACGCCCTCCACCAGATAGTCCATTTTTTCGAGTTCAGGATCCTTCTGGCCGCGATCGGTACCGGCAGCGATTACCGCCTTGCCTTTGTTGTCCACGATCGGGCCCTTGAAGATGACGTAATCACCGGTGATGAGCTTGGCCTTGATATCGTCTGCATGCTTGCGTGCTTCCGCTGACACCGCCTCGCCGTAGGGCGAGCACTTGACGATCTCTTCCTTGAGGCCGCCGCGATAGAAATTCGGGATCGCCTCGCCGGCGGCGATCATCTTCACGAACTTGGGGTAAAGCGCCTCCCAGTTCCACTCGGCACCGGTTAGATAGGCCTTTGGTGCCAGCGGCGACTGATTGACGTGATAGCCGCAAACCATCGCCCCGCGGCGCGCCGCGTTCTCTACCATTGTCTTCGGCCCGTCGACATGACAGGTGAGAACATCGACACCCTGATCGATCAGGCTGTTGGTGGCTTCCGTTTCCTTGACCGGCATCGACCAGTCGCCGGTAAAGATCACCTGCGTGGTGGCCTTCGGGTTGGCGAGTTTGGCGCCGAGCGTGAAGGCGTTGATGTTGCGCAACACTTGCGGGATCGGCTTGGCGGCGACGAAGCCGAGCTTGCCGGTTTTGCTGGTGTAGCCGGCGACGATGCCGGAGATGTACTGCGCTTCATCGATATAGCCGAAATAGCTGCCGGCGTTTTTCGGATCCTTCTCGCTCCATAAGCCGCCGCAATGTTCGAAGTGAAGCTTCGGAAACTTGTTCGCCATCTTGATCATGTGCGGATTGTAATATCCGAACGACGTCGGGAAGAGCAGCGTTGCGCCGTCGAGATTGATCATCGACTCCATCGTTTTTTCGACGGCGTCGGTTTCCGGGACTTTTTCTTCCTCGATGACCTTGAGGCCGGGCATCTTCTTGAGCGCCGCAGCGCCCTGGGCATGGGCCTGATTGTAACCATAGTCGTCGCGCGATCCGACATAGATGAAGCCGATCGTGGTGTCCGCGGCGCAAGCGGAACGCGTGCCGAAAGCCGTGCCGAGTGAAAGCGCGGCGCTTCCTTGCAAAAGATGCCGTCGTGAAATCCTGCCAAGATTCATGGGTTGCTCCTCTGGCGGACGGGGCCGCCGCTAAATTCGCGGCTTCGCCGGACAGGCGGAGCCCGGAGCACTTATCGCAATCTTCGTGCCAGAGAACATTTGATAGGCACTCATGTTCAATGCATTGAGTTCTTTGTATTATTAGCGCTCGATGCGATCGGTTTAAAACTTGTGCATGCGACGGGACGCCCAAAATAACGGCGGCATTCTTGAATTGTATGCAAGGGGGTTGAGCAATCTTAACCCGGATTCAGGCCGCACGAACGTTGCCGGCGCAGTGAATTCCGGTTCGATATGAACGATCATTCCGCCGCCTTGGCGCTCCTCGGCCCAAACATGCGCGTCGGTGCCGGGAAGCCGCAGGAGGTGCCGTCGGTCACCTTGACTTGATCCTCCCACGGCAGCCGGAAGGTGCCGGCGACCATGTCCTGCATGAAGGTGTAGGGGCAATCCATCGCGCCGCCTTTCACGGCGACGTAGCCGCGATGCCAGAGCTGATAGATGTTGTTCTCGACGCCCCAATGAATTCGTGCCTCGCGCACGAGATCGGGACGTACCTCCGCTGTGATGATCTCGTCGGCACGCCCCGTCGTGCCATGGGCGATAACGCTTCCATCGAAATTCACGATCATGCCTTCGCCCATCGAGTCGAACGAACCATCCGATCCGCACATGCAGACATTGGCTGTCACCATGAGGTTCTGGAAGGCATTGGCCTGATTGGTGAAGCGCCAGCTTTCGCGAATCGGCGCGGTATAGCCGGCGGTGCGGATCATGATTTCCGCGCCCTTGTAGGCACACTCCCGCGCCATCTCCGGGAACATGCCGTCATGGCAGATGATCAGCGCGATCTTGGCGCCCTTCGGCCCTTCGATCACGGGAATGCCGATGTCGCCGGGCTCCCACGGCTCGACCGGAATCCAAGGGTGGAATTTTCGATAGTACAGTTTGATCTCGCCATGATCGTCGATGATCAGGCCCGAATTATAAGGATTCCCCTCGGGGTTGAACTCCATGATGGAAAAGCAGCCCCAGATCTTGTTGTCGATGCAGGCTTTCTTGAACGCCGCGACTTCCGGGCCGTCGAGCCGGCACATGATCTCCGGGTTGGTATCCATCGACAGGCCATGCAGGGAGTATTCGGGAAACACCACGAGATCCATCGTGCCCAGATTGCGGCGCGCCTTGCCGACCATGTAAACGATGCGCTCGGTTTGCCTCGTCAGATCAGTCTTGGTGACGACCACAGGCAACTGCAGCTGAACCAGCCCGATGACGACGCCTTCGGGCGATTTGTTGAGACCGCCAAGTCCGTTCATCCCGAGCTCCTTCGAGTTCTGTGCGCCGACCCTGGCGCGCGCAATGAAAACGTTTCGCCTTCGATGCGGGCGCAAACAGCAACAACTATGCCAACCGTTCGCGCGTTGCGCAAATCCAGTGCAGACGGAAGATGCGCTTAGACAATAAGCAAATGTACGTCATGAAAGCGATGCACAGAGAATAAGCAACTCCTGGCACAACGCTCAAAGAATTGAAAACACAATGGATTCCGTTTTCGACCGCGCGCGAGGTCATTGTACACAATGGCATAGGCCTCGCTCGTTCACCCCGAGAGTTCTC
>WNGI01001450.1_pt1 | contig 24232 bp, 27 predicted proteins | sample 5400621 | NCBI WGS metagenome assembly WNGI01 (sample SAMN13153374, study PRJNA577476) | soil metagenome | isolation source: 20 cm soil or saprolite under Garry oak tree replicate 1 | place: USA:California | collected 2016-06-15 | reverse complement strand
CGATCGCATTGCGGTCATCGTGATGCGCGGCTTGATCAGCAGTTCCATTCCCGGGGCCGCCAGCGACAACATGGTTGACGATCTGCGCATGGCTTTGCAGCAGGCGCGCGATGACGATCGGGTCAAGGGTGTTGTTCTGGAAGTCGATTCGCCCGGTGGTGAAGTAACGGCCTCGGATATGATTTACAACGCCGTGGTCAAAACGCGGGCGCGGAAACCAGTGGTGGTATACATGGATTCGCTGGCCGCGTCTGGTGGCTACTATGTCTCGTGCGGCGGCAAATATCTCATGGCTAACGAGACGACGATCACCGGCAGCATTGGTGTGATCATTCAAACCCTCAATTATGAACAGCTTTTCAACAAAGTGGGACTCGCCGCCGTCGTTTTCAAAAGTGGAAAGTTTAAAGACCTGCTCAACGGCGCCCGCCCGATGACGCCGGAGGAGCGCGAATTTGTGCAGAATTTTGTCATGAAAACGTACGATAAATTTCTCGGCATCGTGGCAAAAGAGCGCAACCTGCCAGCCGACGGCTTGCGCAATTCCATCGCGGATGGGCGGATTTTTTCCGGAAAAGAAGCGCTGGAAAATAAATTGATTGATGGCGTGGGCCAGATCGAAGACGCCTATGCTAAGGCGAAACAATTGGGTGGCGCGCCCGAAGCGACGGTGGTGAAGTATGCGGCGCCGTTCAGTCTTGGTCGTTTCTTTCGGGCGCTGGGCGAAACAAACCAATCGAAGCTGCAAATCGAATTACCCAAACAACTCCTCCCGCAGCTCGAGAGCGGTCGCGCATATTTCCTGCCGAGCTACTACGCTCCCTAGCCCGGCATGGGCGGCGAAGATTTTCTCAGCGCGCTCGGTTCGATCGCGAATGCGCTTTTCCTGATCGCGAGCATTTACATTTATATTGCACTCCTGCGCCAGATTAACCGTCGGGATCGCGACCTAGTTGCAACCGATCACGGATTCGGTGCCGCCGAAGTAGCGCTGGCCGTTTTTCTCATCGCCGTGTTTGCGTTCAGCAGCCTGGGCGCGAGCTCGGCCCAAATCGTTCGGCTGCGTACGCCCGATCTTATACTCAACGCCATTGTTGCTATCGGAATGGTTCTGTTTGTGGCCGCGTTCTTGAAGCTGCGCCGCTTCAACATCAGCGACCTGACCGGGCTGGCCCGGCTCAGTTTTACCAGAGCCTTTGTCACTGGACTTGTCCTCCTGATTTTCGCCTACCCCCTCATTATCTTTGCTGACTGGCTGACGGCGCGCTTGCTCGGCACCGGCTCGAGCCGCCAGGGAATCATCGAGTTATTCAGCGGCTCGCAATCAATGGAGCAACGCGTCATCATCATTTTACTGGCTACCGTGGTCGCCCCCGTGGCCGAGGAATTCATCTTCCGCTTCTTTCTTTACGGGGTCATACGGCGTTATCTCGGTCGTAGCATTGGACTCATCGTTTCTGCGCTTCTTTTTGCTGCGGTTCACGTGCACTTGCCGTCGTTCGCGCCCCTCTTTGCTCTCGGAATCTGTTTTACTCTTGCCTACGAGTGGAGCGGATCGTTGTTGGTCTCGATGACGATGCACGCCATTTTTAACGCCATCACTCTCCTTGCCCTCGCTTTTCCCGAGACATTGCAATCATGAGGCGGGCGTTGCGCGAACTCGGTGAAGATAAACTGCTCGCGCAGGTTTTTCCCAGGCTTAATCGTAATTCGCGGGTCGTGATTGGAGCCGGGGACGATTGCGCGGTGGTCAAATTTCGCGGCGCGAAGGATTGGTTACTGTTGAAAACTGATTGTGTTGTTGAAGAGGTTCATTTTACCAAGGAAACGAATGCGCGCGCTGTCGGCTGGAAAGCGATGATGCGGGCGCTCAGTGATTTCGCCGCCATGTCGGGGATTCCGGAGTTTGCACTCATTACTCTCGCGGTCCCTGCAAAAAAAAAAGCATCATGGGTGGGCGAGCTCTATCGCGGTCTCAATCGCGCCGCGACCCGTTTTGATGTTGCCATCGTTGGCGGCGAAACCAGCGAGACAGCTGGTCCGGTCGTGATCGTCGTTAGTGTGGCGGGGGTTGTCGAACGCGATCGCTGCATTTTGCGCAGCGGTGGAAAAGCGAACGACGATCTTTTCGTTACCGGAGAATTGGGTGGTTCAATTCGTGGCCGGCATTTGAGGTTTGTCGCGCGAATCGACGAAGCGCGCTGGTTGACGGCAAATTTCAAAGTGCACGCCATGATGGATCTGAGCGATGGTCTTGGCACGGACGTGCCGCGCCTGGCGCGCGCGAGCAAACTTGGTTTCTCCATTGACCAGCGCGCTCTGCCTCTTTCTCGCGCTTGCAGCATTCAACAGGCAATTTCCGACGGCGAAGATTACGAACTCCTCTTCGCCATTTCGCCGCGTAATCGGACGCGCCTGGAAAAATTGTGGCGCAAGAAATTTCCAAAACTCCCGCTCACCCGCATCGGAAAACTCGATCGGCAATCAGCAATCAGCGATCAGCAATTGCCCCGCGGCTATGTTCATTTCCGCCAGCGCCGCTGAAACGGAAGCAGCCGGAGCGCGCCTTGCCGGAACAATCCAGCCCGGAGACGTGCTTGCATTGGTCGGAGATCTCGGCGCGGGCAAAACCCAATTCGTCAAAGGATTGGCGAAAGGTTTGGGTTCCACGGAAGTGGTGACAAGCCCGACATTTACCCTCGTGCATGAATATCAGGGCAGCCGACTGCCGATCTATCATTTCGATTTTTATCGAATTGAAAGTCTGGCAGCACTGCGGGCGATTGGTTTCGACGAAATTGTTTTTGGCAACGGGGTAAGCGTGATCGAGTGGGCCGATCGATTTGCCGAGGCGATTCCGCCGCAAGCGCGCTGGATCACGTTTGAGATGGCGTCAGAAGATCAACGTCGCATCGATCTCTCCAATTTTGGATGAAATTGCTCGCCTTCGATTTGTCCACTCGCCGCGGCACGATCGCGCTGGCCAACGAAAAAGAAATTTTGGGCGCGCGCGATTGGCCGAACGATCGCCGAAGTTCCGCTCCATTTTTTGAAGCGCTTGATGAAATCATTAGCGAACATGGCAGGCCGGAAACAATCGTGGTTGGTCTTGGCCCCGGTTCCTATACTGGAACGCGCATTGCCATTTCCGCGGCCATCGGCCTCGAGGCGACGACCGGCGCAGGACTGGCTGGAATTTCCTCGCTCTTCGCCCTCTCGGATGAAAACGACTTTTGTGTGATTGGCGACGCCAAACGCGCGTCGTTTTTCTTCGCGAGAATCAGCGGCGGGTTGTTGAAGAGCGACCCTGAGTTGCTCTCCGAGGACGAAATGAACAAGCGCATTTCGTCGGTCAGAACAATTCCGATTTACACGTCTGACGAATTGCCTCAGTTCACATCGGTGAAGCGACGGTTTCCTTCAGCGAAATTGCTTTGTCTACGGGCACAAACTGCCCCGCAGAATCTTGCTCGCGCGCCGCTCGCGCCGCTCTACCTTCGCGAACCACACATCACAACGCCGCGAAGTGCACAAAAATGATGGAAAAACATTACCGCTGTTGGGCTGAGATCGATCGGAGCGCACTGCGTCATAATCTAGCGTTTGTAGGCGAAAAATTTGGGCCGAATATCGAGCTTCTCGCAGTCGTCAAAGCGAACGCCTATGGCCACGGCATGATCGAGGTTGCCCAAACCATCGCCGACCAGGCGAACATCTTCGGGGTCGCCAACCTGGAAGAGGCAACCGCGTTGCGCGTGGCGGTGCGTCATCCAATTACTATTCTCGGGCCAGCCCTGCCGGAAGAGCGAGCCGCAATCGCTGAGCGCGGATTCATTCCATCGATCTCAACTTTGGAAGAAGCGCGCGATTTCGATCGCGTCGGACGCGGGCAAAAGGTCGCAATCAATTTCAAAATCGATACCGGCATGGGACGGATGGGCGTTTTGGCAGAGGAAGCTCTGGCTGTTTTCAAGGACGTAAGTGCGTTGCCGAACATCAAAGTCCACAGCGTTTCAACGCACCTCCCGGTTTCGAACGAGGATGAAAAATTCACCCGCGAGGAACTGCGCACCTTTGGAAAACTGACCAAGCAACTGCGCGCGGAGGTCCCGGGCGATTACAAAGCGCACGTATTGCAAACAGCCGGCGTGCTAGCCTTTGCGGAGGAGCCCTTCGAAATCGTGCGTCCCGGAATGTTGATCTACGGCATATCGCCACTACCGGAATTCCAGACCGTTCTTCGTCCGGCAATGACTTGGAAAACGCGCATCGCGCTCATACGTGCGATGCCGGGCGGACACGGAATCAGCTATGGCCGCACTTTCATCACGCCCAGGAGAATGCGCGTGGCCACGCTTTCCTGTGGTTACGCCGATGGTTATCCACGCCATCTTTCCAATCGGGGAATTTCGGTCCTGGTCCGTGGTCAACGCTGCGCGCTGCTTGGGCGTGGTCCGTGGTCAACGCTGCGCGCTGCTTGGGCGAGTAACAATGGATTTGATAATGATCGACATTTCGCATCTGGCCGACGCAAAGGTGGGCGATGAAGTTGTGCTGATGGGCCGGCAGGGAGACGAGGAAATGTGTTGTGCAGAATTGGCGGAACGCGCGGAGACCATTACCTGGGAAATCACAACGCGAATTGGCGCTCGGGTGCGGCGGGTCTATGTGTGACACGAGAATCGAGATTCGTGAATCGTGAATCGTAGGGCGATCGATGTAACGATGTAACGATTCAAACGGGACCCACTATGTTCCAGATCATCTTCAACGAACTGAGCGCAGCGGAGATGTCCGCTTTACCAAAAACTTTGCAGCTGGATCTGCTCGCTGAATTTCAGATTTTGCCGGAGGAACTCGATCGTCTCGATAGCAGCCGATTTGGTTTGCTCGAGCGCGACGGGAAAAAACTTTATCGTTATCGGGCCAAAGATTACCGGATTTATTTCGAAAAGAGCCCGGAGGGCATCACCGTTCATCGGGTGCTGCATAAGAACACGCTGCGCGATTTTCTTTTCCGCACCAAACTGCCCACGGGCGAGGACGAGCAACTGAAGGAGAGGCGCGAGTTTTGGAAATTGATCGAGCAAGGCGAGCGGACGCGGAAGAAGACGTGATCGCCGAGCTGGAGGCGAATGAGGAATTTCGCCGGCACGAATTTCCGATTTGTGCGCGCAAGATTTATTGTGCTCATGCCGCGGATGCGCCGTTGCCGCGTCGCGTGGCTGAAGCGATGCGCGACGCGATTGAGGACGCGTCGACTAACGAGAAACAATTCGACAAAGCGCTCAACTTCATCGCCGATACTCGGCAGTTGGTGGCGAGTTTTCTAGGAACGGAGACCGAAGAAATTTCGCTGATCGGTCCGACTTCGAGCGGTCTCAATGCAGTTGCCAATGGTCTCGATTGGAGAGCCGGGGACGATGTCGTGTGTTACTTGGACGATTACCCGGCTGACGTTTATCCGTGGCTCGACCTGGAGCGACACGGCGTCAAGCCGGTGTTGCTTCAAACCGATCGAATCGGTGAGATTACTTCGGAAATTGTTGACCGCGCGCTGACGAAACGGACCCGTCTGGTTGCGCTAGCGAGCGCGAATTACATCAGTGGTTTTCGAATTGATGTAGAAGCGATTGGCGCGCTCTGCGCAGAGCGCGGCGTCTTGTTTTCACTCGACGCGATCCAGACGCTCGGCGCCTTTCCGATTCCGGTAAAGCACGTCGATTTTCTCAGCGCCGGCGCACAAAAATGGATGCTCGGTCCATCGGGTGCGGGAATTCTTTTTGTCAAAAACAGCCGGCACGAGTTGCTGCGACCCATGATCATCGGCGGATGGAATGTGGAATCGCCAAATTTTATTGCGCAGCGCGAGATTGAATACGCGAAGGGCGGTCGAAAGTTTGAACCGGGTGGTTACAATAATGTCCCGATTGCCGGAATGCAGGCGGCGATCGCGCTTCTTGGTGAGGTCGGGTTGGCGAAAATCTCTGAGCGAATTTTATCGCTCGTGGCCACGTTGAAAAACAAACTTGCGCCGGTCGACTTTGAATTCCTCAGTCCTAAGGAAGAGTTGGGCCGGTCCAGTTTTATAACTTTTCGCTCTCGTCGTATTGCCGCCGAGAAATTAGCTAACACGCTGGCTGAGAATGATGTCGTTGTTTCACTTCGCGTTGATCGCGCGAGCCGCAGTTGGTTGCGGGTAAGCCCGCATTTCTACAACACCTTGGCGGAAATGGAACAAGTAGCGGAGTTGTTGAACCACGCACAACCGTAGGGCGTTTGGGCCGAGTGCCGCCTCCTCGCTAGCTGGCATCCTTGCCTCAACCATCAGTGGGGCAGTTCGACGAGGCGGCGGAACACAGGCCGGTGGCCTGTGCGCCCAGCGGGGATTCTCCCCGCTGTTGTTCACGCGGGCGTCAGCAGCGTAAAACTCCGCTGGGCGCACAGACTGGAAAGTCTGTGTTCCGTCAAATGGTCGGTTGCGGCGGGCGGCTAAAGCAACGCAGGTGGCGCCGGCTCAATTCTGCCGCCGGAGACGGCGGCGGCTACATCATTTCATCAGCAGCACGGAACGGCTGCGTTTGATTTCGCGCGTGATTTTCCGGTGCATATGCGCCGGCATGCCGGTGATTCGCCGCGGCAAAATTTTGCCGCTTTCGGTCACGAACTTTTTCAACAAATCGGGATTCTTGTAATCGATTGCTTCGGCCGCGATATCAATGCGGCGGCGCGGCATGGTCCGATTAGCGCGTCGAAAAGCGGAGCGGCGTTTGGCGGTCTTTGGTTGCATGAGGTCAGCGGGTCTCGCGATGAAGCGTATGCCTTTTTAAAAACGGGTTGTATTTTTTCTTTTCCAACCGGTTGGGCGTGCGCGGGCTCTTCTTGTTTCGCGTCGACATGTAACGTGAAACGGGTTTACCCAAAGCCTTAGCCTCGGTGCATTCCAATGTGATAATTTCCTGCGCCATTCGTTACTCCTTCTCCGCCGCCGGCGCCGGTTGTTCTTCTTCGGTCTCGGGCGCTTCTTCCTCTTCGGTTAAACCGAAAAGCGAGGTGACGGATTGCCGCACGCGCGAGGCTTTATTTTGTTTCTCCAGCTGCGATTGGCATTCGACGGTGAAACGCGCAAATGGAATCGCTTCCAGGCGCGCCCGTGGAATTTGTTTGCCCGACATTTCGCAAATGCCGTAGGTGCCGAGCTCAATTCGCTTGAGCGCCTGATCGATCTCGTAAAGGGCGTCCTGTTCCTGCGAAAGCAGACTGAGCGCGAAATCGCGATCGTAGGCGTCCGAACCAGCGTCGGCCTGGTGCATCCCGAACGCGGAGGCTTCGCTTCCTTCCGCGCGCGAGCGCAAGGTGTCCTGTGCGACCCCGGCCATGGAATCGACCATGGCATCGCGCAATTGCAGCAGCTTTTGTTTTTGCGCCTTGGTGAAAGGATCAAGCCGTCGCGGTTTGTTATTGTCCCGGAAAATCTCGGCGGGCGACTCCGACGTACGCGCACGACCTGCCTTTGGGCGCGCTGATCTACTGTGTTTCGGTTTGGCCTTGCTCGCGGACGGACGCTTAACTGCCTTCTTCGTCGCCTTGGCAGAGTTACGCGCAGCAGGCTTTTTCGCCTTGTGAGAAGCGGCTTTTTTCTTCGACTTCGCCATAAAAATCAAATCTCGCGCCGAGGTTCACGGCGCGAGGAGAGCGCTTAATTAAGAACAAATCTCCAGTGGCGCAAGCGGAGATTTACTCCCCGGCAAAGCCGTTTTCACTTAGGAACTTGCGCTGGAATAGCGCTTCAAAGCAAACCGCCAAAACAGACGTGAAGACCAGAAGATGATCAACGATGCAGCGATCATTTGCAGCATCAACGGCAGTGGTTGGCCCAGCGATTTGATCAAAACCCGCGCCGGAATATTCGCAACAATCACCACCGGAATGATCCAGCTAAAAATCAGACGGAAAAGGCGCGGATAAATGACATCGGGATAACGCGCGATATTGAGGAAGTTGAAATAACCGTAAACGAGTCCCTGTGCGCGTACGATCCAAAAGCTTACCGCCGCCAGATTCAACATGATGGAGTAATGAATGGCGATCCCGAAACCGATCGCCACCAAGTAGAGAAGAATGTGCAATGGCTCCGGCACAACTCCAAGACGGGTGAGCGATACGACAACCACCACCCCGCCGAGCGCGGCGTTAACCACGCTGTCGAGTCCGAATTGTTTTGAGGAAACCGCGAACTGGCTGTCGATCGGAAGGACAAGAAGTGAATCGAGTCTTCCGGTGCGTACCAATTCAGGAATGTTGGCGACATTGACGAAAAAGAACGCCTGGAAGAGCTGGGCAATTATCTGGTGAGTGCCTACGAGCAGAACGACTTCCCATTTTGACCAGTCACCGATCTGATTGATCGAGCCAAAGATGATGCTGAAAAAGACAATCTGACCGAGGAACCAAAGCACTTCCACCAGCATCCAAAGAATGAAATTGGCCTTGAAACTCATCTCGCGAATGAGCGAGTTGCGCAGCATGATGGAGTAGATTTCGATGTAACGCCGCAGGCCTTTCACTTGTCATAATAAAGATGTGCCCACGCCTCGAAGCAAAATGACGAATCGCCGCAATCTTATTATCGCGGCAGCCGTCCTTTTGATCGCCGCGTTTTTCCTTTTTAGCCGATTGGGAAGGTCGAACGCTGCTCAGTTTCAGACCGCGACGGTGACGCGCGGTCCGATCACGCAAACGGTTACCGCCACGGGCACATTGAACCCGGTCGTAAACGTGCAGGTGGGCAGTCAGGTTTCGGGGAATATCCAAAAACTTTTCGCCGATTTTAATTCCAAAGTGAAGGCAGGTGACATTGTCGCACAGATCGATCCGGTGTTGTTTCAGGCGACGGTGACGCAGGCCGAGGGCGATTTGGCGAGTGCGCAAGCAGCCTTGGAACTGGCGAAAGTGAATGCGACACGTACCCAGGAATTGTTCGCCAAGAAAAATTCATCGCAGGCCGACGTCGATCAAGCGATGGCAAATCTGCATCAGGCGGAAGCGAATGTGAAAATCAAACAAGGCGCGCTCGATAAAGCGAAAGCCGATCTCGATCATTGCACGATTACATCGCCGGTAGATGGAGAGGTGATCTCCCGCAGCGTCGATGTCGGGCAAACCGTTGCCGCCAGTTTGCAGGCGCCGGTGATTTTTACGATCGCGAATGATCTGACGAAAATGCAAATCGACGCCAACGTCGCCGAAGCTGACGTCGGTGTGGTAACAGTTGATCAGAATGTTGACTTCAGCGTTGATGCGTTCCCGAACCGCACCTTTCACGGCAAGGTCGTGCAAGTGCGTAACGCCCCGATCACGGTTCAGAACGTAGTCACTTACGACACGGTCATCGGCGTGAATAATGCCGATCTCAAACTCAAACCGGGGATGACAGCGAACGTCTCGATCGTCATCGCGCACAGGGATGATGTGCTGAAAATTTCCAATGCGGCGTTGCGTTATCGTCCGGCGAATGCGCCGACTCCGGAGCGTTCGCCGTCCGGTCAAAATCGCGGCGGAGCTGGCGGTGCCGGATCGGCCGGTCCACGGGCGACGGGTCGCACGGTTTATGTTTTACGCGGGGGCGAGGCCCAGCCAGTCCAAATCAAAACTGGCATCAGCGATGGAACGACCACCGAGGTGTTGGAAGGATTAGCAGACAAAGATCGAGTGATCACCGGGCAACTCAACGCGCCCAATGCCGCCAGCCCGCCGCAGCAGGGAAATCCGTTCGGCGGACCACGGCGCTTCCCATGATCTCCATTGACGTGGTGGACGGACGATTTCCGTATCGTCCAAGCGTGCGAGGAGCGATATGAACAACGGCTCCGTTGTTAAATTAATCGACGTTCACAAAACCTATCGCACCGGCGAAGTAGAAGTGCAGGCCGTGCGCGGAGTGTCGCTCGAGATTCAGCGCGGCGAATTCGTTGCCCTGATGGGCGCGAGCGGCTCGGGAAAATCGACCCTTATGAATATCCTTGGCTGTCTTGATCGGCCGACCCGCGGACAATATCTGCTCGATAACACCGATGTCTCGCATTTGAATCGCGACCAACTGGCCGATATTCGCAACGGCAAGCTCGGATTTGTTTTCCAAAGCTTTAATCTCCTGCCGCGTACTTCCGCGCGCGAAAATGTCGAGCTGCCGTTGCTCTACGGACGGCATCACCTCAGCAATCAGCAACTGCGCGAGCGGGCCGACCGCATTCTTGCTTCAGTTGGTTTGCAGGGGCGCGAGGGTCATCATCCCAGTCAGCTTTCTGGTGGGCAGCAGCAACGCGTCGCCATTGCGCGGGCGCTGATCAATGATCCCGAGGTCTTGCTCGCGGATGAGCCGACCGGAAACCTCGACAGCCGAACCAGCATTGAGATCATGGGAATCTTCCAGCAACTGAACGAGCGAGGCATTACGATCGTCATGGTCACCCACGAGTCGGACATCGCCGCTTATGCACGACGCAATGTCGTCCTGCGCGATGGTCTCGTCTTAAATGATGGTGCCGTGGGAGAACGTCGTAGCGCGGTAGTCGAAATGGAACGAGTTGCAACATCGGCAAGGGATGAGCGCGAACGAAACAAACTTTGTAGCGGCGGTCTATGACCGCCGATTTCGGATACTTTCGGCGGTCATAGACCGCCGCTACAGCAAAAGATGAGAATTGGATCGACAATCAACGTCGCGTTTCGCGCCCTGCGGCGAAACAAGCTTCGTTCCGCGCTCACCGCGCTCGGCATTATCATCGGCGTCGGCGCGGTCATCGCCATGGTTGGGATTGGCTCGGGCGCGAAAGCCCAGGTGGAAGCGCAGATTGCCAGCCTGGGGCAGAACGTCATTGTCATTTCGACCGGAAGCACGACTTCCAGCGGCATTCGCACCGGTTGGGGCGGGGCCGGAACTTTGAAAATCGAAGATGCCGAAGCCATCCGGCGTGAAGTACCGAGCGTGACCGCGGTCAGTGAAGAAGTTCCGTCCACCGCGCAGGTCGCCGCTGGCAACCAGAACTGGTTCACCCGCGTGATGGGCGAATCACCGGATTATTTCGACATTCGGCAGTGGCCGCTGGCCGAGGGCGCTCCGTTCACCGCGCAGGATGTGCGCAGCGCCAATAAGGTGTGTGTTATCGGACAAACAACCGCCACGCAAGTCTTCGGCAACGATGATCCCGTTGGCCAAACCCTGCGGATTAAGAACGTACCATTTATCGTTAGCGGCGTGCTCACTCCGAAAGGCCTCAGCATTCAAGGGACCGACCAGGACGATGTCGTCGTCATGCCTTACACCAGCGCGATGAAGCGCGTCGCGGGCGGCACGACGTTGCGGAACATTAATGTGCAGGTGGCAAATGCGAGCGACCTTGCGCCGGCGCAGCAGCAAATCACCTCCTTGTTACGGCAGCGACACAACATCCGGGCCGGTCGCGATGACGACTTTAGCGTGCGCAATCAGCAGGAAATCGCGGAGGCGGCAACGGCGACCGCGGACGTCATGGCTGGATTGCTGGGCGCGATTGCGGGCGTGTCCCTCGTGGTTGGCGGCATCGGCATCATGAATATCATGTTGGTAAGCGTAACGGAACGAACCCGAGAAATCGGGACGCGGATGGCAGTGGGCGCGCACGGCCGCGATATTCTCACCCAGTTCTTGATCGAAGCGGTTTCGCTCAGTTCCATTGGCGGATTGCTCGGCATTATTCTCGGCATTCTGGCCTCGAAGATTCTTTCGGCGATCAAGCATTGGCCTTCGCTGATTTCGCCCGGGTCGATCGTGCTGGCGTTCCTTTTCAGTGCCGCCGTGGGAATTTTCTTCGGCTTTTATCCAGCGCGAAAGGCCGCCGCGCTCGATCCGATTGAAGCATTGCGCTACGAATGATGAACGTTGGAAAAAATGACGAAGGACGAATGACAAGGAAGCCCTAATGCTCAAATGACCGAAGTCGCTAACGCGTCCGCCTCTCCTTTGGGGAGAGGGCATTTAAGTTTCACAAAAAACGGACGGAAACCTGGGATTAGACCAAAATCCAACTGTCGTGGGCGCTTCGTCATTCGTGCTTCGTCGTCTATTTCCCGTGTCGCGGCTGAATAATCTGTAGCGGTCTTGTTGCTGCGGGACAAACTTAGGTTATGGCTGAGCACGCTCGATTCGAAAAACTGGTCTCTGACGCGAAGAAGAGCATTCAGGAGATTTCCCCGCAAGAAACCGCAGCGGCGCTGAAACGTGGCGACACTTTGCTCATCGATGTCCGCGACGCCGATGAATGGAGGGAAGGTCACATTCCTGGCGCGAAAAATTTCAGTCGCGGAACAGTCGAGTTGGAGATCGAAGAAGCCGTGCCCGATCTTTCAACGCCGATCATTACCCACTGTGGCGGCGGTGGCCGCTCCGCCCTGGCCGCCGAAAGTTTGCAGCGAATGGGCTACAAGAACGTGCAATCAATGGCCGGCGGCTTCAAAGCTTGGAAGGCCGCAGGCTTACCTGTGACAAAATAACCAGAGCATGGTGGCACGTCGAATTCACCGCTGAAGCCAATAGCGAATCCAAGCTATCCACCAACGGCCTGGTAATGGCCGAGGCCCCGCTTCCACATGAGTTGGGCGACGGCCCAGGTGAGAACTAGCCAACAGGACTGGATAGCCAGTGCCTGAACCAGCTCGGCGCCTTGCAGGCGGCCGAGAAAAATCGCGATCGGGCAAAATAGCTCGTAGTAGAACGGCAGCCATTTCATGACTGCTTGCACGCCAATTGGCATAATATCGACCGGAAACATCTGGCCGCCTAGAAAGTATTCGAATGAGTAGACAATGAAAACAATCGTTGAAATTTCGAGTACCCAGAACGCCATCATCGCCAGTGAGTAGGTAATGAAAAACTGAATGAACGCGGCCATGATGAGCGAAGTAATCGACAGCAAGTAGGTAGCTGCGCTTGATGGCAGTTGAAGGTAGTCTCGGAAGTAGAAGAAGATCAGCGCGATTGGGATAATCGTGACGGCCGTATAGACCAGCCGGCCAGCGAGGAAGATACCGGTCCGATAGCCGAGATAGCTTAGGGGTTTGGTCAGGAAGGAATTGATCTGGCCTTCGCGAATGTCGGCTGCGATCTGCCAGTCGTCCTCCGTTGGGGTGACCAGGTTAGAGACCAGAATCGTTAATAAATAATAGTAAATCATCGAGCCGTAATCGTAGCCGCCGAAACCTTTGCCGCCCGGCTCTCGAAAGATGGCGCGCCAGAGAAAGACCGTGCCGGCAAGTGGGATCAAACCGAAAAGTGCGCGCAGAAAGTAGTTCCAGCGATAGACGAAGGTATTCTGCAAACCGATGTTAAAAACGCTACCGTACTTGGCAAGGTTCATGATCAACTGCGAGCGGCCAAGCGGCTAATCGCGCGGTCCTGAACTCGCGACAAGAGAACGATGGCGGCAATAGCGCTGAGCAGGGCGCAAAACATATCTTCCTGGGTATCCCATGGGTCGCCCTGGGTGCCGAGAAAGCTAATGGCGGCGTCGCCGCTGGCCAGCGCTGTCCACCATTCGATGAGCTCGTAAAAGGCACTGATGGCAAGGCAAACGCAGACAATAAGAAACGGTTGCCAGCGTGTTTGCTTCAACACCTGGAGGCGAATGAAAACTTCGCGCGTGACGATGGCGGGGACAAAGCCTTGCATGATATGACCGAGCCGATCGTAGTGGTTGCGATGCCAGCCGAAAATTGGTCGAAGCCAATCGAATAACGGGACGCGGGCATAGGTATAGTGACCGCCGACAAAAAGCACGCACATGTGCAGGGCAATGAGGGTGTAGGTCAAAGTCGTGAATTCAAAGCGCCGGTAAGTCGCGAATAGAACCACCAAGGCGGCAAGCGCCGGGAAAACTTCCAGCCACCAGATCAAGCGATCGTACGGCTGCCATGCCGACCACCCCAGGACGATAGCGACAGCGCCGAGCAAGATGAAATGCGAGGGGGGAATTTTCTTCATTTATCGCTTGTTCCGTTTTTCGTTTGGTTCGTGTGTTTCGCGGCAAACATGACTAGGTGTTTTTCTGCGCGAGCTCCGCGGCCAGATTGATCGCCGCGATCATGCTATCTGGTCGCGCGACATTTTTGCCGGCGATATCGAAAGCGGTGCCGTGGTCGGGGCTGGTTCGCGGAAATGGCAAACCCAGGGTGACGTTCACCCCGGAATGAAAGGCATGTAACTTTAATGGAATCAGACCTTGGTCGTGGTACATGCAGAGGGCGGCATCCCATTCCTCGTTAGCGAGATGGAAAAAGAGCGTGTCGGGGGGGTGGGGGCCGGTAAAACGAGAAGGTGATTGCTGAGAAGTGAGAAGGGATTGGTTTAATTCGGCGATGGCAGGAGCGATGATTTCGATTTCTTCGCAGCCGATTTTTCCGGATTCGCCCGCGTGCGGATTCAAACCGGCGACCGCAATGCCGGAAGCGGCTTTGCCGCGACGGCGCAAGAAATTGTCGAGTAGCCGGCCGACCCGGACGATTTCAGAGGTCTTGAGCGAGGCGGGAACGTCGCGCAGCGGTACGTGAGTTGTGACGAGCGCGACGGTGATGGTGCCTCCAGTCAGGAGCATTGCGTAGTTGGTTGTGCCAGAGCGCGCCGCGAAAAATTCGGTCTGCCCCGGAAATTCAAATCCAATTTCGGCCATCCGCGCTTTGTGGATCGGGCCGGTAACGATGGCGTCGATTTCACCGGAATTGGCGAGGCCAGCCGCTTCTTCCATGGCGGCGAATGCGGCGCGGGCGGAATCGGGCGATGGGCTTCCCGCACCTAAAGTCCCGACCTGGCCGATTACTTTATAGTCGATATCAGTCGTTAGCTTGCCCGACTCGAGCGCCGACCGAATAATCTCGGGTCCGATTCCGGCGGGATCACCGAGTGTAATTCCGATACGAAGAGGCATCGGGCATTGTCTCGGAAGTTCCCGCTCTGTGCAATGGAGCAGTGATTATGGATCGCGATCCGAGAATCGAGAATCGAGAATCATGAACATCCAACATCGAACACTCAACATCCAACGCCGAAGTGCTAACGCGCGACGCTTACATCAAACCTCAACGCCAAACATCAAACTTCAGTACATCTTGATGTAGGCTTTCTGGCGCAGACTAGTCAGCCAGCGTTCCTGCTTGGCCTGCGCTTCTTCCGTGACCAATTTTTTCTCAATCTCTTCGCGTACTTCGGCGAAGGAGCGCGTGACGCCGCCGCGTTTATCTTCGACTTTGAGAATGTAATAATTGCCGCTGAGCTGGATGATGTTGCTGACTTTTCCGGGTCGCAAGTTGAACGCGACTTTCTCGAGCGGCGTCGTCAAGGTGCCGCGGTCGACCCAGCCCCAATCGCCGCCAAGATCACGGGTGCTGTCTTCGGAATAAATTTGTGCCATGCGCTCGAATTCGGCGCCGTTAACCAGCTTGCCGAGAATCTCCTCCGCCATTGCCTTCTGTCCCGCCGGATCGGAAGTGCCGGCTGGGATCATGATCATGCGCAATTTAACCTGCTCCTTGCTGGTGAACTCGGAGGCATGCTTGCGATAGTAATCCTGAATCCGGTTAGGTGAGATGATGGTATTGAGTTCCACCTTCTTGTGCCGCATCGCCTGCACCATCATCCTGTCGCTCTCCATTTTTTTGAATTCTCCGATAGTGTAGTTTTGCGCCTGGAGGGTCTTGATGAAGGTGTTGCGATCGCCATTGAAGTTCTCCCGGATGATGTCCTGAACGCGTTGATCGAGGTAGTGATCAGGAATCTGGTAGCCCTCTTTTTTGAATGCCTGAATGATGAGCTGGCGATCGACTAGATCCTTGAGAGCAGCGGCGCGGGCCTCTTTCATTTTCGTAAGCAACTCCTCGCCCTGGAATTGCTCGCGTAATAGCTTTTCTTTGGGGGCGGACAACACCCGCACTTCCGAATAGGTAATGACATTGGTGGTATCATTGCTTTTGACGACGGCAGCGATGCCATTAATCACTTCGGGTTCAGCTGCCAATGCTCCGCGACAGAGCGATGACAGCGACAGCAGTGCTGCCGTGAACAATATAACAAGGAGGGGACGAACCATAGTTTCAGAGTTTGCCAAGCAGCCCGAGAATTTCCTGCAGCCGCTTTTTGATTTCCGGGGCAACTAAACGAGGGAATTTGCCCGCGACAAGTATAAAATCCCCGCGCCTCGTCAACATCAATTTGTCCTCCCGCGTTTCGATCCTGGTGATTTCCTGTTTGGCGGCGGCGAGTTTGATTCGGGCGAGGGTAATAAGATTTTCCACGGCCTCAGGGAACGCGCCAAAGCGATCGCGCCATTCATTGATCAGCCGATCCAAGTGATCCGCAGTGGTGATTTCCGCGATCCGCCGATAAGCCTGAATGCGCAGGGTGGTATCGTTGATATAGCTGCGGGGGAGAAAAGCGGAGACGACAGCGTCGCCGTGGACAAACTCGGCTTCGTTAGTGGCGACGAAATCGAGCCGCACCTCTACTTCGAGGCGCCAGCGCGGTTTTTGGCCTTTAATTTGGGCGACGGCTTGCTTGAGCAATTGGCAATATAGATCGAAACCCACTGCCATGATGTGTCCACTTTGAGCGGTGCCGAGAATACTGCCGGCGCCGCGAATCTCGAGATCGCGCATGGCAACCCGAAAACCGGCGCCGAGCGAGCTGTATTGTTTGATGGCGTCGACTCGTTTGCGCGCGGCGCCGACCATCATGAGCTCGCGCGGCAGCAAAAGGTAAGCGTACGCTTTGTGCTCGGCACGCCCGACCCGCCCGCGCAGTTGATACAAATCGGCCAGGCCGAAACGATCGGCGCGATCAATGATAATGGTGTTGGCATTTGGAATGTCCAGGCCGCTTTCGATGATGGTGGTGCAGACCAGCACATCGATTTTGCCCATGACAAAGCGATGCATCACCGCTTCCAATTCCTCGGAGCCCATCTGGCCGTGACCAAACTCAACTCGCGCATCCGAGCAAAGTTCAGCAACGCGATCGCGCACTTTCTCGATCGATTGCACGCGATTATGCAGAAAAAAAACCTGCCCCTGGCGCTCCAGCTCGCGATTAATGGCATCGCGAATAATTCGCTCGTCATAACCACAGACCGCCGTTTCGACCGGAAGCCGATTTTGCGGCGGCGTTTCGATGGTCGACATGTCTTTGACGCCGACTAACGAGAGATAGAGAGTGCGCGGAATCGGTGTGGCCGAAAGAGTGAGGAGATCGACAAGCTTGAACAGTTCTTTGAATTTTTCCTTATGCAGAACTCCGAAGCGCTGTTCTTCGTCGATCACGACCAGACCGAGGTCTCTGAAACTCACATCGTCGGAAATGAGGCGGTGCGTCCCAATGACAATGTCGACCCCACCTTCGCGCAATAGTTGTAGGACTTTCTTCTGCTCGGCCAGCGAGCGGAACCGGCTTAGCATCTCGATCCGGATCGGGTAATCCAACATTCGTTGCCGAAAAGTTTCGAAATGCTGTTGTGCGAGCACGGTGGTAGGCGCGAGGACTGCGACTTGTTTGCCGTCCATCACGGCCTTGAAGGCGGCCCGGATGGCGACCTCGGTTTTGCCGAAACCGACGTCGCCGCAAATCAGGCGATCCATGGGCTGGGCCTGTTCCATGTCGGTCTTGGTATCGATGATCGCGGTTAGTTGATCGGGGGTTTCGCGGTACGGAAAGGAGTGTTCGAACTCCGCCTGCCATTTGGTGTCGGCGCCAAAGGCGTGGCCCGGGTTGGTCTGGCGCTCGGCCTGAAGTGCGAGCATTTTTCCGGCGTAATCAAAAATAGAGGCGGTCGCGTTTTTCTTCGCCCGCGCCCATTTCGCGTCCGCCAGCGAGCTGAGCGGCGGCGACTTTTTCCCGACGCCAACGTAACGGGAAACCAAATAGGCTTGCTCCAGCGGAACATAGAGTTTCGCTTCGTCGGCGAACTCCAAAACGAGGACTTCCTGTCTCGCCCCCGACGCTCGTTTTGGAGGGCGGAGCTCCAGCGACGCCGGGCTCGCCGGAGCTCGCTCCTCTATTGCCGGCATTTCGATTAGCCCGAGAAATCTTCCGATGCCGTGCTCGAGGTGGACGACAAGGTCGCCTTCGTTGAGCTCGCTGAAATCAATTTGCGCGCGATTGCGTCGTTCTGCGCGGCGCAAACGTCGACGGCCATGGATGGGAAAACGCCCGAGCAGTTCGTTGGCCGAGAGAATGACCAGATTGGCGGCGGGAAAACAAAACCCGCGGCTCAATGTTCCTTCGAGCAGATTTATGCCGGCCAGTGCGTCGACCGAAATGATCTCGCGAAAACGCTCGATCTCGCCCTCGGTTTGAAAATAGATCGCAACGGTTGCGTGTTCGTCGCGCCATCGCTTGAGCCGCGCGATGAATTGCGCGCGTTTCGTTTCCGCGAGCACGAAATCGCCAACGGCGAATTCGCCGATGTCGCATTCGACAAATGCACCGGAAAAATCCTCCGGCCCTGCCTCAACATTTTCGATCCAGCTTTCGCTAATTTGAATGTGGCTTGGAGGGGCGAGCTCCAGCGAGCCCTGCGTCGCAGGAGCTCCGCCCTCCAATGCGGGTTCGAGCTCGATCACGAGGGTGTCCTGGGTGATGTAATCCCGGACGCGACCGCTGGTATCGTCGGCCGCGCTCAGAAGCACACTCGCCTGCTCGCGAGTGTGGACGGACGTTTGAGTATCGAGGTCAAATTCACGCAGCGATTCAATTTCGTCGCCGTAGAATTCAATCCGCAGCGGCAGGGCGGTTTGCCATGAAAAAATATCGACAATACCGCCGCGGACCGCGAACTGACCCCGGGTCGTAACCTGGGCGACGCGTTCGTAGCCGGCACCGGACAATGCGCTCAACAACGCAGGCATTGCCATGTTCGGCCCGCGCTGAATTTCAAGCGAAGCCGAGCGCAATGTGCCACGGCTTGGGGCGGGCTGATCCAGTGCCGCTCGGGTCGTGACGACTACTTTGGCGGCGTTCTCCTTTTCGATTTGGGACAGCAGCGCCAGCCGCTCCGCTGCAATTTCGGGATCCGGCAAAATGTTCTCGACCGCCGCGAACTCCGCTTCCGGTAAGAACGAGGCATTCGAATTCCAATTCGACAGGCTTTCGAAAAAAAGCTCCTGCGCGCGCACCGTCGGGCAGATAACCCAAATACTGCGGCGATCATGTTCCGCAATGGTTGCGACAACAAACGGCTGTGCGCTCTCGATCACATGGGAGAAGGAAACTGGAAAATCGCCCGCTGCGATCTGGCGCAGCTTGCGTTGGATCGGTTCAGCTTCCGCAGCCAGCCGCAGGAATTCCGCGCTGTTTTTTTCCACTAGAAGTTGTCGCCGAAAAGTGTGTGAACTTCAATGAGGCGGCTCGTAGCACAGCCATCCTGGCTGTGGGCAGGCCGGGCATCTTGCCTGGCTCCTTATTCGTTGTGATCAACGGGCAAGATGCCCATTGGCCCCACAGGCTCGCCACCGCGAGTCCGTCCCGTGGCGGACAAGGTGCCTGTGCTACTAACTAGTTAGTGATCGTGATTGGCGTGCCGACGCTGACCGACTTAAAGAAATTCTCCGCCATGAACTCCGGCATCCGGATGCACCCGTGGGAAGCGGGATAGCCAGGGAGATAGCCGGCATGCATTCCAACTCCTCCATGAATGCGCATAAAATAAGGCATGGGTGCGCCTTTGAAATGAGTGCCGGGCGGCTTCGGATCGACCCCCAGCTCTACATTTGGCTTTACCACGTTATCAGCGGCATCTACGTAATCACCGTATTTGGTCGAAACATGGTTCACATCCTTTTGCTGAATCGCGAAATGTCCAATTGGGGTGTTCAATCCCTCGCGCCCGGTTGATAGCTGGGAGATGCCTGCCAATTTTCCGCTCTTATAAAAATAGGCACGTTGCTCACCGAGGCTGATTTTCACGCTCGGTTTCCCGTCTATATCGTCGCCGTCCCAATAGGAAACGTTGTCCTGTGGGGCGCTGGCCGAAACCGGACCCGGGCCATAAACCCCGCCGAGATACTGGGTTTGGGTGGAAAAGCGGGGGTCCTCTCCGCAGCCGACCACAAAGATCGTGCAAACCGTCCCAACAAGGCCCGCAATTGCCGCTCTGCTCCCCCGTTTCATCAATCGCAGAGGACGTTCCGTAGCGGACGTTTAAAGTCAAGGAATGCCCGGTTCGGGCAGTCGGCAAATGTCGATGCCAACAATAAGCTGGTGGGCTTGAATTTTGCTTTTGAACGCATCTACTTTGCAACTCCGCGATCTTCCAATGCCAACCTACGAATATGCCTGCGCCAAATGCGGGCAAAATTTTGATGCTTTTCAATCGATGCGGGACGAACCCTTTCGTGAATGTCCCAAACATCTTTGCCGGCTGGAAAAATGGGGTCACGGCAAGGTGAAAAGGCTGCCAGGCACGGGTGCCGGAATTATCTTTAAAGGCTCGGGTTTCTATACCACCGACTATCGCAGCAACTCCTATAAAGAAGCGGCGAAAAAGGAAACGCCGGCTTCGGAAAAGCCGAAGACTGAGACAAAGGCAGAAGGTGAGTCAAAACCCGCAGCCGCAAAGCCGGAGAAAAAGAGCGAATGAAGACAGCAACCCCAGTTCAACTAACATGCCCGGAATGCCGGCGTGATAATGAAGCCGAACGCATCTATTGCCACGATTGCGGGGCCCGGCTCGACCGTTCCGCGCTTGCGGGCTACACGACGGGGAAGAAGGAAACCTCGGAGGAATTGCACAAGCGAATGCGCGGGATGTTTAGTCAACGCGGGGTCAAAGCGCGGTTGCTTTTCTTTAAGACCGCCAAAGTGATCTTGCTCGCGGGTGCCGCTGCGGCGGCGGTGGTGATCTTAATTCCGCCCGATGTGCCCCCGACGGTGAAGTTCGAAGGGTTCCCAGCGCAAATCAATCTGAGCTTGGAAAAGCTGACGGAATCGCGCCAGCCCCAGTCGATGCAATTCTCCGAGGAAGGTGTCAACGCTTACCTGGCCAGCGCCATGAAGCGCAAAAAGGAGAAGCTCAATCATCCGCTGATCGATTTCGAGCGGGCGATAGTGGCGTTCACGGAAGGGAATTGCCGTGTCACCATTGAGAGATCTATTTTTGGTTACTCGATTTTTACTTCCGGCGATTATGCCGTTCAGATCGCGAGCGGGAAAGTTACGGCGTCGCCGAGGAGCGGAGCAATCGGACGGATGCCAATTGATCCCGGCGTGATGCCATACGCTGGTTTTCTATTCAGCGATGCGGTGGCGGCGATGGATCGCGAACACAAGCTGCTTAATAAGGTCGGTTCGATCCAGCTGCGCGAGAAAGAGATCGCGGTTACCTCGGCGCAATAAAAAGCCGGCGGCCTGCTTGCGCCAATACCGCCGGCTGTTTGATTGTTAGTTTTTCTTAAGCGATGCCCATTGTCGCCAGAAGACGGCGATCGATGATTCCATCAGCTGGCAGACCATGGCTGCGCTCGTAGACCCGGATCGCATAATGAGTGCGTGGACCCATTAGGCCATCGATCGGGCCGCGATAATATCCAGCGCGGGCGAGCCGTTCCTGTACGCGCGCAACAACCGATCCGTTGTAACCGCGATAGCCCGTGCGGTTCGAGTAGTACGGATAGCTCGAGCCGTAGTAATAGTTACCGCTGTATCCGTAAGGGGAATACCCGTACCCATACGAACCGTATGGATATCCCCCATAATAGGAACTGCCGTAGTAAGGGTATCCACCGTAGTAACCTCCGTAAAACGGCACGCCTATCCCGACGTTCCAAAATACGCTGCTACCACTGCGCCAGTGATCACCGCGCCAATGATTTCTGTGATTGCCACTGTTCGTTACAACTGCCTGGCCATTCCGCGTTTGGACAACGTGTCGCTTGGCGAACGCGGGCGTCGTCAGCGAAATCGCGACAATGGCACTTAGAATTAGTAATTTTGCCTTCATATCCGTTATAGAATTAGACGGGCAGCGGATGGAAATCTTTCAATTTTTCCGCAAACTTCGGAACTACCTTCGTGTGTGCTGGTTATCGGTTTCCTCAGGGGATAAACTTACCTAATCGTGTCTAGAGCCCATCCCATAAGAGCATGGAAGGACGAGCTCCTGCGAGCCCGGAGTCGTAGCACAGCCATCTTGTCCGCCGCGGGACGGACTCGCTGTGGCGAGGCTGTGGGGCCAACCCCGAAAGCTTTCGGGGCTGATTGCAGAAGCATCGTGACCCGACAAAACGCCCGGTCTACCCACAGGCTAGCCGCAGCGCGTCGCCTGATAGTGCTGGGTTTTGTCCTGATATGCGGCAGCCTTTCGGCCGCGCCGCTCGAACGAAGCATCAGCCCCTCCCGGCAATTCATTATTTTCGGCGGCAACAGGATCTTGCGTAGCGCCGTTTCTGATGGCGCCGAGCAAGTGAAATCAAAGGTGCTCGGGCTCCTGCAATTGCGCGACCAATGGTCGGTTCCTATTTTGCTCAACCTGCAACGACCGCAGGCGAACGCACCCGAAGTCCCACCCGTTCTGCTCAACTTTAGCCAAACCGGCGCCGGTCTGAAAATTCAACTCGATCTTTTGGTCGACCGCGATTTCCAGCCGGCAGTTTTGCAGCGTGAAGTTTTGCGCGCTCTTCTGCTGGAACTGAGCTATCGCGCTTTGCCTTCGCTGCCGGCAGGCACGCCCTATGTCGCGCCCCCAGATTGGCTCGTTGATGGGATTCTCACTTTGGATAACGAGAGCCCGGAAGTATTTGAGGGCCTTGATAGCGTTGCCTCGCATCCGCCGACGTTAGGAACTTTTCTGGCACAACATCCCGGGTTGCTCGATTCCCAGTCGCGCGCTCTTTACTGTGCTTGCGCCAGTGCCCTGGTGAGAATTTTGCTCGAGCATGAGAATGGGCACGCTCAGCTCACCCGTTACATTGCCGACTTGCCGCGCGCGTCAGCCGATGCGCTTTCCGATTTGCAGGCGCATTTTCCGTGGCTGGGAACGGAGTCAGGTGCGATGGAAAAAAATTGGAGCGAACACATTGCCCGTGTGGCCCAGGAACGTCGATTTGCGCTTGTTACGTTTGCCGCCACATCGGAGCAGCTCGACGAATGTTTGCGGACGAAAATCGCACAGGACCGGGAGAAAAAGAATTCGCTCACTCTGGAAGAGACGGTCCGCGTCAGTCGGCCAAATATCGATACCAAGGCCGCAACCGAATTGGGCCAGCGTTTGACCCTCTTGGCCGCTCGTGCCCATCCGTTGTTGCGCCCAGTGGTTGTTGATTATCAACTGGCCGCGGAATTGGTGGCCCGTAAGAAGAGACATAGCCTGGCTAGGCGACTCGCGGGCAGCGCAGCATTGCGCCAAAAGATCGCGGCTCGCATGAGCGAGGTTGATGATTTCATGAATTGGTATGAGGCGACACAGGCAAAGACGACGAGTGGAGCTTTTCGCGATTACCTGCACGCGGCGGACAGTAGCGAAGAGACCCCGCGTCGGCGCGACGCGCTTTCGGTTTATCTGGACGCTCTCGAAACGCAGCTCCAGTGATAAATTCCGGCGCGTGATTTGCTCGACTGAGGCTTGGCCGTTATCCTGTTAAGGCGCTTGGGCGCAATATCACATATGCAAAAGATTGGATTTACCGAAGCGCTCGATTCGATTGTGGCGAGCGATCCACGCTACCAGCGCGAAGCCTATATTTTTCTGCGAGACGCGCTCGATTTTACGACGAAGCAACAGAAGAAGCTCAAAGGCGCAGCGATTCGTCATGTCGCTGGCCCGGAATTACTCGAAGGCGTCCGGCAGTACGCGCTCAAGGAATTTGGCCCGCTGGCATTGAGTGTTCTTTCCCATTGGGGCGTCAATCGCTGCGAGGATATTGGGCACATGGTCTTTAATCTCATCGGCGCTGGGATTTTCGGAAAAACCGATGAAGATTCGATGGATGATTTCAAAGCGGTCTATGATTTCCGCGATGCATTTGTGAAACCATTTCAGCCCGAGCCTACCGTCGCCGGCAAGAAATTATCATTGGGTCTGCCCGCACCAAAGGCCAGCTGAGCGGTCGTCGCTGCGAAGCGGAGTTTTTAATTCATGCTTAACCGCGCAAACCTCAAGACTGCCGCGACGATGGCGTCGCCGGTAATCAGTTTCCCGCCAAACACGGCGCAAAAGTGGAC